>MEHZ011448228.1_pt1 | contig 27137 bp, 29 predicted proteins | sample 897221 | NCBI WGS metagenome assembly MEHZ01 (sample SAMN05514161, study PRJNA337945) | marine metagenome | isolation source: marine surface water | place: Arctic Ocean | collected 2007-12-13
AGGCGGCTGAGGAGGGTTTCGATATGTGAGGCTGGCGCGTCGGGGCCCTGTGCGCGGGCCCGGGAGCCCGTTTGCCAGTCGGCATAAAGCCGGTCGGCCGAAGTGACTGCCAGCACACCTGCGCCGGGGATGTCCTCGAGCAGATCATCGTAGGCAGCCAGCGCCTCGGGGACGACTACACCGGTGTAGACGATCGCCAGTTCGGCGCCAGGTTTGGGCTCGCGCAGCCAGTAGGCGCCGGAAATCACATCGTCGGCGATGGTCGCAAAATCCCGCGCTGGCTGGTCGATCGGGCGGGTGGAAAGGCGCAGATAGACCGCACCACCATCGGCGGCCTGCATGTGTTCGAACCCCCAGCCCATGATATGGGCCAGCTCGTCGGCATAGGCGGGTTCGTAGGAGGTGAGGCCAGGTTGCGAAAGGCCGATCAGCGGTGAGTTGATCGATTGATGGGCGCCGCCTTCCGGGGCAAGGGTGATGCCCGAGGGGGTCGCGGCGAGCATGAAACGCGCATCTTGGTAACAGGCGTAGTTGAGGGCATCGAGACCCCGTCCGATGAAGGGATCATAAAGTGCCCCGACCGGAAGCAGCCGCGCGCCGAACAGCTTGTCCGACAGGCCCATGGCGGCGAGCAGCAGGAACAAATTATTCTCGGCGATGCCCAGTTCGATATGTTGCCCCGACGGACTCATGGCCCATTTGAAGGCCGAGGGCACTTTCTCGTCGCGAAAAACGTCGGCCAGGTCTTCGTGATGGAACAGGCCGCGCTGGTTCACCCATCCCGCCATGTTTGTGGTCACGGTCACGTCCGGTGTGGTGGTGACAATATGACGGGCCAGCTCGCTGTCACCCCGACCGAGCTCGTTCAGGATGTGACCGAAGGCCTCCTGAGACGAAATCTGCGCGCCCCCGGGGGCGCGCAGGGTTTCGACAGGAATGACGGGCACCTCGTCGGGCGCGCGTCGCTGAGCGAAAGGCACATCGTGAAGAAACGCCTGCAGGGCTTCGGCGTCCACGTCCAGCCCTTCGGCAGCATCCCATTCATGGCCCTCCCGGATGTTGTGGCTCGCCTTGAAGCCGGCCATCTGATCCGGGTTCATCAGGCCCGAATGGTTGTCCTTGTGGCCGGCCAGCGGTGTGTTGAAGCCCTTGATCGTATAGGCGATGAAACAATGGGGGGTGTCATCGTCACCGGCGCTGACGAAAGCCTCGAGCGTGGCGGCCATATCATGCCCGCCAAGATTGGTCATCAACCGTTGCAGCGCGTCGTCATCATGGGCGTCGAGCAGCGCGGGGATGCCCGTCACCGTGCCTAAATCGTCCTGCAAATGGGTGCGCCAGGCCGCGCCGCCCTGAAAGGTCAGCGCCGCGTAAAGTTGGTTCGGGCAATTGTCGATCCACTTCTGCAGCGCCTTGCCGCCGGGTTTCCGGAAGGCGGCTTCAAGCAATTTGCCGTATTTGATTTCGATGACTTTCCAGCCCACCGAACCGAAGAAATCCGCGATCCGCTGAAACAGATAGTCATGGACCACCCCGTCGAGGCTCTGGCGGTTGTAGTCAATCACCCACCACAGATTGCGTACATCGTGTTTCCAGCCTTCCAGCAGGGCTTCAAACACGTTGCCCTCATCAAGCTCCGCATCGCCCATCAGGGCGACCATCCGGTCATTGGGGCGTTGGCCGTCGAGTTCGTGCAGGCGCACATAGTCGCGCACCATCGAGCCGAATAGGGTCTCAGCAACTCCTAGTCCGACCGAGCCCGTCGAGAAGTCGACGTCGTCCGTGTCCTTCGTGCGTGAGGGGTAGGATTGGGCGCCCCCCAGGGCGCGGAAATTTTCCAGCTTCTCCTGGGTCTGGCGGCCCAGCAGATACTGGATCGCGTGATACACAGGTGACGCATGGGGCTTTACCGCGATCCGGTCCTCGGCGCGCAGCGTGTGCATATAGAGCGCTGTCAGCAAAGTGGCCGACGAGGCGCAGGACGACTGGTGGCCGCCGACCTTAAGTCCGTCACGGTTTTCGCGCAGATGGTTGGCGTTGTGAATCGTCCAGGAAGATAGCCAGAGAATTTTCTGTTCCAGCGCTTCCAGCATCGCAATGTCGATGTTGGACAGGAGGGTTTTCGCGGCGGCTTTGCGGGGCATGGGTCGAATCCGGATGGGAAAGTTCGGTTCGAATCTAACAGGGAGGGCCATGCGGAGAATTGCGAAGATGGCTATATATTCCCATAGTTGAGCAATTATTGTGCTGAATGAATAAAAATTGAGGTGAAATATGCCGAGTTCTGAGCTCGATGCGATCGATTGCAATATTCTTCAAACCCTCCAAACCAACGCGCGCATTTCCAATGTTGAACTGTCCGAGCAGGTGAACCTCTCACCCTCGCCGTGTTTGCGTCGCGTGCGCCGTCTTGAGGAAGAGGGGATCATCCGCTCTGCGGTCACCTTGCTCGATCCGGCTCAGGTTGGGTTGCCGGTCAGCGTCTTTGTGCAGGTCTCGCTGGAACGTCAGGTCGACGACGCGCTGGAGAACTTCGAGCGGGCAATCGTCGCGCGCCCGGAGGTGATGGAGTGTTACCTGATGACCGGCGACAGCGACTATCTGCTGCGAGTGGTCGCGCCGGATCTCGACGGGTTCCAGCATTTTCTGCTGGAGCACCTCACGCGGATACACGGGGTGGCCAGCATCAAGTCGAGTTTTGCCTTGAAGCAGGTGAGCTATCGGACGGCGCTGCCGTTGGGGCATTTGCCCGACGCACGCTAAATCCCGGTCGCAAAGCGGGTCATGATGAGAATGATCAGCACCTGCATGACGCCCTGGAAGGCCACAATGCGCACGTAACGTCGCATCAGGCGTCCGATCCGTTCGCCGTTTGGCTCGGCTTTGCGCATCTCCAGATAGACCAGGATGTTCGTCGGCAGGAGAATGGCGACGCCCTGAATGCTGAGAATTGTGGTGATCACCAGCGCGGCGATCAGCCACCAGAGCTCGGGGAAATCCAGTTCCAGATAGCCATACTGCTCCGCCAGGAACCAACCGGCGGTTGGCCCGATTGTGGCGAGGGTTGGCATGATGAACATCATCCGCGGCATCAACCGCGTGGTGATCGCCTGACGCACCGGGAAACTGACCCGGCGCATGATCGGGCCGATTACGAAGCCCATGAACAGGTCGATCCCGGTCCACAGCAAACCGGCGATGACGTGCACGAAGTTCAGGAACCATGCGTTAGCGCTCAAAATGGCGGACACCATGATCCCCAGGGCGAGGGCTACCCAGATGAGGTTGCGCCAGTTGATCTGCGTGTCGGGGTCAGATGCACCGGGCCAGGCTTCGGATGTGTCACTCATGAGATCACGGTAATCCCCCGGCGGGAAACGACGCAAGTCGGAGACGGGTTCGATTCCGTACAAATAGTCACTAGAGTTGGGTTTCAGTTTCTGGGAGGAGACAGATGGAAGATCGGGTTGGCGCGTTTGTGCCCCACGGATTGTTCGAGCTTGCAGGCGCGACGACCGGACCTTTGGCAGGGCGAAGTTTTGCCGCCAAAGACATCATTGATGTGGCCGGGCGGGTCTCGGGTTGCGGCAATCCGGACTGGTTACGCACCCATGATTCGGCGCCGGCAACGGCGACGACTATTCAGCGTTGCCTCGATGCCGGTGCGACCTTGCGGGGTAAAACGGTGACCGAAGAGCTCGCCACGGGTCTGACGGGGGAGAACACCCATTACGGAACGCCGCTCAACGCCAATGCACCGGGCCACGTATCGGGCGGGTCGTCGTCAGGGTCGGCTTCCGCCGTGGCCGCCGGACTGGTCGATTTTGCTCTGGGGTCCGATACCGGTGGATCGGTACGTGCGCCGGCGAGTTTTTGCGGCATTTATGGCATTCGGCCGACCCATGGTCGGGTGCCGATGTCGGGGGTGATGCCCCTGGCGCCGAGCCTTGATGTCGTGGGCTGGTTTGCGCGGACGCCTGATCTGCTGGCCGCCGTGAGCAATGCAATTCTCGACGGGCCGGCCGGGGCACCCACACCGGGCCGGTTTTTGGTCGCCGCAGATGTATTTGCTTTGCTCGACGTGGCCACACGTTCGGCCCTGGAAGCGGCTATTGCCAAGGTTGAAGGGTTGCTGGGTGGCGCCGAACAGATTGATCTCGCGGGCCATGCTGCGCCTTCACCGGGGCTCGCAAACTGGGCCCAGGTGGCACGCGGGCTGTGGGGGGGTGAATCCTGGGAGGTGCATCGGGAATGGGTTGAAACCGTGCAGCCGACATTCGGATCCGGAGTTGCCGCCCGGTTTGCCGCCCGCGCCCTTGTGACGCCGGAAGCGTTTGCTCAGGCCCGCCGTGAACGCGCGGAAATCGAAGACTATCTCGATACGCTTCTTGCGGATGGTGCTGTGCTGGCTGTTCCTGCGGGACCGGGCGTGCCGCCGCGAATTGGCGGCAGTGATGCTGATATTGACCCGTTCCGGGCAGCCAATGAGCCGATCGGGGCGATCGCCGGTTTGGGTCGACTGCCCCAGGTCGTCGTGCCTCTCGCAACCCTGGGCGGATTGCCGCTGGGCCTGGGTCTGGCGGCGGCGAAAGGAAATGACGAGTTGCTGCTCGGAATTGCTGTCGCGCTGCGCGATGCCGGGGTTGCTGCCGATGTGGAGATTCCCCAATGAGCGAGCTTTATCGAAACTTCGTGTCCGGATTTTGCAGTCACGCAAATCTGGAGGTGGCGGGCGCTGGAGAAGGGCCGCTTCACGGGCGTAGTTTTGCGGTCAAGGACATCATCGATGTCGCCGGTCAGACGACGGGTGCGGGAAACCCCGATTGGTACGAGGCCCATGAGCCTGCTGAACAACACGCATCCGCGGTTCAGCTGTTGCTCAACGCGGGCGCCGACATGGCGGGCAAGACCATTACCGAAGAGTTTGCCTATGGCCTGATCGGCGAGAATTTTCACTACGGGACCCCGATCAACCCCCGGGTTGAAGGCGGCGTGTCGGGGGGGTCATCGTCCGGCTCGGCCTCTGTGGTGGCGAGTGAGATGGTGGATTTCGCTCTCGGGACTGACACCGGTGGATCGGTGCGTGTGCCTGCAAGCTTTTGCGGGCTTTACGGGATACGCCCCAGCCATGGCCGGGTGCCCCTGGGCGGCATTCTGCCCCTGGCACCCAGTCTCGATACATGTGGTTGGTTTGCCCGGGAGGCCGAACTCTTCCGGGATATTGGCAAGGTTCTGCTCGACTGGACCGATTGTGCGCCGCCCACCCGCGTGCTGTTGGCCGAAGATGCTTTTGAACTCGCAGATGATTCTGTCAGATCGGCCCTGGCATCGGCGATTGCCCATGTCGCAGCCCATCTGGGGGAACCCAAAATCGTTCGCCCTTCGGAAATGTCGCTGTTGCAAGGATATGCCGCGTGGCAGTCGGCGATGCAGATCACAAGAGGATCGGAAGGTGCGGCGTCGCATCTGGCTTGGATTCGCGCCAGCGATGCCGCGATGGGGCCGGGGTTTCGGGAACGGTTTGAGGCGGGCGGATCCTATACGCGCGACCAGATCGCCGAGGCGATGACCAAGCGCGCAATTGTCGAAGGATTCATGGCGGGCCTGTTGGGCGAAAATACGGTGATGCTGGTTCCCGCGGCACCAAGTGCTGCGCCGCCAAGTTCTGCTGATGAAGCGGTCTACGATCGACTTCGCAACCACAACGAGCTCTATAATTGCACGGCACCACTAGCGCGATTGCCCCAGTTGTCTTTGCCTCTGGGTGAGACAGAAGCCGGACCGGTCGGTCTCGGGATCATTGCGGGCCACGGGCAGGATGAAATGTTGCTCGATCTCGCCGTGGCGCTGACGGCCTGACCCTGAAATCCTCGGAAATCCGCGGGTTATTAACCATTCAACCAAATAGTGATTGGGCCCTTTCGACCACAGTGGTAAACAGGGGCTTAACGCCGTCTTTGGGGGATGGAAATGCAACGACGTGGATTTTTGGCCATGCTTGGTGCCGGTGCGACTGCCGGACTGGCCTTGCATCCGTCTGTTGCCTCAGCGGTTACAACGGCCGCCCTTGATGACATGTTGCAATCACGTCGCGGGTTTCCGGCGTTGTATGGCACACGCGAGTTTTTCATCGGCGACACGCTGAAGAAATTGCCTCGCGCCCGTGCCGTAACCCTGCCTCTCGATGATGGAACGGCAAAGAATTTCGCGCGCTCCCTCCATAATACAGTCCCGGCATCGACGGCAGGGGGCAACCACTGGTCTAAAATCCTCGACAGCGCCCGTTCGCTTGACCCGATGCGACGGATGCAGCTGGTCAACAATTTTGCCAACCGGATGCCCTATATCGAGGACATCGACAATTACGGTCTGCGCGACTTCTGGGCGAAAACGGAAACCTTCTTCGAACTCGGCGGTGATTGCGAGGACTTCGCGATGGCCAAGTACAAATTGCTTGAGCGTGTCGGGTTTCATCCCGATCGCATGCGCATCGTTCTGGTGGTGGACAACAAACGTGATCGCCAGCATGCGATGCTGGTGGTCAACGCCAATGGGCGAGGCTGGATGCTCGACTCCCTGATGCGCGATGTTGTGCCCCATGAGGTCGCTACCCAGTATCGCCCGACGGTTTCCCTGAGTGGCCAGCGGCTTTATCTCCACGTTCCCCCCAAGGCCTGATTCTTTTTCCATGTCGGTCCCTGATATGCCCGGTGACGGCCCGTCGTCGCGGACCAATTGGATTGCTGTTTCGGTTCTGATTCTTGCGGCCGTTGCTGCGGCGTTTCAGATTGGTAAGGCGCCGGCGGCGCTGCCGGTCATTCGCGATGAGTTAAATCTCTCGCTGGACCAGGGCGTCTGGATCATTTCGATCTTCAACCTGCTGGGGATCACACTGGGCATGATCGCAGGTGCCCTTGGGGACCGGCTGGGGCATCGGCGTCTGATCGCCGTGGGGTTTCTGGCCATGGCTCTTGCGAGTTTTGCCGGGGCTGCTGCTGACGGGTTTGTCTTGCTGCTGGCGAGCCGGGTGCTCGAGGGTTTTGGGTTCATTGTGGTCGCGTCGACCGCACCCCCGATGTTCCTTGCCGTCAGTGCGCCGCGTCATCATCGCCTGATCTTCGGTTTGTACAGCGGCTACTGGCCGGCTGGTGTGGCGGTGATGATACTTGTGACTCCGGTCGTGCTGGACGCGATTGGGTGGCGTGGATTGTGGATCTTGAACGGCGGGCTGGCGCTTGGCGTTCTCGCGCTTTTGCTGCTGGTGACCCACGGCACGAGCCCCCGCCATGTGGCGTCGAATCCGCCGCCGTTTCTTGATGCGCTGCGGACCTTTACCCGGATCGGGCCGATGACGCTGGCCCTGACGTTTGGAACTTATTCGTCGATCCATGTCACCGTCGTGGCCCTGTTGCCGACATTCTATACGGAAGTGGGGGCGCTGAGCCTGGGTTTGGCGTCGTTGCTGACGGCGCTCGTGACCGTGATGAATGTGGGCGGGAATATTGCCGCCGGGGTCGCCATGCATCGCGGCGCCCCACGTTGGGTCCTGGTTGTCGGCACATTCGTGTTGATCGCGATCAGTGCGATGCTGATGTATGACGACGGCCTGACATTCAACACGCGGCTCGCAGCGGCGATATTCCTGTCCTTCATCGCAGGTATGATTCCGGCCTGTCTGTTTGCCGAAACCCAAATTGTCGCACCGTCGCCGAAGCTGGTGGGTGCGACGACGGGGCTGATGATGCAGGGTTCGCAGCTCGGTCAGCTGGTGGGCCCGGTCTCCATGGCGTGGGTGGTAACATATTCCGGGAGCTGGGACTTTGCCCCGGTGACGATCGTTACCGCTGCGGTGATCGGGATCATGCTGATGCTCTTGCTGCGGCGAATCGGGGGACGTTAAATCTTCTAGATTCTACCGTGGTCCGCCGTTTTACGGGTGATGGGTGGCTGGTATAAGGGAGGCGGGCGAACGTTCGACCCCAATCGACTTTGCACGAAGGTACTTCCATGAGCGCGTTTCAGACACTCGATCAACTCGAACCCGCCGGGAAGCGCGTCCTGCTGCGCGCGGATCTCAATGTTCCGATGTCCGACGGCAAAATCACGGATCGCACGCGACTTGAGCGCCTCGCTCCAACGATTGCAGAATTGGCCGATAAGGGCGCGCGGGTTTTGGTGGCATCGCATTTCGGACGCCCCAAGGGACAGCGGGTCGCGGAAATGTCGCTTGAACCGGTGGCACTCGAACTGGGTTCGATCCTGGGGCGGGATGTCGTGTTTGTACCCGATTGCGTTGGTGATGCGGCGCTGGAAGCAGCCGGGGGGCTGGAGAACGGACAGATCCTCGTGCTCGAAAATGTGCGCTTCCACACCGGAGAAGAAGCCAATGATTCAGCGTTTGTTGGCTCGCTGGCGTCCCTGGCAGATGTTTATGTGAACGATGCTTTTTCGGCAGCGCACCGCGCCCATGCTTCGACGGAAGGCGTGGCCCACGTTCTTCCCGCCTATGCCGGACGCCTGATGCAGGCTGAACTGGAGGCTTTGGAACAGGCGCTCGGTTCGCCCGCCCGCCCGGTCATGGCGGTGGTTGGTGGGGCGAAGATCGCATCCAAGCTGGAATTGCTGGGAAACATGATTGAGCGGGTCGACCATTTGGTGATTGGCGGCGGTATGGCGAACACCTTCCTCAATGCGATGGGAATGGATGTCGGCACTTCCCTGTGCGAACACGATATGGCGGAGACCTCCCGGGATATATTGAAACGTGCCGACGAGCTGGGATGCGAAGTCATTCTGCCTTCCGACGTCGTGATTGCCCCGGAGTTCAAGGCCGGCGCGGAAAATCGAACGGTTCCCGTCGATGCGGTGCCCGACGACCAGATGATTCTCGACATCGGGCCAGACACGGTCCGGGGCCTTGCCGCGCTGCTGGGCGATATTCGCACCCTGGTCTGGAACGGCCCTCTCGGGGCTTTTGAGATTTTGCCTTTTGACCGGGCAACCGTGGCGTTGGCCAAGGCCACAGCGGCTGCGACCCAGGCCGGTGGTTTGCTGTCCGTGGCCGGGGGTGGGGACACGGTTGCAGCCTTGAATCACGCCGGGGTGTCTAACCAGTTCAGCTACGTATCTTCGGCCGGCGGTGCCTTCCTCGAATGGCTCGAGGGCAAAGACCTGCCCGGCGTCGCCGCGCTGTCCCGGTGACCGAAATGGCTACGCGTCGCATACGTGATCCGGAAGCATTTGGCCGCCGCCGAACAGCGGGTGAAAATACCCGAAGGTGCAACAACGCTCGATCCCAACGCCCCGCGCGGAACCTAATCTGAACCTCAAGGTCTAGACGGCGCGACATTCGGAATTACGGGTTGTTGGCCTCACCGTTGGAGCCGTGAGGTTGGTCAGGCCTGGTCGTTGGAATTTTTCAGGGGCTCTACCGCAGCCTGTTCGCGCAGGAATAACGGGGTTTGCGACGCCGCAAACAGGAATGTTGCGGGCATGATTCCGAACAATTTGAACGACACCCAGAAATCCGTGGGAAAGCTTCGCCACACGATTTCGTTCACGACAGCCAATACCACGAAGAAGACGGCCCATCGCAGGGTCAGGACGTGCCAGCCATGGTCGGTCAGCTTAACAGCTGACCCAAAGAGCGGTTTCAGCAGTGATTTTCCCATCAGCAGGCCGCCGAACAAAATTGCGGCAAACAATGTGTTTACCAATGTCGGCTTGAGTTTTATGAAGGTTTCGTCTGCCAGATAAAGGGTGAGGCCGCCGAAAAACAGCACGAAAATTCCGCTCACCAGGGGCATCACGGGAAGCTTGCGTTCGGTCATCCAGCCTGCGATCAGCGCGATCAACGTGGCGACCATGAAGGCGCCTGTGGCTTCGAACAACGCCTGCTCGGCCATGGGTTCGACCCCAGCGGGTATCCATAGGTCACGGAGTTCCGGCAGGCCTTTACGGCCGTTCACCAGAAAGAAGACGACGAGTGGCCCCGCCTCGATTGCCAGTTTTATCCAAGGTCGCATGATGCCGCGAACCTACGATTGTTGAACGCGAAGCGAAAGCCCTTCGCGGTTCATCCCGCAAATTTGAGCGTGGCGGCGCCGAGGGCGACGAGCATCGCTGCCGGGATGCGCCGTTTGCCGAGGGGTTCACCCAGGACCAGTACGCCAATCAGGGCGGCAAAAACGACACCTGTTTCCCGTAGCGCCGCGACGCTTCCTACTGACGCGTTGCTAAAGGCGAACAACACCAGGCCGTAACTGGCCATCCCGAGGGTCGCGCCGGCGAATCCTTTGAGGCCGTTTGCCATGACATAGGTTCGGATATGTCCCCGCCGCACAATATAAGTTGCAGTGATGATAGGGATGCCTGCGAACACCATGATCCAACAAAGATAGAACAGGGTGGCGTCTTCCATCTCCGGTCCGATCGTTCGGATTCCGACCGCGTCGAAGAGAGAATAAGCCGCGATAAAACCGCCCGTGATCAAGGCGAGAATAACGGTGCGGATATTCGTGGCGGCGACCTGTTTGGGCTCGATCGTAAGCGCGATCACTCCGGCCACAATGACCAGCACCGAGATGATCTCCCAAAATCCCGGAATATCGCCAACCAGCGGTGCCGAAAGCGCCACGATGATCAGGGGCGCGCTGCCGCGGGCGATCGGATAGACCTTGCCCAGGTCTCCATGGGCGTAGGCGTTCACCAGAAATATGAAATAGGCCGAATGAAGGGCCCCCGATCCGATGAGCCAGGGCCAGTGATGCGGTTCGGGAAAGGGCAGAAAGGCCAGCGCGACAATCAGGCCGCCAATGCCGCCAAAGCCGCCGATCATGCCCGACGTGATCCAGCGATCGGTGCCGCCCTTGATGAGAGCATTCCAGCTCGCGTGGAGCAGGGCGGAAAGCAAGACCGCGAGAACGACAAGGGTACTCATTTGAGGGGTCAGTCCTGATCCGCGGTAGGAAGCCCGAGCAGACTGCGGGCGAAAGGAAATGCCTCAAACGGCCTAAGGTCGTCGATACCCTCGCCGACACCGACAGCATAAATCGGCAGGCCGAACCGATCAGCCAATGAGACAATAACGCCGCCGCGTGCGGATCCATCCAGCTTGGTCACGATCAACCCGCTGACATCGACGAGGTCGCGGAAGGTTTCGACTTGTGCGTGGGCGTTCTGGCCGGTGGTCGCATCGAGCACGAGGAGCACTTCGTGGGGGGCGTTGTCGTCGAGCTTGCGGACCACGCGGACAATTTTTTCAAGCTCTGCCATGAGGTCAGCCTTGTTGTGTAACCGACCGGCAGTGTCGATCAACAGAACGTCGACATTATTGGCTTTGGCTTGCTGCAGGGCGTCGAACGCCAACGCCGCAGGATCACCATTCGGTTCGCCGGCGACAACGGGAACGCCAACGCGCTCGCCCCAGATCTTTAACTGGTCGATGGCGGCGGCGCGGAAGGTATCGGCGGCGGCAAGCATTACCGTGCTGCCGTTCTCGGTGAAACGTGCGGCGAGTTTGCCGATGGTGGTTGTCTTGCCGGTGCCGTTAACGCCAGCCACAAGGATGACGCGCAAATCGCGGGTTGGGGTGAGGTCGGCGAGAGGTCGCGCAACGGGGGCCAGGATGGTTGCTATGATTTCGGCTAGGGCGCGCCGTACGTCTTCGGCGTCGCTGTCACCCTCGAAGCGGCGCTTTTCGAGCTCACCGCGTAGCCGTGCCGATGTGGCAACACCGATATCCGACGTGATCAGAATATCTTCGAGTTCATCGAGGGTTGCGCTGTCGACCTTCCGGTCCGAGAAAACACCACCAATATCTTCAGCCAGACGTGAGGATGTGCGCGAAAGCCCGGCCCGAAGCCGGGAAAGCCAGCTGCCCTCACTCATGCGGCGGGGCGCAGCAGGCGTCCGCCAAGGCGGTTATCTGCGGTGTGGGTGATCTCCGCCTGGATGATTGCGCCGGTTTCGACCTCCGTGTCCTCGAATTCGACCAGCGCGAATTGTTCGCTCCGTCCCAGCCCAGGTTTTTCGACAAGAACGGCACGGGTTTGCCCGACTTCTCTCGCGAGGAAACCGGAGAGGGCCTTGCCGCCTGCTTCCCGCAATTGGGCCGCGCGGTTTTTCACGACGTCGCGGGGGAGTTGAGGCATGCGTGCGGCCGGGGTTTCAGGTCGCGGCGAGTACGGAAATACATGGAGATGGGCAAGGTCGCACTCTTCGACCAGGGCCAGGCTGTTGGCAAACATGGCGTCGGTCTCCGTCGGGAAGCCCGCGATCAGATCGGCGCCAAAAACCACGTCCGGGCGCAGCGCACGGACGGTCCGGCAGAATTCGATGGCCTGGCCTCGGCTGTGGCGGCGCTTCATGCGTTTGAGAATCATGTCATCGCCGGCCTGCAGGCTGAGATGCAAATGCGGCATCAGGCGCGGCTCTTCGGCAATCAGATGCAGCAGGTCGTCATCAATCTCGGCCACATCGATCGAGCTCAGGCGCAGGCGCGGCAGTTCGGGAACGCTGGCAAGCAGGCGTCGGACCATCTGACCCAGGCGCGGTTGTCCGGGCAGGTCGGCGCCATAGGACGTCACGTCGACACCCGACAGGACAACCTCACGGTAGCCATTGTCGGTCAGGGTTCGGACCTGCTCGACGATCGCGCCAATCGGCACGCTGCGTGAATTGCCGCGTCCGAAGGGGATGATGCAGAACGTGCAACGATGATCGCAGCCATTTTGCACCTGGATGAATGCCCGCGTCCGATCGTCGAAACCTTCGACAAGATGGGATGCGGTTTCAGTGGTCGACATAATGTCCTGAACCCGCACCGGCTCTCCATCGAGGGCGAGAAAGGATTTGGCTTCGAGCTTTTCCTGATTGCCGAGGACAAGATCGACCTCTGGCATTTCGGAATAGGCAGCCGGATTGATCTGGGCTGCGCAGCCGGTCACGATGATTTTCGCATCGGGCTTGTTTCGGCGGGCGCGGCGGATGGCCTGGCGGGCTTGTCGTTCGGCTTCGGCGGTAACCGCGCAAGTGTTCACGATCACCGCGTTGTCCAGTCCGGCGTTGACGGCATGGCCGCGCATCACTTCGGATTCATAGGTGTTCAGCCGGCAGCCGAATGTGATCATTTCAGGTGCGGACATTTCAGCTCGCTTCTCCGGGGGAGAAGACCGCGTCGTCGACGGAGCCCCGGAAACTTTCTTCGGCTGGGCCTGTCATGACGACATGGCCGTCCGAGCGCCATTCGATATGCAATGTGCCACCATCGACGGTGACCTGAACGTTGCGATCTGTAAGTCCGCGTCGGTGCGCGGCCACGGCCGCGGCACAGGCGCCGGTTCCGCAAGCGAGGGTGAGACCGGCTCCGCGTTCCCAGACCCGCAAACGCAGAACATTCGAGGCCATGATTTCAGCGAAACCAATATTGGCACGCTCGGGGAATATCGGGTTGACCTCGAGCTCTGGCCCAAGGTTTTCGACGTCAATGGCCTCGACATCGGTGACAAAGAAAACCGCATGGGGGTTGCCCATGTTGACGGCGACAGGATCCGAGACCGGTCCCAATGCGAGTGGGAGATGATCGGTATCGCATTCGAATGCGAGAGGGATGTCCTGCCAGTTTTGCCGGGCGGGGCCCATATCGACGGAGAAATGTGCGTCGCCAGTCGTGCTGCGCCATGCTTCGAGGAGTCCGGCGTCCGAGCGTATTTTGAGGTTGCCAGGATGCTCGTCGACCATCAGATGCGCCACACAGCGCATCGCGTTCCCGCAGGCTGCGACTTCTGAGCCGTCGGCATTGAAGATACGCACGCGAATGTCGGCTTCTGCGTCGGCGGGTGTTTCGAGCGTGATCAGTTGGTCGAAACCGATCCCGGTGTGCCGATCTGCGAGCTGCCGGGTTGCCGGTGCTTCGATGACCAGCCGGCGTGCGCGTGCATCAACAATGACAAAGTCATTGCCCAGACCGTGCATCTTTATGAAATCTCGCTTGGACATGGCGGGGATATAGGGCCGGTGGGGCCCCTGCGTCCAGTCCCCCGATGGGTGGTGGTCTTAAGTGCGCGCGAGCGACTTGACGAGCTGCACCACTTGGCGCCGAACGCGTGTATCCGGAATTTTCTGAAATGCCTGGTTCAAATCCAGAACCTGGCGCGCCGAACGGGGCTCCGTTTGGGAGGTCTCGACTTTCTCTCCCTTACCTGTCCGTGCACGGGCACCGGTCAGTCCTTCGAAAAAGTAACCCGGCACCACGTCGAGCACGTCACAGAGTTGCCAAAGTTTTGAGGCGCTAATTCGGTTGGCACCGCTTTCGTATTTCTGGACTTGCTGAAAGCTGATTCCGAGTTGGCGCGCGAGTTCTTTCTGCGGCATGCCGGAGATTTCCCGCCGGGCTCTCATGCGTCGTCCTACATGGGTATCTATTGGATGTGGCAAGTCGTGGGTTCCTTCTTACTTGTCTCTCATGCGCGGCCACTGATTGACGCGTGGTATCGACCCGGCTGCGCTCGATTTCTGATTTGCGTTTGGCGCCAAGGAAAATGCGCGCGGTTTCGATGCGCGTATTTTCGTGACGTTCTCCGTTTCAGACTAGGCGTTTTTGATATTAACGGCGCGTATCGCACAACCCTTCCGAGCAGACAAGAAAATTGCATATATGCCTGTTTTCTCGAAATGGCGTTGGATTTTTCACGTACTTGAATACCATGGTTGACGAAACAACTACCGCAGGTTCGTTTCGTCGCGGTTGTAGTGCTTGACCGGGTTTTCCCCTTCCCCTAGTTTCTCGCCATTCCGCATCGATTGCCGATGCGGCCCGAGCCGCAGGGTTTGGGCTCCGCCAGTCCGCGAGTATCGCGCACTGGCGCATTTGTCGTTGGGCGTCCCGGAACCGGGCGCGCCCGAAAGGATTGATGGCTTGTTTGAGTCGCTGAGCGAACGCCTGGGTGAAGTTTTCGACCGCTTGAAGCGGCGTGGTGCTTTGTCTGAAGAGGACGTTGCGGCCGCGTTGCGCGAAGTGCGCGTGGCGTTGCTCGAAGCTGACGTCGCCTTGCCGGTCGTGCGTGACTTCATCGCCACCGTGCAGGAACAAGCGGTCGGTCAGGAAGTCGTGCGTTCCATCACGCCGGGCCAAATGGTCATCAAGATTGTCCATGACGCGCTGATCGACATGCTGGGCGGTGAGGCCGTTGAGATCGATCTCAATGCGCCAGCCCCGGTGGCCATTCTGGTGGTCGGCTTGCAGGGCTCGGGTAAAACGACGACAACCGCGAAAATCGCTCACCAGCTTGTCGAAAAGCAGAAGAAACGCGTGCTGATGGCATCCCTCGATGTTCGTCGGCCCGCAGCGCAGGAACAATTGCGGATCCTCGGTGATCAGGCACTGATCCCGACCCTCGATATCCACCCGGGTGAAATGCCGGTTCTGATCGCCAAGCGCGCCATGGACCAGGCGCGGCGGGAAGGCTACGACGTCGTCCTGCTGGACACGGCGGGTCGACTTTCGATCGATGACGGGTTGATGGCCGAAGCGACCGCCATTCGGAACGCCGCGAAGCCGCATGAAACGCTTCTTGTCGCCGATGCGATGACCGGTCAGGACGCGGTTAATACAGCGGTGGCTTTTCACGAACAGGTCGGAATCACGGGCATTGTTTTGACCCGGATGGACGGTGATGCACGCGGTGGTGCGGCCCTTTCGATGCGGGCGGTGACAGGCCAGCCGATCAAGCTTGTCGGTCTTGGCGAAAAGATGGACGAGCTTGAGCTCTTTCATCCCGAGCGGGTCGCCGGCCGCATTCTCGATATGGGCGATGTCGTATCCTTGGTCGAGCGTGCCCACGATCTGGTCGAGGACGAAGAGGCCGAAAAGATCGCCCGGAAGCTCGCCAAGGGCGAGTTCGATATGAACGATCTGCTCGACCAGATGCGTCAGCTTAAGAAAATGGGTGGCCTGGGTGGCGTGATGTCGATGCTGCCCGGCGTTGGAAAGCTGAAAAAGCAGATGGCGGACCACAATCTCGATGACAGCCTGATCAAACGACAGGAAGCGATCATCCTGTCCATGACCGCAAAGGAACGTCTGAAGCCGGCGATGGTGAAAGCCTCGCGCAAGAAGCGTATTGCGGCCGGGTCGGGGACCAGCGTTCAGGAAATCAACAAACTGCTGAAACAGTTTCAGCAGATGCAGACGATGATGAAGAGAATGAAAAAAATGGGCGGACGGATGCCTGTGGGCGGCGGTTTACCGCCAGGCATGCTGCCGCCGGGTATGGGGCGCTAGGAGAGCGACATGTTTCATCACGTTTCCATTGGTGTCGCTGATCTCGACCGGTCCGCACATTTCTACGACGCGGTCCTTGGGGCGCTCGGGCATGAGCGCTTTTTGGAGAAGCCGGGCACAATATCTTGGTGGCCGAAGGGAGGTGGACCAGCCTTCTGGATCAACCTGCGGGATAATATGTCAGTGCCCTCCGAGGATGGCCGGCATATCGCCCTTGCCGCGCAGTCCCGTTTTGAGGTTGATGCATTTTACGAGGTCGCCATCATTTCTGGCGCTGTCGGCGATGGTGCACCCGGCATTCGCCCTCAATACCGTGACACCTATTACGGTGCGTTCGTGCTCGACCCGGATGGTCACAAGCTCGAAGCCGTTCATGCGCCGCGGGACTGATCAGTGACGATGCTCGATCATATCTCACTCGGGGTCAGTGACCTTGTGGCCAGCGGCGTATTTTACGATGCCGCACTTGCGCCTCTGGGCCATGCCCGGGTGCTCGAGAAAGGCATCGGATTTGCCTACGGACCCGGACCCGGGCGCGTCGGCATGATGTTCTGGATCGTGGGACCGGATGCAGAGGTTGATGCATCGCGCGGGAGCCATGTGGCGTTCTCCGCGGAAAACCCGGCGGCGGTCGATGTGTTCCATGTGGCCGCGCTGGCGGCCGGTGCGCGTGACAACGGCGCGCCGGGGCTTCGGCCCGAATACAGCGACACTTATTACGGGGCCTTCGTTCTCGACCCCGACGGACACAAAATCGAGGCGGTTTGCCGCATTCCGGCCTGACCGCACCTGACACCAACACTTATTCTTTATCTAATAAAAAGGAAGTAAAAACATGGCTTTACGTATTCGACTGGCACGCGGTGGCGCAAAAAAGCGTCCCTTCTACCGTATCGTTGTCGCCGACCAGGCACGGGCCCGTGACGGGCGTTTCATCGAGCGGATCGGTCACTACAACCCGATGCTCTCCAAGGACGATCCCAACCGGGTGCAGTTCGACGAGGAGCGCGCCAAGCATTGGATCGGCGTCGGCGCGAAGCCATCCGATCGCGTGGCCAAGTTCTTCGCTGCTGCAAACCTGATGGAATTGCCGGCCCAGCGCGAGCAGACCAAGCAGCATCTCCCGAAGGCCAAAGCGCAGGAACGCGCCGCCGAGGCGGAAGCCGCTGCTGCTGCAGCCGCTGCCGCGCCGCCTGAGGAAGAGGCTCCGGCCGAAGAGGCCCCCGCCGAGGAAGCTCCGGTCGAGGAAGCTGCTGCTGAGGAGGCCCCCGCCGAGGAGGCTGCTGCCGAAGAGGCACCTGCCGAGGAAGCTCCGGCTGAGGAAGCTGCTGCTGAAGAGGCACCCGCCGAGGAAGCTGCTGCTGAAGAAGCCCCGGCCGAAGAAGCTCCGGCTGAGGAAGCTGCTGCTGAAGAGGCACCCGCCGAAGAAGGGAAGTCCTGAACCCAGGATTATCCGGTCTGATGAGCGACACCAACGAAGTCTCCACAGCGCGTGTCTGCGTTGGTGTCGTCACAGGCGCTCACGGGCTCCACGGTCTCGTGCGGATACGGCCGTTTACAGATGTGCCCGAAGATGTCGGAGCGTATGGGCCGGTCGAATCGGAGGACGGATCCCGGACATTCGTGCTCGAAGTGCGCAATCGGGCCGGTAAAGGCCAAATATTGGTGCATGTCGACGGTGTGGATGATCGGAATGCAGCCGAGAGTCTGAAAAGTCTGAAATTTTTCGTGCCGCGCGACCGGCTACCCGAGGCCGAGGAAGACGAGTTCTATCACGCCGATCTGGTTGGCCTTTCGGTTGTTGGCGAAAGCGGCGACGTGATCGGGAATGTGCGGGCTGTCCAGAATTTCGGGGGCGGCGATATGCTCGAGATCAATGAGAGCGCCGGGGGCGTGGCGATTGTGCCGTTCACCCAGTCGGCGGTTCCACAGGTCGATATCAAAGCTGGACGGGTGGTCGTGGATTCGGGCCAAATTCTGCGCCAGGGCACAGAGACACAGGATGAAAACCGGGACGATGGCTGACATCAATCCATGGGTGGCGAGCGTGCTGACGTTGTACCCGGAGATGTTTCCGGGGTCGTTGGGAATGTCCCTGCATGGCCGGGCTCAGGCGCAAAACATATGGTCCCTGGATGCTCGAGATATTCGTGCGCATGCGACGGATCGGCACGGCACAGTCGATGCGGAGCCCTTTGGGGGCGGCCCGGGTATGGTCATGCGCCCGGATATCGTTGATTTAGCGCTGAATGAAGCCGTCAATCAGGTTGACGGCCCGCGGCCGATCATCTATCTCACGCCCCGCGGTCGTCCTTTAAATCAGGCTCGTGTTCGGGACCTGGCGGACGGCCCCGGCGCGATACTGCTGTGTGGTCACTTTGAAGGTGTCGATCAACGTGTGGTCGACGCGTGGCAGGCCGAGGAAGTCAGTGTTGGCGATTATGTGTTGTCTGGTGGTGAACCGGCGGCACTGGTCTTGCTTGACGCGGTTGTCCGGTTGTTGCCGGGCGTGCTCGGCGCGGCAGAGTCGCTGTCGGAAGAAAGTTTTGAACGCGGATTACTCGAATATCCGCAGTATACAAGGCCGGCCAGTTGGACTGATCGGCAGGGCACAGAGCGTCTGGTGCCCGACGTCCTGACTTCGGGCCATCATGGCCGGGTCGCGCAGTGGCGAAATGAACAGGCGAAACAGGTTACCCGCGAGCGGCGGCCAGATCTTTGGCAGCGTTTCGTGGAGCAGGACGAAGAAGGATAAGGGCGATGAACACGCTTCAGAAATTTGAGGCCGGGCAGCTGGCAAAGCTGCAGGCCAACCGCGAAACCCCGGATTTTGGACCCGGTGATACCGTGCGCGTCAACGTGCGTGTTGTCGAAGGTGAGCGCGAGCGTATCCAGGCCTATGAGGGTGTGTGCATTGCCGTAAAGAATGACGGGATCAATTCCGCCTTCACGGTTCGCAAGATTTCCTTCGGTGAGGGTGTCGAGCGTGTGTTTCCGCTTTACGGCCCGCGCGTCGATTCAATCGATGTTATTCGCCACGGCAAGGTCCGGCGGGCGAAGCTCTATTATCTGCGTGGCCGTACGGGCAAGCGCGCACGTATCACCGAACGGACGACCGGTCGTGGCATGAAGCCACGGAAGACCAAGGCCGAGCGTGCTGCAGATGTTGCAGCCGCGGCGGCTTCGGCCGAAACCACGTCCGAGTAGAGAGACGGCTCCAACAGGTGGGCCAAGGTTAACAAGCAGCGCCCCGGAGCTTATGTTCGCGGGGCGTTTTGCTTTTGAGATGGCGTTCAGCAGAAAGAGATGACGATGGCACAGCCCAAAACACTGTTCGACAAAATCTGGGAATCGCATCTGGTCGATTCACAGGATGACGGCACCTGCCTGATCTATATTGACCGACACCTCGTCCACGAAGTGACCAGCCCCCAGGCCTTCGAAGGTCTGCGGATGAATGGTCGCGTGGTGCGCCGTCCCGATGCAACGCTTGCAGTGGCCGATCACAACGTGCCGACCACTGACCGCAGCGGCGGGATCGAAGATGACGAATCCCGGCTTCAGGTCGAGACCCTGACCCGGAATTGCGAAGAATTCGGAATCGAACTGTTCGAGATGAACGATATCCGCCAGGGCATCGTGCATATCATCGGGCCGGAGCAGGGCTTCACCCTGCCGGGCACGACGATTGTTTGTGGTGATAGCCACACGGCCACCCATGGCGCCTTTGGTGCGCTCGCTTTCGGTATCGGGACCTCGGAGGTCGAGCATGTGCTGGCCACCCAGACCCTTCTGCAGCGCCCGGCGAAAAACTTCCTCGTCTCGGTGGATGGTGAGCTCTCTCTCGGTGTGACCGCCAAGGATATGGTTCTCGCGATCATCGGTGCCATTGGTACCGCCGGTGGTACCGGTAGCGTCATCGAATATGCCGGTGAAGCGGTGCGTGCGCTGTCCATGGAAGGCCGCATGACCATGTGCAACATGTCGATCGAGGGTGGCGCCCGCGCCGGCCTCGTGGCCCCTGACGACAAGGCCTATGAGTTTCTCAAGGGGCGGCCGATGTCGCCCAAGGGCGCGGCCTGGGAGCAGGCAGAAGCCTATTGGCGCACCCTACCGTCCGATCCGGGCGCCAAGTATGACAAGGAAGTGCATCTGTCGGCTGCCGATATCGCGCCGCAGGTGACCTGGGGCACCAGCCCGGAGAACGTCGTGCCGATCACGGGCGTGGTGCCCGATCCCGAGCACGATGCCCGCGACGACAATCAGCGTCAGGCCTGGGAACGCTCGCTGGAATATATGGATCTCGCACCGGGCACGCGGATGCAGGATGTTGCTGTCGACAAGGTATTCATCGGTTCGTGCACGAATGGTCGAATCGAAGATTTGCGCGCCGCCGCTGCAATCGCCGAAGGCCGCCAGGTCGCTGATACCGTCCACGCGATGGTCGTGCCGGGTTCGGGGTTGGTCAAGGAGCAGGCCGAAGCCGAAGGGATCGACAAGATTCTGACCGCGGCGGGGTTTGATTGGCGTGAGCCGGGTTGCTCGATGTGCCTGGCCATGAACGCGGACAAGCTGGAGCCCGGCGAACGCTGTGCCTCCACATCAAACCGTAATTTCGAAGGCCGTCAGGGCCGGGGTGGCCGTACCCATCTGGTGAGTCCGGCGATGGCCGCCGCCGCTGCCATCACGGGTAAGCTCACCGATGTACGTGACATTGACGCTTGAGTGACCTCTCGCCCGACGAAGACGTGCTGCAGCCCCGCTATGCGGGGATACTGCTGCGCGTGATCGCAGGTCTGACCGATCTCGGCGTCGTCTGGCTTTTCGCCTGGCTCGCCTCAGCGCTATTGGGGATGTCATTTTTGGCCGCGACGCCCGAACAGCTTGCCGATACGACGTCGTTGCACACTCTCAACGCGATTGTGCTGTTTTGCGCCTGGATTTATTTTGCCGGGATGGAGGCCAGCAATCTGCAGGCCACGCTCGGCATGGCGGTCATGGGGCTGTATGTCACCGATGTGACCGGCGACCGGGCCGGGTTCGGACGGACGACCACCCGTTACTGGGTGCGGTTTGTCGCGATAGCGCCGCTGTTCTCGGGTTTTATTCCAATCCTGCTGACCCGTCGTCGGCAGGGAGTCCACGACATGTTCGCCGGATGTGTCGTGCTCAAACGTTAGGAGTTGCATGATGGAAAAGTTCAACAAGGTCACGGGTGTTGCCGCACCGCTGCCGATGGTCAATATCGACACCGATAAGATCATCCCGAAGCAGTTCCTCAAGACGATCGCGCGCACGGGATTGGCCAAGGGCCTGTTCTACGAGCTGCGCACGGATGAAAGCGGCAAGCCGACCGGAGATTTCGTGCTCGACCGCGAGCCTTATACCAACGCTGAAATCCTGGTTGCCGGCGATAATTTTGGCTGCGGGTCTTCGCGCGAACACGCGCCCTGGGCGCTGCAAGATTTCGGTATCAAGGTGGTGATCGCACCGACCTTTGCCGATATTTTCTACAACAATAGCTTCAAGAACGGCATGTTGCTGGTCAAACTTCCGCAGGAACAGATTGATAATTTGATGATCGTGGCGAGCGATCCGGAAAACCCGGAGATCAGCGTCGATCTGGTAACCCAGGAAGTGCGTGCGCCCAATGGTGTTGTCTATCCATTCGAAATTGATCCGTTCCTCAAGGAATGCCTGATCGACGGTCTCGATGATATCGGCCTGACCATGCAGCGCGGCGAGACGATCGGCGGCTTCGAGGGCGGTCAGCGCAGCCAGCAGCCCTGGCTTTACCGCGACGCGTCCTAGGGTCTGAAACAATGCTCGTCATGCCCGCTTTTGCGGATGTGACGATTGGTGAAATTATCGGACGGCCCGAAATCATGCTGGCCAATTGAGAAATAGAGGAGGGGTTCATGCCCGCCAACAAGAGTGTTTTGGTTCTGCCGGGTGACGGCATCGGACCCGAAGTGATGGAACAGGTCCAGCGTGTGATGGGCTGGTTTGAGGCAAAGGAAGCCGTGTCATTCGCGGTCGACGAGGATCTCGTTGGTGGCTCCTGCTACGACACCCACGGAGTGTCGATCACGGATGAGACCATGGCCAAGGCGATGAGCCTGGACGCGGTTCTGTTTGGCGCCGTGGGCGGTCCGCAATGGGACGACGTTCCCCGCGAGCACCGGCCCGAAGCCGGGTTGTTGCGCCTGCGCAAGGACCTCGATCTTTTTGCCAATCTGCGCCCGGCCATTGTCATGGACGCCATGGTGGATGCCTCGACCCTGAAGCCCGAAGTGGTCAAAGGTCTCGACATCATGATCCTGCGCGAGCTAACCTCGGGTGTGTATTTCGGTGAGCCACGTGGCGAGCAGACCCTCGGTGACGGCACCACACGGGTGATCGATACTCAGTCCTATACCGAAGACGAGATTGTCCGTGTGCTGCGTGTTGGCTTTGAGCTGGCGCGCAAGCGCGGGAACAAACTCCATTCGGCCGAGAAATCCAACGTCATGGAGACCGGCGCGTTCTGGCGTAAGATTGCCGGACGCGTTGCGGCCGAAGAATTCCCCGATGTGGAGTTCCACCATATTCTCGCCGATAACTGCGCCATGCAATTACTGCGTGACCCGCACCAGTTCGACGTCATCGTCACCGATAATCTGTTCGGTGATATTCTGTCTGATGAAGCTGCGATGATGACCGGGTCGCTGGGCATGCTCCCCTCGGCCAGTCTTGGTGCAGAAGATCCGGTGACCGGTGCCCGTCGTGCCATGTACGAGCCTGTCCACGGCTCGGCCCCGGATATCGCGGGTGAGGGCAAGGCCAATCCGCTGGCCATGCTGCTGAGCTTTGCGATGATGCTGCGTTACTCTTTCGACCTCGGCAACGAGGCCGAGATGGTGGAAAAGGCTGCGCAGAACGTCCTCAATGAGGGCTATCGCACGGGCGACATCATGCAGGATGGCTGCACCCCGGTGACCACCGAGGAAATGGGCACCAAGCTGCTCCAGGAACTCGACCGCTTGTCGGCGTGATTTGACGCGATGACCGGGGGCGGTCTAGCGTTTTCTCAATTGGAACGGAGATCGGTTTTGCGTCTGTTGTCTGTAGCGTTGGTTTTGGTGAGCACAGTCTCGTTGGCTGCGCCTGCTGGTGCCCAACAAATCGTTGAAACATCTACCGGTAAGCACGTTGCCGGAAGTTGTTCGGTGAGCCAGGCGATCCCGACCGCTATTCAGGATGCGGGTGACACCCGTCAGGCGGAAACAAAAACCCGGGTAAATGCGTTTCTCAATGCCGCCCTGGCGCGGCCCAAAAGCCGATCGGTAGCGCAATCCCCGGTCGTGTTCCCGCCCCGTCCGGGTAGCTGACGGCCGGTATACCGCTTCAGCAATCCCGGTTTGAAAACCGGGTTCCGACCTCACGCATATAGTCGGCGTTGAACCCTTCCGGCCAGAACATTTCAATCCGATCAGGTGTGATGAAAACAACCCGTGCGGCCTCGCTCGGGCGCGGTGTTTTGGTTCGTGCCGCACGGCCATACCAGACGAACATTTCGTTGCCCTGCTCAAGGTAGGTGATAGGATTCGCTATTCTGGAATCGAAACGGTTGCCGCTGACGATCACACAACCCTCTCGAAACCCGATGCGATTGCCGTGCGCGCGGGGCGTGGTCGGGATATCGATGACCCAGTTGCCCAGCAATGTATTCGAGGGCGTTTCGACCGCGCAGGCCGCCAGCAAAGCTGTGAGGCCGATCCCGGCGATTCGCGCGCTGCGATGTAGAATATGCGTCATCAGATCAGGGGTTTTCCGATGTCGAACCGGGTGTGGGGTCGATGCCCGCACCTTTGAGTTCCGGTCCCAGTTTTCCGGTGGCCCAGAGGTGCACCATGCGAACATCACTCAGCAACGACCAGACCGGATGGATGAAGGTGAGCGGGCGATTGCGTTCGATCCGGCTATGGGCAAACCAGGCCGGGACATAGCCGGCCAACGGGGCCAACAAAATTAGCCACCAGGGGCCGATGACAATACCAAAGCCCAGCAAGACCAACGCACCGATGGTGCCGGCATAGTGCAGCGCCCGGGTACGCGGCTGGGCGTGTTCACGCAGATAGTGGAGCCAGAACGCGCCATAGTTCGAAAATCGTTCGGCCATGGCGAGAATTCTGGCACAACAGCACGGTGCAATGCGAGGAGATGAGCGTGCCCGACATATATGTGACCCCCGAGGCGATTTCCGCCACCCTGCTTGATGACATGAAGTTGAGTCTTGAGCGTCGTGCGGCAACCCCACAGCAAAGCTCAGCTTTGCTGTCATATCTGGATGATGTGGGTTTTCCCGGCAACGCGCGGGTGCTCGATATCGGCTGTGGCACCGGGCCGCAGTCACGCACGCTGGCCGGGTGGCCGGGTGTCGGCGAAGTTATCGGTGTTGATCAGCTTGAGCCATTCCTTGAACGCGCTCGTGAACTTGCGTCTGAAATCCCGAATCTGTCGTTCCAGCAAGCTGACGCACGTGATCTGCCGTTTGAGGACGCCAGTTTCGATGTTGTTGTGCTGCACACCCTGCTGACACATGTGCCCGGTCCGGAAGGCGTTCTTGCAGAAGTATATCGGGTCCTCAGGCCTGGCGGTCGCGTGGCAATCTATGACGGTGATTTCAGCACCATGAGCGTTTCAACATTCGAAGCCGATCCCTTGCAAGCATGTATCGATGCTTTCGTGGAAGGGAACGTCCACGACAAATGGTTGGTCCGCCGGCTGCCTGCTGTACTCCTTGAAGCCGGGTTTAAGGCGGAGGCGGCGCGCAGCCACGGGCACCTTGAGACCGATGCGCCTGCGCTGACCAAGGGCTGGATGGAGCGGGGCGCCCTCTACCTGGCCGAGTGGGACCGTATTGATCAGGCTATGGCAGATGGGCTTATCGCAGAAGGTCGGCGGCGGGCGGCAACCGATTCGTTCTACGGTTTCATGAACTATGTGAGCATTGTTGCCAGCAAGACATAGGCAATACGCACCACAAACCTTGCAAAACCGGCATTTGAGGCTTAAGTCCTCGCCCGCATCCGGCGCAATGCGCGCCGATGAATAGAGGAACAGACCCATGGGCTACAAGGTTGCTGTGGTCGGCGCGACGGGCAATGTCGGCCGGGAATTGCTGAAGACCCTGGCGGAACGCGAGTTCCCCGCTGATGAAGTTGTTGCCCTGGCGAGCGAACGCTCCGTCGGGCGCGAGGTTTCATTTGGTGAGGATACCGTTCTGAAAGTTGAATCTCTGGCGGATTACGACTTCACAGGCACCGATATCGCCTTGTTTTCACCGGGCTCTAAAGTCTCCGCGACCTATGCGCCCAAGGCGGCTGCCAAGGGCTGCATTGTCATCGACAATACTTCCCAGTTCCGTATGGACCCGGATATCCCGCTGGTTGTTCCCGAGGTTAATCCCGAGGCAGCGGCTGGATATACCAAGCGTAATATCATCGCCAATCCGAATTGTTCGACGATCCAGATGGTGGTGGCGTTGAAGCCGCTGCACGATGCCTTTGGTATTCGGCGCGTGGTTGTCTCGACCTATCAGTCGGTGTCGGGAGCCGGCAAGGACGCGATGGATGAGCTCTTTAACCAGACCCGTGCGGTCTATGTGAATGATCCGCTCGAGACCAGGCAGTTCACCAAGCAGATCGCGTTCAATGTGATCCCACATATCGATGACTTCATGGATGACGGTTCCACCAAGGAAGAGTGGAAGATGATGGTCGAGACCAAGAAGATCCTTGATCCGAAGATCAAACTTACGGCGACCTGTGTGCGGGTGCCGGTCTTCATCAGTCATGCCGAGGCCATCAATATCGAGTTCGAGCGTGAAGTCTCCGCCAAGGAAGCGCGCGATATTCTGCGCGAGGCGCCAGGCGTATCGGTTGTCGATCACCGGGCGAATGAAGGCTACGTGACTCCCGATGAAGCTGCGGGCGAAGATTCGGTCTTTGTCAGTCGTATCCGCGAGGACGCGACCATCGAAAATGGTCTCAACCTCTGGGTTGTCTCGGATAATTTGCGCAAGGGCGCTGCCCTGAACACGGTGCAGATCGCAGAGCTTCTGGACCGTGATTACCTCAAGAAAGCCATCGCAGCCGAGTGAGCGTCGCGGTGCCGGTCATATTCCGGGATATCAAAAGCGCGCTCGCGAATACCGGGTTGCTTGTCCGTGGCGGGTTTCACCCTGATGCGACCGACGGTGTGCCCGGTGACCCGGGGACGTTGGTGCTGGTTGGAAATGTGGGCCCGGATATGTGGGCCGCATTTGCGCGTGACCGGATGCACTACTCGGATTGTGCTAACCCCCTTGATGACTGGGTGCGGAACCAGCTGACGTCTTTGGCCGAAAGCGTGGGGGCAACACCCCTGTTCCCCTTTGGCGGTCCTCCGTTTCTGCCGTTCCAAAGCTGGGCGCAGAGGGCCGAGCCGGTCTTTTCGTCACCGCTCGGTGTGTTGATCCATCCCGATTACGGTCTCTGGCATGCCTGGCGTGGTGCGCTGGCGTTTGAGGCAATGCTCGATCTTCCGGAAGTTGATCAGCGTCCGTCGCCCTGCGACAGCTGTGCCGATAAACCCTGCCTGTCTGCTTGTCCCGTCGAGGCCTTTTCGCGGGACGGCTATGACGTTCCGGTCTGTGTAAGCCACATCGAGACCTCTGCCGGGGAGGATTGCGTGGTACTCGGTTGTCGGGCGCGCCGGGCCTGCCCGGTCGGGACCAATTTTGTGTATGACCCAGCCCAGGCTGAATTTCACATGCAGGCGTTTCGTAAAGCCCAGTCGGGCTCGTGATCAGCGACGGCGGGTGAGCATTTCT
>MEHZ011401695.1_pt1 | contig 27134 bp, 19 predicted proteins | sample 897221 | NCBI WGS metagenome assembly MEHZ01 (sample SAMN05514161, study PRJNA337945) | marine metagenome | isolation source: marine surface water | place: Arctic Ocean | collected 2007-12-13
GCCACAGCAAGCAAACCCATAGTTCCAGCACCAATTACAGCAACTGTTGCACCATCAGGTACATCACCACGTAAAACAGCATGAATAGCTGCTGCAGCTGGCTCAACCATGACAGCTGACTCATCAGTCAGTTTCTCATCGATTACATGCAGCTGTGATTGATGGGCCGCAAAAACTTCTGACCAGCCGCCCCCGGTACTTGAACATGAACCGGTTTGAAGTCCTGGCTCCAGATTTCCTGAGATGAGATGCCCGTAATCATTACCGTCGGCTTGTGCAGCACCGGGCCAAGCTGGAACCTCGCCTCGAGTTTCAGGGCCAAGAACAGGTTCTAAAATAACTCTAGTTCCATCAGGTCTTTCGCCAACTACTTCATGACCTGGGACAAATGGAAAAGAAGCAAGCGACTCGAAGTATCGTGAAGCCTGACCATCAACAGTGGCCAAATCTGAACCGCAAATACCAGCTAAACGAACCTTTACGTGCTCCCACCCAGGTCCAGGAAGTGCCGGCGGCTCAGTTTGAATGAGTTTGAGCGGCCCTAAAGAAGCACCTGCACCAGGTTTCAAACGTGAGGCAACCATCGCCGTCGCGTACCGAGCTTCTTTACGAGAAAAAAGTAAAGCATCCATTAGTAAGGAAGGTAGTTCTTTGGGTCACGTATTACATTATTTATACGAACTTCGAAATGTAAATGTGGTCCAGTTGAAAGGCCAGAAGAACCAACTTCGCCAATGGTCTGGCCTTGTTGGACTTTCTCACCCGAACGCACTTTTCTACTATTGAGATGCGCATACAGAGTTGTAAAACCATCTCCATGATTGATGACTATGTAACGTCCGAACCCTTTGGAATAAGAAGCTGTTTCAACGACACCCGAATGGGCAGCCCAAACTGGATCATTATATGTGGCATCAAAATCTACACCTTCATGTCGCCTTGACTGGCGTAAAATTGGGTGCCACCGCCAACCATAACCAGATGTGATTGGGCTAGAAGATGGGAGAATCATACTGTAAGGAGAAATTTGATTTTCGCTGTAGAAAACTTTACGTGCTTGGAGCGCAGCTAGCTCAGCTCGGAGTGCACGTATGGTATCAACAAGACCCTCTTCGACGTCGTCCATTTCTTCTAGCTGCTCAGATAGAGCAGACATATCGGCACGGAGTCGGCTGCGTTCACCTGCTTGGTTTTTTTGTGTCCGTTCAAGCTCAGCCAAAATGTCTACAAGAGCAGATGAGTCAGCCGACGACTTTGCTGTACCTGAGTCGATAATTGGTAAATCACCCCAACCAAATTTCATTTCCAATGTTGGATCCTGAGGAAATATTTCAGAGTTAGTCTTCGTTGCTAAAAGTAAAAGCGCTTCTCGATCTATACCTGAGGAGTCTTGAAGAGCGGCGTCTCCTTGTGATGACCTAGACAGGGAATTTACATAATTCGTTACGGCTTGATCAACCGCTTTTTTGAGAACTAATTGAGAATACTCTCTACCTATTGTTGCCTGATCAGCGAGATTCGTGAATTGTGAAAACACTCGCCGAGCATCGGATTCAAGTTCAGTAAAGCGTTCCATTTGTTCATCTATTTTCGCATCAATTATAAGTAAGTGATCCACAAAATATTTGTCATCTAACTCAAGTGAAGCTAACTCTTCCTCTAAGCCAACAGAAAAATCAATAGGAGGACCTAAAAGCGAAATGTCGAAGAAATCTGGTGTTACAGCTAATGCATGCGTCGAAGTTCCTAGTATCAAAGCAACCGTTATCAAGAGTTTTGTAGCAACGCGAGCCATATAAATCTGCGCACTCCAATGTAGTTATACTGAACTTTTATGAGGGTACCGGCTGTGCGGTAGGAAAGACATTCAGCTAGGTAACCGGCGCCGTGACCTTGTTATTGATTTCGGTGGTGATCCGTTCGATAAACGAATCGATCGTTATGTCTCTTTCGACGCTGCCACCTCGCGGGTTCACACCAGCAGTGCTGTTAGCGACGTCGTCATCGCCGACCACGAGTATGTATGGAATTTTTTCTAGCTTTCCTTTGCGTATTCGTGCACCCAACGGATCATCAGCTTCTATGACTTCAGATCGAACTCCGTTGGCTTTTAACTGTGTGACAACCGAAGCCGCATAGTCATCATGATCAGCGCGGACTCCCAGAACTTGAACTTGAGTTGGTGAAAGCCATGTAGGGAAAGCGCCATTATAATGTTCGAGCAGAACCCCAAAAAAACGTTCAATCGATCCGAAAAGAGCTCGATGCAACATGATTGGTCGGTGACGTTCTCCGTCTTGTCCGACGTAAGTCAAATCGAATCGTTCGGGAAGATTAAAGTCACATTGGATAGTTGAGAGTTGCCAGGACCGGCCGATTGCGTCTTTAACGTCAATATCAATTTTGGGTCCATAAAAAGCCGCGTCGGCATCTTTTATCTCATATTCGAGGCCATGTCGGTCAAGGGCTTCTCGAAGAGCCTCAGTGGATTTATCCCAAATTGCGTCGTCCCCAACATATTTTTCGGGGTCTTTAGTTGACAGGTTGAAAGTGAAGTCCTCGAAACCGAAAGCGCGAAGAACTGAGAGTACGAAGTCAAGCAGCGAAGTAATTTCATCTAAAAGCTGCTCTGACGCTACGTATAGATGACTGTCATCTTGGGTGAACCCCCTGATACGCATCAAGCCATGTAAGGTCCCGGAACGTTCGTAGCGGTATACGGTACCGAGCTCAAAAAGACGTAAGGGGAGCTCTTTGTAGCTTCGTTGACCGTGTCCGAAAATAAGACAGTGCATCGGACAATTCATAGGCTTCGGGTAGTACGTCCCATTGTCCATTTCCATGGCTGGGTACATGCCGTCAGCGTAGAAATCTAGATGTCCCGAAGTTTGGAATAGCCGTTCGTTTGCGAGGTGCGGAGTGTAGACAAATTCGTAGCCGCCTTCTTCGTGGCGTTGACGACTGTAGTCTTCCATTATTTTGCGGATAGCTGCGCCCTTGGGATGCCATACAGCTAGACCGCCGCCAAGTTCTGTCGGGAAACTCAGAAGATCGAGTTCGGTTGCTAATTTGCGATGGTCTCGTTTAGCAGCTTCTTCGAGCCGTTCTAAGTGCTGTTTCAGTTCTTTTTTAGAGGACCAAGCGGTGCCGTAGATACGTTGAAGCATTTGACGCTTCTCGTCACCTCGCCAGTACGCACCGGCGACTCTCATCAGCTTAAAGTGACCGAGGTAGCCGGTGTCGGGGACATGTGGACCGCGGCAAAGGTCCACAAAGTCGTCAGTGTTTCGGTAGGTGGTGATAACACCACCCTCAGGGCCAGACATCGGATCATCTGCTTCACCATCTAAAATTTCGAGTTTGTAAGGATGGTTAGCGAATAGTTCATTCGCTGCAGCTCTATCGACTTCTGATCTAATGAAAGGCTGTTTCCGTCCAACAATTTCCCTCATTTTTGATTCAATAGTAGCAAGGTCATCATCGTTGAACGTTTGATCACCGGGAAGATCAAAGTCGTAGTAAAACCCGTCTTGAATCGGAGGGCCGATAGAAAAAGTAGCTCCTGGGTACAAACTCAGCACTGCTTGTGCGAGAACGTGTGCAGTTGAGTGCCGAAGCACTTCGATGCCTTCATCAGAGTTAGGGAAAATTAAAGAGACCTGAGAGTTGTTTGGTAGAGCTGTATTTAAGTCTATTTGGATTCCATCAGCTACAGCGATTAGCGCTTCTCGGGCAGCGCGGCCGCCTATGTCTGCTGCTAGATCTGCGCCGGTTGATTTTGGTGCGAGATGTCTTTCAGATCCATCAGGTAAAATTATTACTAGATCAGAAATCATAGTTGGTCTTGTCGTCTCACTTCAAAATCATGTCGGTAGTTGAAGCGTTATCGCCTCCTAAACCAAATACTAAGTTCATAGTTAAGATGAGAAGGCCGATACCCACAAGAACCCAAATTTGGTCGCTTTTTTGGAAAGATTTGAATTTGCCCATGGGTTTCCATTGCTCGCCAGGGTCTTTGAGAGCTTGCTCATTAACTTTTCGGGTATCACCATCAGACATTTGAACTCCCAACGCACGAACTCACAGCATCGCACCTGAATCAGTGCGTCGCCAATTTCAAAGTGTATTAGATAATAAGAGCTAAATTACTAAACGAGAATAGAGTCCGGACCGAGAAGTACCCGTAACTCTCCAGCTAGCCCATTGGCCGCATCTACTCTGTACTCATCTGGGAGCTGAACCGTTTGGTTTCCAAGGCCGAGGAGGACTTGGGAATCTCCGGGGTGCGATGAAAGCAAACTTTTTAGTTCTGTGATGAGTGTGTCGTTAATAAGGTGAGATGGGACTGATATGCGTATTGGTTGCGAGCCTTTTTTTACTTGGAAATGTTGGAATCTGTTTACAATAAATTTGGGTTCATCATCGCGTCCGTCGAGTCGGCCAGTAGCTAAAACAACCGTGTCATCTTCGAGCATCTGACCGTATTCGCTCATAGTTCTTGGGAAGACCATTACTTCGATTGAAGTTTGAAGATCTTCCAAAGTGAAGACGGCCATCAGGTCACCATTACGGGTGTATTTGCGTTGAAGGTTAGTGATAACACCTCCTAGGACAATCATTGGATCACGGCCATCTTCTGATGGGGGCTGAGCGGTAGCATCTGCGATCGTACAATCGGTTGCTCGCCTGAGGGACGCCTCGGAGCCCATTAATGGGTGACTGGAAACGTAAAGTCCCAGCATCTCTTTCTCCCAGGTGAGCATAGTTTTTTCATCGACCTCAGTGATCGGGATCTCAATTTTTTCTGTGAAACCGCCATCGCTGGACGCGGCATCGAGTTCCCCGAACAAAGTTTGAATTCCCATGTCTGCTTCGCGACGTCGACTTACTGTTTGGTCAATGATTTGGCTACTGACCATCATCAGCCCTTGTCTACTGTGCCCACAGGACTCGAAAGCGCCAGCTTTAGTTAGTGCTTCAATCGAACGTCGATTCAAAATTTGAGTTGGGACACGTTCACAGAAGTCATAAAAGTCTTTGTAAGGACCGTTAGCTTTGCGTTCTTCGACTATTGGAGTTACGACTCCTTCACCCACATTCCTGACCGCTGAAAGCCCGAATGGGATAAGCCCATCTTTGGAAGAGAAATCTACTTCACTATTATTTATGTCTGGGATTTTGACTGTGATCCCCGCCTGGCGGCAGTCATTTAGATAAATACCTGCTTTATCAAGATTGTGTTTAACGCCGGTCAGCACAGCAGCCATAAATTCGACTCTGTAGTTAGCCTTTAAATAAGCGGTCTGATAGGAGATAAGTCCGTAACCGAACGCATGGCTTTTGTTGAACGCGTAATCTGCGAATGGTTCAATAATGTCGAAGAGTTGAGTGCCCAGCGCCTCTTCGTAACCTGACGCTACGGTACCTTCGACAAATTTCACACGGTGTTGAGCGATGAGGTCCCGCTTTTTTTTGCCGCACGCTTTCCTGAGATCGTCTGCTTCAGAAAGTGTGTAGCCAGCTATGCGTTGAGCTACCCGCATCATGGCTTCTTGGTAAATCATTAATCCGTAGGTGTCGCCGAGAATTTCTGCAAGGTCGGCGTGTGGTAGATCGATGGGCTTTCGACCATTTTTGCGATCCGCGTAATCGTTGTGCATGTTTGCAGCCATAGGGCCGGGCCGGTACAGAGCAACTAGTGCAGCTACATTGTCGAACTCTGTCGGGGCGAGGCTCCTCATTAATGCTCTCATAGGGGTTGATTCCAGTTGGAAAACGCCTAGTGAGTCACCGGCTTTGAGTAGCTGGTAGGTGCGTTCATCATCAAGGGTCACATTGTCTATGTCGACGGTTACGCCTCGGCCGGATTTTATTAGCTTCAGCGTTTCATCGATAATTGAAAGAGTTCTCAAGCCGAGGAAATCCATTTTTAGGAGCCCGAGTTCTTCAACTCCGTTCATTTCGTACTGAGTGACCACCGGCGCGTCTTCAGGTGCTACGCCTGCTTCAGGTTTTCGTTGGATCGGGAGGTAGTCAGTTAGCGGATTTTTGGTAATTACTACTGCAGCAGCGTGAATTGAGTCTCCTCGACGTAACCCTTCTAGTCCAACAGCTACATCAATAACTTTTTTTACGTCTACATCATTTTCGTACATTTGACGCAAATCGCTGGCGGCTTTAAACCCATCCGAAAATTTTTCGTGTTCATCTAAGCATGCATAAAGGGGTGTGTCTCTGCCCATAACAAGCGGTGGCATAGCCTTAGCAACTTTGTCCCCGACTACATAGGGATAACCCAGCACTCGTGCCGCGTCACGCACCGCTGCACGAGCTTTTATTGTCGAAAATGTGATGATTTGAGCGACATGTTCTCGGCCGTAAGTTGCAGCGGTGTAGCGAATCATTTCGTCTCTGAATCTGTCATCAAAGTCCATGTCAATATCTGGCATAGAACTACGTCCAGGATTCAAAAACCGTTCGAAAAGTAGATCGTATTTGATTGGATCTAAGTCGGTGATCCACAGCGAGTATGCAACTGCGCAACCCGCAGCCGAACCGCGTCCGGGTCCGACTCGGATGTTGTTATCGCGAGCATGTTTGATTAGATCCCAGGTAATCAGGAAATAGGCGGAGAATCCCATGTCCGAGATGACCCGAAGTTCGTATCCGATTCGGTCAACGATGTTTTCTGGTAGCCGATCACCCCAACGTTTTTTGGCACCCTCGAATGCTAAATGTTCTAAGTATTGGTCGTCGGTCTCAAAGCCTTCGGGGAGTGGAAAGTGGGGAAGTGATACTTTACCGAACTCGATATTGACGTCAGAACGTTCAGCTATCCAAAGGGTGTTGTCGCAGCTTTCAGGTAGTTCATCAAACAGCTTACGCATTTCGTAGGCACTCTTCAGATAGTGCTGATCCCCATGAAATTTGAACCGGTTAGGGTCGCTCATCTGTGATGCTGTTTGCACACAAAGTAAAGCATCGTGGGCTACGGCGTCATGTTGGTGGGTGTAATGACAATCGTTTGTGGCCAACAGAGGAGCTTTGATCGCACGAGCAATTTCCAGGAGCTGAGGATTGCATTTCTTTTGTTCAGGGATCTCATGATCCTGAAGTTCGACAAATAAGTTATCTCTTCCAAAAATATCTTGAAGACGGGCTGCCCGGTCTAACGCTTTTTTGTAGTCACCTTGCAACAAAGCTTGTTGCACCACGCTACCGAGACATCCAGTGGTCGCTATGAGACCTTCGCTATGTTCAGAGAATAATTCCCAGTCCATCCGAGGTTTGTAGTAGTAACCCTCGAGATAAGCTCGACTAGAAAGTTTTAGAAGGTTCTTGTAGCCAGCATTATTTTCGGCCAAAAGTGTTAAGTGGTAGTAAAGTTTAGCTCCGCCTTCTGTGTCACCACCAGAGTCATCAACTTTGCGTCCTCGACGACTGGGACGCTCATCACGGCTTTCTAGAGCCATGTAGGCTTCAGTGCCAATAATGGGTTTAATGCCCTGTTCTTTGCATGCTTTGTAGAATTCTAAGACACCGTACATGTTGCCATGATCGGTAATGCCGAGTGCTGGCTGTCCATCAGAAGCTGCTGCGCCTACGACCTCAGATACACGGGCTGCTCCATCGAGCATCGAGTATTCAGTGTGAGTGTGGAGGTGAGCAAAAGAACGCTTCAAAGTACTGATCCTGAAAGACAAGGTGGTCTTGGCGGTGCGACGTGGCACCATTGAAGAGAATCTAGTATGTCTTGGAGCGCAATTAAGTCTATGAGTGCCACCCCACCTTCTAAACAACTCTCCACAGTTCTCATTAAAGATGATCCTAGCGACGGCCTATGGGACCTCGTTGACTCAGGTTGGGCTAATGAGAATTTTCCTGAACTTCCGGCGTTGAGACTAGAACAAGACCCGATACACCGACATAAGGATGTGTTAGAGCACACGATTGCCGTTACGAGCCAAAGCCCTCCTCGGCTTCGCGTGAGGTTGGCGGCGTTATTTCATGATGTTGGCAAACCGCGAACCAGATCGTATGAACATGGTGGTGTCACGTTCAGACATCATGAAGCAGTGGGGGCGCGTATGACAAAAAAACGTATGCCGAAACTGGGCTTTACTGAAAATGATACGAGAGAGGTTAGCCGTCTAGTGTTCTTGTCTGGGCGGTTTAAAGGTTACGCAGATGGTTGGAGTGATAGTGCTGTTCGTAGATACGCGCGCGATGGCGGTCTGCTTCTTGGCGACTTGAATGACTTAGTTCGTAGCGATTGCACCTCACGTAACCCCCGAACAGTCGCTTCTATCAACTCGTTATTAGATGAATTAGAAACTCGAATAGCTCAATTAGCTCGAGAGGACGCCGTCAAGGCTGAGCGCGCCGAAATTTCTGGTGATGAAGTGATGAGTCATCTGGGTATAGGGCCCGGTCGGGAAGTAGGGCAAGCTATGCGCTACCTTTTGGAGTTAAAACGGGCCGAAGGAGTTTTAGGCGAGGAAGAAATACTTAAACGTCTTGATCAGTGGTGGCTAAAAAAAGAAATCTAAAAACAGATCCTAAATAACTACTTTTGGCCTGCAAGCTTACGATTTTTTACCTTCGCTTTGACGTAGTCACGGTTCATAAAAGCTATGAAATCAAGACTGATTTCTTTGGGGCATGCTTCATGGCATTCACCGTGATTAGTGCAAGATCCAAAGAAGCTTTCCATTGTCTCAACCATGGTCTCGGTTCGAGCGAACCTTTGAGCTTGTCCCTGTGGAATCAAATTCAAATGACCGAGTTTTGCGGAAGTGAAAAGCTGTGCAGCCGAATTTGGGCAGGCAGCGACGCAAGCCCCACAACCAATGCAGGCCGCAGCATCGAAAGACGTGTCTGATGCTTCTTTCGGCACCGGCGTCAGGTTGGCATCTGAGGCCGCACCTGTGTTTACTGAAATGTAACCGCCAGCCTCAATTATTCGATCAAAGGCGCTTCTGTCAACAACTAGATCTTTAACTACCGGAAATGCGCGAGCCCGGAAAGGCTCAACGGTGATGGTATCGCCGTCATCAAATTTCCGCATATGGAGCTGGCATGTCGTTGTAGCTTTTTCGTGACCATGTGCCTGCCCATTGATCATAAGACTGCATGTGCCGCAAATACCTTCACGACAGTCGTGATCAAATTCGATTGGCACCTCACCGGTAGTAATCAGATTGTCGTTGATTACATCAAGCATTTCCAAAAATGACATGTCTTCGCTAATACCGTTGGCCTCATATGTTTCGAATTTTCCATCAACATTAGGGCCTTCTTGGCGCCAAATTTTGAGCTTTAGGTCGAGTTCTTTGCTCACTTGTAGCTCCTTTGCGTTAAGGCTACGTTGTCAAAAGTCAACTCTTCCTTATGCCTAGTTTGGATGCTGTCAGGTCCGTTCCATTCCCAAGCAGCAACGTGAGCGAAGTTTTCGTCATCACGTTGTGCCTCTCCATCTTCAGTTTGATGTTCAGATCTGAAGTGCCCTCCGCAGCTTTCTTCTCTGTCAAGAGCGTCCTTAGCCATTAGCTTCGCGAGCCCGAAGAAGTCAGCTACTCTCCCAGCTTTTTCTAAACTGGAATTTAAGTTGGCGCCTGAACCGGGGATACAAACATTTTTCCAAAACTCTTCTTCTAAGGCCGGGATTTCGCTTAAAGCTTTTTCGAGTCCTTCTTTTGTGCGTTCCATTCCAATGTAATCCCAGACAAGATGGCCAAGCTCTCGGTGGAACCAGTCAACCGAACGGGTACCTCCAATAGAGAGAAAACGATCAGTTTGGCCTTGGACCTCTGCCTCTGCTTGAGTAAACACCGGATCATTTGTTGATATTGGGGCGTCGCCGAGCCGACCAGCTAAATCATCTCCAATAGTGTACGGCAACACGAAGTAACCATCAGCGAGGCCTTGCATGAGCGCTGAAGCTCCTAATCGGTTTGCTCCATGGTCGGAGAAATTTGCTTCGCCAATTGCGTAACAGCCCGGAATTGAAGTCATTAAGTTGTAGTCAACCCATACTCCGCCCATTGTGTAGTGGGTAGCTGGGTAGATACGCATAGGTACTTTGTAAGGGTTTTCTCCAGTTATGCGCTCGTACATGTCGAAGAGGTTGCCATATTTAGAGCGAACCAGATCCTCTCCATCTCGTTCGACCGCTGCCTTGAAATCAAGGAAAACACCATTTTTGAGTGGCCCAACGCCCTTACCCTGATCGACAACAGTTTTAGCGTTACGTGACGCTACGTCACGGGGAACAAGATTTCCGAAAGACGGATATTTACGCTCGAGGTAGTAATCCCTTTCACTTTCTGGGATTTCATTAGGTGAACGTGAATCGTCGAAGCCGTCCGGTACCCAAATGCGACCATCATTTCTCAGAGATTCTGACATTAAAGTCAGCTTGGACTGAAACTCATCGCTAGCTGGGATACAGGTTGGGTGGATTTGCGTGTAGCAAGGGTTAGCGAAGAAAGCGCCTTTTTTGTGTGCTCTCCAGGCCGCAGTAACGTTACAGGCCATGGCGTTAGTGGAAAGGTAATAAACGTTTCCGTAACCGCCGGTTGCTAAGACTACAGCGTGCGCTGAATGGCTTTGAACTTGTCCGGTTACTAAATTTCGCGTCACGATACCGCAAGCGCGACCATCTTTAAGGACTACATCGAGCATCTCTGTTCGGGTGTGTAGCTCGACAGCACCAGCTGCTACCTGCTTGGCCAAAGCTTGGTAGGCGCCGAGGAGAAGCTGTTGCCCTGTTTGTCCTCGCGCATAGAAAGTTCGGCTAACTTGTGCTCCACCGAATGAACGGTTGTCTAGGAGCCCTCCATACTCTCGGGCGAATGGAACTCCCTGAGCTGCTGCTTGATCAATAATATTCACTGATTCTTGAGCAAGTCGGTGAACGTTAGCTTCGCGACTTCGGTAATCTCCGCCTTTTACAGTGTCGTAAAACAGTCTGTGAACTGAATCGCCATCGTTCTTGTAGTTCTTTGCGCCGTTAATGCCGCCTTGTGCTGCGATTGAGTGCGCTCGCCTTGGCGAATCATGGAAAGTAAATACCTTTACTTTGTAACCTAGTTCGCTCAGTGAGGCCGCTGCTGAAGCTCCTGCTAAGCCGCTACCGACAACTATTACTTCGAATTTTCGTTTGTTGTTGGGGTTTACCAAGTTCACTGAAAATTTGTGGTTATTCCACTTGTCAGCGATTGGTCCGTCTGGAATTTTTGAGTCGAGCACGGTCATCAATGAGCCTCCGCCTGAGTTACGAGACACTCAAGGTCTCCCGGTGGACAAACTCTGTTGTCCTCATTTATAAAGCCTATTGTCGTTAGTATCGGGAAAGTCAGATTTCCTACGAGGACAATCCCAGCTAGCGCCGTTGCAAGATTTCGACGAAGCTTGTTGTATTTAGGGTTGTTGATTCCGAGGCTTTGGAACAAACTCCAAGTGCCGTGAAAGATATGCATGACCAACGCTATGTTGGCGACGACGTAAATAATAGCTATGAAGGTATTACTGAGACTATTAACCACATTGTGATACGGGTCACCGGCGGCCCACTCACTGCTCACTAATCCCCATGTCAGATCTGCCAGATGAAAAATTATGTAGAGCAGAATGATTGGGCCGGTCCAACGCATTGTTCTACTTGCATAGTTAGCTGCCACGTAGTCACGTTTGGATTCATATTTCTTGGCACCACCGATAAAGTCGGCTTTATCGCTGGCTTTGCGACTGCGTTCTTTAAGTGTGTAGGCCGAGTGGATATGCAAAACAAACATTCCTATTAGGCCTAGGCGAAGTAGCCAGAGGACAAAGGTCTTTGGTACTAGCCCGCCGCCAAGTGTGCGCAAGGATTCTGCGTACTCGTGCATTCTGGCAGGACCTTCATATATGTGAAGGTTACCGATCATGTGGACGAGGACGAATCCAAGTAAGCCAATGCCGGTTAGTGCCATCACCCACTTACGGCCGATAGCTGATTGATAAATATTCAACGGGAAGGGCATCTGCCGCTTCTGTTGGAAGATTGGTGTCGAACCGGACGGGCTCGTCGCCGTGGCTGTCACAGACAACCTCCTCTAGGTGAGTTCACGTGGAGTAACACCGCACAGTTCTTAGTTACTAAGCCAAGAATTGAGGCGGCGTCAAACTTTAACGAATAGTAACGCTGTATGTGTTGCTGACTTCAATTTGTGGCGCTTTTAGTGAAACTTTTAAATTTCCAACCCCTTGATTAACGGCGGGAAGGGTCAACGATGCGATTCGTGTAACGCTGTCAGCTTCGAAGTTTCCTTTAAAAACCCACTCGATTGGGTCAGATCCCCAGCATTCCCACGTGACGGTCACAATTGCTGAAGTAATTTTCTCTCTGAGGTCAGAAACTACGTGAATTTCGCACGTGTGACTTCCTAATTCGAGCGATGAGCTATGTAGGTCGGCGACCACAATCACTGGCTTGCTAGCAGTTTGAAGGGCACGCCAACCTAGTTTGGGTCTGCGTCTATCATCTAAGACTGCGTAACTAACGTAAGGCATTGCATCTGCGAGCATGAACTGGCAGTAGCCACCGGTAGGCCGATACTTCAGGGTTCTGAGTATTTCTACTGTGTGGCGAATAATTTCAGCTTGACGAAGCTGTGTGGCGGTTACCCATAAGTCCCAGGTACTGAATTGGTTGAGTGGACTTGTTCTAATTAGGAGTTGAAGCTCTGCCCCGTAGGTGTTCTGGAGAATCTCGGTATTGATATTGGGAAAGTGCTCTGCACCTGCAGCCTCAGCGATTTCTAGGTTTTGTGGAACTGCTTGTGCTCCGAACTCAGACACGAACTCGACCAGTCGAGGGAATTTTGATGCGAGAGCCTCAAGATTACTTACTTCTCCGTGTTGCCATCCGAAATAGAGATGTGAGTCAGTGCCTTTTAGGTTCGAGATATTAGGAAGGACACCAGAATGAGCAACGACTGGTCGCGTCGGATCGACCTCTTTGAGCGCCTGTTTAATCCCTCGATCTAAAATGCTTCGGTTCCACGAAGGAAGTTGTTGCACCGGGTCTGTCATAGACCCGAATCGGGTGTAGGTCGCGTTTTCGATCGCTTGATGCCCTCGGATAGGTTTCGAAGGTTCGTTATGGGCGCTCCAAATCACAATTGATGGATGGTGGCCGAAGTTGTTAACCAACGAAGTGGCCTGTTGCATTGCCTGATTTCGAATTCCACGTGCATGCCCCCACTGCAGGGGGAAATCTTGCCAAAGGAGCATGCCCAATTCGTCTGCTTCGTTGTACAGATCAGGTGAAGGAATGTGGCCATGAATCCGGATCAGATCTAAATGCGCATCTCGAGCCAACATGAGATCTCTTCTGTGATCTTCAGAAGAGATCTCAGCGAAGTGAATTGACGCTGGGCCGAGATTTGCTCCTTTAAGAAAAAGGCGTTCCCCGTTGATGGTGGCTATCCAGTTGGTCAACTGAAAAGTTCTGATTCCGACCCGACGTGTTTGTTCATGACTGGAGACTCCATCTATTTCAATGTCGACATTAATGTCGTACAAATGCTGAAGACCCATTGAGTGTGGCCACCAAAGCTCTGGTTCCTCGATCGCTATATGCCACTCGATTTCATTAGAAGCAGTAGCCAATATCACCGTCTGCTCATGACTCGCAGAGAGTTGCCCAGTATTGGCTTTAGAAGCTGTTGTTTTAACCATTACCGAATGGGTGCCAGCGCTGTCAAGCTTCGCTGAACAGCGAATAATAGCGCGATCGGTATCTGCCTCGAGAACGAGAACTTTTAGTTCTTGAAGACGAACGGCACCCGTTTGCTCAACGCGAACATCTCTCCAAATACCACCCGGGTTAAGCCCCTGAGTCGCCTGATCCCAATGTTGCAGAACGCCCGTGATATTACTTTTCTCATCCTCGTCAGAGATTTTTGTGCACGTAGCTTCAACAGCTAGAACGTGTGAGTCGCGCGCAGCTAAATGTTCGCTAATGTCAAAAACATGCGGAGCGAAATAACCCTCAGTATCGCCGAGGTATGAGCCATCTAACCAAATATCTCCTTGATAACAAAGCCCGTCAAAAACCAGCCATCGACGTGTCTCCCTTCCCGATAAGGGGCAGCTGAAATGCTTTCGATAGAGAACGGCATCAGCATCAGCAACCTCGGGAGTATCTCTCCATTGACCGGGCACTGTTGCCTTAGACCACCCTGAATCATTTAGACCTAAATCCCCAGCGGAACGGCGCGAAATCTCATCGGAGCGACTTATTTGCCACTCCCCAGAAAGTGAGAAAGATGCCTCTTGATGATTGTTACCAGTCACGTTGATGAAGACGGTAGTGGATTTAGTCCTATATCCACTCACATTTTTGTTCCTACCTGAGCTAAGTTGCGGAAATGACTCGTCCCCTCACCCTCGGAGAACTGCGTAAAAAAGGATGGGAATCCCGTCCAGTAAAAGAAGAAATGCGTCAAAACGCAGTCACAAAAATTAGTGCCGGCGACCCGTTGTTTGATGGCGTCCTTGGATATGAGAATACGGTTCTGCCGCAACTTGAAAACGCTGTGCTTGCTGGTCACGACATTGTATTTCTCGGAGAGCGAGGTCAAGCAAAAACTCGAATGATCAGATCCATGGTCAACTTGCTTGATGAGTGGATGCCTTTCATCAAAGGGTCAGAAATTTATGACGATCCTTACCAACCAGTTTCTCGGTACGCGAAAGATCTAGTTGAAGAGCTGGGCGACAAAACACCTATCGACTGGGAGCATCGAGATAACAGGTACGGTGAAAAACTGGCCACACCAGACACTTCAATAGCTGATCTCATCGGTGAAGTTGACCCAATTAAGGTTGCGGAAGGCCGATATTTGTCTGATGAGTTGACGTTGCATTACGGGATGGTTCCAAGAACTAACCGAGGCATTTTTGCGATCAATGAGTTACCTGACCTTGCTGAAAGAATTCAGGTTGGCTTGCTGAATGTCCTTGAGGAAAGAGATGTTCAAATAAGAGGTTATAAAGTTCGCCTGCCCTTAGATGTTGTTCTAGTAGCTTCGGCGAACCCTGAAGATTACACCAACCGTGGAAGACTAATAACGCCGCTTAAAGATCGTTTCGGAAGTCAGATTCGGACTCACTATCCGCTAGAAATTGAAACAGAAATGGAAATAGCGGAGCAAGAAGCCAGACCGTTGGAAGCTGAAAATATTTCAGTTTCGGTGCCAGAGTTCATGACTGAAATCGTTACGACATTCAGTCACATTGCCCGCTCAAGCCCTCAGGTAAACCAACGCTCAGGTGTGTCGGTGCGAATGACTGTCACAAATTATGAAACTTTGGTAGCAAATGCCGCTCGACGTGCTTTGCAACGCGGTGAGACTCACGTAGTCCCAAGAGTAAGTGACCTAGAAGCATTAATGTCATCTTCCAGCGGCAAGATAGAAATCGAGGCGATAGAAGAAGGCAGAGATGGCCAAATAGTTGGACAAATGATCAAAGCAGCGGTTTTGGAAGTCTTCAAGGGCAGATTCTCTCCAGAAGACCTCGTTGGTGTAGTCGAAAGTTTTGATACTGGCACCATTGTCCATACTGGCGATGATCTGGGTTCCAATGACTATGCAGATTTACTAATAGGAAACCCCGCATTGGCAGTAGCTGTAAGCGAGCTAACTGATTCTTCTGAACCTGCAGAACTGGCTAGCGCAGTTGAGTTAGTTCTCGAAGGTTTACACCTATCGAAAAGATTAAACAAAGAAGCGACTGGAACTCGAGCGACTTACCGCGGCCGTGGTTGATTTGAAACCCCGGAGCTCAAGATTGGATCCGCACTCATGTCCATAAAGAAAAGGAAAATTAAGCGCGAGGGTGCTCGGTTCCGTTACTCAGCTTGGGATGGAAGCCAAGCCGGCTTCGAATACGATTCCTTCGACCTTTTCAAAGACCTAACAGATGATTTGCTATATCACGGGGATCTAAACGCTGCTATGCGCAGATTAATGCAGCAAGGATTCGAAGACCGTGAAGGTAATCGGATGCAAGGTTTACGTGAGATGCTCGATCAGCTAAAAGAGCGCAGACAAGAGATGCTCGATAACTTTGATTTGGGCGGAATCTACGATGAGATATCTAACGATTTAGATGATGTAGTTAATGAGGAACGCGAGTCGCTAGAAGACTACGCGGGAGAAGCCGCTGATTCCGGAGACGAACGACGATCAGAGATAGCCCAAGAAGTCGCCCAAAATAAAAATTTACAGCTCGATATGATGCCTCCGGACTTAGCTGGCAAAGTACGTGACCTTCAAAAATACGAGTTTGTTTCGCCCGAAGCTCGCGAACAGTTTGAAGAACTTTTAGACAGATTAAAAAAAGAGATAGCCCAAAGCCAGTTTGATCAGATGGCAGGAGCTATGGGAGATATGCAGCCAGAAGATTTGTCTCGCATGAAAGACATGATGGCTGAACTTAACGAAATGCTTGAGCAGCGAGAACGAGGCGAAGACACTGATTTTGATGGTTTTATGGAACGCCACGGAGAGTTCTTCCCCGAGAATCCGGAAACCTTAGATGAACTCATCGAAATAATGGCTGAACGAATGGCCGCTATGCAGGCGATGATGAATTCAATGACGCCAGAACAGCGTCAGCAACTTCAGGAACTGTCCAGCGCTCTAATGGATGACATGGATCTGCAATGGCAGTCACAGCAGCTGTCGCAGAATCTACAAAACGCGTTTCCAGATATGGACTGGAATCGCAGCTATGAATTCGGAGGTGACGAGCAGATGAACATGCCCGAAGCCACCGACATGATGCAACAGCTTGGAGACCTTGATGACCTGCAGGAGATGCTGCGCAACGCCACTAACCCTGGAGCGCTGAACGAAGTAGACCCAGACAGAGTGGAACAGCTGTTGGGAAGTGAATCGGCTGAGTCGATTCAACGACTCAGCGAAATGGCTAAAATGCTCGAAGCTAGTGGACACGCGGAAAATAAAGAAGGCCGCTTGGAGCTAACTCCGCTGGCGCTTCGAGCAATCGGCAAAAACGCTTTAGGTGAACTTTTTAACAAGTTAATGGATAACAAAGTTGGTTCGCATCGCGTTAACAAAATCGGTATTGGACATGAACGCGCCTACGAAACGAAACCCTATGAATTTGGAGATAATTTCAATTTAAATATTGAGCAAACAGTTCGAAATGCTATCAGTCGGCAAGGAAGCGGTACACCGGTCAAATTAACCCCAGACGATTTCGAAGTTGAACGAACCGAATTGACAACACGGGCCTCAACAGTGTTGATGCTAGATCTGTCGATGTCGATGCCGATGCGCGACAATTTTTTACCAGCCAAAAAAGTTGCGAGTGCGCTTCAGTCGCTAATCACAAGTAAGTACCCGCGTGACTACTTGGGTCTAGTTGGATTCGCTGAGTCAGCATTCGAATTTAAAGCTAGTCAACTCCCCGAAGTGTCATGGGACTATGCCCAAGGGACGAACATGCAACACGGGTTTATGATCGCAAGACGGTTATTGAGCAAACAGTCCGGCAGTAAGCAAATAATAATGATTACTGATGGCGAACCCACAGCGCACATTGGTCCCAACGGATACCCGTATTTCAATTATCCACCGGTTCAGGAAACTGTTGATGCAACACTGAAGGAAGTTATCAGAGCGACTCGCGAAGACATTCGTATAAACATTTTTATGCTGGACCCAAACAGCCACTTGCGGTCATTCGTTGAGAAAATGACACAAATGAATGGCGGACGCGCATTCTTTACTAACCCTCAGAATCTGGGTGACTACGTTTTGGTAGATTTTCTAGAACATCGCCGCCGCCTATCGGCATCTGGGGGACGTTTTTAACGTGATTTTAAAATCAAGTAATGTGACCGCCGACATGACCGGTAGCCTCTAACCATGTCGCGAACAGAGATTGCGGAATCGAGAGTTCGCAAAGGCGAAAGAACTCGAAGTCGCATCCTAAACGCCGCTGCATCGGTCCTAGCTCGTGAGGGTTATGCCGCAGCCACACTCACTGAGATAGCAGCTATTGCGAAAATGCAGGCCGGAAGCCTCTACTACCATTTTGATTCCAAAGACGCTATTGTCGAGGAAGTTCTTAGGGTCGGCATAGATCATGCGCGAACTGCAATTCGAGAAGCCCTAGCAGCAGTCGGGGCAGAAGCATGTGGTCGTGAGCGGCTAAATATTTCGGTTGAAGCCTATATAAAACACATTACAAAAGATAGTGATTTTACCCACGCAAATATTCGCTGCTTCCAAGAGGCGCCGGGTTCCACTCGTGGAAATCTTGCAGTTCCTCTGCGCGAATTTGCAAACGGTTGGGTCAGTTTGATTGAAGCGGGCCAAAAAGATCAATCTCTTCGAGGCGATATCGACGCAAGAGTTTTAGCCCGGATGATTATCTCGGCCATGAATTCAGTGAGCGGCTGGTGGACCGATGACGGCGAATTAGATATCTCCGGTGTAGCTCAAATGTATGGCAGCACTGTCATCAATGGCCTTACAAAATAAACCTGAAAAAGACGTTAGTCATCTAAAACGCTCGCCTAATGTTTGACTGATACTTTCAATAGGAGAATAAGTGAAGTTTGATCTTTTTATGTACTGCACAATGGGCCGCAGAGACGAGTTGCAGTCTGGCTTAGCAGGGCTTAATAACGACTACTACCAGCGAATGTTAAGCGAAATTCGTGAAATAGCGCAGTTCGCAGATCAAAATAATTGGTACGGGATTGGTCACCCTGAGCATCACTTACAAATCGAAGGCTTTGAAGCTTCCAACGACTTAGGCCTCATGGCCTCATGGATAGCGAACGCTACTGAGCGATTGCGAATCATCTCATGTGGTTACGTGTCCACGACTCATAACCCTCTCCGAGTTGCGGAACAAATAGCGACGCTAGATCACATGACTGGAGGCCGTCTAGGGTTTGGAATAGTACGCGGATACCAACACCGTTGGGTTGAGCAGTTGAAAATACGTCCAGAGCTTGCTGCTGTTGGTCATTGGAACAAAGACACTGAAACCGACGTGCTGAATCGTAGATTTTTTGAAGAGTTCGTTGAAGTAGTTCTATTGGCTTTAACCAGCAAAACTTTTAGTTACGAGGGAGAATTCTGGAAATTCCCGAACGACAACAAAAACCCCCATTTGCACACGGTGTACTCTGAATATGGAGCCGGTGTTGAAGCTGACATGACAATTAACGAAATTGGAATTGCTCCTAGGCCTCTTCAAACACCTCATCCCCCGCTTTACGGTGGATTTACCATGTCAATGTCTACTGCTTTGTTTTGGAGTCAATATGGTGGAACTCCCATTGTTCTGAGCGACAAACTAGATTTTTGTGAAGCTCTTTGGAAAACGTATCGAGAAGAAGCTCCAAAGCATGGGATAGAGAAGCCAAGAGGCCATGAAGCTGCATGGGGCGGTATCGCTGTATGCGCCGAAACCGATGCAGAAGCAGAAGCTCAGTTTGAGGATATGGCATGGTTCTGGGAAAAATGGGCAAAACAATTTGGGCAAGGAATGCCACTTAAATTAGTGGGTAGCCCCGACACCATCAGTCGTCAAATAGATGAAGCCCATAAGGTCCTTGGGTTTGACGAAATATTTTTCTTAATTCCACAAGGGATTCATTCAAGTGATCAGATCATCTCTTCGCTCGATCTGATCACGACAAAAGTGATGCCACGGTTCAACTAAGATGACGGCGCGTTTTAATTCCTATGAACTGCCCCGCTGGAGAGTAGTTGCTGTCAGCGGTGAGCTTGACCTAGCCAGCGCTCCAGCGTTCCGTTCGGCTGGACTAATAGCTATTAACAAAAATTCAGCTAATCCGGCAATAATTATTGATCTCTCACGAGTTGAGTTGATGGACTCAGTTTGTCTGGGAATCCTTCTTGGATTCCGACGTCGCTGCTTAAAAAAAAGTGGAACCCTGCATCTAGTTGTCAGCGACGAGCGGATACTTCAAGTTTTTAAACTCACTGACACTTATGAGTTATTCGACACTTGGTCAACTCTTGAAGGGGCGTTAGGAACAGATTTCAAAAGCTAGATATAGCTTCTCCTCGAAATTTGAGCTGAAGAGGCGTAGCCTCTACGAACAATGGCAGGTTCCGATTTTATCTTTCAGCGTCCAACGTTTGCTAGCAGCGATAATTCGTTAGCTAAGTTTGTGGCACGCCCAGTGTTGCGGTTTATCGATCGGGAAGTAGCTAGTGGGGTGTTATTACTTATCGCAACCGCAGTAGCGCTTTTCTGGGCTAATTCACCATGGGGAGCGAGCTACGAATCATTCTGGCATACCGATATAAAAATTGTTGTAGGTAGCTGGCATTTTCCGCATATGACCGTTGGTCATTTTGTAAACGACGGGTTAATGGCATTGTTCTTTTTTGTTGTTGGGCTTGAAATCAAAAGGGAACTAGTAACTGGCCAACTCAATACTTTACGTGCCGCTGCTCTTCCGGCCATTGCTGCAGTTGGAGGCATGATCGGCCCAGCTCTTCTTTACTTTATGCTAAACAACTCGGGCGAAGCAGCACGTGGTTGGGGAATACCAATGGCAACCGACATTGCCTTCGCAGTGGGGATCGTTGCGTTACTAGGAGCTCGAGTCTCACCTAAATTAAAACTGTTTTTGCTTACCCTGGCCATAGTCGACGACATCGGCGCTATCGCAGTTATTGCCATTTTCTACACGACCGACCTTAGTATCAGCTGGCTAGTTATTGCCGTGGTGGGATTAGTTGGGATAAGAGTCCTGCAGATCCTCAAAGTATGGGCTATCGCTGTGTATATTCTGCTGGGTATTTTTATCTGGTACGCGATGCTCGAATCTGGAGTGCATGCAACAATAGCGGGCGTTGCTCTTGGTCTGCTTACACCTGCCCGACCATTGTTGGCGGAACGAGACGCACAATCAATTGTTGATGCAATGCCTGATGACGCAGGTATCGGTGAGGTGCGACATGTTTCGTTCCTCGTCCAGGAATCAGTTCCACTTACTGAACGTTTTGAGAACTTCTTACATCCCTTCACCGCCTATATGATTATCCCAATTTTTGCCTTAGCCAACGCAGGCATTGTGCTTACTAGCGAAAAAGTCAGTGCCGCAACCTCAAGTAATGTGACAATAGGAATCATCCTCGGGCTGGTAGTTGGTAAACCTCTAGGAATAACCCTGTTCGCGTGGGTAGCTACCAAAGTTGGGTTCGAACTGCCCCCAGGGATCAACTGGGTACAGTTCATTGGAATGGGCCTGGCAGCTGGTATCGGGTTCACGGTTTCAATCTTTGTTGCTGGATTAGCTTTCCAAACAGATGCCATTACAGACCTTGGGAAAATCGGCATTCTTGCAGCGTCAGCTATTGCTGCTGTGGCTGCATTAATTATCCTATTTGTAAGCGCAGACAATGAAGAACCATCGAGCTAACGGGCACAATCATGGTAGAAGCGATCCTTTTTGATTTTGATGGTGTGATCCGGCAATGGGATGAGCCAGCTCTATGGAACTACGAAGAAAAAGCTGGTTATCTCCCGGGAACCGTTTTCGCTGTTGCCTTCGACCCGGAGGTAAATGGCCCAGCGATTATCGGTGATTGGACTTGGAAACAGTGGAAAGACGAAACTCGTCGACGCTTAACAGTGATCCACGGTCAAGCAATATGGCCGATCGTTGACCAATTTTTTGCTTTTGAAGGCCGAATCGATTCAGGAATGAGAGATTTACTTGGGAAACTTGAAAACCAAGTGAAGCTAGGTTTATTAACTAATAACCATGATGACTTTGAACGTTATTTGAGCGAACAGGGCCTCGAACGTTATTTTGATTTCGTCGGAAATACGTGCAGGTTGAAAGTAGCAAAACCCGATCCAGCAGCGTACTTACTGGCCCTTAAAGCACTTAATGTGCAACCAGATGCGTGTCTTTTCGTCGATGATCTTGAACGTAATGTGCAGGGCGCAGTCGATGTTGGGATGCGTGCTTTTCATTTCACCAGCAAAAAAGAATTGGTAGCAGAACTTAACTCACTTAAAATATTCGTTTGAGTCACACGAATTGGTTGCCTATAGCCGTTGAGGTGCGTACCATTTTGACCTGGTGCTAAAGGCACTGCCGCTGCGTATGGCCCCTTCAGCCCAGGTCGATTTTCGTAGCTCGAACCCGTCCGGGCTGAACTGTGAGGATATCGTGACAGCGGTACCATATTTCGCGTTGATCGCTTCGGTTTTGGCGCTCATGCTCGCTTACTACTTCGCCCAGGTCGTAATGAAGGCCGACGAAGGCACTGACCTTATGAAAGAGATAGGACAGGCGATCCGAGAGGGCGCCATGGCTTTTCTCCGACGTGAATACCAATGGGTCTCAGTCTTTGTTGGAGTCATGTTTGTTGTGCTCTTAGTAGTACCAATCGATGGACGACCATATGCATCTTTTGCTTACCTGATGGGTGCAGTCCTGTCTTCTATCGCTGGCTTCATAGGCATGCGTATAGCAACAGCTGCAAACACCCGTACAGCAAACGCAGCACGCAACGGAGCAGCTGAAGCTCTTCCGCTTGCATTTAAAGGCGGCGCCGTAATGGGATTCACCGTTGCTGGTCTGGCACTATTTGGAATTACCTTCAATTACCTACTCTGGGTAACTTGGGTAGGCGTTGATAACGCTTTCCAGGTTGTCGCTGCATTCGGCCTAGGAGCAAGCTCGATAGCATTGTTCGCTCGTATAGGTGGCGGCATCTTTACCAAAGCTGCTGATGTTGGTGGCGACTTAGTAGGAAAAGTAGAAGCTGGTATACCTGAAGATGATCCTAGGAACCCGGCAACAATCGCTGACGCAGTAGGAGATAACGTTGGTGACGTAGCCGGAATGGGTGCCGATCTTTTCGAATCGTATGCTGGATCAGTCGTAGCGCCCATCGTCTTAGTGTCGCTGCTATTACCGGGCACATTTATAAACGGGGCTGGAAAACTAGTAGCGCCTGGTGATTTAGAAGCCCTTTTGATGTATCCGATTCTTATTGGAGCCTTAGGAATGATGGCTTCAATAGTTGGTGCGCTAATGACTCGAGGCAAAGAAGGCAAAAGTCTTTCAGCTCAGTTGCATACCGGACAATACGTTGCGATGGGTTTGACAGTGGTCCTATCGATTGTTGGAACACTATGGCTGTTCAACGGTGACGTAATGGTCACAAAGCCGATCTATCTTGCACTAACTATTATTGTTGGTTTGCTTGGCGGCTGGGCAATCGGTTTCGTATCTGAATACTTCACCTCTGAACATTACAAACCAGTCAAAGGTATAGCTGAACAAGCTAAAACTGGTCCAGCGACTGTTGTCATAGAGGGAATCGCACAAGGCAAAATGTCGACGCTTCCATCAGTTGTGATCGTCGTTACAATGATTGGTATCTCTTACTGGTTCGGCGGCGCCGCATTCGGTCAAGCTGGAGAAACAATTGGAATCTATGGCGTGTCGCTGGCAGCCATTGGCATGTTGGCGGTCACAGGCGTAATCGTTGCAGTTGATGCGTATGGACCAATAGCTGATAACGCTGGTGGTATCGCAGAAATGGCTGGGCTACCTTCCGACGTCCGAGAAGTAACTGACAGTTTGGACGCTTTAGGAAATACCACCGCTGCGGTAGCAAAAGGATTCGCCGTAGGTTCAGCAGCTGTGACAGCACTCGCATTATTCAAGGCTTTTGCACTAACAGCTGGAGACCAAGTCAATCTAGATATCACTGACACAGCGGTCACAATTGGGCTCTTCCTTGGCGCAATGACTCCATTCATCTTCGCCTCATTGACAATGAGCTCTGTAGGAAGAGCTGCTCAAGCAATGATCGTTGAAGTACGTAGACAATTCGCAGAAATACCTGGACTGCGAGAAGGCGTTGAAGGCGTAAAACCAGATAGTCGCCGCTGCGTAGATATCTCAACACAGGCAGCATTACGAGAAATGGTAATTCCGGGCCTTCTAGCGGTTGTATTACCTCTGGCTATTGGATTTATCGACGTAAACGCTTTGGGCGGATTCTTGGCTGGAGCAGTTGTCACCGGTTTCATGATCGCTATCTACATGGCTAACTCAGGTGGCGCCTGGGATAATGCTAAAAAATACATTGAAGCCGGAGCCCATGGTGGCAAAGGTACCGATGTGCACTCAGCAGCCGTTGTTGGAGACACAATTGGAGACCCGTTCAAAGATACGTCCGGTCCTGCAATGAACATTTTGATTAAAGTTATGACAATTGTTTCATTAGTGTTCGTGCCAGCATTTATCTAAAATAAACCAAGAAACTTCTATCAGCCTTAGGGCCCTGGGTTAAGAATCACTTGAAGTGATTCCCTCAGGGCCCTAATCGCGTCCACATGTCATCTACGCTCACATTATGGATGTTCTTGGGAAACGAATTCTTATAACAGGGGCCTCACGCGGCATAGGCGAATGCATGGCGCGAAGTTTTAGCCGGGCGGGAGCCCGAGTGATACTTGTCGCAAGAACAACTTCCCTTATCGAATCTCTTGCCAAGGAATTAGGGGGTTCGTATCACACTCTTGATCTTGCAAACGAGTTTGAAATTGACGGATTTATTAACCGTGTTGAGTTGCAAGATGGCCCTATTGACGTCTTAATCAATAACGCTGGGATCGAAACTGGTTCACTGCTAGAAGAACTTCCCGAATCAGATATTTCGCAAGTAATAAAAACTAATTTACTAGGCCCTCAACTGCTAACTCGACAGGTATTACCCGGCATGATTGCTAGAGGTTCGGGACATTTGGTTTTTACTTCTTCAATCGCTGCGATCACCCCAACCCCGGGACTCGCGGTTTACTGCGCCTCTAAAGCTGGTCTCAGCAAGTTTGGAGAAAGCCTTAGAATAGAAATTAAAAAAACAGGTGTCGGTGTGACAGTCTTACATCTCGGACCGATCGACACGGACATGTGGAGTCGAGTGGCTTCGAATTCAGTTTTTGAACTTGCGCAACGACGATTCAAAAATTTAAAGACTCTAAAAAGCGTTTCTCCCAACGTTATTGCAGACGATACTTTAAGAGCTGTAATTCGAAATCGTCGAGAGGTACGCCACCCCAAGCGTTTCGCAGGACTAATAGCGGTTAATGCACTACCCGGCCGGTTAACTGAAGCGTTCCTTAGCGGCATCAACTTTCGACCTAAACAAAATTAGTTACAAGGCTGTTAACAGGCCTGTAACAATCTTGAATTAGATAAGAAACAAAACGTACACAAAGCCGTAACCGGGGTGTGACTGTTAGGAAATAAGGGATCAATACATTTCAACTGTCAGCCAAATACAGGAGGAATACTTTGAAACGCAAGCTTTTATTAGCTGCTGCTGGAGCTGCCGGCGGCCTACTACTCTTTGCAGGTCCGGCAGGTGCAGAAGATGGTGATGCCGAAGCTGCTGCGCTAATGGTGCAAACAGTTCTTGACAACATCTGGGTTTTCATAGCAGGTGTGCTCGTCTTCTTTATGCAAGCAGGTTTCGCGTTGCTGGAAGCAGGACAAACGCGCGCTAAGAACGTCGGAAATATTATGGCCAAAAACCTGTTTGATGCAGGACTCGGAATTTTGGTTTTCTTCCTAGTCGGTTACGGCTTTGCCTATGGCGGAGATGCTGGTAGCGGCTGGTTCATGGGATGGGGATCTTTCGCTCTAAGTGGCGCTGACCTATTCGACATGAGCGGCGGATTAAGCCCAGCTACCGATTTCTTCTTTCAGGCAGTATTCGCAGCAACAGCAGTAACAATTGCTTCGGGAGCCTTAGCTGAGCGGACCAAATTCAGCACATACCTGGTCTTCAGTTTGTTTGCGACCGCAATTATTTACCCGATAGTTGTTCATTGGACGTGGGGTGGTGGACTAATCGCCAAAATTAATATTGGCGATGCTGTATATAGCGACTTTGCTGGATCGACGATTGTTCATAGTGTGGGAGGCTGGCTAGCGCTGGTAGGAGCGGCGGTGGTAGGACCTCGTATCGGAAAGTACGCGGCTGACGGAACGCCTCGTACTATTCCAGGTCACAACATCACCTTGACTATTCTTGGCGTGTTTATTCTTTGGTTCGGCTGGTTTGGCTTCAACCCAGGCTCCGAACTAGCCGCAGATAGTTGGGTTATGTTCGTTGCTCTGAACACCGTTCTAGCTGCTTGTGCTGGAGTTCTTGGAGCAGCAGCTTTGGGATGGCTCAAATCGGGAAAGCCTGAAGTTGCGATGGCTGGAAACGGTGCGCTTGCAGGCCTAGTCGGTATAACCGCTGGATGCGGAACCATGACCCCGTGGGGTGCAATTGTTACTGGTTTTATTGCTGGTCTAATCGTTGTTCTCGTACTTCCGTTTGTTGAACGAGTACTGAAAATTGATGACCCAGTCGGCGCTTTTGCGGTACACGGTGCGTGCGGCATGTGGGGAACTCTCGCTATAGGACTCTTTGCCAAATACGATGATGCTTTCCTCGGGCGCGAAGACGCGGGACTTTTCTACGGTGGCGGCTTAGACCAACTCGCAGTACAAGCTCTTATGGTGATAATCGTGGCTGCTTGGACCGTTACTACTGGCTTTATTCTATTCAAAGGCCTGAAAGCAATCATGGGTATCAGAGTTTCACCGGAAGAAGAAATGGCGGGTCTCGATGTGTCTGAGCATGGTGGGCCCGGCATGACATTCGACGATATTGTGGCTGGTGGCTGACCCGTAACAATAATTCGATTCGACGAATAATCTACCGTTGGAATGGAAGCGCCCCTAGTGCTGTGTGCATTAGGGGCTCTCCGCGATACGGTCCCTTATGTGCGAAGAACCATAACGAAAAATATTGTTAGTGGGCTCTGCATGGGAGCTGCGGACCTGGTTCCGGGCGTATCCGGTGGGACTGTTGCTCTTTTATTCGGGGTATATGAAAACCTTCTAAAACAAATCAGCAAAATATTTACGATCCTCACATTCCTCGTACGCTTTAATTTTAAGTCAGTACGTAAAGAATTAAGAAACGTCGACTGGCAGTTTTTGTTTAGTCTTGGCATCGGCATTGGTATAGCGGTCG
>MEHZ011646274.1_pt1 | contig 27044 bp, 23 predicted proteins | sample 897221 | NCBI WGS metagenome assembly MEHZ01 (sample SAMN05514161, study PRJNA337945) | marine metagenome | isolation source: marine surface water | place: Arctic Ocean | collected 2007-12-13
TTTAAATGGCTATTTTATGATGGGAGATAATTCTACTGATAGTTTAGATGGCCGAGCTTGGGGATTTGTTCCCGAAAACGAAATCATTGGTCGTGCCTTTGTTGTATATTATCCATTCACTAAAAGATGGGGTTTTTCGAATTAAATACTTCATATTCAACGTTTTGTATTAGTTTGTTATTTCGCACAATATGCGTTATGTCTAATTGTGATTTTTCATGAACCCTATTCGTTTACCAAGCTGGTTGGAGTCTCGTAGTTCAGGAGTTCTTCTTCATGCGACTTCTTTGCCTGGTGAGTTTGGAATTGGGAACCTTGGTCGATCTTCACGTGAATTTATAGATTTCTTACATGAGGCTGGTTTTCGCTTTTGGCAAATTTGCCCAGTGGGTCCAACTGGTTATGGCGATTCGCCTTATCAGGTGTTCTCTTCTTCCGCGGGGAATCCATATTTGATTGATTGGCAATCTATCGTAGAAGTTGGTATTTTAAATTTAGATGAACTTGCTCCCCTCAGATGTCATCCCGATGATAATATTAATTACGGGCATCTTTTTGATCATTTTTATTCAGTTGCTCAAATTGCATATTCTAATTTCGAGCAAAATCGTCAATCCGTTGAAGCAAAATACGGAATATTTAGTGATTTTATTGAAGCAAATAAGAATTGGTTGGAACCCTATTGTTGTTATCAGGCACTAAAAAAGTCTTCCGCAAATAAGCCTTGGTGGGAATGGGAAGATAAAATCAGAAAATACAGCCGTACCATCCTCGATAGTTTTTCGACCGCTGAGTTAGAGACTTATAACCTGCATTCTTTTTTCCAATATTTATTTTTTAGTCAGTGGAAAGAACTTCGTGCGTACGCACATAGTAAAGATGTTCAGATTCTTGGGGATTTACCGATCTATGTTGCACCAGATTCAGCTGATGTTTGGGAAAGGCCCGAACTTTTTCATGTGGATTCCAAAGTGGGCGAATTTTCCCATGTTGCTGGTGTACCACCCGATTATTTTAATGCAGACGGGCAATACTGGGGTAATCCGCTTTACCATTGGTCTGCCCATCAAGATGAGGGATATGATTGGTGGATAAAGCGCTTGGAGTCACAACTTCGTCTTTTTGATGTGGTCAGAATCGATCATTTTCGTGGATTTCATGATTATTGGAGCATACCAAAAGAAACATCAGATGCGAAGGCAGGAGAATGGAAAGATGGTCCTGGCATAGATTTTTGGGAGGTTGTAGCAAAACGCTTTCCCTCCCTCCCCTTTTTAGCTGAGGATCTTGGGCTCATAACCGAGGGTGTACGAACTCTTCGTCGTTCAGTTGGTTTACCAGGAATGGCCGTTTTGCAGTTTGCTTTCGATGGTGATGCTGAAAACCTTTACCTTCCGCACAACTTAACTCCCGACCTAGTTCTGTATACAGGCACTCATGATAATGATACGACTTGTGGTTGGTATCATTCATGCGAAGATGAAGTTCGGGGTAATTTTCGGACCTATTTTAATATTCCTGGGGATTTCCCCTCATGGGATATGCTAAGAATGGCTTACCGAACCACAGCACAACTAGTCATCGTGCCGATGCAGGACTTACTAAGTCTGGGCTCGGATGCGCGACTCAATGAACCTGGGCATCCTTTCGGGAATTGGACCTGGCGAATGACTCCGTGGCAACTTAAGAATATTTCAGGAGAATGTGCTCAATATCTAAGGAATCAGGCTGGAATATCTGGACGCCTTGAAAAGAAGAAAGTCGCTTCTTTAGTTTAATCTACTTAATCTGGGATCTATTTGAGGTTAATTTGAAAAGACTTTTTCCATATTTTCTTTTACTAAGAGCTTATTGGTTAGCCTTCTTGATTGCATTGCTTTGTGGAGTGATCTACGGAATTTCAAGTGGTTTTGGATTACCCTATATGATTGATCAAGTCTTCCCCAAGATTTTCCCTTCAGAAAAGCCCGAAGTGGGATTAAGTACATGGGATTTATTTAAGTATATTTCTTTGTTTCCAATTGTTTTTTTAATCCGTGGAATAAGCGGGTATTTCAATTCTTATTTTATTAATTACTGTGGTATCCGAGTACTTGAAAAAATCCGATTTGAAGTATTTGCAAAACTTCAACGTCTTCCAGTTTCTTTTTTCCATCGTAATCAAGAAGGCGATCTTCTTAGTCGGATGATTTCAGATACCGGACAACTGCAATCCGCAATATTACAAGTCAGTAATGATTTAATCAAACAACCCATTACTTTTATCGGTGCAATCTCTGCCTTAATTGTAATGGCTGTTCAAAGAGAAGGAATGGCTTTTGTTCTTTTATGTTTACTCGTTATTCCAATCTGTGTTTTTCCGATCCGTCGGATTGGTGGATTGCTTTTAAATAAAGCTCTCAATATGCAACAAAAAGCTGGAGACTTGACCTCAATTTTGACTGAAAATTTATCTGCTTACAAAGAAGTACGTGCATTTAACCTCGAGAAGCGAGAAAAAGATCGATTTTTCGATGTTTCTGAAAACTTTATCGAAGCCCGGATGAAAGTGATCAAATACTCTCATATGCTAACGCCCCTTATTGAAATTATTACTGCAGTAGGCATAGCGGCGGCAATATTTCAAGCTTCTCGAAAATCAATTCAATTAGATGCAGTTGTACCTGTAATTGTAGCTCTTTACATGTCTTATGAGCCAATTAAGAAATTGGGTGGAATTCATACCTCTATTAAGCAGGCACTCGCTTCCTTGGAAAGATTGGAAGACATTCTCGAAGCAGATGAAAAAATTACTGATTCTAATCATCCTGTTGAAATAGGAAAAATCCGTGGTGAATTAGAATTTAAAAATGTTTCGTTTTCCTACTCCAATCGTAAGGAAGAATTAAATGAAATACCCGCCTTAGTTGATATAAATTTGAAAATATCTTCAGGTGAAGTGGTTGCCTTAGTTGGTCCTAGTGGAGGTGGTAAAAGTACCTTGGCGGGATTATTGCCCAGGTTTTACGATCCGGAAAAAGGTTCTGTTTTATTAGATGGAGTAGATTTACGAAATCTTTTGATGAAGGATGTACGTGATGCTGTTGCCCTAGTTCCACAAAAGCCATTTCTTTTTGATCTTGATGTGGAAAAAAACATTGATCTCGGCAAATCAAAGTATACCCAGGCTAGTATAAAAGAAGTAAGCCAATTAGCTTATGCCGATGAATTTGTGAATGAGTTTGAACATGGGTACCATGAACGACTTGGGGAAAAAGGAAATCGTTTGTCAGGTGGCCAACTTCAGCGTCTTGCCCTTGCCCGTGCATTTTATAAAAACTCTCCCTTACTTGTCCTCGATGAAGCAACTTCAGCTTTAGATGCAGATAATGAAGATAAAATTCACGAGGCAATGGCAAAATTAATTAAAGGGAAAACCACTTTACTTATCGCTCATCGTTTCAGTTCCCTAAAGCTGGCTTCAAGGATACTGGTTATGGATAAAGGGCGAGTGATTGCCGATGGTCCCCATGATGAGGTTTACACAAAATGTGAATTATATCGTACATTGTACGATCAACAAAACGAAGGACTCACTTAGGGAGTCATTATTGCTTCCCCCTCAGAATTCTAATTAATTCGAGTCCATCACTGGGGGGACCCTCAGGGAAGAATTGCGTTGGCTTTAATTTAAAGGGAAGGATAGACCTAAAAAAAGCAAGTGAATTTGCGCAAAACCAACTGACTAGAATGACTTCAATCCAAGTGGGTAAAGTAGTTGAAAAAATAATCCATCCTGAAATTATGCTCATGAGCAATGAGGCAACAGGACCTAAGCCTATAATGATAAAAAGTCTTAATTTTGAAAGATTTTCCTTCTCATATCCAGTAAAGCCCTCTTTGCCACTCAAGAAGCTCAATTCCCAATAGATTCTACCCGTTTTCTTTTTCCAAGAATTACGGCTTTGTCCAACCCGAAGCATTAATTCTTCTGTGGTGAGAAAGATTGCAGGTAAAAGATGCCCTAATTCATGGATAAAGGTCGCAAGAGATCGAAAAAGTATTAACCCGAGCCATGCGAGCAGAATCCAAGGCAACCCCTCTATGCTCAAATAATTTATACTATTGGCGAGGTATAACATGATTTGAAAGCGATTGAACTTGCTCGAAAAGATTCATTTTATAAGTTTGTGTATATTGACTGATAAAGAATGTTTCGTTTTTTTATGCAAGCCTTCTCGGGCAAGAAGCTCCATGTTCGCGTTCCTCATACCAAAGGACTGCCATTGACTGATGAAAATAAATTTGGCGAAGAGGCTGAATCCAGTCAGTGGATTGGGGTTGATCTTGATGGGACTTTAGCGGAAGCCGTGCCATGGCAAGGCTTTGAACATATTGGCAAACCAGTGCCTAATATGATGAAACGTTTAAAAATTTGGATTGAAATGGGCTATCGTGTGAAAATAGTTACTGCCCGTGCCCAAGATCCTACTCAGGCAATCCCACCCATTCGCAAATGGTTAAAAAAGCATGGTTTACCAGACCTTGAGATCACCAATGCCAAAGATATGGATATGATTGAACTTTGGGATGATCGTTGCGTGCAAGTTATTCCTAATACTGGAAACCCTGTCGGACCTGCTTCCGACCCATATCGTACTTAAATATTTCTACACACAATCAAATTAAGACTTAATCGCAATATACTTGCATTAAGGCGAGGTGAGTTCTTATTGTAAATTGTGAAATTTTTAAATTGGACAAGGTTTGATCAAGTCGGAATGACTCTCTCTTTTGTGTGTGCAATTCATTGCTTGGCTTTGCCCATTTTAATACCGTTGCTTCCTTTCATTGCTGGTTCCTTTATTGCTGGCGAAACAGCAGAATTCATTATTCTTTCAATCACGCTTTTGATTGCTACCCCTACCCTTCTTCGTGGTTATTTAAAGCATCGAAACTTTCGTGTTCTTGCAATTTTCTTCCTTGGGTTACTTTTCCTTTTTCTTCGTCCAGACGCAATTCATCATGATCATGCACATGACGGAGAAGTTTTACACTTTATCCTTGCTGGTTTAGCGGGTTTTTCCTTGGCGATTGGTCACTGGTTGAATATTCGTTTATGCAAATCTTGTCCAAGTTGCAAAGATCATAAAACTGACGCCCATTGCCATTAGTCTTTCAATTATTGCTTGAAATATTTGAAGTGTAACCTTGGTCTTGATTTGACCATTGTAAGAATTTTGTTTCATTCTTTGTGGATGATTAAGAAGCATTTTTTGAAGATTTTAATTTTTCTTTTATGTTTGTTTCAATTGTATGCAAAACCAAACATTGTGTTCTTTTTTATTGATGATATGGGTTGGACAGATCTCGGTTACATGGGGTCAAAGTATTATGAGAGTCCCAATATCGATCAACTAGCAAAGGAAGGCATGGTATTTATGAATGCCTATGCGGCTGCACCTAATTGTGCACCTAGCCGTGCCTGTCTCATGTCAGGTCAATATTCATCCAGGCATGGGGTCTTCACTGTTGGTAATTCCGATCGAGGCTCTTCTAAACACCGCAAGCTCATTCCGATCGAGAATACGACTCATTTAGGTGAGGAATTTATTACCATGGGAGAGGCTTTGCAAGCAGGAGGATATGTCACCGCTACTGTAGGTAAATGGCACCTAGGGGAAGATCCAACCACTCAGGGCTTTGATGTAAATATTGCGGGTAGGTCTTGGGGCAGTCCAAGTGGAGGTGGTTACCATAGTCCATACAAATATCCAAATTTAGAGCAAAAAGATAAGGGAGAGTATCTGACCGATCGTCTTGGCCAAGAAGCCTGCAAATTCATCGAAAAAAATAAAGATAATCCGTTCTTTCTTTACCTTACTCATTATTCTGTCCACACCCCCATCCAATCCAAATCTGAGCTCAAGAAAAAATATGAGAAGAAGAAAGCCACCGATCGCCATAGCAATGCGTCTTACGCTGCTATGATTGAGAGTACTGATGATAGTATTGGAGCTGTGCTTGATAAGCTTAAAGAACTTGGTTTGACCGAGAATACAATCGTACTTTTCTTTTCCGATAATGGTGGTCATGGTGCAGTTACCTCTAATGACCCCCTTCGTGGGTCCAAAGGGATGCTTTATGAAGGTGGCATCCGAGAACCCATGATTGTCAAGTGGCCTGGTTATACTGAATCTGGTTCAATTTGTCGGGAAAATATTATTGGGATCGACTTCTACCCTACTCTTTTGGAAGCCACTGGAACACCTGTACCAAATAATTACTTGCTTGATGGCGTCAGTTTTGTTTCGTTGCTTAAAAATTCTAGGGCTAAACTGAAGAGAAAGGCTATTCATTGGCACTTTCCCGCCTACCTACAAGGCTATACTAAAGGACATGGATATTTTCGTACCACGCCAGCCGCTGCCACTCGTATGGGCGACTGGAAATTGCTTGAATTTTTTGAGGATGGATCTTTGGAACTCTATAATACTAAGAATGATCTATCTGAAACCACTAATCTTGCTGAACAGATGCCAGCAAAGGTAAAGGAAATGCATGATGTCATGCTTAAATGGCGTAAAATGGTTAAAGCCCCTGTACCTTCTGTGCTTAACCCTCAGTATGATGGAGTAGCTGCCAATTTGAAACCTAAAATTAAAGGAAAGAAGAAATAACCGAATGAATTGGTGGGGTAAATTAATTGGAACGGGAGTGGGGATGTTTGGAGGCCCTATTGGAGCTTTGGCTGGAGCTGCACTAGGACATCTTTATGATGACGATGATTCAACTCCATTGAATGAGCAAAAAGCTCGTATACTTTATCTTGCCTATTTCTTTTCCTGTGCAGCTAAAGTGGCCAAAGCTGATGGTAAAATATCCGCAGAAGAAATATCCACTACTGAATTACTTATATCCCGACTTCGCTTGGATGAGAAAACCTCTGACTTTGCCAAAAATGTTTTTCGAAAAGCTAAGCTTAGTCGCCGTTCAATCGACGAAGACTTTAAAGAGGTAGGAAAGCTTGTGGGGTATGATACTACCGTTGGTCAGTCTTTTCTAGGAGGATTGTATGAGATTGTCCGTTCGAATGGAAAGAAGTTGAATGACCTCCAGGTGCGCTATCTTTTACGTGGTGAAGAACGTTTGAAATTACCTGCGGGTACCATTCGTTCCTGGGTCAGAGGGGGGTATGCTCCACCTAATACTGCTTCATCAGTCACTACGCTATCTTTAGAGGATTCTTACAATTCCCTTGATTTGTCACCTGATGTATCTGATCAAGAAATTAAAAGAGCCTACCGCTCAAAAGCAGGAGATTTTCATCCCGATAAATTAAAAAGCAAAAATTTGCCCGAGGAATTCTTAATTTTTGCCAATGATCAAATAGCCAAGATTAATCAAGCTTATGAAGTGATCCGAAAGGCCCGAGGCATTAGTTAACAATCAGACCATCTCGCATTGAAATAATTTGGTCACACCGGTTGGCAATGTCTTCATTATGTGTGACTAGTAAGACTGCTAAATTATGTTCTGTTGCTAATTTTTGGAGAAGGTTAAAAACATTTTCTGAATTTTTTGTATCCAAATTACCCGTTGGTTCGTCGGCAAGGAGTAAGGAGGGAGAGTTGACCAATGCACGAGCAATAGCAACTCGTTGCTGCTCACCACCAGATAACTTGTTTGCATAACGATCTATTTTGCTTTCAAGACCAAGTTTGCAAAGTACATCACTTGCTTTCTGCATCGCCTCCTTTTTCGGAATCCCATTTTTTTGTGCAGGAAGAGAGACGTTTTCTACGACAGTTAATTCTTTTATTAAAAAATGAAATTGAAAAACAAAACCAATGGATCGATTTCTTAGAGCAGTTCGTTGTACTTCATTAGATTCGGACATCTTTTGTCCATTGATAAATATTTCACCATCATCGGGCTGATCAAGCAAACCAAGGAGATAGAGAAGAGTACTTTTCCCGCATCCTGAAGGACCGACAATTGAGGTTAATTCACCGGCATTTGCTTCAAAGGAAACTCCCCTTAATGCATTGACTCGCTCTTCCCCTTCAAGGAAAGAGTGGGTTAAATTCAAAGATTTAAGTAATGGCTGGTCCATTATATACTTTCTCTAATAATTTTTGCCGGTTCAATTTTAGAAGCTCTGTGAGCGGGAATCCAACTTGCTACACTTACGAATAAAGTTGCTATTAAAATTGCCCCTAAATAATGAGAAATATCCCAGCTGACCACAAATTTATCGGTCGCGAAAATACCTCGAATACTAAGTGGTATTTGAGAAACCCCATAAGTAGCAAGTGCACCAAAAATAATACCGAAAACGATTCCCGCTAAAAGCACGATGGTTCCTTGCCATAGAAAAACTGCAGATACATCTTTGGTAGAAAAACCAATTGACCGAAGAATAGCAATATCACGAGTTTTCTCTATCACCATAATTGCAAAGACATTAAACATACCTAATCCAGATAATAATAGAATACTTGATACTGTAATAGCAGAGGAAACTCGCAAGGCCTTGAAGACATCAAGCCAAACTTTTTCTCTTTCCTGCCAACTAACTGTTCGATGTCCAATTGTTTCTTGTATTTGTTCTGCAATTTGTGGTGCTTTATCTGGATTTACAAGTCCTAATTGTAGGACGGATCCACCAAATCTTTTTCCTGTTAATGATCTTGCAGTAGAAAGATCGATATAGATGCGATTCTTATCGATATCACTAATTCCAGTTTCAAATATTCCTGAGACACGTAGTTGAAAGTTGTGTTTACTTCCATTTAAGTTCACTCGGTCTCCTATTTCTATCCGTAATCTTTGTGCAATTCGATATCCAATAAAAATCCCCATTCGATCTTTTTCAAAGTCTTTAACAGATCCCTGGATAAGTTGATTTTCGAGATCGGAAACCATGATATGATTTTGGATCCTAAAGCCATGTACTTTTACCGATTGACTATGTGAATTTGAATATAAATTTGCACTTGTAACTAGAATTTCTGATATGCCAGTAATTGATGGAAATGCTGAAAGAGAATTTATAACCTTATCAGGATGGTCAACTCCTTCTATAAAACGAGAGTCTTCCCTACTTTTGAATACAAAATGGGTAGAACCATCACTCGATACTTTATTGACCGTCCCTTCTAAATCCTGAAATCGATCTGAAATTAGAATTGCCCCACTTGTACCCAATATAGTTTTTGTAAAAAATTGTTGAAATCCCGATGTTTGGGCCTGGGTTACAATAAAAAAAGAAATTCCAAAAACAATCCCAATTAAGCTCATCAACATTGTTCGCTTACGTGAGAAAATATATCTCAAGGCCAACTGAAGTGATGGACTCACGAAAGTTTAATGGATATTTTTGGTTAGAACTGGTTGGATACTTTGTCCGTCTCGAAGGAGGTGGGGAGTTTCAACAACGACCACATCATCTTCTTTGAGTCCTTGAATAATTTCTACATTTTTCAAGTTTCGAGCACCAGTTTTTACTGTTTTAATAAATGCTTTTCCTTTTTGTACTACAAATACAGAGGAACCAACTAATGATTTTCTAGGTATAAGTAAGCGATCGACATGCCTATTTTTAATTATTTCAACCCTGCCTGATGCACCTGGATGAATAGTTTGGTTTTTATCTAAAATTTCGAGATAGAGAAGTCTTCTACCTGTAGTAGAACTTATAGTGGGAGATAATCTAGAAACTTTTGCATCCAAAACCTTATTTCCGTTCGAAAAAAGCGAAACTGCTGCGGGTAAGTCTTCCTTTATTCCAACAAAATCTTCTTCGTCTAATGAAGCTTCGATTAAGCGTTTATTAGAAATTATTGTTCCAAAGTTATGCCCCATTGAAACTAATGAACCGGTAGATACATTAGAACTTATAAATTGACCACTTATTGGACTTCTTATCGTCATTTTTTTAATTTGAGAATTTAGATCCTCAATTCTAATTAAATGATTTAAAAGAATTTCGTTATTTGAAATCTTTTCTTGTTCAACTTGTATTACTAAACGCTCAACGATATTTTTTTTCCTGCTCAAATCAACAAGTGAAATTTTATTAGCATTTGAGAGTTTTGTAAATGCCTCAAGCTCTTCTTTTTCAATGTCTAATTGAGTTACTAATGTAGAACCTGTATCAATTCTTTGTTGGAAATGTTTTTTTTCCATTAAGGCTTGTTCCAGACTGCGATTTAAATCACTAATGTCTAATCGTATTAGGGTCTGATTTTTTTCGACGAAAATTGACTTGCTCAGTGGTTCAATAGCAACGAAAGAAACAATGCCATTTGCTCTAGATTTTAAATGATAAGTTTGCTTGGCAAGAACAATGACATTTCCGGTCACTGAATCTTGAATTGTTCCTTTAGTTATTTCTGTGCATAGAACATGCTTCCCTTTTGACAAGAAAAAGTAACTAAATACCGCTGTTAACAATAATGCGGTTACAATCAAAAACGATTTATTTTTTATCATTTTGGATACTTCAGATGAAAGTCGTATTTTTCTTTAACTTGCAGATATGTAAAGACGGATTTAATTAGACTAAGTTTAGCTACGGAAAGTCCTAACTGAGATGCAAAATAGTCTGTAGAGGTTTTTCGATTTGCATCAAATTCAATCTGACTTTTTTCAAATCGATTTTTTGATGTTGCAACGAGTTGCCTCGAGACTTCAATTTGCTTTGCAAGATTAAGCAATTCTGACCGAAGGCTATTCATTTCTAATCGAAGCTTTTTGGTATTACTTTCGAGTTGAATTTCAAATTTTAGTTTCTTGGCCAGAGCCAAAGATTTAAGTCCCTTACTATGACCTGAATCCCAAAGTGCCCAATTTGCCTCTATACCTACTAGAAAATTGTTACGTCTGACAGAATCTGGGTTATCTGGTAAATCAATTTGATCCTGATAAAATCCACCGACTAAATTAACTTTTGGTTTAAGGTTCGAGTTTGCTACTTTGATATTTTCTTTCTCAGTCTCAATTTGATTTTTTAATTGTTCAATATTCTCAGAAGAAAGTGAGCCAACGATTTGAGGAATATTTTTACCGAAATCATGTTCATTATAAAACCTCTCAAACTTATCTGAAATATCAAGATCAAAGGAATTATAATAACCTGTATCAAACCTGAAATATGCTTTCTTAGTTATTAGGAGACGATTAATTTCAGCAATCTTGATTGATTGCTCGAGTTTTTTTATTGTGGCTTGACTAACTTCTAACTCAGTAACCATGCCTAATTCTTTTCTTTTAAGAAGATCCTCTTCATTTTGCTGATTTAGAGATAGAGTTTCATTTGCCAGATTCTTTTCGTAATTCAAAAAAACCAAATTCATAAATTCTGATTTTATTTGATAAATAAGATTTTCTTTAGCTGCGGTTGTTTGGTGAATAGCATATTTTTCTGATAATTCTGCTACCCTACTTTTTGCATTCAATGCTCCCCAATGATAAAGAGGTTTTTTGGCATAAATTGAACCAACCGTTCTATAACTCTGATAATAACTTTGCCCGGGGCGGTTCTCATGAATCGAAACACCACTAAGGTTCATGTTTACTGAAATTCCTTTTGATGAATCAGCAATAATCTTTTGTGAATTTGCTTCTTTAATTATTTGTCTAGATTCTTTTAAAGACGGTGCAGTCTGCTCAAGGTTATCAGTAATTTCCGCCAACAAGGGAAAATAAGATTCTATATTTTCTTCTGCGTTAAAAAAAAGTTTTTTCTTTTCATTGACTGCACATATAAATGTGACACATGAAAGAAATGATAGAATGTAAGAAATGCAAAATATAGATTTCAAGAAAAAAAATCTAACCCTTAGGTTACTATTACTCAACTAGAATGACAAGTGAGTCGATTTAAATTGAAACTATTCTGCAACAATATCTTGAAGATATGTAGATTGTAATTCTTGACCAATCCATTGATCTTTTTGCTCAAGAGTTACAGATCTGATTAAAGCAACTTCATCTTCAGTTATTTCTGATGAATCGTTATCCCAAGCTTGCCTTACATACGTGACTACATTAGCAATTTCACGATCATTAATTGGAACGGCGGCCATGTTAACTGCTGCAGATGTTCCGTATTTTTCACCTTTTACAGTGATCTCACCTTTTAGGCCGTTTAAAATGATTTTGGTAATTAATTCAGGATTAGCTGATACCCATTCAGAACCAGAAAGCGGTGGATACTGTGTTGCTATTCCTAGGCCATTAGCTTGATGGCAAGATGCACATCTAAGTGCAAATATTTTTTTTCCAGAACTAATTTTTCTATCAACTCGCTGTATTTCTTTTTCTTCATCAGAAAGTTGTACGATTTCTTGTGGAGGATGAATTTGAAAGCCATTCGTTGAATGTGCTAGCTGGATCGAGCATACAAAGATTAAGCAACCAAACATAAATACAAATACTAATGGAGCGACTAGAAATCCTTTGGTGGGTGGGTGCTTTTCTCGATTAAGATTGGAATGAATATCAACCATATCTTGGTCGTTCATACCCATATCATCTAAATTATTTTTGGTTTTATCGCTCATTATTCAGAGTTGAGTTCAGCGTCAGTCCACATTTGCATTGTACCTCTATCCTTTATAGTTGCTCGGACATGGGCCACTTCACCTTTACTAATTGATGATGCAGAATTACCCCAATCATTTCTGATGTAAGTGAGTACATCAGCTATTTGTTGGTCTGATAATGAACCCGCTGGCAAACCTGGAGGAATCATTACACCATTATATTTAACACCATTTACCTCGATTTCTCCCATTAATCCATACATACTGATTTTAATTATTCTTTCCTTATCTCCAAGAACCCAATCAGAATTAGCGAGTGGTGGAAAAGCCCCGACTAACCCCAGACCAGTTGGTTGGTGGCAAGAAACACATCCACCGCCACCAGGGCCAATTTTATTGTAAATTTCTTTACCAGAAGAAATTTGAGCGGCTAGCCAAGAAGGTAGTTTGGTATCATTGGAGTCTGTGACAACAGAAGCAATTTCTTCTTCTTCTTCTTTGATGAAACTCATTTCCGGCAATTCATAGTTTTGATGAAGTGCTTGTAGGTAAGCCACGATTCGATTTGCTCGTATACTTGGAGATATATACCTCACAATTTCATTCTGATCACTTTCAATCTTTAAAAGTCCTTTCCGATTAACTTTTTTTACATCATAAAGAAATGGACTGGGTGGGCAAATTGACTCTGGAACTAAAGACTGAGGTTCAAACAGATGCTGGTGAAGCCATTCGTCAGAATATTCTCTTAGACCTAAATTTGCTAAGTCAGGGCCAACTCTTGTATTTCCAATAGAAACTTCGTTTTGGAGTATATAATCTCTAGCAACCGATGGCCTTTCACCCCAACCTCTTTCAACATCAAAACCAGATTCAACTAAGCGAACTTGTTGTGTGTGACATGTGGCACAACCAAGGGCCACATATTCACTGGCACCTTGTTGAGCCACTCCAGCCATTGCCTGTGGATAGAGATCAGCTCCCTCTGGAATTGTTCCGTCTTCTTCTAAAACTGAAGATATTGGTTCCAAATCTCCAAATTGTTTACGAGCACCAACTACAAATGCCAACCAGGCAACTGATAATGTTGCAAAAATTCCTAATGAAAATTTTAGAATGTTGTTCATGTTATGGATACCTTTTCTCCATCATTTTTATACTTCATATAATATTCAAATGGATCAGGAACTAAAACTTTCCAAATATTTATTACAAATACAAGTTGAGAAAAACCGAGGACAACGAAGGCAAACTCAGTTATAAGAAAATAGGGTCTAAGTGAGGAGATAACAGATGACGCCCAGTCTAAAGATGGTTGTTGTGCAAGTACACCATGTGTTAAACCGCCAATTAAATAAGCAAGTAAAAGCATCAGTACTCCAAAAGCAGAAGTCCAAAAGTGAAAAGATTTGGCCAGTTTACTGATTTCTTTTCCTGTGATTTTGGGCAGCATATGGTAAACAACACCGAAAACTATCATACTGAAGAATCCGTAAACCCTTTGATTAAAATGAAATTCATTGATGATTGAAAACTGTGTTAATTTTGCAACTGCGGGAAGTGAAAAGATAACTCCGATGTAACTTGAAATTGTGTATGAGAGAGTCCCAAAAATAACAAATCTCAACGGTAAACTGTCCCAAACTTTACCGATGTCTTTAAAAGCAGTCCCATGAAAGTTTGTTGATGCCACAGCAATGGGAAAAATCATTGCAATACTCATTACCGTACCAATTGCTGGTATCCACATTGGTACTGGTCCGCCTTCTAAGTGATGGACCACCGACCATGGGGCAAGTGTTGCAATACACCAAAACCCAAATATGGCTAAATAGTATTTATCGATTGGCTTACCGAGGATTGCTGGAATAATATAATAAGCAACACCTAAGGCAAACGGAGTGAGCCAAAGCCAAATCAAACTTTGTCCAAACCACATTGATAAGACACTCTGAACAGTTCCTCGAGCAGGATTGATTTCTAGCCCATTCCACGCAATTATAAACAAAGCTGGAAACCATAAAATTGATGCTAGTAAAAACCACTGGGGGGCAATTGTCTCATGATTTTTACGAGATCTGTGTAGAACAATAATGAAACAGGTAATGATAGAATAGGAAATAAATAATAAGGGCCAAATATCTCGTGGCATCTCGAGCATTTCATGTGAATTCATATGACCATCAAGAATTCCGAGGAGACCGAAAGTAATGCCCAGATTCCAGAGCATACCTGCAGTTATAAGAAGAAACCTACCTCGTACTTCTGTTTGAGAAAGCCTTGCAAGTATCCAAATACTGACTGCAAAAATTGAATTACCTCCCCAACCATAAACAAATGCATTAGCTTGTGCTATTTTTACTTTTCCATATGTGAAAAATTCAAAGGAAGAAAGAAAAAATGGATCGGTAAGTTTGGCAGCAGCAATGTAGGCAAGAAACGCCGCCACGAGTAACCATAAACCAGCAGAGGCGATAAAAAATGAAACCACCCATTTTGAAGACTTATCAATTATTTGCTCAGCTGAAATTTTCACGTAAAATTATTTAGATTGATTGTCCTTAGAATTGTAAAATTCAGTCGTTTTAAGCATTACCGATTCCATACTTGAATTTCTTTCAAGATGAAAATCCTTAATTTTATTCTCAAAAGATAAAGAATTATTTTTGTATTGAGATACTTTTTCTGTTCTTTGATCAGAAATCATTTGGGTAGGTTTCGCATTTTCATCAATATCAAAAAACATTTGAAAGAGAAAATATGCAGATACCAAAAGCAGTCCAAGTATTAATGAAAAAAAGACACTGCATCCATCTGCACGCTGGAGTTTAGGATCACTCATGATGATTAAGGGATTCAATAATTCTGGGATCTCTTACTGGAATTAATTCAGCTACATTCGAGTTAAAGCTTTTTATTACTGCCCTTAGAGAAAGGCAACCTACACCTATTAATGACGCAATACCCCAAAATAGGTGTGATCCAAGTACTGGTCTTGCCTCATATCCCACATATGCACCTGGTACAATCTCACGACCAGGAATAATGTTCCAATAGAGATCAAGTAAGTGAAAAGCTAATATCCAAACGGCAATAAATGCAACTCGAGCACCGTTAATTTTATTTCTGTAGAAAAGAAGATATAGAAAAGGGAATAAAAAATGACCAAATATTAATCCCATGCTAACCCAAAACCAGGCAGATCTTTCTCCTGTGTTAGGATTGATTTCACGAATATTGTACCAAAAAGTCTCTTCAGGTATATTTGCACTGTAAATCAGAAAGTATTGAGAAAAACTGATATAAGCCCAAAAGACTGTAAATGCTAAAGATAAACATGCTAAATCATACTGATGGGCTTGTTTGTAAATACCTTTTAATGAACCTTTTCGAAGTAAATATAAACAACCTAAAATTGTAACAGCAAGTGCCGCTCTGATACCTGATGAGAAAAACCAAACTCCATACATTGTTGAGAACCATTGATATTCCAAACTCATAAACATATCGAAGGCACCAAATGTAAGGGATAAAGCGGCAGCTGGAATTCCAATAGCAGAAATCTTCATTCCAAGATGTGACCACTTTGGATCACCATCTTGGTCTTGCGTAAAGGAAACTTTTCTTAACCAGTAACTTAGCCCACAGAAAACTGCAAAATAAAATATCAAACGGATACTAAAAAAATATATATTCAAGTATCCCGCTTTTTTTTGGTGTAGTACATCAGTAGAAACAGTTATCCCATCAACTGTCGGACTATCTGGGTTGATCCATGACCACAAAATACCAGCATTCTCATTTCCGAATAATGCAACTAAAAGTAATGGAGCAAAGCAGAGTCCTAACCATGGAAAAGAAGCAAGGCCATGTTCAATTTGCCTACGAACTACAGGTGTCCATTTTGAATTGAAAACTCTAAAAATCATAACGAGCATTAATAATCCGATCGCGATACTCAACCAGAAAGAACAAGCCCATAACCAACCAAGGAAAGGTGCTTTATCCCCGCTCGACAGACCCATAATAAGTCCAACCAACCCAATGCCTAGACCCAAAATAGCACCAGCAAGTAACTTAATATCAATATCTTTTTTGGCGTCGTCGGTCATGATTTCTTATCGATAGCATTCGTCGCTTCACTAACATAATTTTGCAAAGCTCGAAGGTAGAGTACAATTGCCCAACGTTCACGAGGAGTTAGTTTATCCTTCAATCCAAGCATTATACCTGATGCAGACCCCATTGAGATCGCATTATAAATTTGACCATCAGTCCAAGGGGATGCTGATTCAAGGTAAGTTCCTGATTGAGAAGAATCGGATAGATTACGTGGAGCCAAACCAAAATAGGATGTTACCCCTTTTCCATCTCCATAGACGCCGTGGCAAACTGAGCAATGTATATCATACTTTTCCTTGCCTAATCTCATAAGACTCATGTCGATACCAACATTTTTTGGAATCTTACTAACCCATTGATCATTTGTATCTTTACCAGTTTTGATTGTATCGCTCAAAAATTGAGGTTTTGTTGAGAAGACATTTGTTTGGTCAATCAAATTACCTCTAATTGCAGTTCCAACTACCGGTAATCGATCAGCCCGATTATCTGAAAATCGATCATTTTTAGTTTGTGATTTAAATTTTGCTTGTCTGTCCATATCTGGAAAGACTTCGATTGGAGTGTTTGTGGTTAAGTCTCCACGAAACCCCAAAATCGAAATTATGCTTCCTATGACAATTACAAAGATTGGAATGAAATATCTCATTAATTAATCAATTGGTTCACGGATCATTGTAATTGATTTACCTCCAAGCGATTTAAGAAAACTGGGAGTCTCTTCTTCATCAAATTTTGGATCTTCGATTTCGATTACTATCATATATTTATCATCGCCTGTTCTTCCGAAAGATGGATGTTCAAAAATAGGGTGGTTGTGTTGCGGTAACCGGTTAAGAAAAAACATACCAAACAGAGTGCCGAAGGCTGCAAACAAAATCGTGAGTTCGTAAAACACCGGGAATGGATAAATCATACTGAAGTAGGGTTTACCTCCAACGATCAGTGGATAATCAAATGCATTCATATACCAGACTAGCAACATGCCTGTAGCAAAACCAGTCAGTCCTCCTGCCAGCGTAAATCTAGGTACTTTTGAGCGACCAAGCCCCATCTGTGCATCTAAACCATGAACGGGGATTGGAGTGTAACATTCCCAATTTTTAAAACCTTCTTCTCTCACCTTTCCTGCAGCATCAAATAAATCTTTTGCAGAGTTAAAAGTAGCAGCAACTCCATACTTAATGTCCATAAGTTTGCTCATAGGTTTAGATTAATGCTTACCTCCATGGGGGTCAGCTGCGGGCATCACAGATTTGACTTCAGCCATTGGCATGAGCGGTAAGAACCTAAGGAAAAGAAGAAATAGAACGGAAAAGAAGCCGAAAGTGCCAACAAAGGTAAAAATATCTACGATCGTGGGGGAATAATATCCCCAACTTGATGGCAAAAAGTCACGAGAGAGAGTTGTGTTGGCAATCACAAATCTTTCAAACCACATTCCTATATTAACAAATATGGAAATAATCCAAACAAGGGGTATGTTGTTTTTTATTGCTTTGAACCAGAAAAGTTGTGGGCAAATTACATTGCAAGAAACCATTATCCAGTATGCCCACCAATAGTTACCAAATGCACGATTTATAAAGGCAAAACCTTCATACGAATTGGCACCATACCAAGCGATAAAGAATTCCATTGCGTAGGCATAACCAACCATGCTTCCAGTTGCTAAGATGATCTTACACATATTTTCAATATGCTTTTCTGTAATAAGGTCATGAAGGCGGAAAATTGCTCGTAATGGAAGGAGTAAGGTCAGAACCATTCCGAACCCAGAGAATATCGCACCTGCAACAAAATAAGGTGGGAAGATAGTGGTGTGCCATCCCGGTAGATTTGCTACAGCGAAGTCAAAGGAAACGATTGTATGAACAGATAAAACTAAGGGAGTTGAAAGACCGGCTAATAAAAGATAGGCCATTTCAAAATTACGCCAATGATTGTTTGCATTACGCCATCCCATTGCCAAGAAACCATAGAAATATTTCCTCCAAGTCTTTTTAGCACGATCCCTGAGGACGGCAAGATCGGGAATCATACCCATATACCAAAATAATATTGAAACCGTTGCATATGTTGAAACAGCAAAGACATCCCATTCTAGAGGACTTCTAAATTGTGGCCAAATTGCATTGGAATTGGGGATAGGAAATAACCACCAAGCAAACCAAACTCTACCTACATGGAACAATGGAAAGATACCCGCACATAAAACGGCAAATACTGTCATGGCTTCCGAAGCCCGATTAATTGAAGTTCTCCATTGTTGTTTGAGCAAGCAAAGTACAGCAGAGATAAGTGTACCAGCATGTCCAATCCCTATCCAAAAAACAAAATTTACAATCGCCCATCCCCAATTAACGGGATTACTATTACCCCAAACTCCAACACCTGTGGAAACTAGGTAAACCAATCCCATTCCTGTAAAACTCGCTACACAAAGTGCAGTTATAAAACAGTACCACCACCAAGTTGGTGTTTTTTGTTCAACGATTCCGCAAATTTTTTCAGTGACCCAATGAAAACTCCTTTTGTTGAGAACGAGTGGTATATCCTCCCACTGTGCAGGGTTAACCTTTTTCATCAAATCGGGATCAATTGAATCCCCATGCTCTTTTACATTAGAAGACATCTAGTGAGCTTCTCCTTCACTTCCGTGGTCTTCATGCCCACCTTCTTCGTGATGGACGGGGTGAGCTTTATCTTGGTATTCACGAGCAGAATGTGGTGAAGATGCAAAATCTGGCATATTTTTGTTCGGATTTCGAACCTTAGCTAGAAATGTAGTCCTTGGACGAGTATTAAGGTAGCCCAACACAGAATAATCACGTGGATTATTTTTTAATCGGCTAACTTCACTATCTGGGTCAGATATATCACCAAAACTTATGCTATCACTTGGACAAACTTGTTGGCAGGCCGTTTTAATTGTACCATCGGGCACTTTTATATCATCTCGGCTTAGTTCAATATCAGAGCCATCCTTACCAGTTTCGAGCAAAGCACTTCTTTGAGCATTAATCTTTACCTGAATTTTCGACTCTTGAATTCGTTGAACACAATAAGTACATTTTTCCATGACTCCACGCATTCTAACTGTTACATCAGGATTCTTAGTCATATCTGGAAGAGGATCATTTTTCTTACCAAGAGGACCTTTGTACAGTTCATCTGTTTGCCGCTTATTCCAGTCGAAGAAATTAAAACGTCTGACTTTGTAAGGACAATTATTAGCACAATAACGTGTGCCCACACAGCGATTGTAAGCCATTGCGTTAAGACCTTCTTCATCATGAACCGTTGCATTCACCGGACAGACTGTTTCACAAGGAGCAGTTTCGCAATGCATGCAGGCAACACCTTGAAATGAAACTTGAACATCGGAAGGCAATTCTGCACCGTCTCGTTGAGTCGAACTAAAGTATCTATCCAAACGAATCCAGTGCATTTCTCGTCCCCTCAATACTTGGTCTTTACCTACAATGGGAATATTATTTTCACTTTGGCATGCTACAACGCAAGCACTACAACCTGTACATTGATTTAAATCAATTGCCATACCCCACTGATGAAGACCCGGGGTTTCTGACTTCTCATGATTATGATCAGGATGATCGTAAGATGAATTACCCCTTGGGGTAGTTTGGGATTTGAAAGCTAAATCTGCTTCTTGATCCTTACCCCAAATTTTTGGAGAGTGTGACTCGGCACCCATGTGCGAGGCAAAGGCTTCGTCCGAAATATATTCATCAGCATTACCTTCACGAACAATTGCCCTACCCTCCATAGACCAATGTTCTTGTACATTTGCTAAGGTCTCAAATTCTCCAGTTGGTGTAAGTGAAATTTTTTCGACAATACGATCCGAGCGAGTATTTAGAAGAGGATAGGCATTATAACCAGTGCCTCGGCCTACACGCCCCACTTCGCTTCTTCCCAAACCAAGACTCGCTACAATGGTGAAATCAGCCAAACCTGGTTGTACATAAAGTGGACCTTCAATAAAATTATCTTCATTAATTGAAAGTTTAACGATAGGAGCCTTTTGCTTACCATGATCGAAATTTGCAGCATCGGGAGCAATTTGACCGCTTTTATTAAGCATGGTCGGTTCGGGCAATAATCCTAATGACGGATACTTTTCCTGAAGAGTTTTGGCTAAAGCTGAACTGATTAGAAGAGCATTATCCCAAGTTAATTTTGAAATTGGATCTGGGCACTCTTGCATCCAACCATTATTCGCAAAACGTCCATCCCATGAGTGGAAATCAGGGATAAGCAATACTTCAAGATTTTCGTAAGATGGTTGATTTGGAAGTTTTCCTTTATTCTTACCTAAATTAGTAAGTGGGAATAATTCAGAGTAATAGGAAGGAGTTTGTTTCTCTACACCGAGGCGAAGGAAATCTTCAAAAGAATTACTGGATGATCTCTTTTCCTGAAGGGATTTAACCAAGTCGTGGGTATTTTCAGTTGAACCAAGAAGAATCAATAATAACTCTAGGTCTGAAAACGTCTCAAAAAGCGGTGCAAGTAAAGGTTGAACAGGTACAATTGATGTTCCATCCCATGTCTTACCTTCGTCCCAAGATTCTAGATAATGAGATTGCCCAATATGATAGTCACAGACTGAAGCAGTTTCATTGAGGGAACTTCCGAGATGAACCTTATTCTTAATCTTGTTGGTGATCTCTTCCCAATCAAAAGCACTTGAGGTGAGGACAGGATTGCCACCTAGAATTATAAGGGTATCGACTAAGCCTTCCTCGGTCGCTTTTTTCAGATCGGATAATGACGATTCAGAATACTCAGTTAACTGATATTGAATCGTATTACCTAGGCAACCAAGTGAATGGTTAATCGCGTAGCAAAGTACATGTACTTCAGTCGGTAAATGACTACCAGGAATAATCGCACTACTCTTTGGTTTAGAGCAAAGATCTTTGGCACATTCCTTAATCCACTTAGAGTGAATATTCAAAGATGAACCACGTTTGTTGAGGCGGTCTATCAACCCCTTATCACCACTTTTACGAAGCTGGAATATTTCAGCTGCGAGTAAATTAGCGAATGCGATAAATTGAGAAGATTCCAGACGAAGTCTGTGATCAGCAACCCCACCAGTGATAGTTAGGTCAGACTCTACCGAGTAAACACGATTCATTTTCCTCGCATCCTTAGCCGAGAAAACTTTACGTCCCTTCATTAAAGAACGAGTGTTGGCAAGCGAGAATGGTTCCCGATTACCTAGGAAATCCGAATCGAGAGATAAAATTCGTGAGGCTTTGCCCAAGTTTGGCACTAGGCGTAGTCCGCCACTCGCTCCAATTTCCTTGCCTAGGTTAATTTCAGGATTAGTGAGGTCAATCGCTTCGTACTCCGCCCAAATAACTCCTTTTGCCTTAAGTTGTTTTGATAATTCCAACCTAGCGGTTGAGCAGGATTTATCCGCAAGGATAGCAACTTTACCTTCTTCCATCCACTTTTCTAAATTTTTCTTTACATCAACTTGGGGTATTTTGTCCCAAGAAATGTCTTTAGTCTCAGATTTTAGAAGTGATGATTTGCTACGGTCAGGATCGTATAAATCCAAAACGCTAGCCTGTGCATAAATGGAAGTTCCCCCACCATTCGGAATGTAACTAGGATTACCTTCGATCTTTGTTGGGCGCCCCTGATGACTTTCAACAATTAAAGGCGTAAAGCCTTGGGCACTTGGCATCGAAGTGGCATAGAAATTAGGCACGCCAGGTATGAGTTCCTCGGGGCTTTTTCCATAAGGGAGAATAGTATGTTCTGGTCTTCTACAACCAGTCATGCCTAGTCCGGCAAGTCCGAATGAAGCGGCCATCAACTTCATGAAGCCCCTACGTTGGACACCTTCAAGCATACTAGCACCTTCAGGGAATTCTCTTTCTACCCAATTTTTAAAACTGGGTTTGCTCGCCAAATCATCAAGACTTTTCCAGTAATGCTTGCCGTTATCTAAAATTTCTTCGTTCACTTCCTTAATCATCGGTGGCATCCTGTACAGCTAAGGGGAGGGTTTACACCCCATTTGTTTTTGATTTCCAACCCTGCGTGAAATTGTTTGGTATGTGGATCTTCATCCTTCTTTGTGGCAATCGACCAAGCTAAATTTGTTACTTCCTGCATAGGGCGTAATGCATTTTCTGGGTTCCTGTGGCAATCCAAGCAAAATGCCATACTTAAGGGCTTGTCATGATGCACGACTTCCATTTGGTCGATTCGACCATGACATTCTACACAACTAACCCCTCGGTTAACATGAATAGCATGATTGAAGTAAACATAATCGGGAGCCTTGTGGATACGAACCCACGGTACCGGAGGTCCGGCATTGAGGACTCCGTCACCATTTAAGTCTTCTCCCTCAGTAAGTTTACCATCCTTATTATCGTCTTCTCCAAAATAAGAATCTCGAATTGGGGCAAGTAGTGGAGAGTCTGCCTTAATATTTTTATGGCAAGACATACACACATTGGCAGAAGGAATATTGGCATGGGAAGATTTATCAACTCCATGGTGGCAGTAGCGACAGTCTAAACCTAATTGGCCTGCGTGAAAACTATGATCGTAGGAAACTGGTTGGGTCGGTTGGTAACCAACTCGAGTATATTTAGGCGTAGCGTAATAAGTAATTCCTGCAGTAACAGTGCCACCAACAATACCCAAAGCCAATATTACTTTCACTGGTATTGTGTTTGCCCATCTAGGAAAAATATTTCTCATTAAAATCTAATTTTGTGGAAATCTGTTCAAGTTGTTAAATCAAACTGAGCAGAAGTCAAGAACAGCAAAAAAATCGCCGAAAAATTAGAGGGAGGAATTATAAGAATTTATTAAATACATAATGTGGTCTTGAGCACATCGAAATTCCTAATACTTTGCATCGAAGGTTACAATAGCAAACATTTCACCTGCTAACTATTAATTTTACTTAATTACTATTATTAGTTGCCCTTAATGAAATCAAATCTTGCCTTCTTTCGTACAATTGACGAAATGCTCTTAGTTTCTATTTTGAAAACATTATCGCAAAGAAGTGATGTAGTTGTAGTGGGATCTGGCTTGGCCGGGATTTGTGCTGCAGTAAGTGCTGCAAGAGAAGGATCAACGGTTCGCTTGATTGAGGCTAGGTCCTGCCTAGGTGGCAGAATCGGTAAAGAAATTCAATTCGCTTATGATTTTCAAGGTACAACTAATTTTGCTTATCAACGCGAAACGGGACTTTTAGACGAAATTAAAACCGCCATTTATAAAGAAAACCGCGAAGGTAATTATTGTGGGCAGGAACGAGCCTTAACCAGCTGGATCATTAAGGAAGATCGATTAGAGTTATTTTTGGAAACTCAACTTTTTGAAGTCAAAAAAAATACAGCTGGAGACAAAATTGAATCAATTATTGCGATTTCGAATGGACATGGTGGGCGTATTATTTTTCGAGCACCTTACTTCATTGATTGTTCAGGTACAGGTGTGTTGTCTCAGTTGGCAAAAGCACCGGGCGAAAATGGATTAGATCAGAGTGAGTATGAGAAATCTTCTGCTTCCTCTATTCCTGTGACATTTCGAGCAGCTGCAAGTATGCAAATAGTTATTTCGGATTCACCTATTTCATTCGAGCCGCCATCGTGGGTTTCTTTGAGGTGGGAAGACAATCACCAATCTGCAAAACTTGATTTGCTTGAATCTTTAAGTAAGCAAATTCAAGGAGTTCATAATGTTGAATGGCTTGGTAAAGCGAAAAATGAACTAAAGATTAATTCAGCAGATTTAATTTGGTCGGCTTGGGACTATTTGAAAAATAGATCACCCTTAGCCGAACGGGCACAAAATTGGATTCTAAGAGATTTTTCGCCTCTTGCACTAAGTTCGCAGGGTTTCCGAGCAACTGGTGACTACATTCTTACCCCTGAGGATATGGAATCCGCTACAAAATTTTATGATTCTGTAGCACTTGGCCGAGCACCACTCGATGTAGTTGATTCGCTTCTGTGTTCTCCCCGTGGGAAAATCGCCCTCCCCCAACCTTTTGAAATTCCACTCCGCTCTCTGTACTCAAACAAAATAAAAAATCTTTTTTTCGCGGGCGAACATGCATCTGCTACCAGTCGAGCATCGGCAAGTTTTTCTCATCCTCCCACTTCTGCTCAAATGGGCGAAGCGGTAGGGGTTTGTGCCGCTTTTTGTCTTGCCCAAAAAAGGTTACCGCGAACGATTTCCAAAATTGATAATGTTGATGCACTTAGGCAAAGGTTAACTAGTTTAAACCACACTTGTAGCCTTTCATCCGTGGAAGACTTGGATAATCTAATTCCAGACTCCAAAGCGATACCCTCGACTACTCTTGGTGGTTTCGTCCGTAAATGTCCCGCGGAAAAACCGAGTTTTTATCAGAGGGAAGGATTGATTCAATTTCCTGTAGTTTCGGCTTCAATTGATGAAATTTATCTTTACTTGGAAGCGGAGCAAGATTGTCAGGTAGAGTTCCGTCTTCTCGAATGTTCTTCTAGCATCAGCACAATTCCTGGGAGTTGTTTAGCATCTTGTCTACAAGAAATTAAAGCAGGAGGTCCGAGATGGGAGAAAATATCCCTCAACGGTCAAGTAAATCGAAAAGGTTGGCACTTTATTGAATTTACAAACAATGAAAAAGTTATTTTCTATGAGCAAAAAAATGCTCCTGTCGGCCTTCTTTTTCACCAATCTATTCAAGCGAGTAAATCAGGTTTTCTAAACCCTTATTCAGAATATTTACCAAAATTATCCCGATCGCCCGGTCTATCGAGTTCAATCGCTTTAGAAGTTTCCCCTCATCAAAAAGTGTACGATGTAAAAAATGTTCAAAACGATAAAACTCGTCCAGATCATTTACCCAATTTGTGGATATCGGAGGAAACTGACTTTCGATTTCCTGAGTATTTAGAATTCCATTGGGAGCAACCAGTGGATCTTTCAGCAATCGAAATAGTGTGGGATTCTACCCTTGAATTTTTATTCCCATCAAGGCCTCGATCATTTACTCAAGTAATTCTACCCTCTATTGTGAAGGATTATAAAATTTATTTTATGAATGAGGTTGGACACTGGGAACATTTGATTGGGGTGCTTGGAAATGAATTAGGTTTTTCACAACATTCTTTTGAAACCGTTAAAACCCGTGCGATAGAAATTGAAATATTAAAAACTCATGGTTTAAATCGAGCACAAGTTTTTCAGGTTCGTGCCTATTCATAAAATAATTCAGTTTGCATTACTTTGATTTGCCTTACATGTTTAGATTCATCATTTAACTTTTTTGCCCATGAATGCCTTAGCCGTACTCTTTCGTTTATTAAGTTTGCTTTCAGTTGCAGGTCTTGCGGCGTATTTATGGATACTATCTGAGACAAAGAAAATCCAAAAAAATGTATTTTTAGATGAGCAAGTAAAAAATGGATATGTCATTTTGCAGTCTCAGAAGGAGGCCCAATGGAAAGATATTTCATCCAAAGGCAGTGCATTTAATGAAGTTTTTGATGACAATCAACCTGTTGGTTTGAATGATGAAAATCCGCTATCGGAGGCACTTTCTAATTTACGAACTGCAGAGGATGGTATTCTTCGAAATCCGGACTATCGGGATGCTCTAGATGCGCACGCTAAGGAGTTTGGAGCCAATACATTTATCTGGGATACTGAAATTAAGAAATGGAAAATAAACCCATCAGTCAAAGCAGAATCACTCGCCAGTTTAAAGGATCCTTTTTCCGATGAAAAACTCTTTCCAAAAGAAGATGTTAAAAAAGAAGACGGGACGGTAATACCCGGTGTATCTAGAGAAAACCGTCTGCGCACACTTATGGGGATGTTTTACAAAGATAGGCATGAGAAATTTTCTGAAATTGGGAAAATGCGTGCTAAGATTGTAGAGAGAGATGAAGCACTCAGGGAATCGCAAAATCTTTTTGATAAAATGAAAGAACAAAAAGAGGACTGGGAAAGAAAATCTGGTGAGTTTGAAGTTAAGCTTGGTCAAGTTGAAGCAGACCTAACCGCTGAAAAAGCAGGCAGGAAATCCGAAAAAGAAGCGTCCGACCAACAAATTGGAGTGCTCAATAACAATATCGCTGGTTTAGAACAGCAAAAGCAAGATAACGAAAAAAAGCATATTGCTGAAATTGATGCGATGAAAGATGAGCAAGGTGAAAAAATCAAAGCTCTTGGAAAAGAAATTACTTTAGCGGATGCAGCAGGTTACAAGCGTGGAATTGATGAAATGGTGTCTAAACAAACTGGTGGTGATGACTTAGGTGATAATAGTGAATTAGCGAGCAACCCATTTTCATCCGGTACAGGCGGTCCTCCTGTTTTGCAGAATGGTGC
>MEHZ011558416.1_pt1 | contig 26935 bp, 21 predicted proteins | sample 897221 | NCBI WGS metagenome assembly MEHZ01 (sample SAMN05514161, study PRJNA337945) | marine metagenome | isolation source: marine surface water | place: Arctic Ocean | collected 2007-12-13
TAAAAAATGTGTTGAGTAAAATTATGAGAACTGAATTGATGGTTTACGGAGGTAGGGCGTGCTCTCCGAGCGCGCCGTCAGTAGAGTGGTCCGTCCCTCTGTTCGATCCGTTGTAGTTGGGGGGGGACCGGCTCCGTCCGGTCCGGGGAGGGAGGATGGCACAGAGGTCGTCCCTCCCGGGCACCTTAAAGCTCTTTGATCTTGAGATCGCGGAACCAGACGCGGTGGCCGTGATCTTGCAGGCCGATGTGGCCTTTATCGAGGGTCGCGAAGTCTTCCCATTTGGCGAACTTGGCGGCTGCAACCTGTGCCTTCCACTTCGGGCTGTGTATCTCGTAGGAGGCGGTCATCACGCCATTGAGCCAATACTCCACGTTGTTACCAAGAAGCACGATGCGGCTTTCGTTCCACTCGCCGATCGCTTTGGTTTCGTCACTAACCGCTGGCTCGATGCCGTAGTGTGAAGCGGTGTGCTCTGCCGGTCCGACGGGCAGTCCTTTGCCGGAGCGAAATCCTTTGTTGTCCAACACCTGATACTCGGGACCCGTGAGGTAAGGTTGCTTGGGGCCTTCGCCGACGTTGAACATCACGCCGGAATTGGTGCCGGCTTCGACCTTCCATTCGAAGCGCAGGTCAAAGTCGTCGTAGACCGCTTCAGTGATGATGTTCGCGTGTGGGCTACCCTTGGGTTGGCCGGTGAGATGCAGCACGCCCCCTTCCTGTGCAACCCAGATGCCGTCCATCGGCCCACCGTTGTAACCGCGCCAACCGGTAAGGTCCGTGCCGTTGAATAGGGAAACAAAGTCCGCTTCTGCGTTGGTTTCGTTGGGGGTGGTTTTCGCGCAACCGGCTAGTAGGGTGGCAGCGAGAAGAAGGCAGAGGAATGATCGGATCATAAAAGTAAAAGAATGAGGGATTGTAGGGGCGACGAAGGGATACTCCGGATTGGGTTAAAGTTTTACCAATTTAAGATCATCGAAGAGCACGTCGCCACCGACTTCAAGGGCAGTGGAATACATTTCCAACCGGAGGCGTCCGTCGGCGGGGATGGTTACTTGGCAACTGGACGATTCCCATACCGGGGCTTTGGGGGATTTGTTGCGGGCGAGGGTGAGGGCGAGTTCGCCATTCAAGTAGATCTCGGCCGTCAACGGATCTTGCTGATCCCAATAGGTGTGCCGGGCGTATTTCAGGGAAAGGCGGTAGCGTGCACCGGGTTCAAGGTCGGTGATGATCTGGCCGATGCCGCCCGCGCCATGTCCGCCGAGATCAACGACTGCTTTGCCGTGCGGAGCGCCGAAGCGATCAAAGCTAATCACATCGACGTTTTCGCGTAGCACGAGCCAGCCGGGAAGTTGATGGCCGAAGAGATGGGGATTGTCACCAAAATGAGTCGAGACTGGCGTCTCAAAACTGGCGTTGGCGATGGTTGGGCTTTCCGGGAGTGCTGGCAGTTCCCCGGGGATCAGGCGCAGATCATCGATGACCATGCCGGAGTCGCCGGGCAGGGTGGAGCGGAGCTCGAGGGTGATCTTCCCACTCGTGTCGGATCGCAGAGGCACGCCAACACCATCAATGTAATCAGGGGCATTGGAGGTATTGCGCAGGGTCGTGATGCGTTCGCTGTTGGCCCAAACTTCGGTGGTGACGATGACAGGACTACCGCCTCGTTCTTTTTGGTCCGCGTAGGCGAGTCGCAGGGTGTAAGGGTGATCAGACTTGAGGCCGTCGATGGTTTGGCGGATTGCGCCGGGTTGATCGCCATTGAGGTCCAACGCGTAGTTTCCTTTAGCGGCTTGGAAAACAGAACTAGAGATCAGCTCGACGTTGCCCTGGGTGACTGCCCAACCTGTGAGGGTGGAGAGGACGGTGCGATGGGTAGTGGGCGCGTCGGCTTCGAAGGAGGCATTCTCAAAGACGTTGCTTCCGGGAGATTCCAGTGGACGGATCCGAATGTTGCGCCAACCCATCTTGAAGGATCGGGCATCTTTGATCCCATGGACTTGCAGGCCGATGAAGCCACTGGGGTGGCTAGCGTGAAGGTTATGGTCGATTAAGTCCTCCACCAGATTGCCGTTTACCCACGTTTGGATGCGGGGACCGAGAGCGACGATCCGGAGATGGTTCCAGCCCTCGGGATCTGAGAAGTCATGTCCGCGTTCGATGGTTTCCTTCGAACTCATCCAGCCTGAGCCCACGGCCTCGGCGTAGAGCACCCCGGTGGTGGGCGACTTGGGACCTAGATTGCGTCGAATCTCGGCTTGTGGCCCCCAGACGCGGCCGGCCCAGCGGGTGTTGCCCTTGCCGACGTTTTCAGGGCGCACGCTGGAGCGGAATTGCACGCCGGAGTTGGTCACGTCGTCGATCCAGACTTCCATTTCCAGTTCGAAGTCGGCGAATTCTTGAGTGGTGCAGAGAAACGAGTTGGGGCTGCCTTCGATGGTGCGGCCGATGATCGCGCCGTCCTCGACCGTGTAGGCGTGGTCGCCGTTGAGGCGTGCCCAACCGTCGAGGGTTTTACCGTCGAAGAGATCGATCCATTCGCCATTGGGTGCGGTAACACGGGACTTTTTGGGCAGGGCAAATGCCATGATGGTGTCGCCAGAGGGCGTGCCGATCTTGCCGCCACCGCCACAGGCGATGGCAACGAATTGGCGGCCGTTGATGGCGTAGACACTGGGGGTGGCATAGCCGCCGGTAGGGAGTTGATATTCCCACAGTAATCGACCGCCGTTCCTCTCGAACGCGTGCATTTTTTCATCGGCCGTGGCCGCGATGAATATCACGCCACCCGCCGTCGCGACGGCGCCACCGAAGTTCATCGAACCGGTGTTGCGGATACCTTGTTTGACGAGATGGGGATATTCGCCGAGTGGAACTTCCCAGCGAATTTGACCGGATCCGAGATCGATGGCGCTGAGTTTGCCCCAAGGTGGTTTGATCCGGGGTGCACCCAGCTCATCCGTAAATTTGCGGTAGCCCGCCATGACGTAGCGTTCGGGGAGACCGGTTGGTGAGGCGTCCTCGACGGAGGGTTCGGATCGCAGATGGGCGATCAGAGCGCTGAGTTCGTCGGTCGAGAATTGAGCGAATGCGGGCATGAGGCCTTGGCCGGTTTGCAGGAGGGTTTCGATTTCCGCATCGGTCTTTTGGCTGGCAATGAGGCCCGGAAAAATGGGTGGCACGCCTTCACGTTGGAGGCCGTGACAGGACGCACAGTTTTGCACATAGAGGCGGCGACCGATCTCGGCGGGAGTCGCATCATCCCCCAAGGGCTCACCCTCTGGCACCAACTGCATCAGGGAAGGGGAATCGTGGGAATTGACGTAGAGAATGTTGCTATTCGCGTCGAAGGAAGCGCCATGCCATTCGATCCCACCCAATGTGCCTGGAATCATGATGCTCTCGGTTAGGGAGGGCGGCGCATACATCGGCACGTTGCGTAGTGGGGCAAAGGCAGCCAAAGCTTCGGCGGCGCGTTCTGGCGAAGTGTCGTCCAAGTCAGCCACTGTCATGCTGGTGCGATTCACGGAAACCGGTAGGCGAGGGATGGGTTGGGTGGGCCACGCTTCCTCACCCGGAATGGTCGAGGGCGGCACCGGCACTTCATCGACCGGGAAGATCGGTTCGCCGGTATCGCGATCGAGGACAAAGATGAGCCCCATCTTGGTCATCTGCACGACGGCGTCCTGTGGAGTGGAGTCACGATTGATCGTGACCAAAATCGGCGCGGACGGATTGTCCATGTCCCACAAATCGTGGTGCACGGTTTGGTAGTGCCACATACGTTCACCGGTGCGCGCGTTGAGGGCCAACACACAATTGCCAAAAAGGTTCATGCCTTTGCGGTTGGCTCCGTAGAAATCGAAGCTCGGGGAGCCGGTGGCGGCGAAGACCCAGCCGCGTTCGGCATCGAGGGTGAACCCACCCCAGGCGTTGGCTCCGCCGTAGCTTTGGTCTTCCTGCCACTCCCAGGTATCGTAACCGAATTCCCCGGGTTGCGGGATGGTGTGGAAAATCCAACGAAATTCGCCGGTTGCGGCATCGAAGGCCCGGATGTGGCCCGGAGTGGATCGATAGCCCTCAGGCACCCGCGAGGCGATGATGAGTAGATCCTCAAATATGATACCCGGGGTGGTGACTTCAACCGACGCCGTGGAGGGGTCGACGTCGAGGTTGTCGCGAAGATCGAGCCAGCCGTCGGCACCGAACGCTTCGATTGGTTCGCCGGTGCGGGCGTCCAAGGCATAAACGCGACCTTTGACGAAATGGAAGATGCGTTGGTCTTCGCCATCGTCGCTTTGCCAATAGGTCACGCCGCGATTTCGACCGGCTCCACTCTGGGGTGCGCCGGGGAATGATTCGGGTTCGAATACCCAAAGTTCTTCGCCCGTCGCCGCGTCCAACGCGATGGCCTTGAGACTGGGGGAGGTGAAGAACATGCGGCCGTCCACGATGATCGGATTGCTGTAGATGGTGGTGCCACGTTTGGCGTCTCCGGTTTGGTAGGTCCAGACGGGTTCAAGGTCGGCGACATTGCCGGCGTGGACCTGACTGAGATCCGAGTATTGCACGCCTTTGCTGTCTCCGCGGTAGATGCCCCAATCAACGATGTTATCGAGCGATATCTCGGCGGAAGTGATCGAAGCGAAGGCAGCCAGTGCCGCTAAAGTCGCGGACTGACCGACGGCGCGAGAGAAAGAGGGGAATTTCATCATGAGGTAGTAGTCGGAAGACTGAACCCGGTTAAGAGGCCCGTAAAGCCCGACCCGCACTTGTAGGAAATCAGTGATTCAGCGGCGGGCATACTTTGACTAGATGAAGAATAATTAATCTGCGGTTCATGTTTGGTTAACCCGTCAGCGTTAAGGTAGGTCGATGAAGTATGTATCTGGTCTCCTTTTGATTTGTTGCGGAACCAGCATGCTGGCTGCCGCTGAATCGGTTCCTCTAGTGGTTGATCGGAGTCAGTCCCGCATCGAGGTGGATGTAAAAGCCACGGTGGGATCGTTTGTCGGCCACTTGGCAGATTATGACCTCTCCATCGAGGTGGATCCGGTCGAGAAGCGGGTAAATTCCGCCACGTTGTCATTCAAGTTCTCCGATGTAGAAACCGGCGAAGCGAAGCGCGATAAACACATGCATAAGTGGCAGGATACGGAGAAATTCCCCGATGTGTCGTTTATTCTGCGTCGACTGGAGTCGACGGTCGATGGCCGGTTTAACGCCAGTGGTCAGTTGGCGCTTCATGGGCAGACCCAAGCGATTCAGTTTCCCGTCTCTGTTCTGCAAGAAGGCGAAGAGTATTTGGTCGAGGTCGAGGCGGTGGTGGATACTCAGCTGTTTGGGTTACCGATCATCCGCATGTTTCTTGCGCTCAAAGTCGATCCTCTTGTGACCGTGCGGATGAGCGTGCGAGGTACCGCCACCGAGCCGAAGTAAGTCTTTGAACTCACGCTTCTTTGTAACCCCACCCTCCATCCCCTCCCGTTAATTATGGTTGCTCCCAGACTTTCCCTTTCCGCCACCGATCTGATCGTGCAAGCGCTGAAGGACTATTCACCAGATACTAAGAACTCGGAAACGCACTTGGCCGGAGTGCTAAGTCAAGCGACTGGAAATCCGGGGAAACTGATCCGAGCACGGCTGGTCGATGCTGCGACGACGACGCACGGGATGGATCGTGACGGCGCCTTACAGTTGGCCTGCGCGGTGGAGTATTTTCATTTGGCTTCTCTGCTCCTCGATGACCTTCCCTGCATGGACGATGCGCAGACGCGACGAGGTATGACGTGTCCGCATCGAGTTCACGGCGAAGCTCCGACAATTTTGTCTGCGCTGGCGCTGATCAATCGAGCCTATGCTTTGGCTGGTTTCGCGCTGGCAGGAGAACCCATGCAGATTCGTTTGGCGGCGATGGGATGCCTTGATGCGTGTTTGGGCGTGCCGGGGTTGGTGGGCGGACAGGCTCGAGATCTGGCGTTTGCAGAAAGTGATGGTTCGGCGCGGGAAGTGGGGCGAATCGCGGCGGTGAAGACTGGGGCGTTATTTTGGTTGGCAATCTATTTCCCCGCCTTGTTGGCCGAACCTGATGCGGATGAAGGGCGTTACTTGAAAGCGCTGTGTTTGTATTGGGGCCTCGCGTTCCAAGCGATGGATGACTTGGGCGATTTGACGGTCACACGATCGGGTGAAAACCAAGGCAAGACGGCCGGAAGGGATCACACTATGACACGGCCGAATCTGGCTCTTGCCATCGGTGAAGCGGCCACCAAACGGCGAATTATTCGTCTGATGGGGCAGGCCACTCGAGTCCTGACGAAACTCACGGAGCGCCGCCCCTCTTGGTTTTATTTAGTGAATTTCCATCGAGAGTATTTCGAAGCTAACGTCCAGTTGGCACTACCGGAGGTGGCAGCATCATCGATGGCTATCTGATATGCGTATTCTTTCCTTAGTATTGGTAAATCTGTTACGCCACCGATTGCGGGCCTTGATTGGAGTGGCGGGCATTAGTTTTGGCGTGGCCGCGATGTTGACGATCCTTGCGATTGTGACGGGCGCGATTGGTATGTTTGAACGTATTCTCTCGACGGACAGTCACTATCTGGTCTTCGAACGAAACGTTTCGGATCTGTTTTTCAGTTCCGTGACGTCGGACCAAGTGGCCTCGATTCGGGACCGACCAGAAGTGGAGGAAGCGCATCCGATGTTGTTTGGCATCGTGGCGGTGGGTGATCACCCGATGGTGACCTGCTTCGGTATCGAAGCGACTGATCCCCGTCTGGCGAAAGGGGAGTGGTTAGCGGGAGATCGAGCGATGTTCGGGGTGCGAGACGACACCTTGTATTTAGGCTCGAGAGCGGCGGAATTTCTGGCCGTGCAGGCGGGAGATGAGATCGAAGTTGGCCGCGGCACCTTTCGAGTGGGGGGAGTTTTTAAGAATGAGAACGGCTTCGAAGATGGAGGTGTATTCATGCCTCTCTCGATGGCGCAGGACTTCTTTCAGCGGGAAACCGCCTCCTCCGTTGTGGCGGTGAAATTGCGCGATGAGAGCACGGGGCCGACTTTTAAAGCGGCGGTGGAGATGGATCATCCGGGTATTATTGCTTTGGAGAACCGGGAGTTTAGTCAGAGTTACAACAGCTTCAAGATTTTGAACTTCACCGCTTGGGCGGTAGGTATTTGCGCCTTTTGTTTGGGAGGGCTCGGGGTCGCCAATACGATGCTGATGTCGGTGTTTTCGCGGATTAGGGAAATCGCCGTTCTGAGGGTATGCGGATTTTCGAATCGGCAGGTCGCGATGATGATCTTTGGTGAGGCTTCGATGATCGCTTTGGCGGGTGTCTTAGTCGGTTTTGGGATTGGATTTAGCGTGTTGGCGGTGATGGAGCACACGCCGCAGTTCCAGGGTTACGTGCAGGCCTCGATCACGGGGTCGGTGCTAGTCGGCATTGTGATCACCGCCCTTTTTACGGCGGTGGCCGGTGCGATTTATCCGGCGATTTATGCGTCGAAAGTTCAGCCAGCGGAGGCATTGCGTTATGAGTGATCGAGGAGAGGTTATTGTCCGGGCCAAACAGGTGACGAAGTCCTATGATGATGGTCGTATCACCGTGCTACATGGCGTGTCCTTGGAGGTGAGGGCGGGTGAAGTGGTGGGATTGTGGGGTGCTTCTGGATCAGGTAAGAGCACCTTGTTGCATCTGTTGGGTGGATTGGATTTACCCGATACGGGGACCATGGAAGTGTGCGGTTTAGATCCGACGCGGGAAGTTGATCGAATCGAATTACGCCGCCACCAATTGGGCTATATATTTCAGATGCATAATCTGATTCCAGATTTGACGGTGGAGGAGAATGTTCGGGTTCCTGCGTTGGCCATCGGAACCCCCCGGGCGGAGACGGCCAAGCGAGTGAGAGAGCTGGCGGACAAAGTGGGTATCAGTCATCGGTTGCACCACCGTATTCAGGACCTCTCGGGAGGAGAACGGCAACGCACTGCGATCTGCCGAGCCTTGATGAACGGTCCTCGATTATTGTTGGCGGATGAACCTACGGGATCGCTGGATGAAAAGACGGGCGACACCGTATTTGCTCTGCTCAAGGAGATGGCGGAGCAGAATAATATCGCGATCTTATTGGCGACTCACGAGCGACGGTTTGCGGAACAGTGTTCTCGGGTCCTGAGGGTTCGCGACGGACAACTCAGTGAAATTTAGGATGGCGGTTCTCGCGAATTCGGAAGGTCAGCTCGAGCAGGTGATGGAACGCGATTTGGCGCGGTCGATTCGGAGTCATGCGGTGGGTTGGTGGGTGGCGGCAAATCTCGTGGGCGTTTGGCTCGCGGCCTTGCTGATTTGGCCGCAGTGGGGCGATTGGATCGCTCCGTTCAGTTATGGGCGCTGGATGCCATTGCACCTGAACTGGCAACTTTACGGGTGGTGTGCATTGCCGTTGGTGGGGGTATTGCTCAAGTGGATCCTCTGGCTGCCGCACCCCCAGGCGATCGGCCATGCCCGCGTGGCGTTGGCCGCATGGTTTTTAGCGTTGGCACTAGGTGGGCTGTCTTGGCTGGGAGGAGTGACGAGTGGGAAATTGTTTTTGGACTGGCACGGGTGGGCCCGGTTCGTATTGCCCGGGGCCATGACGATCTTGTGGACGGTGTTGGCGGCGCATGTGTGGTGGGGGTGGCGACATCGCTCGCGGTGGGTCCGATGGAGCCAAGGCACGGTTTTAGCCGGGTTATTGGCGGTGCCGGCAGTGCTGTATGGGGTGTCGGGTCGGTCGGTTTATCCGGCGGTGAATCCCGATAGTGGTGGTGCTACAGGTGCGGCATTATTGGGGTCGACCTTGGGTATTGTGGCCATCTTTGGATGGATGCCGCATGGGTTGAAGGTCAGGCGACTAAATGAGTGGTCGCGAGGTCGGGCCGTCGGTATTTTTTGGAAGAGCTGGGGATTTTCCCTGATGGTTTGGCTGCTGATTGACCGGGGCAACAGCAGTCATCACGACTTGGCGCAGGTTTTGGGTTTGGGCCTCTTGATGCTTTGGGTGCCCTTGCTGATTTGGTGGTGGAAGCAATTTGATTGGGGAGAGGGTGCTCGGCCTTGGTTGCGTGCCGCGATGGTGTGGTGGGCCATTTTGGTGCTGTCGGGCTGGTTATCGTTTCTACCGGGAATCTCGGAAAAGTTGAAGTTCACTAACGGTTTGGTAGCGCACGCGCATCTGGCGATGGCGGGACTCCTCACCAGTGTGAATGGGGTGATACTGAACCAATTGGACCGCTCGCGGCCCCTGCGGCGAGGCATGCATCTATGGCAGACGGCTACGGCGGTGCATGTGCTGGTATTGATGGTCGTGGGCTGGTTGGAGCATGCGCGACTTGATGAGTTTTTTGCGGGCGCGTGGTGGGTTACGGCGGGATATGCGGTGCGCTTGTTCGCTGGCGTGGCGATGACTTTTGCGTCGGTGCAACTTTTTTACGAAACCCGAAAATCATGACTACTTCTCGAACCATTGGTTACATGCGATTGCTCGCGCTCGGTGCGGGTGTGATGGATTTTTTGACAGGCCTTGGGCTCGTCTTCGTCCCGGCCTTGACCCTGCGGTTGATGATGGTGCCCGTGCCCGAGACCCCCGCCCTGATATTCGTGCGGTTTGTCGGCGTGTTTGTGGGATCGGTGGGGGCGATCTACTTGGTGGCGTGGTTTCGGAGGGATACTGCTGATCTCGTGGGGGTCTTCCGGCTTACTTTACCATTCCGGTTTGGCGCCGGAACGTTTTGTGCCGTGGCCGTGGCTACAGGCGATCTTGCTCCCATGTGGTTGAGTGTGAGTGCCGCTGATCTCGGATTGGTGATCGCCCAGGTGGTCTTGTTGCGTCGACTGAAGGAGGCCGGAGGATGATTGTAGCGTCGTCGACGGGAAGAGACGTGAACCAGCCATCCGAGCTCGGAGACCAAGGGAGTGGATTCGTTGCGGCCGGCATAGCGATCGGAGCCGTATATTTCTACTTTTTGATTTTTGCCGAATTCGCGCTGTTGGAATTGGCCCGACCGCTCATCGACGAAAAGTTGATCCAATTACGAAGTCTCATGGCCTGCTTGGGTGTCGGGGGCGTGGTGGGCAGTGCTTTGGCCGTGCGGAAGTTTACCTTGGCTCGTTGGCAGAGTCAGCTCAGCTGGGGTTTTCGAGCATGTGCTTTAGGTGCGGTGGTGGCGCTTGGACCCGTCTCAGGGACGATCATGCTGTTGGTCGCCGCGACTTGTGCCGGTGCGCTGGGTTGGTCCACCGTCATATTGGCGGGAGGACTGAGGGCGGTGGTCGGTTCCCGTCGCATGGGAGTGGTCGTTGGAGTAGGGACCGGGACGGCCTACGCTTTGTGCAACCTTCCTTGGATTTTTGAAGCTTCGGCCCAGGTGCAGACCCTTTGCGCGGCCGGGGTCATCACCCTGGTTTCGATGGTGGTGCCCAGCCCAAACTTCGCTGAAACGACGGTCGGTGCAGAACCAGACACGCGTTTGCGCGGGTTGGTGGGATGGGTGGGAATTCTGATGCTGCTCGTTTGGCTGGACTCGGCGGCGTTCTATATTATCCAACACCAACCCGATTTGTTACAGGCGACTTGGACGGGAACGGATCATCTTTGGGCTAATGCGGTGGTGCATTTCACCGGAGCAGTTTTCGCCGGATGGTGGTGGGATCGAGGGGGTCGCATGAGTTTGGTGATCGGCGCCTTTGGTCTCCTGGCTGGAGGGTGTTTGTTGTTGGGCAGTGCTTACGCGCAATGGGCCTCGTGGTGCTATGCTGCCGGGGTTTCCCTTTATTCGGTCGTATTGGTGTGCTATCCGGCGAGGAGTGGCAGAGTGGGGATTGCCGGCGCGGTTTACATCATGGCGGGATGGGTGGGGTCTGCTCTGGGTATAGGTATGGCGCAGGATCTGAATGATGTCCCGAATGCGTTTCTGCTCGTCGCGGGTGGCGTTATATTGGGGTTGGGATTGTGGCGCTGGCGTGATGCCCGTGGTATTGGGGCTGTGGTGATGGCACTGTTCCTCCTATCATCCGAGTTGAAGGCAGATTCCGTAACAGACGATTCGGCGAACTTACTACGGGGGCGTGAAGTCTACATCGGAGAAGGCTGTATTCATTGTCATTCTCAATACATCAGACCAAACTCAGTGGATGAAAATCGATGGGGACGCCCCGAGCGAGTGGACGTTTCACCGCCGCTGTATGGAAATCGCAGGCAAGGGCCGGATGTGGCGACGCTGGGACTGCGGATGCCGGTGCCGCAGTGGCAACGGGAGCACCTGATCAATCCTCGAAAGTTTAATCCCCGTTCACGCATGCCGAGTTACGCTTATCTGTTTGATGAAGACGGTGGGCGCGGCGAAGCTCTGGTCGTCTATTTGGTCAGCCTGGGCAGAAAATTAAATTTATGAAAATTCTGGTCGTTGAAGATGAACGCAAAGTGGGCCAATTCGTGGTGCAGGCGCTCACTGAGCAAAGTTACACCGCGAGGCTAGTGGGCACGGTGGCGGCGGCGCACGATGCCGTCGCAGAATCTCCCTATGATGCGATTGTTTTGGATCTGGGGCTGCCGGATGGCGACGGCCTACAACTTTTAAAAGAGTGGCGACAAAATGGATTTGATGAGCCGGTGCTGATCCTCAGCGCTCGGGATTCGGTGACCGACCGGGTGGAGGGGCTAAACTTGGGGGCAGACGATTATCTACCCAAGCCCTTCAGTGTCGACGAGCTGCTCGCGCGGTTGAGATCTTTGATGCGACGCCAATCAGACTCGGGGCAAGTCACGGTGCTTGAACGTCATGGATTACGACTCGATTTGCTCGCTCGTGAATTGAAAGTGAATGGCGAACCGGTGGAGTTGACCAACCGCGAATTTGCCTTGTTGGAACTCTTTATGCTCAACCCCGGTCGAGCTTTAACTCGCACCTTGATCGCGGAGAAAGTGTGGGAGGCTTCCTACGATATGGAGACGAATCTTATCGATGTGTATGTCCGGCGATTGCGCCAAAAACTAGAAGGCATCGGCGGAGAAAACTATTTCAAAACCATGCGGGGAACGGGATACAAACTGTTGTGAACACGCTGACTTTTAGGACAACAGTCTGGTTTGCATTGTTGGTCACCGTTACGATCGGCGCGGTGTTGGGCGTGGGTGGATGGTTGCTCAATCGGCAAATGATCGCCGGGCTCGAATTGCTGCATGTGCTTGAAACGAAGGAGATGGCCGAATTGTTGGGCGATGATCCGGGGATCTCGGATGCCGAAGTCCGGGCGCGTCTGGAGCACGATGCCGATGACGACGCCGAGCTTTTTCTCATTCAAATCCACGATACGAACGGGCGAATACGATTTAGGTCCGATAATCTGGGTGACTATATCCTGCCCGATTTGAGCGGAGTAGATCTTCACCGCACGATTACCGTGCCGGGAACCGGGCTGGTTAGAATTTCTGAGTCGAATGGCCCGAATTGGCATATCCAAATCGCGTCGAGATTGGAGCCCAATCAACGAATTCTAGACGAGTATATTAAGATCGCTAGTTTGTTGGTCTTGGTTGGGGCATTGATCTCGGTGGGCTTGGGCTGGGTTTTTAGTCGGGTGACTTTGGCTCCGATTCGAGCGATTGCCGAAACCGCCGGCCGGATCGGTGGCAATAATTTAGGGGAGCGAATCGAGGTGCCCCCGGGACGAGATGAATTGGTGGCACTCACTCGACTGCTTAATGAAGCATTTGACCGTATCGAGACAGCGTTTAGTCAGGTCCGGCAGTTTACGGCTGATGCGTCCCATGAATTAAAGACACCTTTAGCGCTGATAAGGCTCAACGCGGAGAAGCTTCATTCGCGTTTGGAGCACGACGAAGAGTCGACAAACGCCTCAGCCGAGATTTTGGAGGAGATCGATCAATTGCACCAGATCATTGAGCACCTCCTGTTTTTATCCAAAGTCGACAGCGGGATGCTGCGCTTGGAATTGGAAACGCTGTCGTTCCCGGCGTGGTTGGACGCATGGAGTGGAGATGCTCAGGTCTTGGTGGAGGATGGCGGACTAAGTCTAGACTTACAGATTGAGGGCCAAGGTCCCGTGTGTGGGGTTTCTAGTCTGTTGCGTCAGGTGTTGTTCAACCTGCTGACCAATGCGCTCAAGTTCAGTCCACCCGAGGGGCGAATTTCGGTGCAGATCGTGCGGAGCTCCGAGTCTTGGCGGTGGACTATTGAGGATGAGGGCCCTGGATTGCCCGAGGCTGAACTGCTCCGCGTGTTTGATCGATTTGTGCGCTACGAGGGTCGCGAATCTGAAACCTCCCAACCTGGACATGGGCTGGGGTTAGCGATCTGCCGCAGTATTATTGAACTCCATCAAGGCAAGGTTTTCGCCGAAAACCGGAAAGATCGCACCGGACTCAGGGTCGTGGCAGACTTGCCGGTCGATCCGCAATCTTAAGCGTAAAGAGGAGGAGCGGGCGGTCTATTCGAAAAGCCCGCCGAGATCGCGCTTAGGGTCCATAAATCGGATTCGCGAGATGAGATTATCCTGATCGAATTCGATCACCGTGAGTTTGCCTTTTTGGGTGGGAATACGATCGAGCAAGTGTTCGTCATCACCGAGTAAGATGCGGTGGGGATATTTCTTCATCTTGGGCAAAGCGAACAACCGACCCACGCCGGGCATACCATAAATATTGGCCAAGAATTTGGCTTGGTGCTCCTCCAGGTAGGTGGCTCCTTTTTCGGCGAAGAAACGGTTGGCGTCTTTTCCGTTCCCCATGGTGAAACTGATGATGAGATACTTGGTGCCAGTTGCCGGGGACACGCGCACTGTTTTCTCATGTTGGTCGCTGGTGCTGAACGCCGCAAATTTGTCTCCGACTTCGTATAGGTCGGGTTCCTCCGCATGGGCGGCGAGGGCCAGTCCGATACTGGCTAGAAAGGGAATGGCGAAGCGTTGGAAGACGTTGGGAGCGGTAAAAGTCATGGCGTTATGGGATTGAGGCGGGAGAGGGAAAGGAGGCGTGATCGCTGATTCAGTTTGGCAGGAGTGGTCTAAACTCAGTGCAGAAGCTTTAACTGTCTCAATGATTCACCCTGCCCGATATTTAGTGGATTTTTCGGGTGAGTATCGCAGAAGTGGATTAACCCAACGTGAATCAAAAATGAATTTTTGTTCACAATAGAACGTTTCGCCACCGAATGGGAGGCGTAGAAATCCCCTCCCTCCCGGAACCTCTGGGGCGAGTAAACTTTACGGCGGAGTGCGGATCAGCTTAAGTTCGGGCCATGCGTCGCCTCTTACCCCGCACGGCCACCTTGGTCGTTTTGTCTGCATTGATCTCGTGTGCGAGTTTCGCCATCACGATCACTCATGGTCCGATGCTTGGGCATGTAACGAAGGACTCGATCCGGGTTTGGGCCCGCACGTCGGATGCGGGGGCGTTTGTGGTGGAATATGTGGAGGCGGATGAGGTCGGCGCCGCAGATTGGTCGAAATCGACCATCAGCGATCCGGTGCTGACTGCGATTCCCAATGACAACACGGGCTGGACGACGCTCACCGCCCTGAACTCTGGCACAAAATACCACTATCGGGTTTGGGCTTTTAATGGCCAGTTAGGGGAGGGCGGAACATTTCACACGCTACCCGCTGCCGAAGCGTATGCGAATCCTGAGTATAATCCCGCAGGGCTTTTCAACTACCGTTTCGAGGTCGGTTCGTGTGCTTCGCAGAACCCAGCCAACGGCATTGGTCCGAGCCTACCCGCCTACGACACGCTCCTGCGCGAGGTGAAGGACGATGTGCTCTTTGCCGTGATGAACGGGGATTGGCTTTATGAAGAGGCCCGGGACTACCCCGTTAGTGGTTGGGTTGAGGATCTTGAGATTTCAGCCGACGACATCCCGCCCAATGTGACGTTTGCACCGACCGTCGTCGGCGTATGGGAGAACTACAAAATCTATATGTCTCGCGCCCAGAACCTGGCCGAATGGCATCGGCATGTGCCGTCGTATTTCACCTTTGATGATCACGAGCTGCTCAACGACATCTGGGGCGCCGGCACGCCGGGGCATCGTAATCGCCGCGCGGTGTTTCGCGACATCGGCACCCTCGCTTGGTATGATTATCTGGGATGGGCCGACCCCGTAGACTTCACTCAAGACGTGAGTTTCGGGCACGCCCAGCTCGAGAAGGGATCCGGTATCCTCCGTGATGATGCCGCCAATTTCACCCAGATTAATTGGGATCAAACCGCCAACCTACACGTGCACTGGGGCACTGCGACCGCGGGGGTGGATGATACGATATACGACGTGGATGAGGAGGGTGATCCGAATGCCAAGGTTTACGAAGTATTGGAGGTGATTGACGATCGCACCGTGCGCATTTCACCGGAGGCCGTGTCCACCGGACAAGCTTCTTACTCGGTGGGGCGTCGTTCCTACAGCAAGTTCACGGTGGGTAATGCCGATTACTTCCTCTTGGACACCAAGACTCATCGCGAATACCACGACATCACAGAAGCGGATAAGCCGGGCCTGAGTATCTTAGGCACCGAGCAACGCGAATGGTTGAAGAGCGAGATGGCGGCCAGTGAAGCGGACTTCTTTTTCGTATTTTCATCCGTGCCGTTCATGGTGCCTCACCGGGGGGCAGGCGGCTACGCGATGGCTGATAACAAGGACGAGTCCTGGACGGTCTTTGTCGATGAACGCGAGAAGCTGATCAATTTTTGGGATGAGCTTGGCAAACCGGTCTTCGTGATGACGGGTGATCTGCACAACAGCTACTCGATCAAGATTACAGACCAGATTTGGGAATTCTGTTCCGGTCCGCACAACTCCGTGAATCACCGTTTGTCCGACGAGGGTGATCGCCCCAAGAGCGGTCTCTGGAAGTTCGACAAACGTGAGATGGATATCCGTTGGTCGACCTTCATCCTCGACGATATTCCGCGCACCGAACGCATGCATCCGCACTACTGCGTCGTGCAGATCAACAGCGTGTTTAACAATCCGCTAAAACTTGGCGAGGAACGTTGGGTGGCTTACGAACATCCCCAGGTGATCTTCCAATTCTTCGACGGCCGCACCGGCGACCTCCGTTACTCCGAAACCGTCTCCACCAAACGCTAATTTTCACAAAAGGAAACAAAGAGAACGAAGGGCTTGCGCACTGCTGGTCTCACAGGAGGAAACAGAGCCAAATAATCGCCATACTTATATTAATGTTTTTGAGATTTCATCCTGCCTCCCGACTCAGCTCTTTCCGCTACCTCCTGTAAAAAATTATCCCTCGTTTCCCCATCCCCATTTATCATGAATACCCCGAATCAACTTCCTTTCGATCCTTCCTCTCTCACGCGGCGTGATGCGATAAAGACGCTTTCGGCGGCCGGTCTGCTGTCGATGTTGGGTGGCTCCTCGTTGTGGGGGCAGCAGGCCTACACCGGACGTCGTCTGGGTGTGGCTCTTGTTGGTCTGGGGAATTACTCGACCAACCATCTCGCACCGGCGCTGCAGAAGACTCAGATCGCAGAGTTGCGCGGCATCGTTACCGGTAGCCCCGAGAAGGTTCCGGTGTGGCAGGATAAATACGGTATCCAGGACGAGAACGTCTACAATTACGACAACTTCGACGAGATCGCGAAGAACCCCGATATAGATGTGATCTACGTCGTTGTGCCGCACGGACTGCACGCGGAGTTCACGATCCGCGCGGCCAATGCTGGCAAACACGTGATCTGCGAGAAACCGATGGCGAGCACGGTGGCGGAAGCCGACGCCATGCTCGCGGCGGCGAAGCAGAACAACGTGATTCTGGCGATTGGCTATCGCCTCCATCACGATCCGTATCACCTGCGGGCGAGGGAGCTGGCGCGCACGGAGGCTTTGGGAAAGTTGAAGAGTTGCGTGGCGGAGTTCAGTGGTCGGCCCAATGACGAGCGTATTCGAACGCATTGGCACTTTAAGCGGGATCTCGGGGTGGCGGGTGCGCTCTACGATCTGGGCGTGTATGCGGTGCAGGCGCAGATCTATATCGCGGGACAAATTCCTACTCAGGTGACGGCCCAGAGCTTCAATACCCGTCCGGAGCTGTTCACCGAATGTGAAGAAACCTATGAGTGGCAGTTGGAGTTTCCCAATCGCATGAATTCGGAGGGGGCGGCGGGCAGTAGCCGCTCGGAGAACAGTTTCCATGTGGTAGCGGAACGCGGAAAATTTGGCATCAAAAAACGGGCGTATGCTTATAATGGCCAAGAAGGCTACATCAACGACCAGTCTATGATTTGCACCCCAGTGCCTCAGCAGGCACCTCATATGGACGGGATATGTCAGTCTATTCTTGCCGGCATTCCGTTGCGCACTCCAGGCGCGATGGGTCGTCGTGACTTGGTGGTGCTACAAGGCATTCTCGAATCGATCGACTCGGGTAAAACCGTGGATCTGACCAAACGTTACCTTTGAAAATGAAACAGATACTCAATTCGCTGTCGGGCATTCCTCCTACGCCAAGGCTTTGGCGGACAAGAAAGCCCGACCAACTTCAATCACTCGAGAACCGCAATGTGGGTCGGGCGTTACGCCCGATATTCGTCTTGTTGGGCCTGCTGCTGATGGCAGTCGGAGCCACCGCGACGCCCAAGCCCAATGTCATTCTGATCTACACGGATGACCAAGGATTCGGCGACATGAGTGCGCTCAATCCTGAATCGAAGTTCCAGACGCCGCATCTTGATCGGCTCGCGCGCGAAGGCATTTTGTTCACGGATGGTCACAGCTCTGACACCGTGTGCACGCCATCGCGTTATGGCCTGCTCACTGGCCGATACAACTGGCGCACGACTTTGAAGCGCGGCGTCTTTGGCGCAGAAGTGAAGGGCCTGATCGAGGATGGCCGCATGACGGTGGCATCGCTGCTCCGCGACAACGGCTACCGCACCGCCATGGTGGGGAAGTGGCATCTAGGGATGGACTTTCCGGGAGAGCAGGACAACCGCGATTGGACCCAGCCAGTTATGGATATGCCGCTCGATAAAGGCTTCGACTATTTTTACGGCATCCCGGCCTCGCTCAACTATGGCGTGCTGGCTTGGTTCGAAGGCCGCTACGCCGAGGTTCCGCCCACACTATTTACGAAGAAGAAACCCAATCAAATTGCCCTCAGCGACTATCGGATCGCCCCACCCTACGAAACCGAACTGCGATCTGATTTGATGGAGGTCGCTCCGGACTTCATTGATAGTGAATGCCTCACGCGTTTCACCGACAAATCCATCGAGTGGATGCAGCAACACACCGCCGGGAGTGACGAGCCGTTCTTCCTGTATTTGCCCTACACCTCGCCCCACAAGCCGGTCATCCCTTTGCCGGAGTTTCGCGGACAAGGGGAGGCGGGCGCCTACGGAGAATTCATGATCGAAACCGATCACCACATCGGACGTATTCTAGCCTACTTAGATGAGGCCGGTTTGGCCGATGATACCCTTATCATTTTTTCCAGCGACAATGGTCCGGAGACGACGTGGAAGCAGCGTATCGAAAAATATAACCACGTGAGCTCTGGCGGATTTCGCGGGGGCAAGCGCGACATCTATGAAGGTGGCCATCGCGTGCCGTTTATCGTGCGTTGGCCGGCCGGGATTACCGAGGCCGGGCGGCGCTGGGACGAACCGGTGAGTCAGCTCGATGTGTTGGCCACCTTGGCCGAGATGCTCGAAGTGCAGCTGCCAGTGGACGGTGGGGAAGACAGTGTCAGTTTTTACGATGTGCTCCAAAATCCGGAGACCCAACGCGCCGCCTTACCCCTAATCCATCACGAGATCAAAGGTCGGTTCGCTATCCGTGATGGTGACTGGAAACTGGTGATGCCCCACGGGAAAAGTATGGCCGAACTTTATCATCTAGGCCGGGACCCTACCGAAGCGTCCAACGTAATCGCTGATCATGCTAAGGTGGCAGAACGCTTACAGAAACGAATCACCAAAATCGTCGGCCGCGGCCGACTGACCCCGGGCCCCGTGCAGTCCAACGACACCGACTGGTGGGACGACCTAGCGTGGATGACTCCCGAGGATTACCGCCAACTGCAGGCGAATTAAATGCGCCGTCAGCCCGCTGGTATTACCCACGAACGTAGTGCGAGAGCACGGAGATGGTGCACCGAAATAGGTGCGCCCGACAAGGGTGATGAAACGGGTGCCCTGCAAGGGGCAGTTGAAGAACAAAGCACGAAACTGTCAGTCTGCTACTATTGGCCACAAAAGGCACAAAAATAACCTGCTGACTGCTGGAGAGAAAACGTGAGCCTATAGACTTATTCTCATGTGCTTTTTGTGCCTTCTGTGGCCAACAAATAGCAGCGGATTAGTCTGCCTCAGGCGAGGCTTTTGGCGGCGTCTTTGATGCCGCGGCGGATGCTCAAATAGGTCGCGCAGCGGCAGAGATTACCGTTCATGGCGGCATCGATGTCTTCATCTGAAGGGCTGGCGTTTTGGGCGATCAAAGCGGTGGCCGACATGATCTGGCCCGATTGGCAGTAGCCGCATTGGGGCACATCGGCTGCGATCCAAGCTTCGCGAATGGCCGTGGCGGCTTTGCCTTCGTTGCCCTCAATCGTGGTGATCGCGACCTCACCCAGTCGATCGTGAGGCAGTTGGCAGGAGCGCACCGGATTGCCGTCCAAATGCACCGTGCAGGCGCCGCATTGGCCGACGCCGCAGCCAAACTTTGTGCCGGTCATCTTGAGGTGGTCGCGGAGCACCCAGAGGAGCGGAGTTCCTTCCGCGGCATCGACTGAGATTTTCTTTCCGTTAATTTTGAGAGTGGTCGCCATGATAGTGATCAGTTGCGGTTAAAGATTAGCTCAGGTTCAGGGTGGATCCTGTTGGGCCGAGAATAGGGAGAGAGCGGATGCGTTTGCCGGTGGCGGCAAAGATCGCATTGGCAAGGGCGGGGGCTGCAAGCGGGGTGGCCGGTTCGCCTAAACCGCCGGCTCGCGCAGTGGAACCTATGATTTTGACCTCGAATGCCTCGGGTGCTTCGGACATCCGCAGGAGCCGCCAGTCGGGGAAGTTTGCCTGCTCGATAGCACCGTCCTTAGCCGTGATTTCGCCGTAGAGCGCGTTGGAAAGGCCGAAGATCGTGCCCCCTTCCATTTGGGCGACAGCGTGACGGGTGTTGACCACGGTGCCCGCATCGACCGCAAGCCAGATACCGGGAATGGAAAGAGAACCGTCCGGCGAGACCTTCACTTCGATCACGGTGGCGACGTAACTCACGAATGATCGGTGGACCGCGATGCCCAGGCCGTGTCCCTTTGGAAGCTTACGTCCCCAGTCAGCCATTTTGGCAACCGTTTCTGCGACGTGGGAGAGACGACCGGTGTCGATAGGATAATCGACCAAGGAAGCATCATAGTTGGGGTAATCGGCGCCTTCGGTTTTGGGATCGATGAGCCGCGATGCTCCAATCATCTCGAGCAGGTAGTCCTTGGGGTCTCGTCCCGCGGCATGAGCCATTTCGGCGGCGAAACTCTGCACTGCGAAAACATGTTGTATATTGGTGACCGATCGCAGCCATCCGATGCGCACATGCGCCTCAGCCTCGCCCACTTCGGTTCGAAGATTGGGCGTATTAAAGGGAATGTCGGTTGCGCCCAATGCGAGCTCCCAGTTCACGGCCATATTGACCCCAGTGGCAAAGGTAGACCCGATCGAGGGATAGACGACGCGGTTCAACAGCGCGGTGCAGTCGCCGTTTTTAGCGAGGGCGGCTTCGAAGCGTTGGGCACTCACCGCGTGGTAGTAGCCGTGTTGCAGATCGTCTTCCCGGGTCCAAGTGACTTTAACCGGACGGCCGACTTCGCGGGAGATGAACGCGGCCTCGACGGCGAAGTCGGGCTTGGACTTGCGGCCGAAAGCGCCGCCGAGCCAGGTGGCGTTGACTTTGATATTGTCGGGCGAAATCCCGAAAAATCCCGCCAACACGCCGCGGGTGCTTTGCGGGTCCTGCACGCAGGCCCAGACTTCAAGCTGGTCGCCATTCCATTCCGCCGTGGCATTTACGGGCTCCATGGGAGAGTGCGAGAGATTAGGCACATAATACTCGGCACTGAGGGTGCGATCACTGTTGGCGATGGCCTCCAAGGCGTCACCGCGGTTGCGCTCAACCTTACCGGGCTGGCGCGCGGTAGTTTCGAGCTGCTCCCGATAGGTGTCGGAGTTGTAGGCCGCGTTGGGACCTTTATGCCAGGTGATCTCGAGTTTCTTCCGACCGGAAATGGCCGCCCAAGTATCCGTCGCGACGACGGCAATCCCGCCTAGGGGCTGGAACAGTGCGGGAGCGACGGGTTTTGGGAGTCTTACGGTCTGCAGCACGCCCTTGACGGCTTTCGCCTGACTGTCGTCGACGGTATCGACCTCGCCAAATACTTGCGGCGGACGGGCAACCACGGCGTGGACCATGTTGGGCCGATCCACGTCGATGCCGAACGTGCCTTGGCCACGCACGATGAGCGGGACGGTGAGGGAGGGAATCGGTTTGCCGATGTAGCGCCATTGGTCGCGTGATTTGAGCTGAACATCGGCTTCAGCTGGAACTTCGAGTCTGCCGGCGGCTTGCGCCAATTCGCCGTAGCTTAACCGAGCTCTCGAATTGGTCCGGGTGACGTAACCGAGCTCGGCTTGGCAATCGTCGACCGATACACCCCATTTGAGGGCGGCGGCGCTGGCCAACATGGAGCGCATGGCGGCACCGGCCACGCGCAGTCGGTGGAAATTGTAACGGACCGAACGGGAGCCGTCGGTATTTTGGTCGCCGTATTTCGGATGCCCGAGCGCCTGCACAATTTTGACGTCCTTCCAATCGGCGTCCAACTCGTCCGCCACGATCTGCCCTATAGCGGTCCAGGTCTGTTGGCCCATTTCCGAGCGATGGCAGGTGATTTTTACCGTGCCGTCCGGATCGATGGAAATCCACAGCGAAGGCGTGGCGTCGCCACCGGCGACATCGGTCAGGGCGCTGCCAGCGACCTTGTCCTGCGCTTTCATGCGGCCGACCAGTGAAACCGCCAGGACGAATACGCCGGAGGTCTTCATGAAGCCGCGACGGCTTAGAGGGCTGACTGGATCGATGGTCGGAGAGACCGCGGGGGTAGGGGAGAATTGTTTCAGGAACATGGGAAAAGTGTCCGATGAGGAGGGCTTGGAGAAAGCGAACAGTATTCTGAGAGAATGTGAGCGATGTGAGACTACGCCACAATACCAGAAACGCTTATGATCCAGTTCATCTTGTTCTAAAGGGAAAGGGCGGATTTCGTTTACTCTTAGCGGCTTAGTAAGCTGATTCAGGGCATGAAGTTTACCCTCAAACCCCTGATTGTCTTCACCCTTGCCCTCGGACTGATGGGAGTCGGCCACGCGGCAGACAAACCGAACGTGGTATTCATCCTAGTGGATGACCTGGGCTGGACCGATTTGAGTAGTTACGGGAGCGATCTTTATGAGACCCCGCACGTCGACCGATTGGCTGACCAAGGTATGCGATTCACCAGCGCTTATGCGGCGTGCACCGTTTGTTCACCTACCCGGGCATCGATCATGACGGGTAAATACCCCGCGACTCTGCACATCACGGATTGGATTACGGGTCATCTTAAACCGCACGGGAAGATGGCGATTCCGGAGTGGACTAAGTTTTTATCTCCCGATGCCTACACGCTGGCCGAAGCGCTGCACGATGCGGGTTACCGCACGGCCCATTTGGGGAAATGGCATTTGGGTGAAACCGAAGAATATTGGCCGGAGAATCAAGGATTCGATATTAATCGTGGCGGATGGAAAGTGGGACAACCTCAGCGCAACGAAACCGCTCGCGGTTATTTCAGTCCCTATGGGAATCCGCGGCTCGATGACGGTCCGGATGGGGAATACCTCACCGAACGACTGGCGAATGAAGCTGAGGCATTCATCGAAGAGAATCAGGATCGCCCATTCTTCCTGAACCTCTGGTTTTATAACGTGCACACTCCGCTGCAGGCAGCGGCCGATAAAGTAGCGAAATACGAAGCCAAGGTTTTCCCCGATGCCCGCCACCGCAGCGCGACCTATGCCGCGATGGTGGAACACATGGATGACGCCGTGGGCCAAGTGATGGCGACGCTCGACCGACTGGGGGTGGCCGATAACACCATCGTCGTTTTTACTTCGGATAACGGCGGTTTAGTCGGTAATCGCGGCAGGGACACCGTTACGCACAATGCACCGCTGCGCTCCGGCAAAGGTGACGCCTACGAAGGAGGCGTGCGGGTGCCACTCATCGTGCGTTATCCGGGTCAGATCGCGGCCGGCACGCGTTCCAGCGAACTCGCCATTTCTCCCGACTTTTATCCGACGCTGTTGACCCTCACCGGAGTCGCCCCCGCCGCGAATGCCAATTTTGACGGAGCGGACCTGACCCCGGTTCTGACCGGAGCGGCCGATTCGACCGGCCGCGAATCAGTCTTTTTTCACTATCCACATTATCACACCGAAGGTGCCACGCCCTACAGTGCCATCCGCAAAGGGCAGTGGAAATTGCTCCAATTTTATCAAGGCAATCGGGTGGAGCTCTACCACCTAGCTCGAGACCCCGGCGAGACCATGAATCTCGCGGATTCTGAACCCCAAAAACGCGACGAACTCTTCGCCGATTTGAGGGCGTGGAAAGATCAAACCGGAGCTCAACTCCCCACGCTCAACGCAGATTACTCACCGGAACTCGAAGGCACCTTCAGGATCGGTGCGCCCATTCGCTGAACTCCGCCGCGGTTATTTAACCGCGGATGAACCCAGATATACGTGGCCGATAAATCGATCCGAGTCGCGCCAAAACCGCGGCGCTTCTAAGTATAACCCATGTTCCTAGACACTCGGTTTCCTTTGTCTCCGGTTTATTTCGATCCTGCCTGATTGTCTCCCGAAATTGTCCCAGAATCGGGTATGGTGAGTTTCGAATACGTGTTTTTGGGCCAGAATGATGTTTTCGTCATTGTAGCGTAAGATGATGACTATAATGAGATAGTGTTATTTAAAATGATTGGCACGGGGAATGCAAAGAAAGTTTTGGAAACGCGATTTTCGCTGTTCTCCAATCTCTAACTCAAACAATCAAAAATCCGCTCTGCGGTTTCCTACTATGAAACAGTCCATCAAAAATATCTCTATCGCTCTGTTGAGCACGGCCCTCTTCGCCACCTCCGTTCTCGCCTCCTCGAACCCAGTTCCTTCGAACATCGAAGCCGAAAACTTGGTGCCACCTCTACCCACTGAAATCGTCACTCCGGAAATTTCCGATCGTCATGCTGGGCGTCTCATCAAGGTTCGCTTGAAAGTTGATTCCGATGGCCAGCCCCACGATGTCCAAGTGATTAATTCAATGGAGGCCGTGCTGATTAATTAGATTGTTAGAGCGGTCTCCCAGTGGAAATTTGACCCGGCGACCCGCGATGGTGTTGCGGTTGAATCCAGCGTCGTTTTGCCTCTCGAAGTGCGGCGGGGCTAAAACTCGTAACCGAGTGCCTTTTGATCCCGAGTCCGACGATTGGATGTTGGGCTCGGATCAGGAATCGTAAGAGCCGGCAGCAGATATTCCTAGGCCGCCGTGAGCGCGATTTGGAGGGGGCAGGTGGTGGAATTTATGGGCGAACCGGTGCGGTAGTGGGTGAGGAGTGCTTTGGAGCGTTGGGCGAGTTGGCGGCGGACTTCGCGGCGCTGGCCTTTGATCCGGGCAATCGCCATGTGGTCGTAGCCGGTGGTCTGGTGACGCATCCATGCGATGGTGGCGGCTTCGGCGCGTTGCTCGATGGGGATGCGTTGGGTGCGGGCCACGGTGCCGCTCCCGACCGGGGTGGCGTGCGCAGTGATACGATCAGCCATAGCGCCGGCAGCGAGTTGGTAGCGGGGGTGAAACGCGAGGTAGGTGAGGATCGCAGCGCGGAATTCGGCGGTGTAAGTTACTTCCGCTTTGGCTCGGCGTTGACGGCCCGCATCGAGTTTCCTTTGGTAACTAGGATCAGCCCGTTCGAGCGCGAGGTCGGCGCGCAGAGCGTTGATACAAAGGGCGGGAGCCCAGATACCGCGTGAGAAGCGTTTGTTGCCCTTCTTTTCGATCACGGTCCAAGTGGGGCCTTCGGCTTTGATGCGGCGACTCAGCGCAGCATCACCCGGCGGGAGGAGTTCCCAGTCGGCGGGCACGGCGAGGATCGTGCCGGCGGGGTCGAGGACGTGGCGCGGTTTGGCAAAGGGGCGGACTTCCTGGGTCACGGGAGTGGTGGATTTTTGTGCGAGGGGACTGCTCATTTGAGGGCCGAGTGGACGAAGAATTGGAATTCGTTCATGAATGGATAGAGGGTAACCACGAAATACACGAATAACACGAAAGTATGAGGCAGAGTTTTTTTACGGGAGGTAACGAAGAAAACGGAGCAGAGGGCGGAGTGGCTAAAAATCTGCGGTGGAGAAGTAGAAAATTTTAACCACAGATTACACCGGTATTCTCAGATTCTAAGAAATAAATTTCGATCCGCCGGTGGCGTGGATCTGTGTAATCTGTGGTTAAAACCTAACGGAGGAGTGAGTAGTGGGTTAGCCTTTTGGTAGCGCGAATTTCTGCCAAAAATCACGACGGAATGGGCTTCTCTCCGTCCGGTATTTACCCCGCATGAAAGACCGGTGCCGCCCCCTTTGTCCCCCAGCAGGAAACCCTTTGCCTAAGAGGGTGTCAGAGTTCATGTTCTGCTCTCAACTCTTGTCGAAACGTGCCCCGTTTCTTTCCTCCCATGGTTCGTCGTCTTACTTTCCTCATCCTCTCCAACTTATTCCTATTAACCTTTGTGGGTTGTGGAGTGCCTTACGGCGAAGTGGGGAGCCGGGGAGGCTACAAATCGGTTCCCATCGGCAATGACCAATTTGAGATCACCTACCTGTCGAATACGTCCGGAGGACAAGCCTCCGCTCGGATGCAAGACTTGACCCTGTTGCGGGCGGCAGAGATCGCTCTGAAGTATAGATTCACCCACTTCGTGGTGGAGGACAATTTTGCGAATGTTAAGACCAAATGGGTAATGAAATCCACGACTTCCCCCATCGGTGGTGGGGGGATGTCCACCGGGGGCACGACGATCGGCGGCTCGCCCACGGGAGGGATTAGCCTCGGTGGTTCGCCTACGGGCGGGGTGAGCATCGGTGGTTCGCCCTCGAGTGGAATTGGACTGGGCTCGACCGGCGGTGGCATGGGCGGAATGGGTTCCCGCTCCGGAACGATTACATCGTCGACACCCGTTCCCGTCGCCATTCCGGAACTGACCATACGGATCCGTTGCCACCATGGGATTCCTACGACCGCCTTCCAAGGAGAGCTGTATGATGCGGCCCGACTGCGCGATATCCTCGCTACCCAATACAACATCAAAATCGAGGTGGACGCGAGGAACCAACCCGCAAAAGCACCTCCGGTCTACCAAGTGATCGAGTAGCATCTGAGTGCTCCAAGGGCGGTAAGCCCTGATCCTTTCAGCTGCTTTCCAAAGTGTGCAAACAACCCATGGATCATGCCCACCCGAGCTGCTGAAGGCTGACCGTATCGTTCCAGATCTTTGTCATGTGACGAATGCGCCCATTCTCGAACGTCATCGCGTATACGTAGTCGGCTGAGATCGTCTTGCCTGTGGGAGCGACGGGGCCACCTGGCCCCGTTTGAGTTCCGTGAAACACCGCGTAGGCCGCGACACACGCGCGCTCGGTATCCTCGGCAAAGAAGCGCACTTCGTAACGTCCACCAGGTATAGGTGTAAGTAGCCCCTTCATCCATTCAGTGTATCCCTCAAGGGTATGAATTTCTGCGAGTGCCCCCGACTGCGCGGAGAATGTT
>MEHZ011637056.1_pt1 | contig 26829 bp, 23 predicted proteins | sample 897221 | NCBI WGS metagenome assembly MEHZ01 (sample SAMN05514161, study PRJNA337945) | marine metagenome | isolation source: marine surface water | place: Arctic Ocean | collected 2007-12-13
GGAAGGGGTTCCTGTTCGTATACATCTAGTCCAGCAACGGCAACTTTTCCACTTTTCAGGGCCTCCACAAGAGCACTTTCCTTAATAATCCCTCCACGGGCACAATTAAATACTCGAACTCCATCCTTCATTTTAGCGAAAGCGGCTTCATCCACCATGTCTTTGGTGTCTTTAGTGAGAGGCATGTGAACCGTTATGTAATCAGCCCTTATAAAAGCATCGTCTAATTCGACCTTTTCAACTTCAAGTTCTTTCGCACGTTCATCAGTCAAATAAGGATCATAAGCAATAACCTCCATTTCAAACGCTTTTGCTCTTTTTGCCACTTCAATTCCAATTCGCCCAAGGCCAAGAACCGCCAATGTTTTAAATCTTAATTCAGCCCCTTTTAACTGCTTTCTTTCCCAAAGTCCTTCTTTCATACTAGTCACTCCACGAACAATGGGTCGAGTGCCACAAAGCATATGAGTGAAAGTTAGTTCAGCCGTTGCAATGGTATTTCCACCAGGAGTATTCATTACTATAACTCCTGCCTCTGTAGCCGCATCGATATCGATATTATCAACTCCCACCCCGGCACGACCTACCGCTTTTAAATTGGATGCACCCGCAATCACTTCCTGAGTTACCTGAGTGTCGCTTCGAACAATAATTGCAGAAACATCTTTAGATATTTCTAGCAATTCTTCAGGGGATGATCCGTAAGCTTCAACAACTTCAAAACCATCTTGCTTTTGCAAAAACTCAACTCCTAGAGGGGATATTCGATCTGCAACGAGAATTTTCATCGTATTATATAAAAAAAATTATAAATATGCCAAAATCTAAAAAAAAGGCAATGAGGAAAGAAAATTCATAAATTTTACTTCCCCAAAAGTTATTCTACAGGCATTATGAATACTAACCATGTTTGAATCATTAACAGAAAAACTAAGCCATACTCTCAGGAATTTAAGGGGTGTTGGAAAACTAACTGAAGATAATATAAGCGAAGCATTGGGGGAAGTTAGAAAAGCTCTCCTTTCTGCCGATGTACACTTTCGGACTGCAAGAGAATTTGTTGACGAAGTGAAGCAAGCTTGCCTCGGACAGGAAGTTCTTAAGTCCGTTTCTCCTGGGCAACAGGTGGTTAAGATTATTAATGATGAGCTCGTTAAATTGCTTGGCGAAGGATCCACTCAATTAAAAGAGGATAAGCCACTTCGCGTTATGATGGTCGGTTTACATGGAGCTGGAAAAACAACTACCTCAGCCAAATTGGCGAGAAGGTTGGCCAAAGATGGCCGTAAGCCCATGCTTGTGGCTTGTGACATCTATCGCCCCGCAGCAATTGATCAATTAGAAATTCTGGCAAAGAATGAAAATTTTCCCTGTTATCTTGATCGTACCAGCAAGAATGTTCCCTCGATTGCACGTAATGGATGGGAAGAATCGAAGAAAAATGGATCGGATTTAGTCATTTTTGATACCGCAGGTAGATTACAAATCGACGATGACCTTGTACAAGAGCTTGAAGATTTAAAGAAGCAAATCAGCCCTCATGAAATCCTCTTAGTTGCCGATGCGGCTTTGGGGCAAGAAGCAGTCAATGTGGCCAAAACTTTTCACGAACGCCTAAATCTAACCGGGATAATCCTGACCAAGATGGATGGAGATGCCCGAGGGGGTGCAGCGCTTTCCATGAAAAAAGTGACTGGTGCCCCGATAAAATTCATGGGGGTTGGCGAAAAAATTGATGAATTTGAAGTTTTTCATCCCGATCGATTAGCTTCCCGTATTTTAGGAATGGGAGATGTGGTATCTCTCGTTGAGAAAGCTCAGGAGCACCTGGATGAAGAAGAATCCATGCGCATGGCAGAAAAGATGCTCAAGGCCGAATTCGATTTTGAGGATTTTCTTTCTCAAATGAGGCAGATGAAAAAAATGGGATCGATGGGTTCAATTGCAAAGATGATTCCCGGGATGAGTAATATACAAGTTGGGGATAAAGAAGAAAAATCCTTAGCAAGGCACGAAGCAATTATTTTATCGATGACCAAAGAAGAGAGGAGAGTTCCCCGAATAATAGGAGGTTCTCGACGCAAACGGATTGCTGATGGATCAGGTGTACAAATCCGAGATGTCAACCAACTCATCAAACAATTTTCTCAAATGCAAAAAATGATGAAAAAAATGAAGGGTGGAAAAATGAAACAGATGATGAATGCTTTGGGTGGAGGTGGAGGAATGCCAGATATGAGTGATATGGACCCCAAACAATTGGCTAAGTTGGCTAAGCAATTTAAATAATTAAAGTTTTTTAGATGCAAGGTTGTCTATAAAAAGCCAAGAAAATTTATTTTTTAGATTTGCATTAAAAACATCCGGTTTTATACCGATTAAAGAATAAGTCTCATTTTAACTTCCCTACAATTCTAAATTATTTTCGTAATGTCAGAAAACATATCTAAATGCCCAGTTTTGGGTGGAGCACATGCACACACAGCAGTTGGAACGACCGCAAATCAGCATTGGTGGCCCAATCAATTAAATTTAAAAATTCTCCATCAAAATTCTTCTCTTTCAGATCCTATGAATGAGGATTTTAACTACGCTGAAGAATTTAAGACAATCGACTTAAACACCTTAAAAATTGATATCGAGGAGTTGATGACGAAATCCCAAGATTGGTGGCCAGCCGATTATGGGCATTACGGCCCATTTTTCATTAGAATGGCTTGGCATAGTGCCGGTACTTATCGTATTCACGATGGTCGAGGAGGCGGAGCATCTGGAACCTTACGTTTTGCCCCTCTTAATAGTTGGCCCGATAATGGAAATTTAGATAAAGCCCGAAGACTTTTATGGCCAATCAAGCAAAAATATGGCCGAAAACTTTCTTGGGCTGATTTAATGATCTTCACTGGAAATTGTGCTATTGAATCAATGGGATTAAATACTTTTGGATTTGCTGGAGGTCGCGAAGATGTTTGGGAACCAGAAGAGGATATTTATTGGGGTCCTGAAACTGAATGGCTCGGCGATGAAAGGTACACGGGGGACAGAGAATTAGATGTCCCTCTTGGAGCAGTTCAAATGGGACTTATCTATGTCAACCCACAAGGTCCAAATGCTAATCCTGATCCGATTGCATCTGCCAGAGATATTCGTGAAACTTTTAGAAGAATGGCGATGAATGACGAAGAAACCGTTGCCTTAATTGCGGGTGGACACACATTCGGCAAAGCCCATGGTGCGGCTGATCCGGATAAATATGTTGGCCCTGAACCTGAAGGAGCGAGCACTGAGGAACAAGGTCTTGGCTGGAAAAATAGTTTTGGTTCAGGCAATGCTGGAGATACCATTACAAGTGGCCTAGAAGGTGCATGGACAACCGAACCCGCCAAGTGGGATAATAATTACTTCGATAACTTGTTTGGCTATGATTGGGTCCTAACGAAAAGTCCAGCTGGGGCACACCAATGGACACCTCGAGAAGAATCCGCTTTAAACACTGTACCTGACGCACACGACCCTGCCAAGGGACATGCACCAATGATGTTCACCACTGATCTTGCTTTGAAAGAAGATCCAGCCTACCTGCCGATTTCAAAGCGTTTTCATGAGAATCCTGATCAGTTTGCAGATGCATTTGCAAAAGCTTGGTATAAACTTACCCATCGAGACATGGGCCCTAAAACTAGGTACATCGGATCATTAGTTCCAAAAGAAACACTTATTTGGCAAGACCCACTTCCAGATGTGGCTCATTCACTTGTTGGCAATCAGGAAATTGCAGAATTGCAGAAATCTATCCGCGAATCAGACCTTTCCATTTCACAACTTGTTTCAACTGCTTGGGCTTCTGCATCGACATTTCGTGGTACCGATAAACGTGGTGGAGCGAATGGTGCTCGTATCCGTTTATCTCCACAAAAAAACTGGGAAGTAAATCAACCTGCTGAACTTTCTCAAGTTCTTCAAAAACTTGAGGAGATACAGTCGAAATTTAACCAAAGCCAAACGGGCGGTATCAAAATTTCAATTGCAGATATTATTGTACTAGCTGGTTGTACTGCAATTGAAGACGCAGCGGCAAAAGCTGGTAAAGAAATTAAAGTTCCCTTTACACCGGGTCGTACTGATGCAGCAGCAGAACAAACCGATATTGAATCTTTTGCCGTATTAGAACCTAAAGTGGATGGATTTCGTAATTTCCTCAAAGCTAAACAGGCAAGGTCAGCAGAAGAACTTCTCGTAGATCGAGCTCAAATGCTTACCCTGACTGCCCCCGAAATGACAGTTTTAATTGGAGGCTTGAGAGTGCTAAAGACAAATGCCGATAATTCAGATTTGGGTGTCTTTACTCAAAACCCTGAAGCGTTGACCAATGACTTCTTTGTTAATTTGCTCGACATGGACTTAAATTGGGAAAAATCATCAAAATGTGAACATTTTTACGAAGGTCGTAATCTCACATCAAACGAAATCAAATGGACCGGTACAGCTGTTGATCTTCTTTTGGGATCAAACTCACAACTTCGTGCCATCTCAGAAGTCTATGCATGTGATGATTCTTCCCAAACCTTTGTTGACGACTTTGTATCTGCTTGGAATAAAGTGATGAACCTAGATCGATTTGATCTTATTAAGTAAGCTTTTACTATAGTTTGTTCTGAATGTGAACTTATCACTATTGTGATCTATTATGCCAAACCAACACAGAAACCATAATTATCGAAAATGGTTCACTGCCTAATTATATATTAGTAAATAATTTCGAAAAAAGAATTCTCATTAGATTAGGATCTTTTATCCCTGGAGTTAATTCAATCCCGCTATTTACATCGTAATGGCTAGATTTTGTTTTACTCATTGCATCCTGAATATTTTCAGGAGAAATTCCACCTGCAAGTATCCATTTTTTGGAATTATAAATCTGACTCCAGTGCGAAAAGCTTTTCCAGTCAGACAATTCTCCAGTCCCTCCAAATTTATTCTTTGAGTATGCATCTATTAAAAAAGTATTGGCGTAAGGAAGAATATCCTCAGGAAAATCAATCCCCGTGGGCAACCGTGGAGCTAACCATAAATTATCTGGTCCAACTAAATCACTCCATTGCTTTATAATTTCTCTTGAATAATCATAAGGGAAATGAAGTTGAAAAACGCCAAATCCATTAAGTTGTATTTGTTTTAAATGATCGAGGTCAGGCGTCACTTCTACAGCGACCATTTTACTAGAATCTAAAGAAAGTTCGGCTTTAATTTTATCAACCTCACTAAAACTAATCTTACGAGGAGATTTTTCATGAATAATAAAACCAAGTTTTTCTGCACCTAATTCAAGAGCTAATCCTGCATCTACCGTTCGAGTAATTCCGCAAACTTTGACCGATACAGAATTCATTTCAAAACCTACTCCTTAAAATGATTAACTATTGATTCCACCATGGATTCCAAGGTCGAATCCTCCGATTCAATCACAACAGAATGCTCATTTTCGCGAAGAGTCTCTGAAGTCTGGGTTCCAAAACTACAGAAAATTGGTGAATTAGCTCCCTCGGATAATTTCAAATCCTCTTCTTGTTCAATATAGGAAAGTGCGGCAGAAGAACTCGCAAACACAATGGCATCTGCTCCTTTTTCAATAAAATTACTTCGATCTTTAGCCTCAAGCACATCCGCAAAGTCGGTTTGATAAATTGGTAATGTATCCACAATTGCACGCCCTACCGACTCGAGCAGTCCAACAAAGACCTCCCGATTACGATTTCCTGTTATCACCAATACATTTGCACTATCCAATGAATCAGTCGCGACTAATGCTTGGGCAAGATCTTCTGCAGTTGCCCGCTTTGGCATTAACTCGACCTCAAGGTTAAACTTTCTGACTACTTCAGCGGTGGCCTCCCCCACACAAGCAACTCGCATCGGTCCAAAGCTCCTAATATCACCAAACGCTTTAAAAAATAGTTTAAAAAACTCTCTTGCACCATTTGCACTTGTAAATACAACCCATTCATAAGTTGCGATCCCTGCGAAAGTTTCAGCAATTAATTTTCTGTCTTCTTGAGGTAATATTTTAATTAATGGCAATTCTAGAACTTCGGCTCCTTTTTCTTCGAGTAAAACCTTTAAACGACTGGCCTGTCCAACTGGGCGAGTCACGACAATTCGCTTTTTAAATAATGGTCTTTCTTCAAACCAATTTCTTTCTGTACTCAATCCGACCGAATTTCCAATAAAAATAATTGCGGGTGCTTCCAACTTTGCTCGTTGAGCATCTTTCACCAAGTTTCCTAATGTAGTGATTACTTTTCTTTGTGCTGGCAAAGTACCATGGCTCACAATGGCAGCAGGCTTTTCAGGAGAAAGTCCACCGTCTAGTAGTTTAATTGTGATTTCTTTAAGCGTGCCCATTCCCATGTAAATACAAAGTGTACCCCCTACCTCAGCAAATTTTGCAAAATCCACTCGGAGAGACTCCTTCTCCACATCTTCATGCCCAGTCAAAAAAGATATGGAAGAACCATATTCGCGATGCGACAAAGGAATACCCGCGTAGGCGGCACATGCAAGAGCTGCAGTAACACCAGGTACAATTTCGTATGGGATACTTGCCTGGTCTAACACGATCATTTCTTCCGCACATCGACCAAATACAAAAGGATCGCCTCCTTTTAAACGAACTACTTTTTTTCCTTCATTTGCTTTTTTTACTAAAATTTTTCCGATTTCATCCTGAGGCATCGTATGAGATCCGGGGCTTTTCCCTACATCAATTTGCTCACAATTCTCGATCGCCCGTTTACGTAGTTCAGAATTCGCGAGGTGGTCGAAGACCAGAACATCACAAGTGCTGATTAACTCTAACGCCTTTTGAGTGATTAAACCAATATCCCCCGGGCCAGCACCCACTAAAAAGACTTTTCCTAATTTTTTTTCTTTTACTTCAACCATGATAAAACTTTGTCCATAACAACATCAATTGGGTTATCGGATATTTCAAGCATACGAATTCCACAATCTTCATGAAAAAAATACATATTATTACCCACAACATGAACCCCCAGTGCAACTTGGCAACCACCACCTAATCGGTCTAAAATAGAACGCTCCAAACGGACTGCTCGACTAGTTTCCTTGTGATCAAGCACTGAGAACTTTTCGGACTCCTCCGCGCGAACTTGAATTGCGATTGCTGCCTGACCTGGAGCAGGCACCATTTCTTGAATTGGTAATTTTTCGAATTTCAAACCTGGGTAATTTTTAATCCCGAGTCGGGAAAGTCCAGCCGCAGCTAGAATCGTACCGTCTGCTTCCTGGTCAACCGCAATTTTCCGAAGGCGAGTTTCAACATTCCCACGGAGTTCTTTCCAAGAAACTTGAGGGAATCGATTTTTTAATTGCGCCCTTCTTCTAGGGCTACCCGAAGCTAATATTTTTGGGTGTTCTACCCTTTCGTTTAAAACTAATATATCACGAGGATCTTCGCGAATAGGAAAAGCAGACAAAACTAAACCCGCTGGGTTCTCGGTGGGTAGATCCTTGGCACTATGAACGGCCAAATCAACACGCCCATCCAATAAAGCCACTTCAAGCTCCTTAGTGAATAAACCCTTACCCCCTTTTTCTTGTAGCGACCAATCGGCTTGACGATCCCCTGTTGTAGACATCGGACAAAGCTCAACATCTTGCCCCATAACAGACGCAATTAATTCGGCCACCCAATTTGCCTGTTTAAGCGCTAGGGGACTTTTTCTTGTCGCGAGAACAAGTTTTTCAGCAGAGGCAGTCATTGAAACTGATTCCACATCATTTGCTCGGGCAGGAAAGAATCATGCCTTATGCAAATTCATAGAAGTCGTTTAAGAATAAGAAGCCTGTGCTCCTTTGATATTCTTTTTAGGTATCCAAGACATTAATTCACGCAAACGCTTACCAGTTTCTTCGATAGGATGTTTTTCACCATCCTCTAAAAGCTTGTTGTACTTTGGTAATCCATTTTCATGTTCCTTAATCCATTCCTTGGCAAATTTACCGGATTGAATTTCTTTAAGGATTGATTTCATAGACTTCTTAACATTTCCGTTTATGACACGAGGGCCTCGAGTCACATCGCCAAATTTAGCAGTTTCAGAAATTGAAAAGCGCATTCCAGCGATCCCAGATTCAACCATCAAATCAACAATCAACTTTAGTTCATGCAAACATTCGAAATAAGCCATTTCAGGTGCGTAACCAGCTTCAACCAATGTTTCAAACCCTGCTTCAACTAACGCAGATGCCCCGCCGCACAAAACAGCCTGTTCTCCAAAAAGGTCTGTCTCAGTTTCTTCTTTAAAACTCGTTTCTAAGATTCCTGCCTTAGCAGCTCCAACACCCGCTGCCCAACCAAGTGCGATACTTTTTGCATCTTTAGAAGATCCTTTTAGAACTGCGATCAGAGCAGGTACGCCTTTACCTTCTTTGAACTGAGACCGTACTACATGCCCGGGACCTTTTGGAGCAACCATGATGACGCTCACGCCGCGTGGTGGTTTGATTAAGCCAAAGTGAATCGCAAATCCGTGAGTGAAAAGTAAGGTTTTACCCTTCGATAAGTTGGGTTTGATTTCTTTTTCAAAAACCTCGGCTTGTTTCATGTCTGGAACACCAATCATGATAACATCTGCCCGTTCGGTCGCTTCCGCTACTTCGACTACTTCAAACCCATGTTTTTTTGCAACTCGAATTGATTTACTGCCCTTATAAAGTCCAACAATCACATTACATCCACTATCTTTCAAATTCAACGCATGGGCGTGTCCTTGTGATCCGTATCCTATAACGGCTAGCGTTTTCTTCTTAATAGCTGTTACTTTAGCTTCTTTTTGAGTATATACTTTAGCAGGCATCCGAATATTATTTTATGGTTTATATTAGTTTAGTGAAAATGAAATTATTAAGACAATTAATGATCTGATCGACCACGCCTCAATGAAACAGTACCCGTTCGGGCAAGTTCGATAATGCCAAAAGGCTCGATCAATTCGAGAAAAGCCACGATTTTGTTTTCATTACCAGTAGCCTCAATAACTAAAGATTCCTTGGATACATCAATAATCTTTCCTCGAAATACATTACAAATTTGAGTAACTTCAGTTCGATTCGAAGAATTAGCGTTCACTTTGACCATTACTAATTCTCGCCCAACACTTTCAGTATCGCAAAAGTTCTGGATATCAATCACATCAATCAGCTTATCTAACTGCTTAATGCACTGATCGAGTGCTTTTTCATCACCATTTAAAGTGGCAGTAATCCTTGAACGGCCATCTACATGGGTAGGTCCCACATTTAAAGTTTCGATGTTAAAACCACGACCGCTGAAAAGACCAGCAATTCTGGCAAGTACACCAAATTTGTTTTCTACCAGAACGGAGATGACGTGTCGCATGAAGTTAAGAAAAAGGAATGGTGGACGACACAGGACTCGAACCTGTGACCTACTGGGTGTAAACCAGTTGCTCTAACCAACTGAGCTAGCCGTCCAATGATGAGATTATAAAAAACACATAATGTTAACGAATCACCCTTAAGTGGCAAGCGTGAATAATGTACTTACTTCTTCTCAACCCGAATTTTTTTAGGGCCAAGTACAGGCCTGGGGGCCGAACGATAATTCTTACTCGTTCTCATTGAGTCGGATTGAGACGATGGGGAAGGAGAAACCTTTCCCGAAGTGGAGGAAGATATCATTTTCCTGGGCCCCATCCAATAACTTGCCTTAACATCTCCAGAATTACCCTTACCCGAGGGTATTACTCCCCTAACACTGGAAGATCCAAGTTTCTGCTCTAAAGAACTCATAGGTAAATTTTCTGCGCCTGCTTTTTGGACAGGAAACCCTGGTTCACTGGGCCGATCTTTACGAAATTGAAAACGATTAATGTCCCGTAATGACATATTGTTCACATTATTCATCATGTCATCAACTCGCTTATCAAGTTCAGCGTAAACCGCATCTCGAAACTCAATAGAAGCTGCAGCCGGATTTCTATTTTCTACACTCGTATTCGATACTCTTTTAAAATTTGCAGGTGAATATTTTTGATTAGAGGAAATTTCATTATCAAGAACGGAAGTATTGACGCGCTCACTGCCCCTAGTTTTTTTAGTTTGCATGGGATATCTTTTGCCCCCAAATGAAGAATACCTACTAGGCCATTCATTTACAGAAAACCGCTCGGTAGAAATCGAATTAATACGACTATTAGATAATCTCTTTGAAGACATAATGTTGAGCCTACCATCTAACGAACGAACTCTTTTGGTGAAATCATTTGCACGTTGTTGTGAAAAACACAGGGAAGATAAAACCATGCCAACAAGAATTAAAACTAAAGTATTATTTAATGAAATTCTCGACATTTTAGGTACAAATATAAATAAACAAATGGCATAACTTTAACTTTAATTATTTATCCTCAACTTTTTTTAACTATCTGTAAATGAAGAATTATTTGAATCTTGTTTCTAGGGTTCTAGAAAACGGCGTTTTCCGGGACGATCGAACAGGTACTGGAACTTGGTCAGTTTTTGGTGAACAGGAACGCTTTCGACTTGATACCACATTTCCTTTATTAACCACGAAGAAACTTCATCTTCGATCAATTATTTATGAATTACTTTGGTTTCTTAAAGGTCATACAAACATCAAGTATTTAAATGAAAATAAAGTGAAGATTTGGGATGAATGGGCAGATAAAAATGGTGATCTAGGGCCAGTTTACGGTGCACAATGGACAGGTTGGAATAGACCGGATGGTGAAAAAATTAATCAGATCCAAGAAGTCATCGACTCAATCAGGAAAAACCCTGATAGTCGACGACATATAGTTTGTGCATGGAACCCCGGCGAGTTACACTTGATGGCTCTACCTCCATGCCATGCACTCTTTCAATTTTATGTTTCTAATGGAAAGCTTAGTTGCCAACTTTACCAAAGGAGTGCTGATATTTTCTTAGGCGTACCCTTCAACATCGCTTCCTATAGCATTCTAACCATGATGATCGCCAAAATTTGTAATCTACAGGCTTATGAATTCATTCACACATTTGGAGATTTACATTTGTACGCCAATCATAAACAACAGGCTGAATTACAGCTGGAGCGTGTTCCTCGAAGCCTGCCCACAATGCTTATCCATGGGGAGCAAAAAGAACTTGAAGATTTTAAATTTGAAGACTTTGAACTTATTGATTACGAACCTCATCCGGCGATCAAAGCACCAATCGCTATTTAAAAATGCCTGAAATTAAAGCAATTGCTGCCGTTTCTCTTAATGGCGTGATCGGTAAAAATGGTGATTTGCCATGGCGATTAGCTGGCGAACTCAAGTGGTTTAAAAAAATTACTATGGGGCACATTATCGTAATGGGACGAAAGACTTGGGATTCACTGCCTGGATTATTACCAGGAAGAGAAAATTGGATCCTTTCCCGTTCCGATCATTCAATTAAAAACACCCAGGTTTTCAGCTCATTTGATCAAATTGAAGAAGAGGCAGGTAACCGAACCATTTTTATTATTGGAGGAGGTGAAATATATTCTACCTTTCTTCCCCGTTGTGACGAATTATACCTTACTGAGGTTCAACAATCCATCGAAGGTGGAGATGCATTTTTCCCTACTTATAAAAATGACTTCGAGTGTGTCGAAACACTCGAAGAAAACCTCGATTTTATCCTCAGAAGGTGGAAAAGAATTTAATAATTGGAATCATCTAGAATATTATAAATCGTCTCAATAGTAAGGTTTAAGTAGGAGGTAAACTACAGGACCGGTAACTGCGACATAAAGCCATACTGGAAAAACCTTCTTCGCTAATTTACGATGCTTGTTAAATTGGTTCGTAAATCCATAGACAAAAGTAAGTAGTATGAAAGGGAGGCTTAGTGCCGCTAAAATAATGTGAGAAATTAAAATGCTAAGATAAATGATTCTCATTTTGCCAGCCGCCTCAATCTCTTCGACACTTAAAGCACCGTCTTTATCCGCATCACCAAATAAAGTCTCTGTATTGGTAAAATGATAGGCAACATAAGAGAGAAGAAAAAGAAAAGAACAAGTCATCGCCAAAAAAATCCACCTTTGGTGGTTGATTACTAATTTTTTCTTAATGGCAATAATAGCCATAATAAGCGAGAAGGCCGCAACAGTATTTAAAATGGCATGGATTGGGGGTAGAAAATGTAGGCTTATGCCATGCGGAAGGTCAATTTTAACTTGTCTCATTAAACCCACCAAAAATAAAACTGCGGCAGTTATTATCCAAACAAGGATGGTCAATTTTTTTCCCAAAGCAGGATTCTCTTTGCGTTGGAGAAATATTTGTAAGTCGCTCATTTACAAAGTTTTTTAAGATCCAATTTCTAAATCAAAAGGGATCAAGATTTCTTTATTTAAAGTTGTTTTTACTTGAGCCCACAAACGATAAACGCCCCTGTTTGGAGGAGAAAATCCAAAAGTCAAAGGCCCTTGATAAGTGATTTGCTTTGAATTAGATAAGTTTTCAGAAAGGGGATGTAAGTGCGCAAATCCATTAAGAGTATTGTCAAAAGCAACCATGTGTGCAAAGGCTCCCATTACTGGGTGAAGAATAACATCTTGCCCTTTCTCATCCTTTGCAATCAGGGTAAGTTGTATTTGATCTTCATTTGAATCTGCATGATCTTTAATAAGTTCAAAATTAAGGCTTTCATGCGAATAAACTAGATTTTCTTCCCGATCCTCATTTAAACTTTTTTCTCCATTAATTTCAAATGAGGAGGAAAGTAAAACCCTACGAGGGCTTTTTTGTGGGATAAAGTCAAAATAAACGGAATATTTCCCGGGATTATTAGGTGTTAATGAAAAATGCCATACGCCATCGAAAAGACCGTCAGCAACAGGGTGAACATGGTGATAATCATTCAAGGATTCATCCACTGCCAAAAGATGTATTTTTTTTGTGTGACTCAATGCAACATCTTTGGAAGTGAGAGGCGAACCGTCAGTTTTTTCAATTTTGAATTCAAATTTACATAATTTATTCGCTTCAAGAGGACCAATAGGACGAAAGTCAATTTTCATAGGCCACTTCCGAATGGAAAGATCCACAAAGCCTGTCTCATCTGATCCACAATAATCTAACTCTCCCTCTTCGTTGTAAGTCTCTTCGTGAAGAAAATCACAAGGTTCTACTGGAAGATTTCGAAAAATCCAAAATAATAATAGGAAAGGAATTCCCATTAACAGGGAGATGAAAATGGGTCGGTTTGTGATTTTTTTCTTTTTCATATTTCCTTCAATTCATCCTTGGTCCCCTCTTGTAATCGGGAAAGAAAATCTTCGACTCTCCAACCTCGACCTGGTACTTGGTAAACAATTTGCCTCTTCGAATTGATTATCATTGTTCGCATTGTGTGATCTAATGGTTGCTCTTTTGTATTCTCACGAAATATACCGAACTGGCGGGTTAAATCATCAATTACAGCTTTCTTTGCAGTACATACTTTGAAATTACTCTCATCTAAACTGTACCCACGAGCATAAGATTTTAAAACACCAGGGGAATCAAAAGCGGGATCCAAGGTAATTGATAAAAAACGGATATGGGGGATTTTAATTTTTTGAGCAAGTTCTTGAAGTTTTTTCATCTTCATAGTCGCTGCTGGACACATTTCAGCAATTGAACATCTCGAAAAAATAAAATTTAAAACCGTTACCGAACCATCAAAATAATCCGTAGTTACAACATTTCCATCTTGATCGTAGAGGGCAAATGGGGGCAAGTTATCCCCCACAGTACGTAACATCGATTCTCCCATTCCTAAAGTATCTCTTCTTAACAATCGATTCACATTTTTCACTCTGATTCGTTCCGCAGGATCGTCGGGCCAAACATTGTGAAGTAGAAATGTCTTCCCTACTGAAGACGAGAAGGATTCTTGAAGTTTCCCCACGAAAACCTTTTTATTGGTTAAAAGAGCTAAGTCACCAGGTTGTACTTGTAAAGATAACCGGCTACCTATCCTTCCCGAAATTTTTTCCGTTAAGTTTTGACTACGGCCAAGGACTTCTACCTCAACCATGCTGTTGTTTAAATCAATGTCTATTACTTTTCCCCTTAAAGAGTTTTCCGTTTGGGGAGATCGACCCACCCCAATCTCTTGGTCCGCACAACCAATACCAAAAAATATAAAAAGTATGATTACAATGCAGTGAAGGGATTTGATAGGTGATAATTCCATAATTTGAGTCATATCCTATTACTCAATTTTAATGAGGCAATTCCAAAGGACTTGTTTAGGTTATTTCCGAATTCATGACCCAGATTTATAAGTTTTGATCTTACCATAATGTAAATTTTATATAAATCAAAAGCTCATTTTGGCTGTTTTGGGAATCATTAAGAGCAGATTCAATTGTTAAAGTCTCTGAAGCAAGGTATTAGAAAAACTAACGATCTAACATTTATAAGTTATGACCTTGCTTGTCTCCTGTTAAATTATCATTTTAATAGGTACTTTATTCATTAAGTGAATAGTTTTAAAGACATAACTGCTAAATCTGATGCCCCACCCCTACAAGGAGCAACTGGCGTGTCGGTGCATGGATTACTTGAACTCACCAAACCACGTTTAAGTTTAATGTCGGTTTTTACCGCCTCACTTGGATTCCTTGTTCACTTTCCCTTGATTTACGACTTCTATATCTTCTGTTCCTTAACGCTTGGAACCGCTTTGGCCGCAGGAGGTGCAGCTGCCCTCAACCAATGGATGGAGCGAGAGGAAGACTCGTTAATGCCTCGTACAGCTAACAGACCAATCCCTGCTCATCTTATTGAACCTGAGTTTGCTCTTGTATTTGGTGTTTGTCTTTCTTCACTTGGACTCGCCATTCTTTGGATTGGGACAAACCCCTGGGCCTGCTCCCTCACATTGCTTACGCTTGTAGTCTACTTGCTCGTCTACACGCCATTGAAAAAAAGATCTCCCTACGCAACTGAAATTGGTGCTATTTCAGGAGCACTCCCTCCCCTCATCGGTTGGGTAGCCGCATCTGGTGGGCCAACTTTGTACGGATGGATTCTATTTGGTATCCTTTTTACCTGGCAAATTCCTCATTTTATGGCGATCGCATGGAATTTTCGCCAAGATTATCAAAAAGGAGGTTTCCGACTTCATAATTTAGGAAATCCAAACGGCTTCCATCTTGCACGAAAAGGTTTTATTTACTCTTTAATTCTCACTGGCTTCGTATTTTCACCTTATTTTATTGAAACCAATCAACCCAATCCGGGATTGCTCTATTTTATTTCTGCCTGTTTATTGACCATTTACCTTTTGAAACATGCATTTCAATTTTTGAGGACCAACAATCGAGATAAATCGGCCAGGAAACTCTTTTTTGTAACTATAATTTATTTACCCCTCCTGTTCGCTACCTTAGTAGTCGATCGCTTTCTTTGATCAGAACTAAGAACTATGAAAACATTGCTCAATAAATCAAAAGCCCTGTCCATTCTAACCTTATCTGCCTTCTTATTCTTTGTTGGCGGCTGCTCACGCATTGATCACAAGCAATCCGCTCTCGATCCCAAGGGACTCGTTTCACAAAATCAATACGATATATTCATGCTTTCTGTTTGGATCACCATATTTTTATTTTGTGCCGTAGGTGGTTGTTTATTGTATGTTCTTTGGAAATATCGAGCAAAAACACCTGAAGAAGCAATGGAGGTACCTGCTCAATCACATGGAAATTCTAAAATTGAGGTTTCCTTGATTATTGCATCTACACTCATATTAGTTATTTTAGCAGTTCCCACTCTCCAAGGTGTTGTTCTGATGAATCGGGTTCCCGATCCAAATGATTCAGAAACTTTAGGTAAACTTGGTTTAGAAAGAAGTGCTATCGATGATGCAATCACCGTAAATGTTACCGGTAAACGTTTTTTTTGGATATTTGAATACCCCCAATTTGGAATTGTAACTTCAAATGAACTCGTTTTTCCAGCATCTAAGGCGGTTCGTATCAACCTCAGGACAGAAGATGTCATTCATAGTTTCTGGCTCCCTAAATTAGCGGGGAAAATGGATCTAATGCCTGGACAGGAAAATTTCTTATGGTTTATTGCCAATGAAGACAAAATTCGCACAAGAAAGGATTCTGACGGGAATGTAACCTTTGTTTCCTCAGAAGTGGCAATGCCCTCGGTTTTTAACGGGAAGATGAGGGAAAGAATTTTCGCTAAACAAAAATTCACCGATGAATTTGAAGCCGTCGGTGGTCTGTTCTATGGCCAATGTGCCGAGTACTGTGGAAATTCTCACGCGTACATGTCTTTCCGCGCTCTTGCTCAAACAGATCAAGATTTTGATTCTTGGGTTAAACGATTCCAAAATTCCCAAAACCCAAACTTACAACCCAGTAACTATAACCCCGAGGAAGAGTACAGTAAAGACACCTTAGTGAACTTTCCCGATCCTTCTCTTGGTGAATCAGTTAATAGGGATTATCGTGCGATTGATTCGATCTCAAAAGGACAGGCTCCTAACCTTTCGAAAAAAGTTTGGGAAAAAGCACACTCTGACGATTATGAGATGGGGAAAAAACTTTTCTCCTCCCTTCAATGCGTTCAATGCCATGCGATTAATCGAACTGGACTCGGTTCAAAAGGGCCGAATTTAACTCTGTTTGGCCTTCGCACTTCTCTTGCTGCTGGCTGGATGAGAAACGACGAAGAAAATCTTTCAAAATGGCTCCGTAATTCTAATGAAGTTAAATTTGGAAACTTAATGTGGAACGGCGAAGGAGTGGATGATAATCATCCACTTCGTAAACTTGAGAATGATGATGTAAAGGTTAACCAGTTGGTTACTTATTTATTAGGTCTCAAATAATCCCTACTTTTATCCTTATCTATTCTTTACTCTAAAATATTGAAATATCATGGCAACTGAATCAATAAAATACGTCACCCCAGATACTAAAACCGAGATTAAATCAAAAGCGTTCCCAAGACCTCATCAGAATACCTCTGGGATCGTAAATTGGTTAACGACTATTGATCACAAAAAAATAGGGGTTATGTATGGAATGGCCGCCCTCTTTTTCTTAATTCTTGGAGGCGTCGAAGCACTTTTAATCAGAACTCAGTTATGGAGTCATAACATGGAAGTATTGTCCAACCGTGAATATAACCAAATGTTCACTATGCATGGTACAACCATGGTTTTCCTAGTTATTATGCCTTTGAGTGCTGCTTTCTTTAATTTCATCATGCCACTACAAATCGGAGCACGGGATGTAGCATTCCCCCGTATGAACACGCTCAGTTTATGGTGCTTCATTGCAGGTGGTATTATCTTAAATTTAAGCTGGTTCTTTACTGGGGGATCTCCCGCGATAGGTTGGTTTGGCTATGCACCCTTAACTGATACTCGGTTTGCAGAAGTAATTGGAGATATGGGCCCGGATTTTTGGATCTTTTCTCTGCAAATTCTTGGCCTTGCTTCCTTACTCGCTTCATTCAATTTCATTACCACAATTATCAACATGCGTGCCCCTGGGATGACGATGATGAAATTGCCCGTTTTTACATGGATGACACTCATTGTAAGTTTTTTGATAATCCTTGCCTTCCCGGCAATCACGATTGCCCTTGTTGAACTCATGTTTGATCGTACATACGGAACCAATTTCTACGACTTTCTTGAAGGAGGGAAACCTCACCTTTGGCAGCATCTTTTCTGGATTTTCGGACATCCGGAAGTATACATTCTTATTTTACCTGCTATGGGTATTGTATCCGAGATTATCCCTGTTTTTTCTCGCAAACCGCTTTTTGGGTATGGCTTGATTATCTTTTCAGGTGCAATTATCGGATTTATGGGCTTTGCAGTATGGAGTCATCATATGTTTACAACAGGGATGGGGATAGTGGCTACATCCGCCTTCTCTATTCTCACCATGCTGATCGCTATCCCGACAGGAATTAAGATTTTCAATTGGATTGGAACCATGTGGGGCGGACGAATTCGTTTTGAAACTCCCATGCTCTTTGCCCTTGGTTTTATAACTATGTTTATGGTGGGTGGGTTTACAGGAATCATGCACTCATCTGTTCCCATCGATGCCCAGCACCAAGATTCTTACTTTGTAGTGGCTCACTTTCATTATGTTCTGATTGGTGGAGCCCTATTTGGCCTTTTTGCAGGATTTTATTTTTGGTTACCCAAATTGACAGGTAAAATGCTTAATGAGAAACTCGGTAAGTTCGTCTTCACTCTTATGTTTATCGGATTTAATCTTACATTTTTCCCAATGCATTACCTAGGAATGATTGGCCAACCTCGTAGAACGCATAGCTACAATGAAGGTCACGGTTTTGAAACGTGGAATCAAATCGCAACCATAGGTGCTTTTGTTCTGGGTCTTGGTATCGCTCTGGGAGTGTATCAATTCATTACTGCTTTCTTTAACAAGAAATTAAAAGACGCGGGAAAGAACCCCTGGGATGCAAGAACATTGGAATGGACACTTTCTTCTCCTGTTAAAGAATACAATTTTGCAAGAACACCTATTATTAAATCAAGAGATCAAGCTTGGGAAAATAATTATGGTCCAAAAGAAAACCACTCTGAAAAAGAACCCCTCGACGATCATGGGGTTCATATGCCTGATCGTTCTTGGTATCCGTTAGTCACCGGAATTGGATTCCTTGGACTTGTCTTGGGTATGTTATTCCATCAATCAGTGGATGTGAACACTGGTGAGATACTTCGAGATTACACTTACGCAATCGGTGGTGGCTCTTTGGCAATCTTTGGAATAATTATGTGGTCTCTTGAAGGTCCAGCTGGATATCATGTCTTTCCCAAAGAAAACGAAGAATAATTTACCCTTATTTACAAATATTAAATTTTGAATAATCATGAGTGAAGCATCCTCACATGCCCTTGAGCATCACGAACCAATAACTAGCACAGGAATTCCTAACAAAAAAGTTCTCATGTGGGCTTTCTTAGGTTCTGATTGCATGTTTTTTGGTACTCTTATTTCCACGCATCTAATTTACCGAAAGATTTCCGCAACTGTGGGTGGTAATTTCTTAGACATCAGAGATATCTTTGATATCGAACTTACTTCATTCAGTACCTTCATTCTTTTAGCGAGTTCTCTTTTTATGGCATTGGCGGTATCTGCAATTCATAAAGGTAACCTGACTAGTACTCGATGGATGCTCTTAGGCACGATCATTTTTGGTGGAATCTTCCTCGCCTGCCAAGTATACGAGTTCACTCATTTCGTACATGCTCCTGGAAACGAACTTACACTTTCTGGCTATCGTGGAGAACCCCATGTATTTGGCTCCACCTTTTATGTCTTAACAGGCACTCATGGCACCCATGTTGCAATTGGTGTATTTTGGCTAGTAGGTTGGTTCATTTATTCGTTCACCGGCAAAATGAGTACTGCTGACGCCATTGATATTGAATGTTGCGGTTTGTATTGGCACTTCGTCGACATTGTATGGATCCTTATTTTCCCGGTCGTGTATTTAATGGAATACGCATTCTAGCCTTTTTAGAATTTTAAACATCTTATTTATTATGAGCGGACACTCAGAAGACCCAGTACTTGAAGAAAGCAAACGCTTCTTCACCTTTTTTAATTTATCCATGTTACTTGTTGCCATAACTGGCCTCGAGATAGTTATTATTTATGTTCGATCCTTTGAGGGTTCGGTCATCATTACGATCCTTTCGATATGCTCCGTTATTAAATTTATTGGAGTAATGACATGGTTCATGCATTTACGTTGGGACAAAATACTAAATACAGTTCTTTTTCTCATGGGCTTAGTGATTGCGGTATTTACTTTTTTCGCGGTTATCTACATGGCAGACATTCCTCCAGTTGTAGAAGAATTTACTGTATCTCCACTTGAAGAAAATTGGCAAAAGGACACAGAGTACAAAAAAGGAGACTATGCCGAGCACAACAATTCTTATTTTATCGCTGAATTAGAACATAAATCTAGCGATATTTTTTCTACTCAAATTCCTTTCAATAATAAACTAATTTCCGCATGGAAAAAAGTGGAAGGAATTCCACATCAAATCACGTGGAAAGTAAGCACAGGAGATATGATTGAAATTAACTCCTTAAAACCAGGAAATCCATTTTTTCACCAATACCATCCTTCGCAAGAAGACAACATCGAAGGTTCAAAGATTTCTCTCCTTGCGGAAAATGCATCGACTGAAGATTTTAGAATTAAAGTTCGCTCCGATGCATTTTGGGTAGAAAACCAATAATTACTTATCTACCACGTACAGGGTTCATCAAGAAATAGATGAATTCTCCAGTCACCCTTAGTCATTGGCACACCGAGCCTGCTCTGATAGGCGGGCTATTATTTGTTTCTTGGTGCTATGCCATAATTGTAGGTCCCTATCGAAAAAACTTCTCTAGAGAACTCGCCTATTCGCAAAAGCACACCCTCTGGTTCAGTGCGAGTATAATTAGCTTTTATTTAGCAGTAGGATCTCCACTTGATGCACTAGGAGAAAATTTTCTCTTTTTTGCACACATGATTCAACATAATATTCTCATGTATGTAACCCCATTATTTTTACTCCTGGGATTACCAAGTGAAATTATTGATGAATATTTAAAAAAGAGTCCAATTATAGAAAAACTTCTCAAGTTTATTTTTCATCCTATCGTAGCCGGATTACTTTTTACTTTTGTTTTCTCTTTTTGGCATTTTGGAGCCTTTTATGAAGCCGCTATTCGAGATAAGACTATTCACATGGCAGAGCATTTATCGATGTTTTTTACATCAGTGGCAATGTGGTGGCCGATTTGTGGTCCATCGAAAAGAATACCTCCAATCAGATATGGCCCGCAAATGTTATATGTTCTTGCAATTATGCTCGGACAGACTCCAATCTTTGCAGTTCTTACATTCTCGAAAGATGTTCTTTACGATACCTATTTCTATGCGGAGCGGGTTATGAATTTAAGCCCACTTGAAGATCAGAAGACCGGCGGTGTTCTGATGAAACTTGCCAATATGATTGTATCGGTAAGCGTCCTCTCCTCCATCTTTTATCGATGGTCGAAAGAACAAGAAGATTAATTTTCTTAATGTTAAAGGCGAGAAACCAATAATTCTCGCTCAAATAGCATTTCTTTAGGTAATGACTCGGCTAATTGCAGAAACAATTCTTCATGCCTCAAAGTTTGCATCCTAAGTTTCTCGGGTTCGATCTTCATTAATTGAGTCCATTCTTCTTTGCTGAATTCCAACCCGGACCAGTCAAGATCTTCTTGGTAAGGAACCCAACCAAGTCTTCCTTCATGAGCCCTACCCTGGCCTGAAGACCGTTCCACAATCCAACGAAGCACTCGCATATTATCGCTAAAGCCGGGCCATAGAAACTTTCCTTCTTCATCCTTTCGAAACCAATTAACATGAAAAATCCTCGGTTTGCTTTTAAGCTTTTTTCCCATCTTGATCCAATGTTTGAAATAATCTCCCATATTATATCCACAAAAAGGAAGCATCGCCATTGGATCACGTCTTAAATTGCCCAAGACGCCCTCGGCCGCCGCTGTGGTTTCAGAAGCCAGGGTTGCCCCTAAGTAAACTCCATGGTTCCAGTTAAAGGATTGATAAACGAGCGGAATGTCAGACATTCTTCGACCCCCAAAAATAAAAGCAGATATGGGCACCCCGTTAGGATTTTCCCAATCTGGATCAATGGTTGGACATTGAGATGCAGGAGCTGTAAAACGGGCATTAGGATGTGCTGCGGGAGATTCCATTTCAGGATTCCACTCCCTTCCATGCCAATCAATTAATCCATCTGGGGCTTCTTTGGTTAAACCCTCCCACCAAACATCACCATCTTGAGTCAATGCCACATTGGTAAACAATGTATTTTCCCTCATGGACTCCATTGCATTGGGATTCGTTTCCCAGGATGTTCCTGGAGCCACTCCAAAAAAACCGGACTCCGGATTAATCGCTCGGAGCATTCCATTTTCATCGGGCTTTAACCAAGCGATATCATCTCCAACAGTAGATACTTTCCACCCCTTCATTGAATCTGGCGCAACCAACATCGCCATATTCGTCTTTCCGCACGCACTTGGGAAAGCACCAGCAACATAAGTCTTTTTACCCTCTGGGTTCTCTACCCCAAGGATTAACATATGTTCAGCCATCCAATCATTATCTCGGGCCATACAGGACGCAATACGCAGGGCTAAACATTTCTTACCCAACAAAGCATTCCCACCGTAACCACTTCCATAGGAAACAATGGTTCGTTCTTCCGGAAAATGTACAATATGAGTATCTTCCGGATTACATGGCCAAGGCACATCCTGAGTTCCCGGAGGGAGTGGAAAACCGACTGAATGTAAGCAGGGCACGAAAAAATCTTTTTCCCCTAATATATCCAATACCTGACTACCCATTCGGGTCATAATACGAAGATTTAAAACTACATAAGGCGAATCGCTCACTTGAACTCCAAATTGAGATAAAGGTGAACCAAGTGGTCCCATACAAAATGGTATAATGTACATCGTACGCCCCTCCATTGATCCCCTGAATAAACGTTTAAGCTTGGCCCGCATCTTCCTTGGTTCTTCCCAATTATTGGTCGCTCCTGCATCATCCTTTCCATAACTGCACATGAAAGTACGGCTTTCCACGCGAGCCACATCGCGAGGGTCAGATCGAACAAGAAAACTATTGGGCCGTTTTTCTTGATTTAATTGAACCATGGAGCCTTGGTTAATCATTAAAGAACAAAGGTCATCCCATTCCTGATCCGATCCATCACACCAACGAACATCTTGGGGTCCACACATTTCAACCATTTTATCCAACCATTTAAGCAAGGCCTGGTTCTTGGTCTTACTCCGATCATAGGTAACTTTATTAGAATCCATTATAATCTACTCGGTAAGGGTTCAAAGGTAGATAGTCAAACATTCCCTGTTTATTAATGATAAAAATTCCTCTTTTTTACTAATTTTAGAAATCAAGTTTGCCAATCCCTTGATGAAGTTGTAACTCAGTTATTTGTTTATGTATAAGCACAAGAACCAAAGAGATGCCATATTAGCCCTAGAAGACGGAAGCGTGTTTAAAGGATTTTCCTTTGGCGCCAAAAAAACCGTTGAAGGAGAAGCAGTTTTTAATACTGGAATGACTGGTTATCAGGAAACCCTGACCGATCCATCTTACTATGGGCAAATTGTCACTATGACCGCTCCACAAATTGGAAATTACGGGGTCAATGAAGAAGACGAAGAGTCCGATGGCCCCAAAGTAAGCGGCTTTGTGGTTCGCGAACTTAGCCCAGTAGTGAGTAATTGGAGGGCCACACAGTCTCTTGATGATTACTTAATGACTAATGGAATACCAGGAATTTCAGGCGTTGATACTCGTGCCATCACCAAAAGACTTCGTATTCATGGTGCCCTTAAGGCATGCATCAGTACTGAAAACATTAGTGAAGAAGATGCCCTTAAAAGAGCTCAAGATTGGACTGGAATTGTTGGACAGGACTTCGTGAAGGAAGTAACTTGTAAAAAATCATACACCTGGGATTCAACCGGAGAGAAAAGCAGGTCTTTTACCGTAATAGGAACTAATCTTCCTACCACATTTCAAAAACAATGCTCTCATCGCTTAGTTGCATTTGATTATGGGGCCAAAAGAGCTATTTACAAAAATTTACGCCGGCACGGCTTTGAAGTTATTGTGTTGCCAGCCGACGCCACTGCAGAAGAAGCGATTTCCCATAAACCAGACGCCATCTTCTTATCAAATGGCCCTGGAGATCCATCTGCCCTGGATTATGCCCATAAAACTATCCAGTCATTAATACCCGATTATCCAATCTTTGGGATTTGTTTAGGACATCAGGTACTTACGCACGCAATTGGTGCCAAAACTTATAAACTGAAATTTGGTCATCGAGGGGGAAACCAACCGGTAAAGAATATTGAAACTGAAAAAGTCTCAATTACTTCTCAAAACCATGGTTTTGCTGCTGATAAGGACAAGCTCGAAGAAATGGGTGCCATTGTGACTGAATACAATTTAAACGATCAAACTGTTTCAGGTATGAGGCTGAAGAATAAACCGGTTTTCTCCGTACAATATCACCCGGAGGCATCCCCTGGTCCAAATGATGCGAACCATCTGTTTCAAGCATTTCATCAATTAGTAACCGAGCATAAGAGTACATTGGCATAAACTGGTTACCCAATCGCTTTCAATTGAGGTTGAACATTTTTTATTTTTCTAAGGTTTAAATTCCTTTCTTTATAGTAAAGAATAAATCATTGATGAATTCTGATACTGAGGAAAATATAAAATGCGGAATTGTATATGACCCCGTCTTTGAAAAGCATCAGACCGGATTAGGGCATCCCGAACAAAAAAATCGGGCTTCGTTTATCTTTCAAAAACTCCAAGACCAAAAATTACTCCAGTTCACTAAAAATATACCCGTTCAACAATGCACCTTTGAAACCCTTTCTTTAGCCCATAATCAGGAATATCTAAGAAGATCAAAAAAGGAAATAGATACTGGATTATCAAGCCTAAGCACAGGAGATACTGCCATTTGTGACCAAACCTGGAATGTCGCATCCTGTGCAACTGGCGGAATTATCAACGCAGTAAAGGAAGTGGTCGCAGGCAGGCTCGAAAATGCCTTTTGTATAACTCGACCACCTGGACACCATGCAAGTTCGGATAAAGGAATGGGTTTTTGTTTATTTAACCATGTGGCGATTGCCGCCCGTTATGCTCAAAAAAAACTGGGTATTCAGAAAATTCTTATCGTGGATTGGGATGTTCACCATGGTAATGGGACTCAAGATATTTTTTATGAGGATAATTCAATCTTCTTCTTTAGCACACACCAATCTCCTTGGTATCCAGGAACAGGAGGAAGGGAAGAAAAAGGAACCGGTCAAGGATTAGGCTATAATCTTAATTATCCCTTTCCGGCAGGTTCAGGTAAAAAAGAAATTCTTGATTATGCATTCGCCTCGGAACTTCCAAAATACATGGCCCTGTTCAAACCCGAGTTAATTATCATATCCGCTGGATTTGATTCTAGAATCAACGACCCACTTGGACAGTTTCAATTAGAGGATCAGGATTTTTTTGAACTGACAAAAATCATTATTGATCTCGCTAAAGAATACGCGAACGGGAAAGTTATTTCAGTATTAGAAGGGGGCTATAACTTGAATGGATTAGCCTCTTCTAGTATCGCCCACCTCCAAGCATTGTTGGGTAAAAATCGATGATTTTTAAAATCTTTTTAAAAATCACCAGTTCATTAGACAAATTTCAAATATTGGGTTATGATGAGATATTCAAAAATTAATTCGTTCAGAAAGTTCTGCACCTTCATCAAAAGTTAACGATTCTACACGCAAAGGAAGGCAAAAGCAGACTAGAAATCGATGAATTTTTAAAGTGCTATTACCCTAGCACTTTTTTTTGTCTAGTTTTCTAATCAATAGTATTTAAATTTAAAAAAAGTTAATCCGCCGATTGGACAAATTTAATAAGTTGAGTTAGGATAAAATGTTCAGAAAAAAAATATTCTTCAATATTGAATTTCCATTTCCTCTAAATAGAAGGCTTACAATTAGAGGAAAGACCAATACTTCAAAATTAGAAGATTTAAAAAAGTGCCGAAAATCGGCACTTTTTTAATTTTCGGGCAACTCAATTGCACTACCCTAACACACCGACTTTCTTGACTAATTGGAATTAAGAGATTAGCAAGAAATATGCTTCGTGGAATTTCACCTTTACTCAGTCCCCAACTTTTAGAAACTCTTTACCGAATGGGTCATCATGACGAAATCGTTTTTGGTGATGCTCATTTTCCTGGAGAAAGTTGTAACGATACAATCATCCGAGCAGATGGTTTACAGATTAATGACCTACTTGATGCTATTTTACCGCTCTTTGTATTAGATCATGTAATCGAACAACCAGTCATGATGATGGGCCCTCTACCCGAGGATAAAGCGAATCCAAAAATCGCTTCGGATTATCAAAAAGTTCATGATGGATACGATGCGATTGTCAAAAAGCATTACCCTAAAACTGCTCCAATTTCACTCGTTGATAAGTACGACTTTTACGACCAAACAAAAAAAGCTTTTGCAGTCGTAATGACTGGAGATACTCGAATTTACGCTAATTTAATCTTAGCGAAGGGCGTTACCACCTGGTAACTAACCTCTTGATTTCCCTCCCGAGATATTCACGGTGGTACCATGAATGTAGGAGGCACGTTCAGAAGCAAGAAACACAACTAAATCAGCAACTTCTGACAATTTCCCACTTCTACCCAAGGGAATCGAAGAAGTACTACCGTATTTTTCACGAAGTTCTTCTGCAGTAATTCCACGGGTATAGGCAAGAGATTCTTCGTATGCAGGACTCCGCATCGAAGTGGTTTCCATGATACCTGGTCCTACCCCAACAACTCGTACTCCTTGCCTGCCCAATTCTTTAGCCCATGAACGAGTTGTGTTATGATTTGCCGCCTTGGTTGCGGCATACACACTCTGTCCTTCGCTACCCTCCATACCCGATTCAGAGGTCATGTTGATTAACACTCCACCCTTACCAGAAGCAAGCATGACACGGGCAGCAGCTTGGGCACATAAAAATTGACCCTTCACATTGACTGCAAATACTTTATCCCAAATTTCTTCAGTTAATTCTTCTTTGCCAGTTGGATCCA
>MEHZ011450788.1_pt1 | contig 26743 bp, 25 predicted proteins | sample 897221 | NCBI WGS metagenome assembly MEHZ01 (sample SAMN05514161, study PRJNA337945) | marine metagenome | isolation source: marine surface water | place: Arctic Ocean | collected 2007-12-13
GAAAGAGGCGCTTAACTGGGGCGTGACCGGAGCAGGCTTAAGAGCCACGGGTCTGGAATGGGATTTCCGCAAACAGCGTCCCTATAGCGGATATGAAAACTTCGACTTCGACGTGCCTATTGCTGTGAATGGCGATTCTTATGATCGCTGTGCAATCCGCGTTGAGGAGATGCGTCAGAGCCTACGCATCATTAAGCAGTGCATGGACAATATGCCGTCGGGCCACTACAAGTCTGACCACCCGCTAACGACGCCTCCGCGTAAAGAAAACACCATGCAGGATATAGAGACGCTGATTAACCACTTTTTAAGTGTTAGTTGGGGGCCGGTCATTCCTCCAAACGAAGTGACAATGGCGGTCGAGGCGACGAAAGGTATCAATAGCTACTATCTGGTAAGTGATGGCAGCACGACTTCTTATAGGACACGGATACGAACACCGTCGTTTGCTCATTTGCAGATGATTCCAGAGATTTCGCGAGGCTTTATGGTAGCGGACCTTATTGCCATCATTGCGAGTATCGATTTCGTTATGGCGGATGTGGACAGGTAGAAAAATAGATAGATAGCCAGGTAGAAAACAGGTAGCGCCCCAAAGACAAAAAGAGAAGCATAGAGGCAAATGAGTCAGCAAGTAATAGCAAGCACAGCGAACAAAGCTCGTAGTTTATCTTTGGAGGAGATTGCGGAGATCGAACACGAGATGACTTTGTATCCTGACAAGAGGGCTGTTGGGCTGGAGGCGTTGAAAATTGTGCAAAAACACCAGGGCTGGGTTTCTGACGCGAGTCTTCTTGGTATTGCAAAGTACTTGGATATTCCCGCGGCGGACTTGGAAGGCGTGGCGACGTTCTTTAACCTGGTATATCGCCAGCAAGTGGGCAAAAACGTTATTTTATTCTGCGACAGCGTTAGCTGTTGGATCATGGGTTGCGAAGGCATCAAGGGTTACATTAAGGAGCAGCTTGCTATCGACTATGGGGAGACGACGAAGGACGGTGACTTTACGCTGATTCCAGTTCCCTGTTTAGGAGACTGCGACAGGGCGCCGGTAATGATGGTGGGTCCGGATTTGCATAGAAACCTAACGCCGGAAAAAATTGATTCAATTATCAAAGACTACAAGAACAAACAGGATTAAACGGATACTTACGTGGTAGCAAATCCATTAACAAAAAATATCGATATGTCTCGCCCACCGCTGGACATCACCGCCTATGAAGCGAACGATGGCTATCAGAGCGTGCATGCCATCGCAAAGGGGTTAAGTCCTGAAGATGTCCTTGAGCTGGTAAAAGGCTCTGGGCTAAAAGGCAGGGGCGGCGCAGGATTTCCAACTGGCTTGAAATGGAGCTTCGTGCCAAGGGGAGATAACTCTCCTAAGCAGAAATATTTAGTAGTCAATGCTGACGAGATGGAGCCGGGAACTTTCAAAGACAGATTGTTAATGGAGGGTGACCCGCACCTCATGCTTGAAGGCATGATCATCGCCGCTTACACGATTCAAGCGAGCAAGGCTTATATTTTTTTACGCGGTGAATACACTGTCTCCGAGCAAGCTCTGCGCAAGGCAATAAAAGAAGCGTACGAGAGAGGTTATCTCGGTAAGAACATCCTCGGTACGGGTTTCGATTTCGATATCATTATGCACACGAGTGCTGGGCGGTATATTTGCGGCGAAGAAACGGCGTTGTTGAATGCGCTGGAGGGTAAGCGAGCCAACCCGCGTGCCAAGCCGCCATTTCCGCAAGTGAGCGGGCTTTGGGGAAAGCCAACTATCGTCAATAACGTAGAAACATTGTGTAACCTACCTGGAATTTTGACCTATGGCGTCGACTGGTATCACGGATTGACAAAGGGCAACGATCACGGAACGAAGCTATTCGGTGTTAGTGGCAAGGTAAAGACACCAGGTTGTTGGGAATTGCCGCTTGGCTTGCCCATAAGAGAATTGTTAGAAGGCTATGCCGGCGGGATGCAGGATGGCCTAGAGCTTAGGGGCTTTCTTCCAGGTGGCGGGTCAACGGACTTCATGCTGCCCGAGCACCTCGACATAGTCCTTGACTACGACGAGATTGCGAAAGTAGGTAGCAGACTAGCTACCGGCACAATGATTGTATTAGACGATAAGACTTGCCCGGTAGGGATGGTGGGAAATCTTATGAAGTTTTTCGCGCACGAGTCCTGCGGTTTCTGCACGCCGTGTCGCGATGGCTTGCCCTGGGTTGATCAGATATTCCGCGACTTTGAGAATGGTGAGGGCAGCGAAAAAGATTTACAGATCCTCCATGATCACGTCACTTATCTAGGGCCAGGTAGAACATTTTGTGCATTAGCGCCTGGCGCCACTGCTCCATTGGGTAGCGGACTAAAGTATTTTAAAGAAGATTTCGAAAAACATATTACACAGAAGCGCTGTAGCTATAAGCACTGATATTTTCAGTGTTACCTAGCTAAGCTTGGAGTAACTGATGGCGAAAATTGTTATTGATGGGGTGGAGCACGAGGTAAACCCCGATAACAATCTGTTGCAGGAGTGTTTGTCACTGGGTCTAGACTTGCCTTATTTTTGCTGGCATCCCAGCATGGGTTCTGTCGGTGCTTGTCGTCAATGTGCGGTTATGCAATATCGCGATGCAGATGACAAGGTAGGCACGTTAGTGATGGCGTGTATGACGCCCGCCACCGATGGAGCGATTATCTCTATCGAGGACGAAGGTGCTAAATCTTTCAGGTCCGATGTCATCGAAAGCTTGATGATCAGTCACCCACATGATTGCCCTGTCTGCGAAGAAGGGGGCGAGTGTCATCTTCAAGATATGACCTTGATGTCGGGTCACAACTACCGTCGCTACGACAAGAAGAAGAGAACACATCGCAATCAATATTTAGGCCCGCTCATTAATCATGAGATGAATCGCTGCATCACCTGTTATCGCTGTGTTCGCTACTATGGCGACTACGCTGGCGGCACCGATCTATCGGCGCAGGCTTCTCACCATCATGTCTATTTCGGTAGGCACGAAGAGGGTGTTCTTGAGAGCGAATTTAGTGGCAACCTTGTTGAGGTTTGCCCCACGGGTGTCTTCACTGACAAAGCGTTTAGTGAGAATTACAGCCGCAAGTGGGATCTGCAGACCGCTCCCTCAGTTTGTATCGGTTGTTCTGTAGGTTGTAATACAGCGCCAGGGGAGCGTTACGGGAGCTTGCGCAGAACCGTCAATCGCTACAATAGCGAAGTAAATGGCTATTTCCTCTGCGACAGAGGACGCTTTGGTTTCGATTTTGTAAACAACAGGGATCGCTTGCTAGAACCGGTGCAGCGGGTTGATAACACCGGCGAATTGTTGGCAGACGATCAGGTTAAGGCGCTCATTAAGGAGTTCACAACAGACGGGACCATAGGCATTGGTTCTCCGCGGGCTAGCAACGAATCAAATTTTGCACTACGGGCTATGGTAGGCGAAGAAAATTTCTATGCGGGTTATTCCGACGTCGAACATGAGTCGATGAAGGTGATACTGGATCTGGCCAGCGACACGGCATTTCATAGTCCTAGTGTGCGCGAGATTGAAACAGCCGACGCGGTGTTAATTCTCGGAGAAGACGTAACCAATGTGGCGCCGCGCATCGCATTAGCACTGCGTCAGTCGGTACGTAACAAGGCCAAGGATCTAGCAGAGCAAAGCAGAATACCTCAGTGGCAGGATGCTGCAGTGCGCGAACTCGCGCAGCACGAGCGCAGCCCATTAAGTATTATTAGCCCGGCAGTAAGCAGGCTCGATGACGTAGCCAGCGATAGAGTTATCGAATCGCTGTCTATCGTGGCTGCGATGGGACATCAAATAGCGAACAAGATATTAACATCCGCCCCTAACGCCTCTTCCTCAACAGAGCATGACGAGGTAATAGAGAAGATCGCAGAGCAGCTCAAGGCCGCGAAACGACCTCTGATCATCGCGGGTAATAGCAATGGCAGCGAGGTGATTAAGGCCGCCGCAAACATCGCTAGAGCTTTGCATGATGGTAGTGACAAATCAGTTATAGACCTTTGCCTATTAGTGCCTGAAGTAAATAGTATGGGCATGGGGTTGATGGTCGGCGCATCAAATCCACTCGGCGCTGGATTGGAAAAATTACAAAGTGGCGAGGCGAAGCGCGTCATCGTATTGGAGAATGACCTCTATCGGCGAGCCGCGAAGGCAACGGTAGATGCCGCGCTTACTGCAGCTGCAAAAGTATTGGTACTGGATCAATTGCCCACGGCAACAACAGCGAATGCCGATGTCATCCTGCCGGCTACCGCGTTCTCGGAACACGAGGCTACGTATATTAATTACGAGGGCAGAGCGCAGCTCAGTTTCCAAGTGCATCAGTGTCAGAAGCAGGCACAACCTTCTTGGCGCTGGCTATGTGATGTCGAGCATATCGACGATCTGGTTGAGCGTTGCAGTAACGAGCTTCCAGGCTTCGCGCGACTAGGTGAAGTATTGCCTAAAGGGAATCCGTTCATCGCCGGGATGAAGGTGCCGCGACAATCTCATAGATACAGTGGCCGCACCGCGATGAACGCAAACGTCAACGTGCATGAGCCAAAACAGATGGAAGATAAAGAGTCGGTTATGTCTTTCTCTATGGAAGGAATACCCTCGCAAAAAGATGCGAGTGTTCTAGCGTCTTCATGGGCACCGAAGTGGAACTCGAATCAGTCTATCAGCAAGTTTCAAGACGAGGTGAACGGAGAGTTGAAGCAGGGACACGTAGGTTGTCTGTTAATAGAGAGGAAAGATTCCAGCGGCAGTTATTTCGAGGCGGCGCCGGACTCGGCGGGGCCATCTGCTAATCAGCTGCGTCTGGTTTTTTCTTATCAAATATTTGGCAGCGATGAATTAAGTGCGCGCGCCAAGCCGATTCAGGCTCGAATGACAGATGCTTATATTGGTCTGTCTCCGGCGGATGCAAAGGCGAGAGATTTGCGTCAGGGTGATGTGGCGACAATCAGTCCGTTAGGCTCTCCTGTAGTAGTCTGCATTCGTACTGGCATCAAAGCTGGCACCGCCTTGTTGTATTGCGGTGATGGCAATATCAGCCCCGCCGATTTTTCTGGCGTTATTGAGGTGGAGAAGAACGCCACTCAATCTACGATTCGAGGCATTGGTAACTTGATCGTAAGCGATTTCCAAGAAGAGGAAATTAACTCATGACATTCGAAGTAGGTTCCGGTCTAAGCATAGGGGTGATATTGGCGACGGTTATTCTCGTTGCCGCTATGCTGATCTGGGTAGAACGTCGACTATTAAGCTTCTGGCAGGAACGGCTAGGGCCAAATCGCGTAGGCCCTTTTGGTTTGCTGCAGGTTGTCGCCGATATGATTAAAATTTTTACCAAGGAAGATTGGGTTCCTCCTTTTGCGGACAAATTCAGTTTCGTTTTGGCGCCGGCAATTATCATGACGGTGATCTTGATGAGTTTTAGCGTGGTCCCGTTTGCGCCCGGTGTTGGCGTTGTAGATTCGAATATAGGCGTGCTCTTCGTTCTCGCCATGGCATCACTAGGCGCGTATAGCGTGATGTTGGCTGGACTTTCTTCCGACAACAAATATGCCTTGTTAGGTGCATTGCGTGCTGCAGCCCAGATGATTAGCTACGAAGTCTTCATGGGCATTTCCATCCTTGGTGTGGTGGCTCTATCTGGCACATTTGATCTGCGTGAGATCGTGCTTGCACAAGAAGAGAACGGCTGGTACGTCATTCCGCAATTTATTGGTTTTGTGATCTTCTTGATTGCTGGGGTTGCCGAGAGTCACCGACTGCCATTCGATATACCTGAGGCAGAACAAGAAATTTGCGCGGGTTACCACACAGAATATTCAGGCATGAAATTTGGCATGTTCTTCGTTGGGGAATACCTCGGCTTGGTGTTGATATCTTCGTTGATTACTGTGCTGTTCTTCGGTGGCTGGTTAGGGCCTGCATTTTTACCACCGATATTCTGGTTCGCATTAAAGTCATTTATGTTTATTGCATTCTTTATTTTACTGCGTGCTGCCATCCCGCGTCCGCGCTATGACCAGCTGATGACCTATGGCTGGTTATTTCTATTGCCGGTTTCATTATTAAATTTGCTGATCACTGGCGTAATTATTCTGAGTACATCCTAATGTTACAAATATTTGGAGAAAGATATGCTCACTCTGATTAAGGACACACTGACGAGTCAGGTGGTTACCCTGTGGCGAGTGTTCTCACATCTATGGGTGAAGGCTGACACCGTCGAGTACCCTGATGTGCAGCCATATATGTTCCCACGCTGGCGTGGCCGCATCATACTTAGTCGTGATCCAGACGGAGAAGAGCGCTGTGTCGCCTGCAACTTGTGCGCGGTAGCTTGTCCTGTGGACTGTATAGCTCTGCAGAAAACCGAAGATGAGGAAGGGCGCTGGTATCCAGAATTTTTTCGCATCAATTTTTCTAGATGCATCATGTGCGGTTTCTGCGAAGAAGCCTGCCCAACGAATGCCATTCAACTTACGCCAGATTTCGAGATGGCGGAGTACAAGCGACAGGACATGGTGTGGGAGAAGGAAGACTTATTGATCGACGGCACCGGAAAATACCACGATTACAATTTCTATCGTGTGGCGGGCAAGAAGATCGGTGGCAAAGACAAGGGCGAGGCGTTGAATGAAGCTGTACCTGTTAATGTGAGGAGCCTGTTACCGTGATTTTGCTCTTCTACATAGCGGGATTCGTTGCTGTTATTGCAACGGTAGGGGTCATCCTACAGTCAAATATTGTACATGCGCTTATCTACCTAATTCTGTCGCTGTTAGCAGTCGCCGTTTGTTTCTATACGCTAGGCGCGCCGTTTGCCGCCATATTAGAAGCGATAGTCTACGCGGGTGCAATCATGGTGTTATTCCTGTTTGTGATTATGATGCTGAACATGGGGCAGCATAGTCTCGATCAAGAGCGAAGCTGGATGGGTCCGAAGGTATGGATCGTGCCTTCACTATTGTCTTCGGTGTTACTCGCACAACTACTTACCGTAATGATGCAATATGAACACGAGCTTGCGTTAACTACAGTCGATGTTATGGAAGTGAGTGCTTTGCTTTTTGGTCCCTATGTGTTGGCGGTCGAACTGGCATCCATATTGTTACTTGCAGGTTTAGTGTCCGCTTACCACTTAGCAAAAAAATGAAGAGAATAAAGTGAAAGAGAGCGAAATATTAAAGCCGTTCACCTACGTAATTCAAACGAGTGAGAAGAGATAGACGATGGAGTCGATCCCAATTGAACATGGACTGATACTGGCTGGCATACTGTTTGTGCTCGGTTTAGTTGGTGTGCTTACGCGGCGCAACATCGTATTCGTGCTTATGTCGCTCGAGATCATGATCAACGCCAGTGGCCTGGCCTTCATCGTGGCTGCATCGCGCTGGGAGCATGCCGACGGTCAGGTTATGTTCCTGATGATACTTACCTTGGCTGCAGCGGAAGTGGCGGTGGGCCTAGGTCTTATTATTCAAATGTATCGACGCTATCACACGGTCGATATTAATGTGTTAAGTCAGATGAAGGGATAGGGGCAGAAAGCTAGCGTGCAAGATTTAATTTGGCTATTACCGACGTATCCGTTACTGGGCTTTTTAAGCCTAGTGCTTACTAGTGGGAAGTTGCCGAAGAATGTTGTTGGTGCTATCGGTGCAGGATCTATAGGCCTGTCGTTTTTGACCGCCGCCCTGATCGCTTATCAATTCCTAAGCTCTGGTGAGACGCACTTTGTCATTGAGATGTGGACCTGGATGGCAGTAGGGAACTTCACCCCCGGTTTTAGCTTCTACATAGATGGCCTTTCGGTGGTCATGATGCTAATCATCACCGGCGTGGGTTTTTTAATTCACCTCTACTCCGCAGGTTTCATGCTGGATGATCCCAGCTACAGCCGCTTCTTCTCGTATATGAATCTGTTTGTAGCCTCGATGCTGGTTCTGGTTCTAGCTGATAATCTTCTACTCCTTTATCTAGGGTGGGAAGGAGTCGGGTTGTGTAGCTACTTACTTATTGGGTTCTGGTACGAGAAGCCCGAGAATGGCTATGCGGCAAGAAAGGCATTTATCACGACTCGCGTCGGCGACACGTCGATGGCAATCGGCCTGTTTTTGTTGTTCGCCCAGTTAGGCACACTAAATATACAAGACATGCTGCAAGCTGCCCAAACACAGTGGGCTGTCGGTTCCGGCCTAGCAGTTGCTGCCTCGTTGTTACTCCTTGGTGGTGCGGTGGGTAAGTCTGCACAATTGCCACTGCAGACTTGGCTGCCGGATGCGATGGCTGGCCCTACACCAATTAGTGCATTGATTCACGCTGCAACGATGGTTACTGCCGGCGTCTATCTGGTTGCGCGTACTCATGTACTGTTTGAACTTGCACCGAACGTGCAGCTATTGGTCGCATGGATAGGCCTAATTACCTTGTTGATGGCTGGCTTCACCGCCATGACGCAGCACGATATTAAACGAATTCTCGCCTACTCAACGATCAGCCAGATTGGCTATATGTTCTTAGGTCTGGGTGTCGGTGCTTGGTCGGCTTCGGTTTTCCATCTAATGACACACGCATTCTTCAAGGCCTTGTTATTTCTAGCTGCGGGCACGGTGATTCACAGTCTGCATCACGAGCATGACATCTTTAAGATGGGGGGGAAGCGCAAGCAGCTGCCAATCGCCTTCGCCTCCTTCATGATAGGTAGCCTCGCTTTGGCGGCTTTCCCATTCACTTCAGGCTACTTCAGTAAGGATGAGATTCTTATTGCTGCTTTGGAGATGGAAGGGCCGGGTATGATTCTTTGGCTAGGCGGCGTACTCGGCGCCTTCCTTACCGGCATCTACAGCTTTAGACTCGTGTTCGTTGTGTTCTTTGGTGAGAGCAAGGGGCATCACAATGAGACAGAGGTCACCGGTTTCAGCATGGCTACCCCGCTAATAATCTTAATGGTACTTGCACTGTTTGGTGGTTGGATACAGATTCCCGTGGACGCGGTCTTTGGTCACGGGGATGCTCATGAAGCAGAACACCATATCAGTGGATTGATGCACGCGATCATGATCGCCGTTCCTCTGCTAGGTATTGGAGTCAGTTATCTGTTTTTCATGTCGAAAACGTTCTCGGTAGAAAAGCTTATGGCCAATCAACTAGCGGCGCGGCTGCATCAATTCTGGTTCAGCGGGTGGGGGATGGATGCTCTTTACAACTTTCTCTTTATAAGGCCATTCGTGTTTCTCGCTCGGGTTAATAAGAACGATCTAATCGATGCCGGTTACGCGTTGGTGGTAGAAATTTCCCGGGCCGCCCACGTAATGTTTGCACGCACTCAAACCGGCCAGCTACGTTGGTATGTGCTTAGCGTCGCCGGCGGTGTGGTAATACTGATTACACTAGGAGTGGTGCTGTGATTTTAGTAGTGCTCATAAGCATCTTGTTTCTGGGTGGTGTTCTCGCCTGGTTATCTGAAGGCCTGGATTCCAGATTTCCAAGGGCTGTCGCACTGGTAGCTGTAGTTATCGACCTGCTGGTCATGATGGCTCTAGTTGGAGCAGATCCCGAGGGGTCTAGCTGGATCGTTCAGCTCAACGCACAGTGGATACCGCGCTTCGGCATTTCCTTTCATTTGGCCGCTGACGGGCTCAGCGTCCTAATGATGGTGCTAACAGCGTTTCTAGGAATTATTGCAGTTGGCTCGGCATGGGATGAGATTACCGAGAGAACCGGATTCTTCTATTTTAATCTGCTCTGGACTCTTGCCGGGGTTATCGGTGTCTTCACCGCGCTAGATCTCTTCCTGTTTTTCTTCTTCTGGGAAGTCATGTTGATACCGATGTATTTCATCATTGCGATCTGGGGGCATGAAAACAAAAACTACGCCGCTATGAAGTTCTTTATCTTCACGCAGGTCACCGGCATGCTAATGCTGATATCGATACTGGTATTAGCATATTTTCACTACGTACAGTTTGGCTGGTTCAGTTTCGATTACTTCGATCTACTGAAAGTGAATACCAGTAGCGCGATAGAAATGTGGATTATGCTCGGATTTTTCGTAGCCTTTAGTACGAAGCTGCCGAGTTTCCCTTTTCATTCTTGGCTGCCCGATGCCCACTCACAGGCGCCAACTGCTGGTAGTGTAATCTTGGCTGGCGTGCTGCTTAAGACCGGCGCCTATGGTCTGATAAGATTCGCCGTGCCGCTTTTTCCAGAAGCTTCCATGCAGTTTGCGCCGGTGGCTATGACGCTGGCGGTTATCAGTATTCTCTATTGTGCCAAGGTAGCCTTCGCGCAAACCGATATAAAACGCTTGATCGCCTACACCAGTATTAGCCACATGGGCTTCGTTATGCTCGGTATCTACGCGTGGAACGAGCAAGCGCTGCAGGGTGCCGTAATGACAATGCTGGCACACGGTCTAAGTGCTGCTGCATTGTTTATGTTAGCGGGTGGCTTACAGCACCGAATTCATACGCGTGACATGGATCATATGGGAGGGTTCTGGGCGAAAGTGCCGCGACTATCCTTCGTTGCCTTATTTTTCTCGATTGCTGCTTTAGGTATGCCTGGTCTGGGAAATTTCGTTGGCGAGTTCCTTGCATTGTTAGGCGCGTTCCAGGCGAGCATTAGTCTTACCGTTGCTGCTGCATTTGGTCTCATCTTCGCATCGGTCTATTCTCTTTGGGTTATTCAGAAGGTTTTCCATGGCGCTTATCGAAACTCGGACTTCGATGACACTCACCTAGCCGACCTGAGTCGTCGCGAGATGTTTTATTTTGGGGCGATGATGATTGGTTTGATTTGGATGGGTATGTACCCACAGAGCTTTTTGGATATGTCGTCCACTACCCTGACGAATTTACTTAACGAAACTGGGCAGCTTCTCTACACGCAGGGCAGCGAGCTATGATTACGTCGTTCAATGATTTACTCCCACTACTGCCATTGCTTATAGTGACGGCGACGTCCGTAGTAGCAATGCTGATGATTGGTATACGCCGTAGTTACATCGCCACCGGTGCCATAACGATTACTGGGCTGTTAGTGGCAACACTGGTTGCTGTGTCAATGATGGGCTGGACAAATCAGCAAGTTACACCGCTGCTCATTATCGATCAGTACAGCCTGTTATTTACTGTTGTTGTTTGCGCATCGGCCATGGTTCTTGCGGTATTGAGCTTTCCCTATTTCTTCGAGCTGGATGATCAAAAAGAGGAATACTTCCTGCTGCTAACGATCGCGACTGTCGGCGCTATTGTGATGGTGAGCAGCAATCATTTCGTGAGCACCGTGTTAGGCCTAGAGACACTCAGTATGTCTTTGTATGGCATGATCGCCTATCCCTTGCACAGTGCGAAATCGGCGAAGTTTCCGCTGGAAGCATCAGTTAAATATCTTGTTCTTTCGGCGGCCGCTTCTGGCTTTATCTTATTCGGTATGGCCCTGATTTACGCGCAGACTGGAACGCTTTCATTTGCCAGCGTTACCAAACTGCCCGCCTCCGGGCTGGGCGATGGTTATACGGTTGTTGCGTTGCTGATGGTTGTTTCTGGCATGGCATTCAAACTCTCTCTAGCGCCGTTTCATATGTGGACGCCTGATGTTTATGAAGGAGCTCCTCTGCCTGCTACGGCGTATCTGGCCACGATTGGTAAGGCGGCAATGTTCGTCGTACTGCTGCGTTTCATGCTGATAAGTGACGCCTTGAGCTTCGATTCAATGGTGGCTGTTCTCACTCTTATCGCCGCCACTTCTATGGTAGTGGGCAATCTGCTGGCTCTGTTGCAAGACAACCTGAAAAGAATTCTGGCGTATTCGTCTATCGCGCACATGGGTTATCTGCTACTCGCTCTGGTTGCTGGGCACTATGTCACAGGAACAATCGCCGTCGAGGCAATTACCTTCTATCTGATCGCTTATATGATCATGTCGTTAGGTGCCTTCGGTGTGGCGTCGATCATATCTTCGAGTGAGAAGGAGTTCGATTCGATAAAAGAGTATCGGGGACTTTTTTGGCGCAACCCTTTATTAGCTACAACTTTCATTGCAATGCTACTCTCTCTTGCGGGCATTCCGCTCACGGTAGGATTTATAGGCAAGTTCTATATTTTCCTAAGCGGCGTTGAGGCGGGCCTTTGGATGCTGCTAGGGGTGTTGGTGCTGGGCAGTGGCATCGGTCTGTACTACTATCTTCGAATAATCTATCGCATGTTCATGCCGGAAAAGCAGTCGCTGCCTTATCGAGTTGGTGGTGTGGAGAGTGTTGGTTCCTACGCAGTGCTCGCCATTCTATTATTCTTGTTGCTACTGTTTGGTATCTATCCCGAACCAATCATGTTGATCGTTGCCACAGCCTCTGCACTCATCTAAGTTTTATTTAGGCTCATCCTAAAAGCGAATCGCGCCGGTTCGCGCTGGTGGATAGTATGTCTTCGTTTTTAAAAAATAATGCCTCACAGTGCGCTGTGTTAGCAGCCTTATTGCTCCTGCTTACAGCTGTTAATCTTTTAACGGCGGATGGCTTGTTGGAGGCACGGCAGGAATTCGATCGGCGTAATCTCTATCAATTTTTTGACCCCGGCAGCTTTGATAACGATCTAGTGCTAGATAGCTATTTACTTCCAGCTGTTGCTCAAGGCAGCAAGCTCAGTAACCTGCATTTGCTTAATTTGCACAGGGATCGACTAGCCTACATCGCGAGAAAGGACGGGCAGGCGGTCTCCGTCGCCGTACCTGCGATTGCAGAAGATGGATTCAACGGCAAGATTGACCTGCTAATCGCAGTAGACATGTTCGGTCGGATTAGCGCCGCTCGGGTAATCGAAGACATCAATTCCGATCAGCTTTATGGCGTGGTTGATGTTATAGACTCGAAATGGATGAACGAATTCGCAGGGAATAGTATGCGCGACATCTTGCGCCTAAGCTGGCAGCCGATTACTGCTGAGAACGAATACGATCAGTTCGTAGGGGCATCGATTACGCCTAAGTCAGTGGCGAACCAAGTCTACGATGCGCTCGTTTTCTATCAATCCAATCGAATCGAACTCATGCGTGGAAGTCGAGGAAGTCGAGGAGGTTGAGTGAGTGAGAGAGTTGAGAGGGTAAAGAGGGTAAAGAGGGCGAGGGAAGCTATGACATTCAAGGATCATTTCTCCGAGCAGGCACAGGCGCTGCATGGGCTTGATACAGATGTCTTCGTCGATAACGTTAAAACCTGCCTTGCGGTGTTTTGGCGGCGTGGTGCTAGGCGGTTCATCAGATCAATGTCGCAATCGATGCCCCTATCGATGCCCTTGTGGAGAGATTGTACGGGGAGATATTTGGCGAGTACTGGCCGCCGCAGAGGTGCTTAGTTGAGAAGCACTATTGGGACATTGGTTTTTTATTCGCGGCATGCCCCGGGCGGAATGTCGTCATGACCGGTGAATGGAATTTGCAGCAGCTTTGCGGCTACTTCACTTCGTGGTCAGCCCCGCAGCGCTATAGAAAAAACAAGGGAAGCGACCCTTTGGAGCTAATGATTGAGGATCTTCATGAGGCGTGGCGCATGGAGTGAGCTGGCCACTCACGGTGAAGCTGACAAGAATGTAGAGCGTTGCCCTGCTGTGCCGCCTTGGTATTAGGGGCTAATCAGACTATCATTGCGCGCTCGACAGACAGCGAAGGGCACTCATGTCTACAAGCAAGATTTCGGTTATTGGTGGTGGTAGCTTCGGCACGGTGATAGCCAATATTACTGCAGAAAATGGCTATGAGGTCAGTTTCTGGATGCGCAGCGAATCCAAGGCAGAACAGCTCAATCGTACTCGCGAAAACTCGCAATACCTACCCAACTACCAACTTAATGAAAGAGTTGTAGCCACTTCTGACATGGCGGCAGCGGTGAAAGATAGTAGCCTGATTTTCGTCGCCGTCCCGAGCTCCTCCTTTCGCCAGGTAGTAAGGGACATGGTTCCGCATCTTGCCCAGAGTACTGTGCTTGTTAGCACCACGAAGGGAATAGAAAGTGGCAGCTTTGATTTGATGACTCAGATATTGCATCAGGAAGCCCCGAATGCCAAAGTAGGTGTGCTAAGTGGCCCGAACCTTGCTGTGGAGATCGCGAAAAAAAATCTCACCGGCACCGTGATTGCCAGCCCTGATGAACAAGTGCGCGAATTGGTGAAGAGTGCACTTAAGTCTACGTATTTTCGAGTCTATGCGAACAACGACATGTTCGGTGTGGAATTGGGTGGCTCGCTTAAAAATATTTATGCGATTATTGCCGGGATAGCGACCGCTCTTGGTATGGGTCATAACACCAATAGCATGTTAGTGACTCGCGCCTTAACTGAGATGGCCAGGTTCGGAAAGGAGTTAGGTGCTGATCCGATGACGTTCTTGGGTTTGGCGGGTGTAGGTGATCTGATTGTCACCTGTTCGACGCCATTGAGTCGGAATTACAGAATTGGTCTTGCCCTAGGCAAGGGCGTCCCTCTAGAAGAAGCGATAGCCGAGCTAGGTCAGGTGGCTGAGGGCGTGAATACGGTTAAGCTGGTGCAAGAGAAGGCCGAAGAATTAGGTGTCTATATGCCGCTGGCTAGCGGGCTATATAAGATAATTTATGAAAATGATTCTCTTGAGAATATAATTTCATCGCTGATGCTGAGTGAACTGGCTCTGGATGTCGAGTTTGCAGCGAATGAAGATAAGATTCTTGACTAGCGGTTTATACAGCGCAATAGATAAACGGCACTGAGTCGATCGTGCCTTTCAAAACACAGTAGAGGAATGTCCATGTTAAAAAAACGTAATGAGATTGTAGATAATATTATTCAGCCACCGGCTTGGATTCGAGCGCTGTTCGTGGCCGTCTTCGCGATGGCCTCCTATTTCGTTTTACTGCCTTTGGTTCTGGTGTTGAGTATCGCGCAAGCGCTGTTCACAATCATTACGGGCAGCGCCAATGCCAACTTAAAATATTTTTCCGCTGCGCTGGAACTGTATGTCTCGCAGCTGTTCAAGTTCATGACTTATCTTTCCGATGTAAAGCCGTTCCCATTTTCCGGCTTTCCCGAAGTAAAAGACGACTCACTACTAAAGGAGTCGGCCGTAAAGAAGGGGGCCAAGGAGAAAGCATCCGCTACAAGTGCGGCGGTAAAGAAACCTGCAGCCAAAAAGAAGGCTGTTAAAAAGAAGGCGGCGAAGAAGTCTCCTAGAACTACCGAGGTAGATGCAGGAGACAAAGGCGCTAGCGATTCTTAAACAGTGCTAGGCTGAAGAGAAACTGAGATGCTAGTCTATTTGTTACGTCATGCGATAACACAAGACAGGGCTGCATCGGATTCTGCAAGAGACTTAACTGTCGAGGGGCTCGCTCAGGCTCGTTCGCTAACTGAGAAATTCAAGCAGTATTCCCCCGCGATGGATCGAGTTCTTTGCAGTCCCTACAATAGGGCGCAACAAACGGCGTCTGCCGTAATGACATTATTCCCCGATCTGGCCCTTACCACTGATGAGAGTATTAAGCCCGGTGGCGATGTCTATGGCGTGTTAGACGCTATCGAGGGAATCGATGTGCAGCATCTGTTGATTGTTAGCCACAATCCATTCCTGTCTAACTTGCTGTCGCTGATGGTGGATGGCACTATGGAGTCACATCGCTACGTTGCTAACGCGACTCTGCATTGCCTATCGATGGATGTCGTAGCGCCAGGATGCGCTAAAATTGCGTACACGCTAGAACCGTAAGAAACCCGTGAGAAATCCATGATTTGTACTACTTATCAATTTGCAAGACGACTCCTGCCGCTAGTAATCCTACTGCTTGGTTTTCCAGTAGTGAGCGCCGCGCAATCCGATGAGCTTGTTGTCGGCTTTAGCGATCATAGCCTGGTCGCCGGGTTCGCTGATTCGGAAATTATCGAGCGAGAATTGCACAGAGATATCAACTACCGAATTATCCTCGGCGCATTAGAGAGAGTTCGCGGAGAAGTGATCCCCGAAAATTCCGAGAGACTCAGAGGGGATGTCACAAAGATTACCTATGAAGTATCGCAGGAGTTCACTGGTGATGATGTCTACGCGTTTTATCAGGAACAGTTAACAGCTAAGAATTATGAGGTGCTGTATAGCTGCGGCGGTAGGGAGTGCGGCAGCAGTAATTATTGGGCCAACGATATATTTAGAAATCGTATCCTCTATGGGCCAGAACGCAATCAACATTTCATTGCCTTTCGTGCAAATCCTGCTTTAGAGGAAAGTCCGTATTTTTCCGTGTATATCATTACCCGGGTCAATAGGAAGATTTATGCGCATATAGAGATCGTAGAGCCGGCCGGAACACAAGAGTCAGAACAAATAGCAGCGACAATAGAGATAGACGAACCGGAGATTCAAGAGCCATTTAACGCAGTGGTAGTTTCAAATTTACTGCAGCGACTGCAAGAACAGGGCAGTGTGATTCTTCCTCCTATTAGTTTTCAATCAAACGACAGCCTAGCCGGGCCAGCTAATTTGGAGTCGCTAGTCTCCGCCTTGAATTCAGATCAGGGACTTTCTGTTTATGTCGTCGCGCATCTGAAACAAGATGCTCAGTCACTGCAAGAATTAATGCAGCGCTCATTGGCAAGAGCGAATTCGCTTCGACAGGCCTTAATAGCAGCTGGCATCGACGCGCAGCGAATCGAGGCGGCAGGGGTGGGGCCGCTGGCACCAAGCTGTGCTAGTGGAGATTGCGAAGAGCGTGTCGAAATAGTGCTACGTTAGACGATCATCAGTTCCGAAATAGGTTGTTTACTTGACTAGAGAAAGGAACTCCGCCCGTGTTGACTGACTGTTTCTGAATGCACCCAACATGCAGGACGTGGTCATTGTGGAATTTTGTTTTTCGACTCCACGCATCATCATACACATATGCTGAGCCTCGATGATCACTGCCGCGCCGGCTGCATTGGTTTTCTCGACGATACAGTTAGCGATCTCGTTGGTAAGATTTTCCTGAATCTGTAGTCGTCTAGCGAAAACGTCGACAACCCTTGCTATCTTTGAGAGGCCAATGACTTTGCCATTTGGAATGTAGGCAACATGGCACTTTCCAATAAATGGAAGCATGTGATGCTCGCACATCGAATACAACTCAATATTTTTTACGATAACCATTTCGTCGGTGTCGGAAGGGAATAAGGCGTTGTTGATGACTTCGTCGATATCCATCGAGTAGCCCTGAGTCAAAAACTGCATGGCCTTTGCGGCTCTTTTAGGTGTATCAACCAACCCCGCGCGCATAGGGTCCTCGCCAGTTTGTTTGAGGATTTCTAGAAAAGCCTGTTCCATAGTGTTCACCATTTTAGGGGTCTGATTGCCGCCGTAGTACGCTGACTTTGCAAGTCGTGAAACGTTGGTCTTATCAATAGTCGTCTCAGCATGAGATTGGCGAGAGATTAGCATATTATTCGCTTGTTGAAGACTCTCTACGCCATTTATTGCGTTGCTGGATTACAATGGCACACCATCGGCAACAATTACTCATTCGAGCAGACGCAGTGAAAGGAACAAATTGAAAATTGCAGAAACTATTCAGCAAATGGCTGCTCGCTTGGACTCGGCGGATCTGTGTTATGGCCACGGTACTGACAACCCGCTGGATGAGGCCTTCTATCTCATCTACGGTCTTTTAGGAATCGATTTTGCGGATAAGCAGGCGGCGCAGTGTGAGCTTAACGCTGGAGACGAGGCGATGCTCGAGGCTGCCCTAAAGCGTAGGATCGACGAACGCGTGCCAACTGCCTATTTGGTAGGGCGTGCCTGGTTCGCCGGACATGAACTTTACTGCGATGAAAGGGCGCTTGTGCCGCGCTCCCCACTAGCAGAATTGATCAATGGCGAGTTCGAGCCACTGTTGCATGAGCCCGCGGGCAAGATCTTAGACCTTTGTACGGGAGGGGGGAGCATCGGCATCGCGACTGCCTTGTTATGGCCTGATTGCGAAGTCGAGCTTGCTGACATCTCTAGAGATGCGTTAGATCTCGCGAAGAAGAACATCGCGCTTCATGGCTTAGCAGACCGGGTTAAAGTGATTGAAAGCGATTTATTCGACACTATCGATTCACGCTACGACCTTATCGTAGCGAATCCGCCCTATGTGCCTGTGGAGGAATACGACGAGCTACCTGCTGAATTTGCCCGAGAGCCTGCCTTGGGGCTCATCAGCAAAGATGCAGGCCTGCAGATACCCCTTAAAATTTTGCGCGATTCGGTCGATTACCTGTTTGCAGATGGCCTTTTGGTGATGGAAGTCGGTTATAGCCATCCCCAATTGTCCGAGCGTCTCAAGCAGGTTCCTCTGCTTTGGTTGGAGTTCGAGCGGGGAGGCGAAGGGGTGCTAGCCCTTACGGCGGGGCAATTACAGCAGTACAGAGAACAGTTTAATTAGTGTACAATCGCCTGTTTTTCGGCCCTGCTGTCAGTATCTGCCAGATTTAAATTCTTTATTCGAGTGCTCAGATGTCAGGAAACAGTTTCGGCAAATTATTTACAGTAACTAGCTTTGGTGAAAGCCACGGGCCTGCCCTGGGCTGCGTGGTCGATGGCTGCCCTCCAGGCATGGAGCTGACCGAAGCTGATATGCAGCGTGATCTGAATCGCCGCAAGCCAGGGCAGAGTCGCTTCACTACGCAAAGAAGAGAGGACGATTCGGTAAGGATTCTATCCGGCGTGTTCGAGGGTAAGACGACCGGCACACCCATCGGCCTATTGATAGAGAACACTGACCAGCGCTCAAAAGACTACAGCAAGATCAAAGACCAGTTTCGTCCTGCGCATGCCGACTTCACCTACTGGAAGAAGTACGGAATTCGAGACTACCGAGGCGGTGGACGCGCATCGGCGCGGGAAACTGCAATGCGGGTGGCCGCCGGCGCTATCGCAAAGAAATACCTGCTCGAGACCTGCGGTACTTTGATCCGCGGCTATCTCAGTCAGCTGGGACCGATAGCCATAGATTCAGTGGACTATGACGAAGTAGAGAATAACCCATTCTTCTGTCCGGATGCCTCGAAGGTAGTGGAGATGGAAGAATATATGGCCGCTTTGAGCAAAGAAGGTAACTCGATAGGCGCTAGGATCAATGTCTGCGCTACGAATATGCCTGCAGGGCTAGGCGAACCTATATTCGATCGCCTGGATGCGGATATCGCTAAGGCGTTGATGAGCATCAATGCCGTTAAGGGTGTTGAGATTGGTGCGGGTTTCGAATCCGTCACGCAAAAGGGTAGCGAGCATCGCGACGAGATTACGCCAGAGGGTTTCGAAGGCAATAACGCAGGAGGCGTGCTAGGCGGTATATCGAGCGGTCAGGATATCGTCGCCAGCATAGCACTGAAGCCGACATCTAGCATTCGTCTGCCGGGCAAGTCGATCAATAGTAAAGGTGAGGCCGATGAGGTAATAACCACAGGCCGTCATGACCCTTGCGTCGGCATTCGTGCCACGCCAATCGCCGAAGCAATGCTTGCCTTGGTGTTAATGGATCATTTGTTGCGAGACCGCGGCCAGAATGGCAAGGCGCGCACGACTAGCAATACAGTAATCTAGAGCAGGAACCCCTTCTGATCGACTTATATAAATTCACATATAAATATATTTAGATCAGATAGTTAAATAATTTAATTAATCTAAAATATGAAACTGTTAAGTCAGTATTGGTGAACAAAATGAGCAGTAAAACGTTATACGACAAGATCTGGGACACCCATCTAGTATCAGAAAGAGAAGATGGTACAGCCCTGATTTATATCGATCGTCATCTGATTCATGAAGTGACTTCGCCGCAGGCTTTTGAAGGCTTGCGCCTGGCTGGACGCCTGCCATGGCGCGCGGATGCAAATTTCGCGACTCCTGATCACAATATACCCACTACCACCGAAGAGCGGAAGCAGGGCTTAGAGGGCATCAAGGACCCTGTTTCCAAGATACAGGTTCGCACACTAGACGATAACTGTGCTGAATTCGGTATCTTCGAACTCAAGATGACCGATGCCCGGCAAGGCATAGTGCACGTTGTTGGTCCAGAGCAGGGCGCGACGCTGCCTGGCATGACCATTGTCTGTGGCGATTCGCATACCTCTACTCACGGGGCTCTGGGCGCCTTGGCACATGGCATCGGCACTTCTGAGGTAGAGCACGTTCTCGCCACTCAGTGCCTGATGCAAAAGAAGGCCAAGAACATGCTAGTGCGTGTAGATGGTCAGTTAAAGCCCGGATGCACGGCGAAAGATATCGTGTTGGCGGTAATCGGTAAGATTGGTACGGCCGGTGGTACGGGCTTTACCATTGAATTTGGTGGAGAAGCTATTCAAGCGCTATCTGTAGAGGGGCGTATGACCGTTTGCAACATGGCAATCGAGGCTGGAGCACGAGCAGGTCTAATCGCTGTTGACGAGACGACGCTGGATTACATCAAGGGCAGGCCCTTCGCTCCAAGTGGCGATTTATGGGAGCGGGCGGTTGAATCTTGGCGCGGGCTGGTAAGTGATGCCGACGCCACGTTTGACGAGGTCGTTGTCTTAAAGGCGGTAGACATAGAGCCGCAGGTAACTTGGGGTACTTCGCCAGAGATGGTGGCTCCGATTACAGGTAAGGTGCCCGATCCGGCGCAGGAAGCGGATGAGACAAAGCGCGGAAATATCCAGCAGGCCTTAGAATATATGGGCTTGCAGGGTGGAACAGCGATCAAGGATATCAAGCTGGACTGCATATTCATCGGTTCATGCACAAATTCGCGTATCGAAGACTTGCGCGCAGCGGCAAATGTAGTTAAAGGCAAGAAAGTCGCTAATAGCGTTGAGGTGGCCATGGTCGTTCCGGGCTCGGGTCTGGTAAAGAAGCAGGCTGAAGCTGAGGGACTGGATCGTATATTCATCGAGGCAGGACTGGAGTGGCGTGAGCCGGGCTGTTCAATGTGCCTGGCCATGAATGCAGACCAGTTAGGTGAGGGAAAGCACTGTGCATCTACCTCTAATCGTAATTTCGAAGGACGACAGGGGTTCGGCGGCCGCACACACCTCGTCAGTCCGGCAATGGCGGCGGCAGCTGCTATCGCAGGTCATTTCGTTGATATAAGAGAGCTAGGTTAAAACCTGTTAAAACAGAAAGTTAAGAGAAAAACATGAACAAATTTATTGTAGAGAAGGGCGTGGTGTTGCCACTGGATCGTGCAAACGTAGATACAGATTTCATCATCCCTAAGCAGTTCCTGAAATCGATCAAGCGGACTGGCTTTGGTGTAAACCTATTCGATGAGCATCGCTATCTTGATAAGGGATTGCCGGACACTGATAATAGCCAGCGGCCAATAAACCCGGACTTTGTGCTCAATCAGTCGCGTTATAAGGACGCCAAAGTTCTGCTTGCTAAGGATAACTTCGGCTGTGGTTCAAGCCGCGAACATGCTCCTTGGGCGCTGGATGACTATGGTTTTCGTGCGATTTTGGCGCCAAGTTATGCCGACATCTTTTTTAACAACTGCTTCAAGAACGGGCTGCTCCCTATCGTTCTAGATAAGGCCACTATTTCAGCTTTATTTACAGAGGTTGAGGCAAACCAAGGCTACCAGTTAGAGGTGGACCTAGAGCAACAAATTATCATCAAGCCCGATGGCTCTACAATTGAATTCTCTGTGGATGCGTTCCGTAAGAACTGCTTGCTGAATGGTCTGGACGATATCGGGCTTACGTTGGAAGAATCAGAAACCATACGTAACTTTGAGGAAAGCTGGCGCAGCACTGCGCCTTGGTATTTCACGACGTCCAATGCGACTACTACTTAAGCTTCCTATTTAAGCAAGTAGCTTAAGGCTGTGGCCGTATTGGTTAGCCGCTCGTGTGCGAAAATATTAATAATTTCAAGAATTTAGAGAAAAAGTATGACTAACTACAATGTAGCAGTGGTAGGTGCGACGGGCGCGGTAGGGGAAACTTTGTTGAGCATCCTAGAGCAGCGCAATTTCCCAGTAGATCAAATATTCGCTCTAGCCAGTGAGCGCTCTGCCGGGAATACAGTGATGTTCAACGGTAAACCACTCATGGTGACTGATTTAGCCGAGTTCGATTTCGGTCAGGCCCAAATTGGCCTGTTCTCCGCTGGTGGTAGTGTTTCGGCTGAATATGCGCCGAAGGCAGGCGCGGCGGGCTGTGTTGTGATCGATAACACCTCGCATTTCCGCTATGACGCCGATATCCCGCTAGTAATACCCGAGGTAAACCCTGAGGCGATAGCGCAATACACAAACCGCAATATCATCGCTAACCCCAATTGCTCTACGATCCAGATGCTAGTTGCGCTGAAACCGATTCATGACGCGGTCGGGATTAAGCGTATCTCTGTGTGTACTTACCAGGCCGTGTCCGGCTCTGGCAACAGTGCCGTCAAGGAACTAGCGAAGCAGACGGGAGAGCTATTGAACGGCCGCGAGGCTGAGTGCAAGGTTTATCCACGGCAGATAGCCTTTAACGCGTTGCCGCAGATCGATGTCTTCATGGAAAATGGTTATACCAAGGAAGAGATGAAGATGGTCTGGGAGACGCAAAAGATTTTCGCTGATGACAGTATTCAGCTTAGCGCGACCTGTGTCCGTATACCCGTATTCTTCGGACATTCAGAGGCGTTGCAGATAGAGACCCATAAGCCTATTAGTGCGGCGAAGGTGCGTAACCTATTGGAGAATGCAGCCGGTGTTACGGTGATTGATGAGCGAAAAGATGGCGGATACCCTACAGCCGTGCATGACTCGGCGGGCGAGGACGCAGTTTTTGTCGGGAGAATCCGTCAGGACATCTCAATTCCCAGTGGTATTAACCTTTGGGTGGTTTCCGACAACGTACGAAAGGGAGCCGCTCTCAACTCAGTTCAGATAGCTGAAGAGTTGATAAAAAGCTATTTATAATGAATACTTACAGGCTATAGTGAAGAAACTATATTACTATTATTCTGTCACATCGACAGCCGTGTTCACTAAGCGATTGTGCTGATTTAGAGAGTTATCAAAGGGTCTGGCTTTACATGTGCTTAGCAATGTCAGCGACCTGTTGAGAGAAAAAGGGACTATGCTACGTAAAATCGTCGTCACTCTGACCATGCTGCTCTGCAGTATGGCGACACAGGTGTCCGCTTTAGGGCTAGGCACCGTCACTGTAGAGTCCTCGCTTAACCAGCCATTGCGTATGCGTATAGAACTGCTTCAGCTAGGCGATGCGCGACTGCAAGATATCCGTGTTTCGGTTGCATCGGGCGCTGACTTTGCGCGTTTCAATATTGAGCGCGATGATTTCCTTTCTAATATCCGTTTCAGCGTTGAGTCGGCAGGGCAGGACAACGTAGTAATTCTCACCTCTTCGCAAATCGTCCGCGAGCCGTATCTAAGCTTTATCCTAGATACACGCTGGCCTAATGGTCGACTGCTTAGTGAGCACACTATCCTATTGGATCTTCCTGTGTTCGACGACCAGCAATCCAGTGCTGAAATTAGGCAGCCAATTAGCCCAATTCTGCGGCCGCCTATTAGCGCTCAAGCGGCAGACGTCGAGCCGGCGACGGCGCCTGTTGTGGCTGCGCCGATTTCAACTAATTCTGCTATAAGTCCACAGCCTGAAATTATATCTGCGCAGCCTCAGGCCGAGCCTGAGGCCATCGAGGCAACAGCAGAGCCAGAAGATCCTGAGCCTGAAGTTGTCGAGCAAGAAACTATCGTGACAGACAGCAACGACACGCTTTCCGACATTGCCCAGCAAGTTAGACCAAACACCGTGGTGTCCATGCAGCAAACCATGTTGGCGCTGCTGGGTCTGAACCGGAATGCCTTCGCCGATGGCAACATCAATAAATTGCGCAGTGGAGAGGTATTGCGTGTTCCGACTTTAGCAGAAATACAGTCGATTGACCCTCGCGATGCGGTCGATGAAGTAAGGCGTCAGAATCAAGATTTTGCTGATGCTGATGTTCAGCCACTGGCAGCACCGTCAGATGCCATGCCAGATCAAGATGATCAGCCACAAGGTCAGCTAAGCGTAGTGAGTGTAGACGATGCAAGGAGTGGCGCCGCAGGATTAGGCGATGCCGAGAACGAAGGGCTCGATCAACGTATTGCTGAATTAGAGGCTCAGTTGGCGCAGCGTCAGGAAGAAGCCGATCGTGCAAGAGTAGAACGCGAAGAATTAGATTCCCGCATGGCTGATCTCGAGGTGCAGATCGCGGCCGCACAAGAAATTATCCGGCTGCAAGATATTCAATTAGCGCAATTGCAAGAGTCGCTTAATGCTGTCGCCGCTGATGCGCAATTAATAGCAGAGCAGCAGGCGATCCAGGATGCCGCCGCGGCAGAAGCCGCTCTGCTGATAGACCCGCCGTCCAGCTTAGCTGATGAGGTGACCGTCAACAGCATATTCATACTCTTCGGTATTATTCTGGTCATCTTAGTGTTGGTCGTGCTGATGCAGCGCAGAAATCGTGCAGCGAAGGTAGATGATAACAACATCGATGAAATGGCTGAGCAAAATTTTGATGTTGGTACTGAAAATGCTGACACAGAAAGTTCAGAGACAGACGAGGCTGTCACAGAATTAAGGGACTACGATTCATCTGATTTAGAGGGTGAGCTTGACGACGTCACTACCGTATTCGATGAAATGGAAGAGGCAAGGCAACGTGAAGAAGCAGCAGCAGAGGAAGAAAAGGGGGTAAATCATGAGCCTAAACCTAAGCCTTTTCTAGATGGCTTAGGGATTGATCTGGACTCATTCGATTATGACGACAATGTTAATGAGCCTGAAGTAGGACAAGCTAAAGATGGACCGGTCGGCACAGAAAAAACAAAAGAAGTCCCTGCTGAATCTCAAAAAGTAGATTTGATGTTCGACCTTGGCGACGATGATGCCAGCGAAAACAGTGCAATTGAATTTGAGGCTAATGAGGGTGCAGTAGAAAAGACTGAAATATTCGAGTTTGATTTAGATAACGATTCAAGCGCGATAAAGAGCGAAGTTAAAGATCCCAAAGATCTCGATACAGTAGAGTCCGACGCAGATGCCGGCACACAAGTTACCGCTGATACGGACGCAGCAGCGAGTATCACCGAAGTAACTGACGCGACCGATGACAGTGTTGTGGATAAAGAAGATCTAAACGTAGTTGAATTCTCCTTCGATGAGGAGAAGATAGACGGCGGCGCTGAAGCACCAGCGCCCGCGAGCAACGAAGAGGTTGAACCCTTTGATTTCGACCTAGACCTAGACCTAGATCTAGACGGTACTGCTGGTGATACTGCACTGGAGAAGCCAGATGCCGACGTGACCTCTGTTATCGAAGACGATGTAAAAGACTTCGACTTTGATCTAGATGAGATCGACATTGAGTCGGCCAAAGAAGAGGCAGCAACCAGCCAGGCGGACGCAGATGATGACGATTTAGGTTTTTTATCCGATGACGACGTTGAGGTAGAGGCTTTCGATGATGTAGAGGAAGCCAGTATGCTGTCGGTTGATGACGAAACAGCGACTAAGTTAGAGCTCGCCTATGCTTACCAGAAGATGGGAGATATGGAGGGAGCTAAGGAAATCTTGCAGGAAGTCATTAAAGAAGGCTCCGACGAGCAGGCAGAAGAAGCCAGCAAGTTACTTGGGTCACTTGTTCGCGAGTCAGACTAGTTGTTTAGTACTTGCTTTCGTAAACCTGCGTCGATCTGATCAGTGTCAGCTCCCGAACAAGCCAACCCTAATAACCACCGCATAGCGCTAGGCATCGAATACGATGGTTCACCGTATTCCGGCTGGCAGAAACAAAAATTCCCGCAGCAAGAAACCGTCCAGGAATATATTGAAACCGCGCTTAGTAAAGTTGCGGATAGCAACGTAGTCGTGAGTTGTGCCGGTAGGACAGATGCTGGAGTGCATGCTACTTGCCAAGTAGTTCACTTTGACACTGAAATTGATAGAGGGGCTAAAGCTTGGACGCAGGGTGTAAACAGCATGCTACCAAGGACTATTCGGGTAGTGTGGTCACGGACGCAGGAAGACGATTTCCATGCGCGTTTTAGTGCGTTATCCAGACGCTATCTGTATCTGATGTACCAGCGCGAAACGCAATCTGCAATGTTGCATGGCAGAGCGAGCTACAGTCGAAGAGAGTTGGATGAAGTCTCAATGCATGCGGCGGCCCAACACTTTCTCGGTGAGCAGGATTTTACCTCCTTTCGCGCTGCCGGCTGTCAATCGAAGACAGCGATGCGCAATGTTATGCATGCGAATGTCTATCGTCGTGGCGGCTTTCTCATCTTCGATGTTAAGGCGAATGCATTCCTACAGCACATGGTGCGCAATATGATGGGATCCTTGCTGCAAGTAGGCAGGGGCGATAAAGGGCCAGCGTGGATAGCCGAGTTGCTGTCGCTGCAAGATAGGGCGCGGGCAGCTCCTACAGCTCTGCCGGATGGCCTCTATCTAGTCGGAGTTGAGTATCCCCAGAGTTGCGACTTGCCCAGCGAAATTTCGCAACCAGACCTGCTGTTAGCAATCTGAAGTGCCAGCTAGGACGTAGAGAAAGTTTTTGGTCTGCTTGATAGTCGTAAATCTGTGGATTTGCTAGAATACGTTTCTTTCACTAGCCTCTAGACTCACCTTGCAGAAAACTTGGACTAAAATTTGCGGTATAACGCGAGCGCAGGA
>MEHZ011278303.1_pt1 | contig 26626 bp, 22 predicted proteins | sample 897221 | NCBI WGS metagenome assembly MEHZ01 (sample SAMN05514161, study PRJNA337945) | marine metagenome | isolation source: marine surface water | place: Arctic Ocean | collected 2007-12-13
CGCTCTACCCCTGAGCTACATCGGCAGAAAAATTTGAGCGAGAGACCGGGTTCGAACCGGCTACATTCAGCTTGGAAGGCTGACGCTCTACCAACTGAGCTACTCCCGCTTATTTCTTTCTGTGGGGAGAGCAGGATTCGAACCTGCGAAGGTAAAACCAACAGATTTACAGTCTGTCCTCGTTGGCCGCTTGAGTATCTCCCCAACATTTTTCCGAGCCGATGGAGGGATTCGAACCCCCGACCAGCTGATTACAAATCAGCTGCTCTGGCCAACTGAGCTACATCGGCAAAAATTTATTGGTGCATAAAAAAAAGAACGTAATCTTTCCCAAATCTTTAATTTTAGGACTGCAAATGTATGAAACTTTTCTTTATCACAAACATTTTTAAGAATAATTTTAATGAAGTTTTCTTTTGCTAAAAAAGATTAAATGAATATTTTGCTAAAGTATTTATGAAATTCAAAAAAAAAGCGATCGTTTGCGTATCCAATGACCTTGTAACGGACAACAGGGTAGCGAAAACTTGTCAAGTTTTAAAGGAGCTTGATTACCATGTATATCTTGTGGGTAGAAGAAAAATCAATAGTCCTGAAATGAACCATCGCGAATACAAGCACAAAAGGCTAAAACTCGCATTTGAAAAAGGCCCCTTATTTTACATGAACCTGAATGTAAGGCTCTTTTTATTGTTGCTGTTTCGAAAATCTGATCTGATTTACTCAAATGATCTCGACACCCTTTTACCCTGTTATGCCGTATCTAGACTAAGAAAGGTGAGGCTCATTTATGATACCCATGAATTATTCACTGAAGTTGCAGAGCTTAAAAGCCGACCCTTTGTTCGTAATATTTGGTTAACTATTGAAAAATGGATATTCCCAAGGCTTCAAACAGTAATCACAGTTAATGAATCAATAGCGAAAATCTATACAGATAAATATGGGGTTAAGGTAAGTTCCGTTCGAAATGTGCCTCTGCTAGTAAACAATAAGCAAGACGTGCAATCAAGATTTGATCTGGGAATAAAAGATGACGATTTCATCATCATAATACAGGGTTCGGGCTTAAACAAAGATAGGGGAATCGAAGAAGCGATATTAGCTATGAGCTATTGTACAGATTGTGTGTTATTGCTTGTTGGCGATGGAGATATCATTCCTACGGCAAAAAACATCGTGGAAACTAAAAAACTAACGTCCAAGGTCAAGTTCATTTCTCGCAGACCCTATTTAGCATTAATGAGAATTACCCGTTTAGCGGATTTGGGATTGCTTTTAGATAAAAACACAAACTTAAATCATGAGTTAGCACTGCCGAATAAATTATTCGATTACATTCATGCTGCTACGCCGATTCTCAGCTCGAGACTGAAGGAAATATCGGAGGTTATTAAAAAATATGATATCGGAATTTTTATTGACGATATCGAGCCCGAAATAATTTCAGAAGCCATTATGGAATATAAAGACAATCGTGCTTTATTAAATAAACATCGTGCAAATTGTCAAAAAGCCTCAGAAATTGAAAATTGGCAAGTTGAAAAAGAAAAGCTAATTCATTCAATCGTTAATTAGTATTTTTTTTTAATGATAACAGAAAGCTCAACTTATATAAATCGAACAGGACAAGACTTGCTACACCCTTTTGCAGCATGAACCTGCTCGGTTTTAAAAAAACCATAAAAAACAAGCTCACCAAAGGCACACGCGACAAACGTTGGTGAATCTTTAAGATTCTTATCCTTGATAAAAGATTCACATTACAATCTGTAAGCTCCCAGATATGAATGAGATTACGCAATGCCTCATCCGTTTTATTTAAGAATTCGCTATTGGTGTCAATAACGGCATTTAATACGGGGTTATCAATATGTGATATTTCAATCTTGTTTTGCTCTAGTTGAAATCCAAAAAGTGTGTCCTCATGGCCATAACCTATTATTTTCTCATTGAATCTATGTTTACTAAACGTATCTCTTTCGATAAGGAAGTTGTTCGTTTTAAAAGACAAATTTGGTTTTTTTAACCTTTCAGAATAGCGCTTACTTTCCTTCAATGCCCCATACTTCCATCGCAATCTATGTTTTCTGTTCGGTTTTTCTGATTGATAAATACTTGCTCCAAACAACAGTGCGGTTGTCTCTTCCTTTTGTAACCGTTCAATATATTTAGAAAGAAAGTCAGATCTAATGACTTGAGAATCACAATCCAAAAACAATAAGTATTTAGCTTCAGTATGTTCTAAAAAGGCATTGCGTATTTTTGATCGACCAATATTCTGTGATCGTTTAATGACCTTTACTTGTCCAGAGAATAAATCGTATTGCTTCTGAAATCCTTGAGAAGAGTGGTCATCAATGACCACAATAGAAACCTCTTGCTCGAGCTTGCTTTTTTGCATCAACAAATCTTTAACAAGATTGCTTACATCCTGATTATAAACGGGTATGCAAACTGCAAGCATAATTGAATTAAGCCATTGTATTAGGCGTCCCGAAATTCATTGGAGGGATTTCAGTTTTCGGGTCATCGAGTGCTCCAAAGTTTTCTTCATACTTCTTCATGTTATCTTGAAGTGCTTTTAAAAACCTTTTGGCATTTTGAGGATTCATGATCACCCTTGAACGGACTTTGCCTTTAGGCATCCCAGGCATCACCTGAATAAAGTCACATACCAACTCCGATGGAGAGTGCGTTATTACTGCTAAATTCGAATACACACCTAAAGAAGTTTCTTCAGATAATTCAATATTCATTTGCTTTTCATCTTGATTCTTAGACATTTTCTTCTATTTCTAATTCTTGTTCGTTAAAAACGATACCGTATTCGCTCAGCTCTGCAAGAATAGGTTCATAAATCTCTTTTTGTATTGGCAAAGTGACTCCTTTTGTATTAATATCAGCATTTAAAATCATTTTTGCCGATATCGCCAATGGAAGTCCGACAGTATTTGCCATCGCAGTATAAGTTTGGTCTTCACCAATATTTATCATTGAAGATACGATTTTTTTAGATTTCCCTTCGTGCGAATATTCAAACTCATGATACATCACCAACATATCTTTGTCATCTTCAGATAAAGACATTTTTCGAACCATCAATTTCTCTAAAAGCTGCGCCGGTGTGGCATCTTTAAATCCAAAATCAGTATCGGCATCAAAAACACCCAACCATTCAAACTGGTCATAAAGATACATACGGTCTTCCCTAAGAAAATACTTAAACTTCTGTTCTACAGAAAGGTTTGGAATGAATGGTAAGAATGCATTAAGAAAATCACGGGGCCTCAGATTTTCGGCATTATTCATTGGAAAGGCGTCATCGGTCATACCCAACTCTATAAATACATTAAATCCTTTGCAAAAATTTGGCCTCCGTAAAGTCCCTCTGTATAAAGTAGCAATACCGTTCAATCCGTAGGTCTCCTTGTAAGAAAGAGAATCTCTGTTAGGATAGCCTACAAACTTACCATGACCCGGAATTATGATCCGGTCTAATCGGTCAAACAACCTATTGTAAGGGATGTATTTAAACTCGTGATTATCTAAGAACATAGCCGTCCCTCCCTTTCCTGCAAGCACAACATTTCTTGGATTCCAAGTAAACTTATAACGCCAAGGATTATCATCATAATCCTGAGCAACAAGACCACCACAAAACGATTTAAAGCTGTTTAAGCTTCCGCCTATTTCTTTAATTTGGTCAATGATTTTCATTGCGCTCATATGATCAAGTCCAGGGTCCACACCGATCTCATTCATGATCACGATACCTGCAGCTTTCGCCTCTGTATCTAATTCACGCATTTCTTCAGATATATATGAAGGCGTAATCAAGTTCTTTTTCAAGGCGATGCAATCACGTGCAATTTCAACATGAAATCTTGCCGGAAGCATGGAGATAACTAAATCCGCTTTCTCCATCTCAGACATCCTTTCATCGCGTTCTGTCGCATTGAAGGAAAGTGCTTGGGCATTAGAATAGCCTGCAATAAGTTTTTCAACGCGGCTTAATTCTCTATCAACCACCCTAAGTTGCCACCCTTCTTCTTTTGATGAATTTAGAAGATATCTTATCATCGAAGAAGCGGAAAGTCCCGCCCCTAAAATCAGTATAGTTTTCATGAAATTTTAATTATTTGGTAGAAGAAATAAATGGACGAAGTGTTTTAAATAAAGCCTCTTCATCCCATGGTTTTTCTATAAACTCCTCTAAAAGATTTTCTGACTTCAACAAATCTACTGAAGACCTATTGGCTTGACCTGACAACATAACACATTTTAAATGGGGGTGCTTTTCTTTTAATTTACGAATGAGCTCTGCTCCTGTCATTTTCGGCATCTGATAGTCCACCATCACAAAAATGACATCAATCTCATCTTTAATTAAAATATCTATGTTTTCAATAGCTTGATTTGGATCCGTAAAATACTCTATTAATGTACACTCCTGATCCATGATTTTTGTCAACTGAAAACCCAACATTTGAAGGATATAAGGATCATCATCGACACAAACTACAGCATACTTCATTTCAGTCATAGCTCAAAAGTAATTATAAATTTCGTCAGCGATTCGTTCGACTCAAGAATAATATTAGCCTTGTGTTCTTTTAAAACATTTTTAACGATGCTAAGCCCTAATCCTGAGCCACTTTTCATTCCTTTTGTTGTATAAAACTTGTTAAATATTGTATCGGCAATTTCCTCTGGTATTTTTGGTCCATTGTTTTCAAAAACAATCTTGAGCTGTGTATCACTTCTTTCAGCGAATATACCTAGGTATTTATCTTTCTGATCTGACATGGCTTCAAGACCATTTTTTACAATATTTGACCAAAGTTGAAATAGCTTAATATCATATCCCATAAACTCAATTGACTCGTCGACTTCAAAGACAAGGTTGACGTGCAAACTAATTTCATAATTAAAAACACCTAATACCGTAGAAATATTCTCTCTTAAATTGATTAACTTTTGCTCTACAGCGCTTTCTCCTTTAATAAACGCCCTCATATCTTGAACAACGCGAACCGCTTTGTCACTTGACTTTCGTATCGTTTCAAGCTGGGCCATTGCCATTTGAAGTTGATTCATTATTTGCAAATACTCCTTCGCGAATGGCTTTGATAAAATCATGAAGATGTCATCCTCATTCGTTGGATTAAAACGACATTTAACCAAAAGGCCACTGATTTCGTCTAATTCAGCAGGGACATCGCCCTTGAAAGAACCATTCAAATACTCTATCATCTGTTCCTTTTCTTTGCGCATTTGCAAACCACCGACATACATCTCTATTCTGTTTTTTTCGACATGGTTCAAAATATGTGATAACTCCTCTTTTGTGAAATCACAAATAGAACCATTAAAAAGACTGCTTAGAATAAAGTTAACGTTATCGGCTCCAACGCGAATAGTACCCAGAGGTGTGTTTAGGTCATGCGCTATCCCTGATGATATTTCACCGATAGTGACCAGCTTTTCTTGCTCTAAAATGGAACGGGTAAGATCCATGTTCTTTTTGGTGTTTTCTAAAACCTTTTTTTCAAGGGATAAATTTATTCCAGCCAATTCAGCCTTGGTTCTCTGTAATTCTTCTATATATCCTTTACGAGCAAATACATTCACGAGCATTTGAGAATAAATTCTTAAAAGATTTTTTTCATCAATGGTAAACGCTCGTTTTGTCTTCATGATATCAAAACCAATAAAACCAATAGCTTTATCATTATCCATCATTGGAATAGAAATCAAACTTTGAATCCCTTCATCAGTTAAGACATCCTGGATTCTCTTGTCCTTAACCTTTGACACATCGGGGAATTCAACAAACTCTCCTTTGACATGTTTATTCATGGAATACGGAACATCAGAAAATGGCATTGAAGTTAGTTCGTTGATTTGACTTCGAATTCCTTGAGCCGCCCACTCGTGTGTTATTGAACACGTTTCATTTTCATAATCGTACTTAAAGACATATGCGCGATCAGCAGAAGAAAATTTTGCTATTTCTAAAAGCGATGCATTAATTACACTATCGATTTCAGAAACAGGAGTGTTAATATACTCTGTAGTAATTTCCAACATGATCTCTTTAAATTTAGCCATCTGATCAAGTTGTATCTTTACCTTCCTTACCTCTGTCACGTTAAAAAAGAACCCTTGAGACCCGATAAATTGACCATTCTCCATAATCGGCTGAGACCTTCCTGTTATATCAATTTGACTAAAGTCCTTAGCGATAAATTCACATTGCAAATTTTCTACAGTGTTTCCCTTCATTAATTCCGGCATGACCTCGGCAAATTCTTTAATCGTATTATCTGAGAAAAAACTTAAAATGTGCTTTCCTAATACCTCATCTAAAGATTCATAATTCATGTTTAGAAGCCATGCCTTATTCGCATAGGTAATGCAGCCTTTTGCATCCAAAGACTGAATCATTTCTGATGACTTATCCAAAAGATGACTATACTTCATCTCGTTTTCAAGCCTCAATTCTACCTGCCTTTTTAATTCTGTAATGTCAGACTCAACGGCTATGTAGCCTGTAATGTCATTATTTTCATCTTTTATTGGAATAATATTTATCGTCAGCCAATACTCCAGACCATCCTTGCTTCTATTCTGGATTTCAAGTTCAGAAATAATACGCCCTTCGTTTAACGCGTTCCGAATTTTCTTTTTTGCCTCAGGGTCTGTTTTTTCAAACTGAAACATTCGCGGCGTGTTTCCAATAATTTCTTCTCGAGAATACCCTGTCATCTCAATGGCAGCGTCATTGACCCAGGTTATATTTTCCTTAGCGTCTGTTATAAGTACCAAGTTTGTGGTCTTTTTCGCCACCAATGATAACCTTTCTAACTCTTCTTGTAAAGTCGATTTTGCCGTAATATCCTGTATCGATCCAATTAATTCTATCGGATTACCTTCTGCATATCGTAATTCCCAAACTTGGGCAAGAACCAAAGTTTCTCCATCTGAAAGGCGCTTCAATTTAAGGTCAGATGAGAAGAACCTATCCTGATTTTCAATCATCTGCGGCAGAACATCCTGTAAAGTCATTTTTTCATGCGAGACAAAAAGACGACTTAAACCATCCATATTCTTAATGACGGATTCATCAACCCCTAATATAAGGTCGAATTCATCCGAACTTTTCCAAGCATCATTGTTGAAATAATAACGAATTATTCCAAATTTTGCATTTTTCTGAGCCAAAACAAACTCCGATTGCGTCTGTTGTAAATCCAAGGTTCTTTCTTCCACAAGAGTTTCTAGTTTATCCACAACTTGGGCATCTATTGACTTTTGATCAAGTAACTTCACCCTTAATCCCCTAATAGCGTTGACAAGTAAACCAATCTCATCTTTGGAATTTGACTCAGGCAACTCACCTGTGAAATCTTGATTACTTAAAGCTAGTGTAGCATTAGTTACAGAGATAATAGGTTTGGAAATCCACCTAGCTAGAACGTAAAATGCAATTAAAAAAAAGATGGTAAGACCCAAAAGAAGGAAATAGATGGGGCGGTTGTTTTTACTTATTTCATCCTGAATTGACGATCTTGATACGGCTATTTTCACAAAACCGCTCCTTTTATCACCCAATTCATCTAGGTAAGAAAAAGATGAGGTTTGATAAATATATTTAATACTGTCCCATTTTATGATTTCATTTACAGCGATATTATTAGGCCGATGTGAGAAATACTCGTCATCATCAAATATGGATATAAAAGCAATGTCATGATCCTTTTGAGCGAAATCAAGAATCGTTTTTAGACTACTAAAGACGATGTTTGGATCACTATCCGCTAAAGTAAAGACTAGCTCATAATTCATAGCCACAGTCTTAGACAGTTCTAGGGTTTGTGCTTTTTTGTTTTGAATATAATAAGCTTCTTGTTTACTCGGATAGTACAAAGCCGCGACAGATATTATAATTAGTAATGCAAAGGCAAATGGCAGCCAAATCTGAAAAGTAAAAGAGTTAAATCGAATCATTTGACAATCATTATCTTTTGTTCAATACTAAAGTCTTTATCATTGCTAATCATTCCTATAGCACCTTTGTTTTTTGAAATAAATTCAATAATCTCGGCATCGGAATCAAAGAAGAACGGGGCACTGTACCTCCCTTGAAAAACGAGAGCGTACCAATACTTTTTAACAAAATAATATGACTTATTATAGAGTAGCTCGGAATAGAGCTCGGCTTTGGGGTGCTTAGAAGATGGTAGAACAAGCAGCACTGCATTCTTATTGGGCCACTTGATATACTTGCCTTTAAAACAATCCTTCACTTTACGTTGAGTCATTGAACGCTCTCCTACATCATTACCGATGATCGTGACAGGAAAATCAATTATTGCAGTTTGAGAATTTGAAATTGGAGAGACAATTAAAAATAAAACCAGGAAGGAAATCACTTTAAAACCCATAGGAACATTGTATTCTTAAGCCAAAATTACTTATTGAGTGATCGTCTTCCATAGATATTGATTTGCGATACTCAACTTGAGATTTGATATTAAAGTTAGGAGAAAATTCGTGTTTATAACCAATAATCAGATTCGTCATTAACATGGAACCTAAATGTAAATCATTATCTGATACCACTAGAAAATCAACCGCAAAATAAGGCACAAACCTGTCCTTAATACGGAGTCCCGCATACATGTAATTTGAAAAATTATGAGCAAGACCAAGTGAATCAGTTGAAGTAGCATTATAGGAGAACTCATTGAGCACTTCGATCTTTTCTGTGAAATAAGCAATGGAAGAATTTGCGAGATGAAATTGTAAACTTCCCGTATACAAAGGATTCATTCCTTCGTCATGAAGTACATGAGACGACAACTGAGAAGCATCTGAAACTGAATTATAATAATAAGCACCCCCTATCCGCATACCCTCAATTGGTTTAAAATGAAAAGCCGCGGTTAATGACAAACCTGTATTCAATGAAATATCTATGTCGTTTTGTGCAAGTCCGCTACCGACGACCACGTCGTAACCGAAATTGTAATCCCCTAGGTTTTGCCCTTGAAGTCTAAATCCCAATGTATGAATAGGGGTGAAATGTGACAAAGCAATTGGCCTATTCACTGTCGGAAAAAAAACTCTCCCATGGTGATAAACATCATTCCAATAATTTACGGGTGTATGCATTTTACCTATAATTAAACTGTGATTCTGGTAATATTGAAATTTCAACCGAGCCCTTTGAATCGAAGCTTTGAAACCAGAATGTTTATTGACCTCGACTGTAAATTCGCCTAGAAAGGAAATGTCCTCTTTAAAAACAGAATTAACAAACAAGTCGTGTTCGCCAATAGACATCTCAGAATTAACCGCATTGTCATCAAGTTGGACGCCAAGATCAAAATGCCCATAACCATTCACGGTGGTCCTGACATCTTGAGAATATGTTAAGCCTGCTAGGACTATAGAAATGAAACCAAAAATTATTTTACTCATAATTTATCGTATTTTTTTAATGCTGTTATGAATTTAATCAAATCCAACTCTCGCCAAGGTTTTTCAATAAAAGACTCTAATAGATGGTCATTTTTCAACTCAGTAACCTGAACTGAATTTGCCTGCCCAGAAAGTAAAACACACGGGATCTCAGGGTACTTCTCCTTTACTTTACGGATAAAAGTCGCCCCAGACATTTGAGGCATTCGATAATCTGTAATTATAAACGCCACTTTAATATTTTCGACATAAACATCATCAATACAAATTAATGCGTTTAAAGGATCAGTGCACAATTCCAAAATCGTTTCGGACATATCCAAGATTTTCTCTAACTGAAAACCCAAAACCTGAAGAATCATAGGGTCATCATCAACACATATTACGGCTTGTTTATATTGAATCATTGTTGCCGTAAGAATTTAATAATAAATTTTGTTGAATGGGCATCTGATATTATATTGATTTTACCTCGATGCTCCTCTAAAACATTTTTAACAATGCTCAATCCAAGTCCAGAACCATTTCGCTTGCCTTTAGTAGTGAAAAACTTATTAAATATCTTGGTTTGTAAATCTGATGAAATCTCTGGCCCATTATTTTCTAGTATAATACTATAATACTCAGAAGTGACCTCTGAATACACTTTAAGAACTTTATCACTTTGATCTTCCATAGATTCTAGTGCATTTTTTATCAAATTAGACCAAAGTTGAAAAAGCCTAACATCAAATCCACTAACCTCAATTTGACTATCCACATCAAAGGTAAGGTCAACCAAGTTCTGTATTTTATGACTAAACACATTTAAAACCGTTCCAATGTTACTTTTAATATTAACCACACCCAATTTAGCACTTCTTTTTTCATGAATAAAAAGACGAAGGTTCTGGACAACTTCAGAAGCCCTATTACTTGAATTGGTTACTGTATCCAATAAGGAAATCACCATTTGAACATGGTAAATGAGATTTAGAAAGCCTAGTGGGTTTGCAGACATCAAAACACGATTAATTTCCTCAGTATCTTTAATGTCAATTCTGTTTTTAACCATCATTAGAGCAACCTCTTGTAGATTGTTTAAATGTATACTTGGGTGTAATTCTGACAGATACTCAAGGAAGGCATCTTTTTCACGTTTGATTTGCACCCCCCCAATAAATAATTCAAAAGACGAATTCATTGATCGATTAAAAGCATACTCAATCTCAGATGAATTAGACTCTGGAAGCACACTGCTGAAGAGCTTATTAAGCGTGTAATTGATGTTTTCGGCACCACTTTTAATAGCTCCCAACGGAGTGTTCAAATCATGGGCCACTCCTGATGCAAGCTCACCTATAGTTACCATTTTCTCTTGATCACGAAGGGAAGAGGCCAACTCCATATTTTTCGCAGTCTTTTCTTGAACTAATCGTTCCAAATTCACATTTAAATTTTGAATGGTCTGTTGATTCATAATACGGTCTGTAATTTCAAACTCGACCATCATTGAGCCTGTTATCGATTGATCCGCCCCGAACAATGGCTGAAGGCTTAATGACACCCAGTATTCCTCACCATGCTTACTTCGACGCATCATTTCTAATTGAATGGTACTGTTATCAATTAAGGCTTGTTGAATTTTCTTAATGTGCTTGTTCTTTCCATCATCATAAAAGTAGACTTCCGGCCGGTTACCTAACATTTCATCCATAGAAAAACCAGAACGATCAATCATGGCTTGATTCGCCCATGTAATTTTTCTTTTTTCATCGAGCATGAGTACGCCATTATTCGTTTTTTTAGCAACTAATGACAGTTTTACATTTTCTTCTTCAGCTAGAACTCTCTTTGTAATGTCTAATCCATAACCAATGATTAATCTTACCTCTCCGTTTTCATCGAAAAGAGGCCCCATAGTACGGTGAACTACAGTCTTGTTTCCCGAAGAATCAAAAAATTCATCAGTCCATATTTCAGTCTTTTTTGTTTCCAGTATCTTGTTAAAAGTAGCTCTTCTAGCATCTGCAATATCATTTGATATGCCTTTTAGCTTACAATAATCATAATCATCTTTACCAATCATAAACGCCCTGAGTTCATCATTTTTAATGCCCATAGGGTTGAGGAAAATATACTTATGGTTCAAATCGAAAACAGCGATATCTGAGGGGATATTATTTAAGATAAATTCGTAAAATTCTCGTTGCAATTCAATTTTATCGTTTAACGCTTTTAACTTCTTTTGATCCTCTTCATTGGTTTTTCGATAATTGGTTATATCATGTGCATAGACATTTATATAGCCGAACTCTAAAATAAACACAATGTTAATTGAGTAGTAATGGTCTTTGGTCTGGAGATATAAATGCGTAATACGTCTTTCCTTCGTAATAGCATCATTAATAGACGACACTAACTCTTTCAATTCTATTCGATCATTTTTATATTCTATATCGTCTAAAAATGAGACTTCAGAAGCGCCATTATTAAAGATTAACTTCATTTTAAGGTCAAAACGAAGAATTGGTTCGGGATTCTCCAATGGAAATTTAGAGATTTTATCGAGTTCAGTCTGAAATCTTTTTATCTCTTTATTTTTTAGCAGTAAATTATTAGTGATTTCTTGCGATTCTCCAAGACTCCTCTTATTCAATTGCTCAATAAACAAGAATTCCGCAATGTTATCGTGAACAGGGAAATCCTGCACTGTCACATTGTAATTTTTAAGTGCGTAATTACTGTTTACGATTGGAGCGGCAAATAAAAAATAGGAGGTCTCTTGTTTTACAATTGAAAATTTAAAGCGTTGACTGCCATCTTTTAATTCAAGAAAGTGCATTTGCTTAAGCCACTGTTCTGAAATCTCATTAGCAGCTTTTTCATCCTTTCTATCCATTAAAAAATAATCGAAAATACTTGTTTTCGTTTTGATGTTGGGTACTGATTTTAAAAAATTAGGGCCCATATTCTTAATATGAAAAGCAGCGTCTAACTCAAGATAATAAGGTGAGCTTACGTTCAATAAATTTAAATAATCAATCTTTTTCACTGTCTACTTATTGAAATAATTCGAGTTTTACCAAGAGATTTTAAAGACGAGTCCATTCACTGATTTGTCTTCTTCGAGCTGCTGAATATCGAGAACAACAAGATCAAAACGCTTGCCCAGTCCACGTATGAGCCCGTATAGCATCGGAACTAGTCCTGCTCTATGAGAATTATACACAAGCTCAACAGAGTTTGATGTTTCATTTCTCGTAGAGAAAAGAGGCGCCTTGAGTTCAGGCATCATATTATTAATCCTTAAATGTAGCATGTCAAGATTTCCTAGGAATTCTGTAAATGAATTTCCGGATAAATCTAATAAATCGCCATATCCTTGTTCTGCAGTAAAAAGTATCCAATACTCACCAAATGCCTCTAAAATGGAGTTTGCATCTGTATTTAAAACCTTACTCGCAGCTCCAACCAAATCATAGGTTAGTTTGTCTGGGTATGGACTCATAGAAATAAAATCGGCTTCTTCATGACCAACCTCTTCACAGATTAAATCCCAATTCTCCTGCCCATGATTATTGACAACTAAGTCCTTAATCGCTTTATTTACAAGTCCGTACATATTTTTAGCTAAATGATTTTGCAACCAAAGTTACAACAAAGCAAGGCTTAAAAAAATATTCTCTCAATGCAAATCAAGGCACATTCACCGCACTAAGTAGTTACACTTAGTCAAGCCTACTTGTTTAAACGTAGTAATGGATAATCAGACCCTTGTAAACCGCAGTTGATCCGGAGAAAAACTATTTTCGCATTCTAACCCCACCAATTATGTCAAATTTAGATTTTTTCAAAGGATGTCTGCAAAATGAAATGGAGGCTACCTTCGCTATTCTTTCAGCAATACCATCTGATAAATTGAATTACACACCACATCCAATTAACAGAACTGCTTATGAAATTGCAGAGCACATTACCGCACATGTTTATGATTTCAATGTGATTCTGAAAAATGATAAATGTGATGAAAAGCTATCCTGCCCATTTTCTGATTCAGCAGATATTGCGAAAAAAATGAAAAGCATGTGGCTAGAAGCAATGGAAACTCTTGAATCTTATACAGAACAAAAGTGGCATGAAGAAAATGTGGAGTTACTTGTTGGAGGAGAGCCATTTGCGACGATGCCTCGTTTTCAGATGATGTGGTTTTTTTTAAATGACATCATACACCATAGAGGTCAACTTTCTTCTTACATCCGTCCCATGGGAGGTAAGAACCCCGCAGTATATGGCTACAGCGCAGACACTATCTAAACCAAAACTTTTAAAGGGTTCAATTGCCCAGCAAATAAATTCGACAGCGTTTTAACTTTTAATTTATTGAGTGGGTAGCCTTACACAAATGTAATCGCTATTTTTGCAGTCGATGAAGCAAATTTTTACTAAACTACTTAATGCCCTATTCTCAATGAAAGCAATGACCTTAGGGCTTGTTGTTTTTTTAGTGGCTATTGGCTCTGCAACTTTTATTGAATCCACCCATGGTATTCAGGCGGCAAAGATTCTTATTTATAATGCCCTTTGGTTTGAAATTCTACTGTTGTTTCTTGGGCTCAACTTAATATCAAATATCTTTAAACATAGAATGTATAAACGAGAGAAGATTTCTGTTCTTTCTTTTCATTTGGCATTTTTAGTTATTCTCTTAGGCTCAGCCATCACCCGTTTTGTTAGTTTTGATGGCATCATGGTTGTCCAGGAGGGTAAGTCTTCGGATTTCATCTACACGTCTGACCCCCATGTATTAATGCAAGTAAGTGACATCAAGAATGACACTTCAAAAAACATCGCTTTTAAAGCTTATTTATCCGATTACACCAATAATTTCGGGAATGACTTTCATGAAGAATTGAGTTTTAAGAACAGGCTCATTTCAATTGATTACGTAGATTTCAAATCAAAATGTATCGACTCCTTCCAACTAGACAAAAAAGTGCAAACTAAGGTATTGGATATTGTCACAGAAGGTATGGAATCTCATTACATAGGTCTAAGGGAGTCCTTAATGGTCGGCGGCGTTCCCTTGATTTATGGTCAAGAATTAAAAGGTCCTGGAATTGAACTTAAAGACACAGAGGAAGGAATCCAAATCTCAACTTCTGTCCCTATGCGTTCCCTCGCAATGAGTGAAATGCAAAAATCAAGACAGACAGGAACCGCTCCTGCTGATTCACTATATTTCAATTACGAAGTGGACACATGGCAACCTTTAAAAACAACAACCTTATATCAAGTGGGAACGAGTCAATTCGTAATAAAGAACATTTATTCAAATGCGAGAAAAGCACTTATTTCATCAGGGAAGAAAAACGTCGGTTCTGATTACCTTACTGTAAGCGTGAATGATGGAGATGAATCCAAGCCCTCGAAAACGGTTGTTCTCCAAGGGGGCATGGGTACGATTCCGCTACCCAATACCTTTACTTACAATGGACTAAATTATCAAATAGAATACGGTTCTATTCGCCGACCTATCCCTTACGAAATTACTTGTAGGGATTTTCAACTTGATATGTACCCAGGCTCAGAATCACCCTCTTCATTTGCTAGTGAAATCACCCTAAAAGACACTTCAAAAAACAAATCATTTAATAAAAGGATTTTTATGAATCATGTAATGGATTATGAAGGATATCGATTCTTTCAATCTAGCTATACGCTGGACAATCCAAAAACGCCAGAGAATGAAGAAGGAACTGTATTAAGTGTTAATTACGACAAATGGGGGACCAACATCACCTACATCGGTTATCTCCTTATGGCGATAGGAATGATTCTTTCGATCATCGCACCAAACGGACGGTTCAAAATGCTGAATACAAAACTTAAAAAACTCAAGACAAAGAAATTAGGGCTGATTTTATTACTTGTTGGGTTAAGTAGCTTTAATACGGAGGTATTATCCCAAGACAGCACGGCTCACGACCACTCCAAAAATGAACACAAAAAAGAAACTATTGTTAGTGGAAAGACCTTCAAGACACTAAGTATAGATGCTGCAGATAATTTCTCATCACTTTTGGTGCAAAGTTTTGAAGGACGTATCATTCCTGTACACACGCTTTGTGACCAACTATTAAGAAAAGTTTACCGAGATAAAATATTTTTTCTGAATGACAAAGAATACAATGCGGTTCAAACGATAACCAGCATGCATATGTATCCCGCTTTTTGGATGAACCAAAAAATCATCTACGCAGCCTCCGCGTTACAAAAAAGAATAGGCCTAGAAAAACATATGTCTTACAATAGTTGCCTAGACTCTACCGGGGTCTTTAAATGGGAAAAAGAATATGCGAAAAGCTTTCAAAAGCTGGAATCAAATAGAGACGAGTTTGATAAAAAAATCATTAAATTTCATGAACGATTTCAGGTCACCTACGGTATTATGTCATGGGAATATATGAAGCTGATCCCGGTAAGTCAGGACAAAAACAACACCTGGGTGTCTCCGTTAAATATGGACGCAAGGCGCTCCAATGATTCCATGAGTGTCATTGCTTCGCTTAACTTCTTTCAGTCTATTTACGAGGGGGATAATAAAGTTGCAAATCAAAATCTATCAAAATTAAAATCCATTCAGAGAAACGTTGCTAAAAACATTGTTCCAGCTGAAGAAATAGTAAATCTGGAAATCATATATAATGATCTAAATGTTTTTAAAAGAACCTTAAATGGCTATGGAATCGTAGGGCTTTTAATGCTAATCCTGTTTTTTATTAAAATCTTTCTTTCGAGTTCTCCACCAATTTTTGAAATCCTGAGAAAAGTATTATTTACTCTTTTAATTGGTCTATTCCTTTTTCATGCTTCGGGACTTGCTATGAGATGGATTATTTCAGGACATGCACCTTGGAGCAATGGTTATGAAGCCGTCATATTCATTGCTTGGGTCAGTATGTTGGCTGGGTTTTTATTTTCTCGAAAGAATGCAGTGGTTATCGCAGGCACAGCGATTTTAGCCGCATTAATGATTTTTGTGACAGAAATGAACTTGTTAGATCCAGAAATCACGCCACTTCAACCTGTACTCAAATCGTATTGGCTAATGATCCATGTTGCTGTAATAACAGGTAGTTATGGGTTTTTAGGACTTGCATGTATACTGGGTTTCTTAAACCTTACTCTTTATATTTTTCAAACAAATACAAATAAAGTAATCGTTAAACGAAATATAAATGAACTAACCTATGTTTCCGAAATGACGATGACTATTGGCTTATTCATGCTTACTATTGGAACGTTTTTAGGCGGTATTTGGGCTAATGAATCTTGGGGACGCTATTGGGGTTGGGATCCAAAAGAAACCTGGGCACTTGTTTCTGTTTTGGTTTATGCTGTAATTCTTCACCTTCGATTTATCCCTGGCCTGAAAAGCAAGTTTGTCTTTAACCTGGTTGCCTTCTGGGGCTATTCAGCCATCCTTTTCACCTTCTTTGGTGTTAATTTTGTGCTTGTAGGCTTGCACTCCTATGCCCAAGGTGATGGCCTGAGTGACATTCCAAATTGGATTGGTTACACCGCCGTATTCTTTGTGGGATTTAGCATTCTTGCTTTCCTTCGAAACAAAAGAATGAAAAGTCCAAACTCCTCTTCAAATGACGAGCGATAGTATTTTATACGAAGACAATCACCTGATTGCCGTCAATAAAAAATCCTCGGAAATCGTTCAAGGAGATCGAACGGGAGACACAACCATGCCCGACGAAATCAAAGACTATCTCAAAGAAAAATACAACAAACCCGGAAATGTGTTCTGTGGGGTGATCCACCGTTTGGACCGGCCCACTAGCGGCGTTATTTTATTTGCACGAACTAGCAAAGGACTAGAGCGCATGAATAAACAATTCAGAGAAAAAGAAACCTCCAAGACTTACTGGGCAATTCTTGAACAAAAGCCACCTAACGCAAAAGGAAGACTCGTTGACTTCTTAAAAAAGAATGAAAAGCAAAACAAAAGCTACGTAACCGGAAAGGATACCAAAGGAGCAAAAGAAGCCATCCTATCCTATCAAATGGTTTCCTCATCTGAAAGGTATCATCTCGTAGAAATTCATCTCGAAACGGGAAGGCACCATCAAATTCGTGCTCAATTCTCAAATATTGGTTGCTGTGTAAAAGGAGATTTAAAATATGGGGCAAAACGCTCAAACAATGATGGTTCGATATGTCTGCATGCGAGAAAGCTCAGTTTTAACCATCCTACAACTAAAGAACCTATTACAATTACAGCTTCTTTACCTCAAAATTTATTCTGGCAGCTTTTCAAGGAAATGGATAAATCCTAGCCCCTCAAATCAGCCGCTTTTTTAAAGGTATATAACGCTTCTTGAGCGATCTGTAGGCTACGTGTTTCATATTGAATTAATGCATTGTCCGTTCCATCAAATTCCTTAGGGTCATCATACGTTGTAGAGAACCGCTTTTTTGCCCCCGGAACGAATGGGCAATTGTCATCTGAATCCGAACATGTCATTATGGCAATAAAATCCGCTTGAGGGAGCGTGCTGTCGGTATTTGCTTTAGAATAACAAGCGATGTAGTCCTTATCGTTATAATAAACCTTATATAATGGGTTTTCTTGCGCAAGATTATCAGAAGAAATACGGAAACCGATATTCCTTAAAGCAGCAATCGTATTGGGATGACACTCGGTAGCAACAGTACCACCTGAATACGTTTTCAAATCAAAACCAAAAAGAACAGACGCAACATGCCCCCAAACCTGAGCGAAATGACTTCTTCGCGAATTATGCGTGCATAAATAGACTAATTCAACATCGTTATTGTTTTTAACCTCATCACAAATCATTTGGGCGATATCATCGAGGATAGCTTTTCTTTCCAAAGAGATCTTTTGTTCTGTACTTGCTAAAAGCGTTTCGCATCGCTTACTTATTTTTTCATTTAACATTTGCTTATTACTTTTGAGGTATTAATTAGAATCGAATTTACGCTGAATAATTCAAATTCATCTTCAGAAATAGAAAAATTCCAAGTGAATTGGACCGCGCTTTGGAACGAAGAGTTGTTTCGTGAAAAAACCCTCTTACAAATTGTAAAAGACTTTTCACTATCCGGTATGCAGATTAAATTAGAAGAACTTAAGCAATGTAAAAGCATAGAAGTACTTTCTCATTATATAGAAAATAAGATCGCTGATAATCCTAGCCCACAACTACTGTACATTATTGATTTAAAAGAACACGTTTATGATCATCTAGGCGCTGCGATTATTCAGCGAATTGCTTTTAAAGTTTATTTGAGAATGCAGTTTTCCTAGTTTCGCCGTATAGAAATAGAATCAAACGGATTCCAACTATATCGCATGAATTGTTATTTTTGTACAAAACACTTTTGGTATGAATTTTATTGCGTCTAGCGCCACCCTTTTACGCCACCTTCAGAGCATCTCTGGAACATTAAGTACAAGTAATACTTTACCGATTCTAGATAATTTTTTATTTTCAATTAAAGGGAATGAACTTACCGTTTCCGCAACAGATTTGGAGACGACCATGATTACCAAGCTTCCAGTTCAAACTGAAGAAGACGGGGTTATTGCCATTCCTGCAAAGCTCATATTAGAAGTCCTTAAAAGTTTACCAGATCAGCCTTGCACCTTTAAGGTTAATGCTACTTTCCAGATAGAAGTTGCCTACGACAATGGAAAGTCAAAAATGGTAGGGTTTAGTGGAAATGAATTTCCTAAACTTCCTAAAATTGAAAACAAAAGCACAATAAATATATCAGGGGATATCATTTCTAAGGCAATTAATAGAACGATATTTGCAGCTGGAAATGACGAATTACGACCAGCGATGAGCGGTGTCTATTGTCAATTTGCAAAAAATGAAATTATTTTCGTCGCAACTGATGCACATAAACTAGTGCGCTACAAAAGAACGGATGCGACTTCAAGCGATAGTTCTGACTTCATTCTTCCAAAGAAGCCATTGAATATGTTAAAAGCAAATTTAAAAGGCGATGAAGACATAATCCTAGAGTACAATGAATCAAATGCCGTATTTACCTTCAATGACTTGGTGCTAGTATGCAGGTTAATTGATGGCAAATACCCAAATTATGAAGCCGTTATTCCTAAAGAGAATCCAAATGTGTTAACCATAGATCGACTTCAGCTTTTAAATTCAATTAAAAGAGTGTCTATCTTCTCAAATAAAACAACACACCAAATCCAACTTAAACTTGCAGGTTCAGAATTGTCTTTATCGGCTGAGGATCTTGATTTCTCAAATGAAGCAAATGAAAGACTGACATGTAATTATGCAGGATCGGATCTTGAAATTGGATTTAACTCTCGATTTATAGTTGAAATGCTAAACAATTTAGAATCGGATGAAGTACAGCTATCAATGAGCGAGCCAAGTCGCGCAGGAATCTTAACTCCTGTATCAAAAGACAACGATAAAGAAGACATACTCATGCTGGTTATGCCAGTGATGTTGAATCGGTAAAATCATATGACCAAAAAGCTACTGAGCATCAGGTCTCTGTCTATTGAAGAGATCAGGTCTTTTCTTGAAGAACAACATATTCCTGTTTTTCGTTCAAAACAGATTTATGATTGGCTTTGGAAAAAAAATGCTGGCACCTTTCAGGAGATGAAGAATATAGGTAAAGTCCTCCAAGGAGTCTTGGCCGAACATTTCTCTATTGATAAAATTGTTCTAAAAGATGAACAAGTAAGCATCGATAAAACCTTAAAATGTGCCTTCTCCATAGACGAAAAATCGGTCGTAGAAGGTGTTCTAATCCCAACAACGAAAAGAATGACCGCCTGTATCTCCTCGCAGGTAGGTTGTAGTTTGGCCTGTACATTTTGTGCCACTGGTAAATTAAAATTACTTAGGAATCTTTCTGCAGGAGAAATATATGACCAGGTCTTCTATTTAAAAAAGGAAGCTGAAAAGAGACATGACAAATCCCTTTCAAATATCGTGTATATGGGCATGGGAGAGCCTCTTCTAAATTATAAAAACGTACTTAGCTCCATTGACAAAATTTGTTCACCCGATGGGCTAGGAATGTCTCCTAAGCGTATCACTGTTTCAACAGCGGGTATATGCAAGATGATTAAAAAGCTCGGTGATGACGAAGTGAAATTTAATCTTGCCTTATCCCTTCATGCGGCTAATGACGCTAAAAGAAATAAAATCATGGAGATTAATGAAAGTAATAATCTTGATTCTCTAAGAGAGTCCTTAGAATATTTTCATGAAAAAACGGGATCAAGAATCACCTTTGAATATATCATATTTGATGGATTCAATGACACTATTGACGATGCTAGAGAGCTCGCTGATTTCGCAAAATGTGTGCCTTGTAAAATAAATATCATTGAATACAATCCGATAGATGGAGAACCATTTCAACAAGCAGAAGAAGCTAAGGTCGATCGATTTGCTCAGTTTTTAGAATCTAAAAATCTGATTGTAAATATTCGAAGAAGCAGAGGTAAAGATATCGATGCTGCTTGTGGTCAGCTAGCAAATAAAAACAAAGCCATTGCGCTTGATGAAAGAAGCCTAAAAAAGTCAGATGATTAAAATTGAAAATCTTTTCAAAGAATTCCCACTAAATAAAGAACAAAAAAAGGAAAGAAACACCTCAGACAAATTTGCTTCGGCTGTAGAGGATGTTAGCTTTAACTGTAATCCCGGAGAGGTTTTTTCCCTTCTCGGACCAAATGGCGCAGGTAAAACTACCATATTACGCATGTTGTCTACGGTTATCCAACCAAGCTCTGGGTCAATTGAAATATGCGGGATTGACGCTATAAAATACCCGCGTGAAGCAAGAAAGAAAATCGGATTTCTAACAGGTTCCACAGGTCTTTATGCCCGCCTTAGTGCCCATGAGATTATCGATTATTTCGCATCCTTATATAATGTACCGCAAGCGCTTTTAAAGGAACGAAAGTCCTACTTGTTTGATCTTTTAGGCATGAATGATTTTGCAAATAAGAGAATCGGAAAACTCAGTACCGGGATGAAACAAAAAGTTTCTATTTGTAGAACAATGATTCATGATCCAGATGTAGTCATTTTTGACGAACCGACAAGTGGTCTTGACGTAATCACCGCGGAAAGCATCATTCAATTGATTCGGGACTGTAGAGATCAAAACAAGACCGTTCTTTTTTCAAGCCATATTATGGGAGAGGTAGATTTACTTTGCGACAGACTCGCCATCATTCATCAGGGTAAGCTTAAGCACCATGGTACTATGGAAGACTTTCGAGCCCAAATGACAGGAAAGAGTTTAACCGGCGAGTTTATTAACATTGTTCAATCTTAAATATGATTTTTAAAATATTCAAAAAAGAATTAAAGGATACGGTTAGAGATAGAAGAACCATGCTTATGATGCTGGTAATCCCTTTATTGTTATTCCCTGTATTAATTAACATCGTTTTGGGAGTTTCCACATCATATGCTGATTCAGCCGAGTCAAAGGTTCTTAAAATAGGCGTGATCGGCGACACTAGTGATTACCTTGTGCAAAAATTAGCTCAAATACCTGAATCCTTCGGCCCCAAAAAAATCATTGCGTATTATGGTGATTCTTTGAAATTACAAAACGATCAAAAAGACGAAAAGTTAGATCTGATTTTATGGTACGACTCAAGACTAGAAACACAGCTTGAAGCACAAGAAAAATCATGGATTATTTGGGCCTTCGACAAAACAAATCTCGGTTATGCTGATCGCGCAAAAAGCTACACGCAAATCATAGAGACGACAGAGCGTTTCAAGAGATATGAAGCACTCAACATTGATGAACAAAAGCTCATCCCTTTTGATGTGATTTATGAAAACACGGCAAGTGACCAACAAATGTTGGGAGAGCTGGCAGGCGGTTTTTTACCTTATATATTTATCGCATTCGGTTTTATGGGTTGTATGTACCCCGCTATTGATCTATTTACGGGAGAAAAAGAAAGAGGCACAATAGAAACGTTGTTAACGACCCCTGTGCATAGATGGAAGATTCTTGTTGGCAAAATGTTGGTCGTGGTTCTATCTGGACTCATGGCCTCTTTTTCTGCGTTAATCGGACTTTTTTTTTCAATTCAGTTTTTAGATATGATTCCTGACCCAACACTTGTTAGCGTAATTACTGGGATGCTCACCCCTTCCTTTATAGTGAAATTATTTTTTCTTTTGCTGCCCTTAACCGTGTTTTTCGCGGGGATTATGGTGCCGATTTCGGTTTATACTAAAACATTCAAGGAAGCACAAAGCATTATTGCTCCTATGAATATTTTAGTAATCTTGCCGGCTATGATAGGCCTTTTTCCTGGGGTTGAATTAAATATAGCGACAGCATGCGTGCCCATATTAAACATCGTTCTTACGACCAAGTCGCTCATTGCCGGCAACATAGATTACTTCTTACTTACCATTACGTTCTTAATTATGCTCATCATGGCAGGTACCGCTGTTTTTATTTCCTTTCGACAATTCGGCAAGGAGACTAATATTCTAAATTAAGCAGCTCTTTCGTTACTATTATAGTGAGGTGAATATGAGATAAATCACTACATATCGTCATAATGACACTAAATATTTTTTTTATTCGGTTTTTTTATGCAATTTTATAGGTGTCATATTGACACTTAACAACGTTCAACTAAAATATTTCGAATGAAAAAAATCTTTACACTTTTATGCCTTTTACCTTTAACCACGGCTTTTAGCCAAGTAGAAGGTACCTGGAAATTAGCTGCTGAAGCAGGTGCTTTAGCGGTAGGACCCAGCTTGACTGATTTGTCTTGGTATTCTAATACCGCTGCTGATGTGGATACAAGAGCTTGTCTTTTCGATGATGAGTATGTTTTTAACGCTGATGGTACATTTGGAAATGTACTTCAATCAGAAACTTGGCTCGAAGGGTGGCAAGGTGTAGCTGAAGGTTGTGGTGTTCCAGTAGCTCCGCATGACGGAACTGGTGCTTTTACATGGTCTGAAGATGTTGCTGCTGGAACGGTTACAGTTTCTGGATCAGGTGCCTACTTAGGATTAGCAAAAGTTCACAATGCTGGTGAGTTAACCAGTCCCGCTGAAGCTGTTCCTTCAATTACTTACAATGTTACCTTGTCCGGAGACGGAAACAGAATGACTCTAGACATCAATTTTGGTCCTGGATTTTGGCAATTTATTTTAGAAAAAGAAACAGGTACTCCTCCTCCAGCAAACATTGAAGGCGCTTGGGTATTGGCCCCTCAGGCCGGAGCCTTAGCTGTTGGTCCAAGTTTAGGTGATCTATCGTGGTACGCTAATACCGCGGCTGATGTGGATACAAGAGCTTGTTTATTTGACGATGAATATGTATTTAATGCTGATGGAACATTTTCAAATGTTTTAGGAAGTGAAACTTGGGTAGAAGCATGGCAAGGTGTTGCTGAAGGCTGTGGCGCTCCTGTAGCCCCTCACGATGGATCTGTTGCATCGACTTGGTCTGCTGACGCGACTGCTGGAACTGTAACCGTTACAGGAACTGGAGCTTTTTTAGGTCTTTCTAAAGTTCACAATGCAGGAGAATTAACAAGTCCTGCTGAAGCTGTAGGATCAATCACTTACAACATGACCTTGTCTCCAGATGAAAGCACATTAACTGTGAATATCAATTTCGGTCCTGGTTTCTGGCAATTTATTCTGGTTAGACCTACTGTTGAAGCTACGATTGATGGTGTATGGAGATTACTTCCAGAAGCAGGTGCGCTTGCTGTTGGACCAAATGCATCTGACCTATCTTGGTACTCAAATACCGCTGCAGATGTAGATACAAGAGCATGTCTTTTCGATGATTTCTACGTGTTTAATGTAGACGGAACTTTTGAAAACGTTCTTCAGTCAGAAACATGGCTAGAAGCATGGCAAGGTGTTGAAGAAGGCTGTGGAGCTCCAGTTGCACCGCATGACGGAACAGGCGCTTACACTTGGTCTTATGACGCTGCAACAATGAAGGCGACGGTTTCTGGCGAAGGTGCTTATTTAGGCTTGTCTAAGGTTAACAACAATGGTGAGCTTACTAGTCCTGCAGAAGTTGTTTCTAATATTACTTACGATATTTCCTTCTCTGCTGATGGCGAGACGATGACTGCGCTTATTAACTTTGGCCCAGGTGTTTGGCAATTTATCTTTGTAAGAGACGAATTACCTACCGTTGGATTGAATGAAGAAGAAGTAAACTTCGCAGTTTATCCGAATCCATTCACTTCAAACCTTGATGTTCGTTCAGACGAAAACATGGAATCAATTCAAGTTATTGATATCACTGGTAAAGTTGTGAAAAATGTAAATGCTGAAGGTACATTCACAAGTATAGATCTATCTAACTTGATGAATGGTGCTTATATGATTGTTGTTAATGCTAACAATTCTGTTTCTACGAAACGAATCATTAAGAACTAAACCTTTTTAATTTGAAAAATCGGGGAGCATATGCTCCCCTTTTTTTTTGTATGATTTTTGATATGAGAGAACTTATCTCAATGCTCTTTTAAGTATTTCATTATAGTATTTTTCACACTCTTGAAGTAAGGGTGACAAATGCTTCGGAAATGGATCTTCTTTTTTCTTATAAGGCATATAACCTGAAGAAGCATGTACGTTTGAATACCAATATTTCGCCCAAACGCCATCTTCTATTCGCGGACCTTTTGACCAGGAAAGCATCTTGCTATCGAACAGAACACCTGACACTTCGCACAACTGTTTTAGAACACCTACCGGATTCTTTAATAAAAGTGTGGCATCAATTACTACATATTCCATATGATTCGCTTCAAGATAATTTAGAAGCTCTACGTGGGCCCTATAACCCACATCTTCAATCTTTGGATTGGAAATGATTTTATCAAATGAGGGTAGCATTTCTAAAGGATTTCTAGTTAATATCACATTGATTCCCTGGGCCATAAATGAACGGTCAACATCTCGGATATGATGGGCCATGTTTTTAAAAAAAGCAACGGGTCTTTTCTGAGCCCCCAACATCATTGCGACTACGGCATCATAATCACAATCCATTGATTGCATAATCTCGTTTGCTCCGGGGTGGTAATCATCTGCGGGGGTGTGCTTAAGATAGGCTCCGTACAACGGCTCGTCGTAAACAACAGCATCTATTCTTTGCGCAAAGGAATACATTAAGGTCGTGGAAATATTCCTTGGGCCAGACCAAAGAAAAATTCGTTTACAATCAGGCCTGACTTTCATCTTTTATTAATTCGTCATATAAACCACTTAATTTATTAGAAATCGAGATTCCCACCCCATTGGCAATCGGCTTTCCATCAATTGAGACTACGGGAGTCAATCCACCAAATGTTCCTGTGACAAAAGCTTCATCTGCACTATAGGTATCATAAAGCGAAAAGTTTTTTTGGTGACAAGTAATCTTATTTTTATGGCACAGCTCAATGAGCTTCTGACGGGTAATGCCATTCATGCAATATTCCCCAGTTGAGGTCCAGACTTCCCCATCTCTTACAATGAAAAAATTGGTCGCATTACAAGTACTCACAAATCCATTTATATCTAACATGAGTGCTTCATCTGCCCCTGCTTCAATAGCCTGAATCAATGCTTGAACTTCATGCAATTTACTGTGACAATTAAGTTTTGGGTCCAGGTAATCTGGACTCCCTCGGCGAATGCTACTCGTAAACAAGCGAACCCCTAGATCCTTGGAACTCGTCGACGCCTTTTTATATTCCGCAATAATCACAAGATTAGGGCCCGAAATGGTCAAGCGTGGGTCCTGAGATGGTGTTTTTTTAATTCCTCGCGTAATCATAACCCTTATATGAACGCCGTCTTTCATCTCATTTCTAAAAATCGTTTCTTCAATTTTTGCAATTAGTTCAGTTTTAGAAAAAGGCAATTTTATACCTGTTGCCTTGGCGGCTTGCCAGAGTCGTTTAAGGTGATCCTCAATGAAAACAAGTTTTCCATGGTGTAATCTTATCCCTTCCCATACGCCATCACCCACCAAATAACCACTATCAAAGACAGATATTTTCGCGTCCGCTCTCCTAAAGAATTCTTCGTTAATATAAATCCAA
>MEHZ011541308.1_pt1 | contig 26599 bp, 19 predicted proteins | sample 897221 | NCBI WGS metagenome assembly MEHZ01 (sample SAMN05514161, study PRJNA337945) | marine metagenome | isolation source: marine surface water | place: Arctic Ocean | collected 2007-12-13
AAAACAGTTTTCAGATGGAATATAAGTGCCTAATTAAATACGGATTGCTGTTTGATTAAAATTACTCAAACACCACTTTTTGACAAAAAGCAGTAAAATATGCATCTCCTGTTACTTGTAATTGTCCAAAAAAATCCAAAAGTTTTAAATGTATTTTTATTTACTATTCCTTTTCCTTTATTAAAAAATCTAACATTTTTGTTTCACCATGCTTCATTACAAAGAATTTTTCCTTAGAGATACCTTCTTTTTTTAAAGCAGCGAGAAGGCGTATAGGGGGTTCATTAACGGGCTCATCTGTTAATATAAATGTTCCCCAATGAATACCGACAGAGTAACGAGCATTTATATCTTTGTGAATCATTACTGCCTCTTCTGGATTAACATGTGCAGCTTTCATAAACCATCTAGGTTCATAGCCTCCAATGGGTATTGCTGCTAAATCGAACTGACCAAATTGATCACCAAGATTTTTAAAGTCCTTTGAGTAACCTGTGTCTCCTGCAAAGAAAAAACGAAATCCTTCTGTTTCCAAAATCCATCCTGCCCAAAGTGTTTTGTTTCTATCAAATGGAGTTCGCGAACTCCAATGTTGAACTGGTACTGCTTGAATTTCCCATTCCCCAAATTTTACACTTTCATTCCAGTCTAGTTCGGTAACGTTTTTTATTCCTAAGTCCAAAAACCATTGTTTTAGTTTTAGAGGTACAAATATTTTTGGATGGTGATCAGGCTGACGTTCATATAATGATTTAATTGTTAATTTGTCTAAGTGATCGTAATGATTATGAGAAATTACGATAAAATCTATTATTGGTAAATCTTCTATTAGCAAACCAGGAGCAGTGTATCTCTTTGGACCTGCGAAATTAACCGGTGAAGCTCTTTGCGTTAGGTGTGGATCAGTCAGAATATTTACACCTTTAACTTGTAGTAACAATGTTGAATGACCTATCCATGTAAGTGTTGGTATTTCCCTATTCTCTTTCAAGAATTTTGGATCATTTTTATGCAACTTGAAATTGAAAGACTCTGGCTGAGTCCTATTCCAACGCCATTTGATTAAATCTGAAAACGGTTTGTTTATAGAGCTAGAATAATTATTCTTAAAACTACCATCTTCTAGATGATGTTCCTTGTTAAGCTTATTTTTTGACATTTTACTTGCTTGAATTTGGAAACAGCCATTGAGAACGGAAAGTTGTATTACAAAAAAGATAATACCTATGAAAAATATTTTAATTCTAAATACTTTTCTTTTTGTCATAACTGTCTCTTTCAAATTAAATATCAGCAAATGTAAGGGAGTATTTTAGGTCGCTAGAGGTAAACTCATTCATTAAAGCCTCGACATCTTCTCACAATGATAAGCAACAGCTGCAGCATACATTTCTACATTCTTAAAAGTCCCTTTTTTTACCACCACCTGCTGACAGAACTTAGCATCTTCCACTTTTTTGCATTCACATAGGAGCATATGAAATAGCAACCATACATAATGGGCATCCGAGCTATTTTTTCTAAAATACAACAAGTTTTGTTGGGGATTTTTACGGGTCCACTTAAGTTACTAAAAATATTAGTAAAAAGTGGTGGGTCGGCGGGGGCTCGAACCCCGGACCACCTGATTAAAAGTCAGATGCTCTACCAGCTGAGCTACCGACCCGCAAGGGACATTTAAGACTAGCAGAGAGAGTAAAAAAGTCAATAAATAATTTGCACTATTTAGATTGAATGAAGAATTAACCTTCTTCCAAAACCTTCACTAGATTATCTGCAATGTTCTTAAAGGCCATTGAAGCCGGTGAGTCCAAATTGCTTGCCATCAACGGTTTACCTTCATCTCCGCCTTTACGTACTTCAAGCTCAATTGGAATAGCACCAAGAAATGGTGCCTGAATTTTTTTGCTGGTTTCTTCTGCACCATACCGACTAAAAATTGGTGTTTCCTCACCACATTTGGGACAGGCGAAAAAACTCATATTTTCGACAATTCCTAAAACATCTATTTCTACTTTTGTAAACATCTTTGCTGCTTTGACTGCGTCAATTAAAGCCACATCCTGAGGTGTAGAAACGATAACGGTTCCAGTTAGTTCACAAAGCTGAGAAATGGAAAGCTGAGTGTCACCTGTTCCCGGAGGCATGTCTATTATCATAATATCTCCTCCGGGCCAGTCAGTGTCACGCAGCAGTTGCTCAAGGGCCTGGTGAACCATAGGTCCTCTCCAGATAACGGCATCATTTTCATCAACTAAGTTCCCGATTGACATGGTATGCATGCCAAAAGATTCTATTGGAACCAGGCGGTTACCTACCACAGATGGTTTCTCGCCACGTTTACCTGTCATGATAGGTAAACTTGGTCCATAAATATCTGCGTCAAATAGACTAACTTTTAAACCTTTTTGTGAAAGTGCGATGGCCAAATTTACAGACACAGTAGATTTACCAACTCCCCCTTTTCCACTGGCTACAGCAATTACAGCTTCATAATTCTGCAGGTATGCTGTACGTTTAGGTTGTTGCGGTTCAGTTTGAGATTGTGTAGTTTGCGCAGCAGTTTTTTCTTCAGGCGGTGAAGCTAAAACTTCAATGGCAACTCTCTCGATTTGTTCAATTTTTTTTATTTCTGCTTCAACTTGTGCCGGTAGTGATCCACGTAAAGGAGAATCTTCGGGCAAAATAAGCGTGATTTTTGCAAAATCATTATTGACTACGCAGCCATGTACGATTTCAGGTTGAACACTAACCAAAGGTTGGCCGTTATCTAAGGTGATTTTAGAAAATACTTCTTCAAACTGTTTTTCTATGTCCATGTATTATTTATCCTTATTTATTGTAAATAAAAAGCTATGACAAAATTATATACTATTGGTGAAATGTCGCAAATATTTAATGCTAAAACTGAGAAAATTAAAACAGATTTATTGGTGCATGGATTTAGCATAGATTCTCGTACTATGAATGCAGGTGAGTTGTTTTTCTGCATCAAAGGAGAAAATACTGATGGACACCATTATATTCCTCAGGCACTGGAAAAAGGGGCTTGTGCTGTTGTGGCAGATCCAGTCAGCATTCCGGAGGCCATCCGTCAAAGTAGTTTTCCTCGAATTTTGGTTCCAGATCCCAATCTGGCTTTGCGGGAATGGGCAGCAGATATACGTAAACGGTTTACCGGAAAAGTGCTGGCTGTAACTGGAAGTAATGGAAAAACAACTACCAAAGAAATACTTGCAGGTTTATGTCGTCATCTTGATCCGAATGCATATGCGACTCCTGGAAATTTTAACAACTTTATTGGTGTACCTCTAACCTTGCTGAAAGCACCTCAGGATGCAAAATGGTGGGTAATTGAAATTGGTACAAATCATTTTGGTGAAGTTGCAGAACTTTCAAAAGTTGTTCGACCTACTGCTGGAATCATCACAAATATCGGTCAAAGTCACCTTGAGTTTCTGCAAAACACAGAAGGAGTTGCAAGAGAAAAATCAGGTTTATTTGCAGGTATGTCACCAGGAAATAAAGTCATTGTTCCTGACACATTGCTGCATTTGGATTTGGTGGAAGAAGAAGCCGTAAAAGCAGGCGTAGATATTGTTAAAACTACAGCGGTTACAGAACAGTCATCGGAAAAGAACAGCAAAATACGCCTTTTTAACGAATGGTTTGAGTCTTCAATTGACAGTCCTCTTTTGCAGCAAAACCTGGTTTTAGCCCTGACGCTTTTGAAAAAGGAAGGGGTGCCGGTAGCTCTTCTTAAGCAGGCCGCAGCAGCCTTGGAGTTATCAGTGAAAGGCAGGTATCAGCAAATTGAAATGGATGATTGGATCTTAATTGATGATACATATAATGCCAATCCTTCTTCTTTTTACAGTGTGCTGGAAAATCTAAATAAAACTTATCCAGATCTTCGAAAAATTGTCGTTTGTGGTGCCATGGCTGAATTAGGCGATTTAAGCCCGGAGTTACATCGTCAGGTCGGTGAAACAATGGTAAAGAATGGAATAGAGAAAATGTTTGGACTTGGTGGTTCAGAAATTAAATTTTATCTTGAAGGCTGGAAAAATGGAGGAGGAAAAACCGAAGCGGCACAACACTTTAGTGATATTGATGATTTAACAAATACTTTCAGGGAAGAATTACGGGCGTCAGATGTAGTACTTGTTAAAGGCTCACGATCCGCGAAGATGGAACGCTTTGTTGAAGCAATGCTTTAATGTAATTCAATGGTTATTCAGTTGTTTACTTTTTCTTTCAAATTGTCAATAACTTCAGTAGTCTTTTCAACAACCTGTTGTTCTTCAGCAAGTTCAAAAATTTTCTTCAGTGCCTCTTTTAAGGTCTGAAGTATATCATTTTCTGTGAACCAATCTAGAACGTTTCCTAGAGTCAGCCCTTGAGCTCCTGCATAGTATGCAATTACAACAATGAGACATACTAAAATTATTCGTTTAATCATCTTTTTATACTCAGCATTATAAAATTTTCAGAGCCAGAATTGATCAGGGTTCAGTACAATGGTTTCTTCACGTTTCGGTCCCGTAGAAATAATAGATACCTTTGCTCCTACCAACTCAGAAATTCTCTCAAGATAAGCCAGCATTTTCCGGGGAAGTTGATCATATTCCGTTATACCTGCAGAATTACATTTCCAGCCCGGCATTTCTTCTAAAACTGGGGTAACGTTTTCCAGCGATCTTGGCAGATTTTCAGTATGCTCTCCATTTGATAATCGATAAGACACTGCAATTTTGAGAGTGTCAAACTTATCCAGCACGTCCAGTTTCATTACAGCCATACTGGAAATTCCATTAAGACGAACTGCTTGACGTACAAGTAATGCATCAAACCAGCCACATCTACGGGGACGTCCTGTTGTAGCACCAAACTCATTTCCTTCAGACTGTAAAAGCTCACCATCACTATCAAGCAGTTCAGTCGGAAAAGGGCCGCTTCCTACCCGAGTGGTGTAGGCTTTGACAATCCCCAGTACCTCATTGATACGTGTTGGACCAATTCCGGTGCCTGCACAGGCTCCTCCGGCCAAAGTGTTAGAAGAAGTTACAAAAGGATAAGTTCCATGATCTACATCCAAAAATGTGCCCTGTGCGCCTTCAAACAAAATGTTTTTTCCTTGCTCAATCATCTGATTAACCAGCAGCGGAGTGTCACGTATGTATGGTTTAAGGATCTTGAGATATGCAGTAAATTCTAAAAATATTTCTTCTGCAGAAAAAGAAGGTTCATCAGACTTGTAATAAAGTTCAAGCAATTTATTTTTTTCTTCAACAATTTCCTCCAGGCGAGTTTTAAACAGTTCCGGTTCCAGCAGATCTCCAACCCGCATTCCAGATCGTCGAACTTTATCTTCATAGGCAGGACCTATTCCTCGACCTGTAGTACCAATTTTGTTCTTGCCTTTCTGTTCTTCACCAAGACGGTCAAAGGTTTTGTGCCAGGGCATAACCAATTGCGCCCTGTCGCTGATGTGCAAATGGTCTTCTACTGAAATATCCATTTGCGCTAATTCATCAATTTCTTTGATCATCTCTGCCAAATCGATGACAACACCATTACCAAGAATTGAAGTTGTTTTACGTAATATTCCAGAAGGAAGCAAATGCAAAATGAATGTTTGTTCCCCAAACATCACTGTATGTCCTGCATTGTTCCCACCCTGATAACGCACTACTGCATCCGCACGTTCTGTGAGTAAATCTACAATTTTACCTTTTCCTTCGTCGCCCCACTGAGTGCCTACAATAATTAAACAAGCCATATTAGTTATTAGAATTTGAATTTATTATGAATTTATGAAGTAAGTTCTTTTGCCCTCAGATAAGCCTGTTGGATACCTTCTTTGATCGACTCACCAACATTTTTTGACTGAAAATGATTAAGAGCTGCTAAAGTGGTTCCACCAGGAGATGAAACCTGTTTACGCAAAGTTTCCGGAGACACCTGTTGTGACTCCCACAACTGCGTTGCACCAAGAATAGTTTTTTGTACAAGAAGTTGAGCCTCTTCTTTTGTAAAACCAAGAGATTTTGCAGATTCAGTCATTTGCTCTGCAAAATAAAACAAATAGCCCGGACCACTTCCGGAAATAGCGGTGGCCGCATCGATTGCATCTTCATTTTTTGCTTCCAAACACGTGCCGCAGGAAGAAAAAAGAGTTTTTACCAGCTTGATTCCATCTGAATCAACATTCTTTGAAGCAAAAAAGACACTCATACCCTCTGCAATCAAAGTAGGGATATTTGGCATTACACGCACCAGTTTTGATTGTCCCAGGGCCTCGTGCATAGTCTGCAGTGAAATTCCTGCCATTACCGAAATTACTAGTTGGTGCGGTAGAAGCCACTGGGCAAGCAGTTCCATTGCTGGTGTTGCACCTTGTGGTTTTACTGCTAATATAAGCAGATCGTAGTTTCGTACGTTTTCATTAAATTCTGCCTGGGACTCGCAACATGTGGCTTTACTCAAATTTTGTCTTTTTGCATCATCCGGTTCAATCAGCAAAATATTCTTTGGAGGAATTACTTCCGCTTTAACCAAAGCCAGAAGAATTGCTCCTCCCATGTTTCCACCACCAATAATTATCAAACGCATGGACTTCTATTATTCTATAGATTTTAAATAATGAATTGAGATAATCAAACACTGAATATTATACTTTTAATTTTATCAAAAAACCAGTAGATTATCTAATATTATAAGAGAATATTTAGATTGCGATTATTTGTTAAATACCTGATATACAATTATATTATTTTAAATAGGATTATAATAGATGTCCATTTTAGACGTACCTGATCCGGATGGTTTTCTTTATATTGTTGCAGATTCGCATTTAGATGAGAAAAATGCGCCTGCCGAAGAGTTTGTGGAGATGCTGGTACAACTGGAAAATCCACATACCATCGTTTTTTTAGGGGATCTATTTAAAATTTGGCTCGCACCTCCGAAATTCTGGTCGGACCTGCACCGTCAAGTACTGTTAGGTTTTCAGTCATTGAAAGATAAAGGATGCAATGTGGTGTTTATTGCAGGAAACAGGGAAATGCTTTTACCGAGTAAATTTACAGACAACTGGAAAAAGAAGCTGCCCTTTACACATTTGATTCACAACGACTGGTTCTTGAACTGGGGTAATCAACATTTTGGTTTTATTCACGGTGATACAATTAACTATCATGACCGACAATATCTGCGCTGGAAATCTATTTCACATAGTCTAGCCGTTGAAACAATTTTTCAGCTGATGCCTGGTCCTGCAGCGCGTTGGATTGCCGAACGGATTGAAGCAATGTTGGTGGAAACCAATAAAGAATACAAAGTCCATTTTCCTGAAAAAGAAATACAAGAGTTTGCTGAAACTGTACTTCCGGGAGTTGATAATTATTTCGTGGGGCATTTCCACGTTGATAGAGAAATAAAGGTTGAGGGATGTTCAAGCGTTTTGAGAATTGTTCCTGACTGGCTTTCACAACGTAAACTCATCAGAGTGAGCGCAGAAGGGACTAAGGAAGTTCTGCACTTTAAAAACAGTTCATTTGAGAATGCTCATTGATTACTGATCAGGTGTTTCATATTTTCAGGAGGAATGAAATCAAGTGTTTCGATTCCGGTTGGTACCTGTATTTCACTGATGACCATTAACCAGCGGTTGTTGCCCGTGAAATCTTCAATCTGGATTTTTCTGGGAAACAGAATTTCGAAGTGTTTTTGATAGAGTGAAATTTGTGCTTTGTATTCCAGCAAACCTTCCACTGATTTGTTCATGGACTCTATTCGTCCTGCAGAATTTAAGCGCAGACGTATAACAGAAGTACCTTGAACCAACTGCAACTCTCCGGAAGGTAATTTTGTTTGTTGCCAGGCTGGAGTTTTTTCCGGAATTTGTCCCAGGATCAGCCATTTTAGTTCAGTCAGAGAGAGATCCATCCCCAGCCATGTCTGTCGTACAAACCGGTTATTTTCATCCAAAACATAGTTTTTCTCCTGAAAATTCAACAGCAAAAACTTTTCAGGTCCCACTCGTAACTCATATATTAATGAACCAACGAGCGGAGTATATATGCTCAGCCTTAATTCTGAATCAGCGGAAATATGTATTTCCATTTCCCCACTGTGCTTGCCTTCAGGATGCTTAAATAATATTCTTCCAGAAACATAGTAATTCCCATTGCTTTTACTCAGGTTTTCAAATTGTGAGAGTGAAACTCCGGGCTTTACAGGGCCGGAAAGGGATGTGCATCCTGTTAACCAAAGAATGCCAATTATGACTGGATAAATGAGCCTCAATGGGAACTTGAGACTCAATCTTCGTCTTTCATAAATACTTTCTCTGCAACGAGAAAGAGGGAGATGTAAAGGCCTGCAATCACAGCAAATGTGACTAGAATATTCATTTCATGCATGATTCCTCTTAACATGTGGTTTCTATAATGTTAGAATTCATGCTAACTATTATTTTCTGTAGATGCAATAAATTTTATTAGAACCTGTTATTTTTTATAAATATGAAAAGAGATTTTATTTCAATTTTGGATTGGACAAGTGAGGAAATAAGAAGCAATCTTGACTTAGCAGTTGAATTGAAGGATCAGACAAAGGAAGGGAAGTGTCCTCATTTACTGCAGGGTAAAACTTTTGGTCTGTTTTTCCAGAAACCATCTTTACGGACACGACTCTCATTTGAAGTTGGGATCACACAACTTGGGGGAACTGCAATTGTACTTACAGAGCAGGATTTTAAAATTGGAGAACGGGAAACTGTAAGTGATGTTGCACGGGTTATGTCACGTTATGTGGACTGTATATTGATCCGTACTTTTTCACATCAGATGGTGCTGGATTTATCAAAACATGCAACAGTACCCGTGGTAAATATGCTCACGGATTTCAATCATCCATGCCAGGTCATGTCAGATATGCTGACTATCAAGGAAAAACTGGGACGCATTGATAATGTCCGCATCGCTTATCTTGGAGACAGTAATAATATGACCAATTCCTGGCTGAATATTGCTGCTAGAATCCCACTGGATTTACGTATTGGAACATCTCCGAAAACTCTGCCGGATATGGAGCTAGTGCGTAAAATACAAGAAATCGGAATTTCCTCCATCAAAGTTACACACTCTGCAACAGAGGCTGTGGATGGTGCAGAAGTTTTGTACACGGATGTTTGGGCCAGTATGGGAGAAAAAGATAAAATTACTGAAAGAGAGCGTTTATTAAAAGAATTTCAAATTAACTCAATCCTGTTACAGCATGCTGAAAAAAATGCCTTCGTGTTACATTGCCTGCCTGCTGAAAGGGATAAGGAAATTACTGATGAAGTGATTGAAGGACGACAGTCAGTAGTTTTTGATCAGGCAGAGAACAGGCTCCATGCACAAAAAGCTATACTAGTTCAATTAGAAAAATGGAATCAGGTTTGAGCATATTTTCACCACCAGTATAAATTATTTTTATGACAGAAAAAGCTAAAATTATTCTTCCTGACGGTCAGTCTTTTGACTTTCCGGTGTTGACAGGATCAGAACACGAAAAAGGAATCGATATTTCAAGTTTACGGAAACTAACTGGATATATTACTTTGGATCCAGGCTTTGTCAATACTGGTTCCTGTGAGAGTTCAATTACTTTTCTGGATGGAGAGAAAGGAGTATTGCGATATCGAGGTTATCCCATTGAGGAACTGGCAGAAAAATCTTCTTTTATCGAAGTTGCATACCTGCTGATAAACGGAGAGTTGCCCAAAAAAGACCAATTGGAAAATTTTACCAATCGAATCAACTTGAACTCAATGATTCATGAGGATATGAGACACTTCTTTGAAGGTTTTTCCCAAAACTCACATCCAATGGTAATTCTTTCTGCAATGATTTCCTCACTCTCTGCATACTATGCAGAAGCATCTGGAAAAGCATCAATTGAAAATTTGGAGATAAATTCTGCCCGTTTAATTGCAAAAATAAGTACTATTGCAGCATTTTCCCACAAAAAAAGTGTAGGCCAGCCTTTTGTTTATCCAAGAGATGAACTGTCTTACAGTGCAAATTTTTTAAACATGATGTTTTCTGTTCCTGCAGAATCATATGAATTAGATCCGGTAATAGAACAATCTTTGGAGTTGCTCTTGATTTTACACGCAGATCATGAACAAAACTGTAGTACTTCAACAGTACGAGTTGTCGGCAGCAGTATGGCGAATGTTTATGCGTCTGTTTCTTCAGGAATTTTAGCTTTATGGGGACCTCTGCATGGTGGTGCTAATCAACAAGTCGTTGAAATGCTACAACAAATACATGAAGACAAAGCAGGTATTTCAAAATATATTGAAAAAGCCAAAAATCAGGATTCTAGTTTTCGCCTCATGGGTTTTGGTCATCGGGTTTACAAAAATTTTGATCCACGCGCCAAGATCCTCAAAGTTGCATGTGACAAGTTACTGAATAAATTAGGAACTAACGATCCGCTGCTTGAAATTGCTCTTGAACTTGAGGAAACCGCACTTACAGACGATTATTTTATTGAACGTAAGCTTTATCCCACATTAGATTTCTATACTGGAATTATGTATCGGGCAATTGGAATACCACTTAATATGTTCACTGTAATGTTTGCTCTGGGTCGTGTTCCGGGATGGATTGCCCAGTGGAAGGAAATGCATGAAGATCCCAAGCAGAAAATTGCCCGTCCGCGTCAGTTGTTTACAGGTCATACTAGGCGCAGCTACACTACGATAACCGAGCGTCATTAAGCAACAGGTGACAAGTATAAAACAACATTTAATTTAGTTGAACACTACTTGCATAGTTAGCCTGGTTATGTGCTGAGACGACAGACCTTGGTGCAATTTCTTAATTAAACTCAAATTTAAATAAAAAGGGCGAACATGGGTTCTGTTTTGTCACAGGAAGAAGTTGATGCGCTGTTGCAAGGTGTAACCAGTGATGAAGAGGTAAGTGAAGAAGATGAGGATGAGTATAACCCTGAAGAGGTGGTATCTTTTGACCTGACTGCTCAGGACCGCATTATTCGTGGGAGAATGCCTACTCTAGAAATTATTCACGATCGTTTCGTACGACTCTTCCGTTTAACTGTATCCAATGCACTCCGCAGAGTTGTGGATATCAGTGTGCGATCCACAGAACTGATTAAATTTGGTGAGTACATCAAAACTTTGCCTGTTCCTACCTCCATGAATCTCTTCCGAATGACACCGTTACGGGGTAATGCCTTGATGGTCTTTGAAACCAGATTAGTTTTTACCTTAGTCGAAATGTTTTTTGGCGGCAGTGGCGAAGTTGAAACTAAATCAGAAGGACGTGATTTTACTGAAATTGAAGCACGGATGATCAAGCGCGTAATAATTAGTGGGCTTGAAGATTTACAAACATCATGGAGACCTGTTTTTCCAGTTCAGATAAACTATGCCAGAACAGAGGTAAATCCGCAATTTGTCTCAATTGTACCTCACAGTGAAATTGTAGTTGTGGTGACTTTTGATATTGAAATCGGGCGGGCACCCATGTCAATTACAATTTGTGTACCGTATTCGATGATCGAGCCAATTCGAACCAGACTGAATGCCGGATTCCAAAGTGAGCAGGACGAAAAAGATAACACCTGGAGCAATCGTTTCAAACAAAATTTGCAGAAAGTTGATATTGAATTAATTGCAAAACTGGGTGAAATTAATATCTCTGTGCGTGATTTTTTGAATTTACAAATGAATGATGTTTTGTATTTGGAGCATGAAACAAAGGATCCGATTTCGGTTGAAGTAAACGGGGTCAAGAAATTTACCGGATTTCAAGGTGCCTATAAGGGTCACAAGGCAATAAATATTGACGAGTTAATTTATGAACCTCCTGTGTCCGATGAAATTCTTGTATGAAAGGCTGTTGCTTTGAGACTGCTGAAAGGACTTACGTACTCAATGTTTGTATATGAACACCAATCCGGGGAGGATCTAATCCAACCTCATCAATTCTCAGCATAAGTTCACCTTCTTCATTTTTTCCCAAACCGGTGGCGGGTACCACACAAGCAAGTTCTAATAATTCAATTTCAGTATTATTGTTGGGAAGCTTTTTTCTTATTTTTGCAACATATATTTCTCCCAGATGTTGTTGTAAATATCTTAGTTTCCAGTATTGAGTAATGTTTCTCTCTGCTTTGTTATACTTTCTCTGACGGAAGCTGACCTCTTCGGCCCACTGCATCATGTCTTCGGTACTGAAAACAGGCTCCTCTTTTTTTATCAGTTTCTTCAATTGACTTTGCGTGATTAAGTCTGTAAACCTTCTGATTGGTGAAGTTGCCTGCATATAAACTTCACAGCCTAACCCTGAATGTATACCTGGAACAGTTGTTAATTTTGCTGGTTCAATCCGGATATTTTCCAGCGAAAGCAGTTCTTTATCCTCCACCTCCTTGATCAACTCATACGAAGACTGGGTTCGATAAATCCCAGGAAAGTCTGCTTCTTGAAAAAGACGTGCAGTTTCTCTATTAACTGCAATTGCAAGCTCTTCAATAATCCTACTGGCAGGACTGTTTCGTTTGAGAGGTATAATGCGGATATGTTCAGGATCACTGATGTCAAAATTAAATTCTTTTCTTGCCAAATTTAATGCCCCTTTTTCAAGGCGACGTTCTTGGGCACACTTACAAAATTTGTTCATTAATCCCCAAAAATCATGATTATTCTCAATTAATAGATCAGCCTGTTCATAACTCAAATTTTCATGTACTTTGATTATACTTGGAATAACTTCAAGTAATCTCCAATCTCCATTTTCATTCAGTTTAAATTTAAAACTAAGAACAGCTCTATCTTCACCGGACATCAAGGAAAAATAGTCGTTTGAAAGTTCTTCAGGTAACATGGGAATGGTTCTTTCAATTGTATAAACGGAGGAAATTCGGTCTTCAGCTTCTTTAAATAGAGGGTCACCCGGATGAACCGAATGACTTAAATCAGTGATGTGTACTGCAACTATTAACTGAGCTTTATTCCACTCAAGCACAGAAAACGCATCGTCATAATCCAGGGTACTTTCTCCATCAATTGTAAAGGTTTGAATTTCCGCAGGTGATCTTGTCAATTTTGCTGTTGGTAAATTACGAACACGTTCAACATCCGCCAACACTTCTTCAGGGAATTCCTCTCGGACATTTGCACGCAGAAGAGTTAAGCGGGATGTGGAGACAGAAGTTCCTGCTCCTGCAAGCCAGCGTATGAGTGAATTTTCTTCACCAATTCCAAACGATGTACCCCAGTCCAACAGGGTGGACATTTCTTTCCAATACGGAGATTCGGTACCTTCAATTAACAAATTAAGCTGTTGATCCAGCCAATTTTGCTGTTCTGCAGTTATTTTTGTATTTGCATTCCACTCTCCGGACTCAAGTTGTTTAATCCATTTCTGGATAATGACTGCACGTTTCTGCTGTTCCTGCAGGCGGGTAAACTGAACTTCCAGCACTGCTAATTCTGCTGAAGTTCTTGGTGTATAAGTTAAATTTCTGTTATTCTTGAACCAGAATGAATCCTCATGAAGAGCCAGAAATAAACCCAGTTTGCAGACTGAATTTTCAGGTATATCGAGGAAATCAACAGCTAACTCCTCAAGCGTATACTCTCTCATATTTTCCAAAAGTGAATGCATTGTTTCCAGCTCAAAAGTCTGCTTGTACAGCTCGGCCTGTTTCATGTGCAGCTCAAGGGTTTCGTGTGCCTGAGCAGCGTTAAAAGGCAATTTTTTCTCACGCCAACTGTAGGCTACACGGTTTGGAAGCAGTAATTTTGGTTTCCCCTGTGGTGGAATTATGATCAGTTTGTTTTTTTGTGTGCCCTCTATCCATCCATATCCCATTTTATGATCCATGAAATAAATACAATAGTGGTTTGTCAATGAATCCAGCATTTGTTTGAATGTGAGAAGAAGCTTATAGTAATAATCTAGGTTCGGTTTGTAGTGTACTATTTATGAGAGAATATCTCCAAGTCCTAAAAGCATGTTTTGTTAAAAAATACTTTCTAAGATTACATCAACTATTGATTTCGTAAAATATCCTATACAGATGAATTTAACTCTATGTTATATTAAAAGGGTTTACATTCACCTCAAACAAATTTAGGAGTAACTAATGATCATTGGAGTTCTCAAAGAAATTCATCCAGGCGAACGCAGGGTTGCAATGGCCCCTTCTGTTGCGAAACAATGCATTAAAAATGGGCATTCTGTCCTCTTTGAACACGGAGCAGGAATCATAGCGAACTTTACAGACGATCAATATGAAGATTCTGGTGTAGAAATAGTCGAGTCTGCACATAAAATATGGGAACAGGCTGATGTGATCCTCAAGATTCGTCCTCCTGAGGAAGGGGCCGAAGAAATTGAAGAAGGGGAAGAAGAAGAATATTTTGAAACAGGAAAGCATGAGGCAGATTTACTGCGTAAGGGGGCGTGTTTGATTTGCCTGTTAAATCCAGGTCACAATTCCGATTTATTGAAAAGGCTGGCAAAAAGAGGTGGAACTGCAATTGCGGTTGATGCGATTCCTCGCATATCCCGGGCTCAGTCGATGGACGTACTGAGTTCCATGGCAAACATTTCCGGTTATCGGGCAGTCACAGAAGCAGCCCACAATTTTGGAAGGCTATTTACCGGCCAAATCACTGCAGCAGGGAGAATCCCTCCGGCCAAAGTTTTGGTGATTGGCGCCGGCGTTGCCGGACTGTCTGCTATAGGAGCAGCTCAGAGTTTAGGTGCAATAGTACGTGCTTTCGATACAAGAACTTCCGTTCGTGAAGAAATTCAGAGCATGGGCGCAGAATATTTGGAAATGAATTTGGATGAAGATGGTGCCGGCAGCGGCGGCTATGCAAAAACAATGAGTAAAGAATTCATAGAGTCAGAAATGAATCTGTTTGCAAAACAGGCTAAGGAAGTAAATATCATCATCACAACTGCTGCCATTCCTGGCAAAAAATCTCCGGTGTTGATTACCAGAGAAATGGTAGAAAGCATGATTCCCGGTTCCGTTATTGTCGATTTAGCTGCAGAAGACGGAGGTAACTGCGAGTTGACTCGGCCTGGAGAAATATATGTTCATAACAAAGTAACCATTATTGGTTTGACGGACCTGCCCAGTCGTTTGCCAACACAAGCAAGTCAACTTTTCAGCAACAATACTGCTAAATTAATTCAGCACCTGAATGTAGATGGAGAACTAAACCTTGATCTGGAAGACGAGATTACTGGTGCAATTACAGTGGTTCATGATGGAAAAGTTCTTTGGGATCCTGAGACACAAAATAAAGTTAAGAAAAAAACTGTTGCACCAGTAAAATTGGAAACAGTTTCTGAAAAGATATCTGAATTACCAGAAGTAGAAAAGAAAAAGTGGTCATTGTTAAAAATGATTGGCTTTCTCTCTGCTTTTGTTTTGGTAGCTCTGATTGGATTTGGAGGTTCTTCAGAATTCATTTCCCATGTAACAGTATTTGTTCTAGCTTGTTTTGTCGGATACATGGTGATTTGGAATGTCTCGCCTTCATTGCATACACCACTGATGAGCGTCACCAATGCGATTAGTGGAATAATTGTGATTGGAGGTATGATACATCTTTCCGGAGAACAGATCATCTTGCCGGCCATTGCGGTCCTGCTTGCCACTATAAACATTGTTGGCGGTTTTCTGGTAACTCACCGTATGCTGGAAATGTTTCGAAAATAATCAAATATATTGTTGGTTGCAAATAAATAGCAGCCGTTGTTTAACCATAAACTATTAAACTGAATAATGCCTGAAGGACTTATAACCGTTGCTTACATTGTGTCAGCTGCACTTTTTATCCTCAGTTTGAGAGGACTTTCTAATCAAGAAACTGCCCGGCGTGGCAACATGTTTGGTGTTGCAGGGATGATCATTGCTGTTGTTGCCACTGTTCTTGGAGGGCAGGTTGACAGTATGGGCACTTTAATATTAGTTATGCTTTTTGGCGGTGGAATTGGATTAGTTGTTGCTCGACGTGTAGCCATGACGGCAATGCCAGAACTTGTGGCTATTTTGCACAGTTTTGTCGGAGCTGCAGCCGTGCTGGTCGGCATTGTCAGTCATTTAGAGTCAGGCAGCCTAACTGGTACAGAGCAGTTAATTCACAAAATTGAAATTGTTCTTGGTGTTTTTATTGGTGCTTACACATTTACGGGTTCAGTGATTGCCTTTTTGAAATTGAGAGGAAGTTTAGGTGGAAAACCTTTGACATTACCATTGCGTCATCAACTCAATATATTATTGGTGCTGGTCAGTGTTTTGTTAGGAACATGGTTTGTGAACGGAGCACCGGAAGAGCAAATCATGTATCTCTTAATAATTATCGCTATTTCCGGATTGCTGGGAATTCATATGATCATGGCGATTGGTGGAGCAGATATGCCGGTAGTTGTCTCCATGCTCAATAGCTATTCCGGATGGGCTGCTGCCTCTGCCGGTTTCATGCTTTCCAATGATTTACTGATAATTACAGGAGCACTTGTTGGAAGCAGCGGAGCTATTCTAAGTTACATTATGTGCAGAGGTATGCACCGCTCTTTCATCAGTGTAATTGCAGGGGGCTTTGGTGTGGCAGAAGGTACGGTTGCTGCGGTATCTAAAGAGGATGAAGGAAAAGAAGCTCAATCAATTTCTTATGAAGAAACCGCAGATATACTGCGTGGAGCCAAACAGGTTATCGTTGTTCCGGGTTATGGAATGGCAGTGGCACAGGCACAGCACATTGTACACGAAATCACCGAAAACCTGCAGAAAAGGAATATCATTATAAAATTTGCCATACATCCGGTTGCTGGACGTTTGCCAGGACACATGAACGTTCTGCTGGCCGAAGCCAACTTGCCTTATGATATCATTTTTGAAATGGATGAGATTAATTCAGTGTTTAATGCAACGGATGTGGTATTGGTTATTGGAGCAAATGACATCGTCAATCCTGGAGCACTGAATGATGAAAGCAGTCCGATTTACGGGATGCCTGTCCTTGAAGTCTGGGATGCTAAATCCGTGATAGTTCTTAAACGAAGTATGGCTACAGGATATTCTGGAGTTGGTAATCCTCTTTATTTCAGAGACAATACCTGGATGTTATTTGGTGATGCTAAAGAAAGCCTTAACAAGGTTGCCGCTCTCCTGAATTGAAAGAAGTTTTTACTCCAAATGCAGAATTGATCATCAATTATTCCCTGTTTATGTATACTTCAGCTGTTTTTGAATTTATTTATTAGCACTTCCTCTGTTTGTAATTTCCTGTTATTTCCAATATATTTTAAAAATATTTACCTAAATGGGGAACGAAAAAAGGAATTACTGTATTATCAGTAGTTTTAATTACTATATAAATTGGATCATATTTTAATCTGATCCTTATTTTTTACATAAAAAGCGGATATCATGAAAAAAAGTATTACAAATTATTTTCATCAAGGTTTGGGATTGATTGGAAGCAATTGTGCGATGCCGAATATTTCTTCCATTCTTGACGCATCACGTAATAGTTCAGCCTCTCCACGCGGTCTTCCAACTATTTGTAATCCCACCGGGAGTCCTTTTTTAGTAAATCCACAGGGTAGACTAAGTACAGGACATGAAGTCATTGTGAGAGCAAATGTAATTGAAAACCAATCTATGTATGTCTTGCATGGTTGGCCATCAATTTCAGTAACGTATCTTTGCTCAACTGGAAAAGGAGAGATTGAAGCCGCAGGACAAATCAAGTAGTCGTGAGTTTCAAAGAAATCAATCATCCTTTGATACAGTTGCCATCTTGTGCGCTCAGCCTCAAAGAGAGATTGAGGTGTAACTTCAAAACCCATTTCAACGTTCCTAACGATTTCTGGAGCAATTCTGTCTCGATGCTTGTAAAGCAAAGGTCCCATCATGGTGCCTAAAAGAACAGCACGCAATGTCTGGAAAGCATCAAGAGTACCAGAAAAATCTGGAACCTCATCCGTTATTTCTATACCCATTTGGTTGAGTTTTTTAGTGGAATTTTCAGTGATTTCTGCTATTTCTCTGGAGACGCTAACTACATTAAGATCTTTGCTGAACGCGACCCTTTTTGCCTCTCCCTTATTTCTTAGTCCACTGGTATAAAGCAACCCTGCGTTTGAAAAGGAGAGAGGATCTTCTTTTACGTGTCCTACACCTGCATCCAACATTAAAGCCAGGTCTGATATGTTTCTGGCCATTGGCCCTTCGACCCAAAGTGTGTCAAACGGTTGAAGTCTTTTCCCTCTCGGTACTAAACCTGGACCTGGCCGCAGTCCAACGACTCCGTTGAAAGCAGCGGGTGTTCTAAGACTTCCTCCAAGATCATTCCCGGTGGCTAGCCATGCCATTCCTGTAGCAACTGCAACTGCTGAACCTCCTGAAGAACCTCCAGCACTCAAATTAGTGTTCCAGGGGTTTCGTGTTGTACCAAAAACTGGATTAAAAGTATGTCCACCTGCCCATTCAGGGACATTAGATTTAGCAATAGGGATTGCACCGTTCTGTTCAAGAAGGGCAATTGTCGCATCTGACTTTTTGGGGACATTATCTGAAAAGATGGGCGAACCATAAGTTGTTCTCACACCACCCACATCGTTGTAGTCTTTGACTGCTATGGGAAGTCCATACAGATACTTGTCTGGATTGGTTGGAATATTGTTAAAACTTTTTGCTTGTTCTATGGCTCGTTCAAAGCATCGGATTGGAAGGGCATTAACATGCTGGTCAATAGCTTCGATACGGGAGATGGCATGCTCAACGACTTCAAGTGGGCTGATTGTTTTTCTTTTGAGTAAGTTGACAACCTCAGTAGCTGTTTTTTTGTAGAGTTCATTCATGAATTAATTTGGATACCATAATTTTTGTGAAGTGATTAATTAAAAGAATATGCAAAGAAAGTCCTCGATGAAAATAGTCCAAAAAATATTAAAATAACAGAATTATCATTGGAATTATTAAGGATCTTGAAGTGGAATATATTTTTTATAGATCGGTATTAGATTTTTTCAATGACAGTGAATGCGTGAACGTAATCCATGCGGTGTATTTCAGGTGAGGCCATAACCTGATTCTGGTATGTTTGATAGTAATCATGAATGATTTGTTGTCTTTCTTCCAAAGGGCGTTGAGGATCCAGAGCACCGAAAAATATACTTTCATTCCAACTCCTGATGGTAGGGATGTATTCTTTCGCAAAACGCTTGGTATCCCGGTGTTCTTTAAAGTCCTCTGCAAAAGGACATGCAGTAATGTGTGTCTCTATCTGCTTAAGTCTCAAGCCTGCTTGATAGACCGGATTTTCAACATTTTTCAAAGGAGCGCTAAATTCTTCAACAGTGTTATAATATTGAGGTAGTGTCATATTTTGATATTCATCCTCTCTAATCTGTCCTTGATCCAAAAAATCTTGCCAGATATCGGCAAAGTTGTTGAACATGTTCACACCAGTCGTGTTACCCAGGTATTTGCCATTTTCGTCACGACAGAAATTGACCAGGACCAGTTGTCCTCCGGACCTTAATTCTCGGGCGCGGTGCAGTAAAATGGATTCCCAGTCCTTTTTCCCGTGATCGGAAAAACGTTGATATTCCTCTCCCTGAGCGCCAACCATGTGTACATGATGACTAATGTCACAAGGTTTAGCACTTAGCCAGTGCATGGCTGTTGCAGAGAAACCAAAATCCAAAGTATTGTCCGGAAGGATTTGTTTGTAAAAGGAATTCGCAGAGAAAAGAGGAAAAACGTTTTCAGTGGAATCCAGATAACTGCTAAAATGCCCTAAACCCAGTACAGTCTGCACCAGTCCATTAAAATCGTTTTTTGGTTGATCAGCATAGACGATATTTATATTGATTTCAGGTGCTATTTTCTGGAGGGAGTGGATTAATTTTTCAACCATTTTGAGCGAGGTTCCTCCATCTGCAGTTCCCATGTCTGAGAAAGTAAAAAGATCTTGATTCTTAGAAATATTTATTGAGTCAAGAGCTTCCAGCACGATCTGTGTAGCAGCGTTTATTACATCCTCTGCTCCTTTGGTGGCAAGTGAATATGCTCCACCTCCAGACATGGTTATGTTCTGGAGTGATTCTGTACGACCAACCATGAGGAAAACTTAAAGAGGGTTTTTAAAAATGTGGTTTAAAAAAACAAAGAGATATCTTCATGTGAAGATTTGCAGGCAGAAACAGATAAGGCCTGATTCTTATTGAGTTTTTTCTGCATTCTTAATCCAATTGAATCCTTGAGCAGCAATTCATAATTAGCCAATGGCTGAGAAAGTTCATTAACAGCGAGTTGACGCCATTCAATTTCCTGATAATAGACAGACATTCCAAGCTGCCACTGTTGCAGAGCTTTTTCAGGATTAGGTTTTTTACCTTTCAATGCACGACGTGCCTTGGAAAATTTTGATTTAATGGGACTTGCCCCTGCAATACTTCCAAGACTTGACTCAATTTCCTTGATGCGTTGCATGGCAGAATCAGGTTGTTCCTCTTCAATCACTGACTTGATGGATTTGAGCTGATTCTCCATATTAATAAGCATTGGAGTTTGAACCAGAATAGCGCTGAGTTGGCCCAGAGGTTCGTAGGCACTATCCGAATTTCTACGATATTTCTGACGGGATACACGTGCTTCTTTATTGAGTTTTTCGAATTTTTCTCTTTCAGATTGCCATTGTGAAGGGATTTTATTTTCCAGTTCATCTATCATCCCTTGAAATGTTTCAATGCTTTCTCCAATTTGCTTCATGATCAAATCATCAACAGAATTCCCATTACGTTCAAGTCGCATCTTACGTTGTTTAAGTTCATGAATGTCAAACTCAATTTTTCTAACCTCAAACTCGATTCTTCTTACATTGTGATGCAGGTCTTCATAGCCGGGGATGAATTCATTAAGATCCTGGTCACTCTGGTTGACAGCTTCAACAAGATCAAAAGTCCCCAGTACCTGCAACTGTGAAGTCTTTAGAGCTTTCTTGTATTTATCAGGAAGGTATTCAACATTCACTTGGCTGATAGTATCGACTCCGGTGCGGATGTGGTTTTCGTGTTCTGCATAAAATGGGAATGTAATTTCTTCAATACACTTCTGAAGCTTAGGATTCATTGGTGGAGGAGAATTTTCTGAAGTAAGGTACATTCTGTTTGGCAGATAATTAACCAAAGGGGGGAAGTAGCCAGCAATAGCGAGACCAACCAGTTGTAAAATGATAAAGGCAACCACACCACGATAAATGTGCATCGTCTTCACTTCAGGTGGGGCGACGCCTCTTAAGTAAAACAAAGCAAAGCCGAAAGGAGGAGTGAGAAAAGAAGTTTGCAGATTAATACCAATCATGACTCCTAGCCAAACAGCGGTTATGTTTGCGGAAGGGTCGGCCAAGAGAATGGGGGCTACTAAAGGAACAACGACTACAGCGATTTCAATGAAATCCAGGAAGAATCCCAATATAAAGATGACAGCCATCACCACCATAAACTTCGCCCAGAATCCTCCAGGTATACTGGACAGGAATTCCTTCACCAGCTCCTCTCCTCCAAATCCTCTGAAGGCGGATGTCAACATAGTTGCACCTAGAAGTATTATAAACACCATTGAAGTGGTTTTCGAGGTTTCAAGCATGACACTCCTTAGGGCGTCTTCTATACGGAAAGTCCTCCATGCACTCCAAAATACAGCAATTAAAAGTCCAATCACTGCGATGGTGGCAATGATCATTGCAATGCCTTCTTCAGAATTACGAATGTTTTTTATGTTCAACGGGTAAATACTGAGGATAAAAAGTATTATCGCAGTGGAAATCACCGCCAGGATGGCAGGATAGAACGAAAATTTTTGTCCCTCTGTGAGCTTATAGCCCCCCATAATCATAGCCCCAATAGCCCCAATAGCGCCCGCCTGATTGACAGTGGCAATTCCCATAATGATTGAACCCAATACTGTAAAAATTAATGCCAGTGGAGGGACAAGGGCCATAAGTACTTTTATGATAAACTTCCCGTCTATTTTTCCTTCATAAGGGATAGGAGGGGCTGTCTCCGGTTTGAGCAATGCAGAGATGAGAATATAGAGCATGTAAAGTCCAACCAACACAATTCCTGGAAGGAAGGCTCCAACAAACATTTCTCCAGCACTGGCTGAAGTGACATCGAATTCTGAGGGCATCGAGAACTCACCTGTTACCAATTTGTAATTGGCAATTCTTTCAGTGTTGGCAATGTCTGCTGCATTTGAAAGCTGATCAGCCAGGATGATTAAGACGATGGAAGGAGGGATAATCTGTCCCAGTGTCCCTGAAGCACAGATGGTTCCGGTTGCAAGGGGTTTGGAATAGTTATGTTCCAGCATTGCTGGTAGTGAAATGAGTCCCATTGCAATCACTGTAGCACCAACTATTCCTGTAGTGGCTGCAAGCAAGGCTCCTACGAAAACTACAGAAATACCAAGACCACCTGGAATAGGACCAAACAGCTGAGCCATTGTTACGAGTAAGTCTTCAGCAATTTTTGAACGCTGAAGCATAATGCCCATGAAAATGAAAAGTGGAATTGCAATAAGGGTGTCTCGTTCCACATCCCAGTAAAGGCTCCTAAAGTTGGTTACTCCTGCGCTTAGCCACTCCAGAGGTCCATCCTGGACGAAATAAGCTGATGCGTTACCCTCAAATACATAACCACAAAGGGCAGCTAATCCGATACTGAGTATAGCTGAACCTGGGAGAGAGAAGGCGACTGGAAATCCTGAAGTAAGTGCACTCACCATCAGGAGTACAAGAATAAGTAGAAAAAAGACTTCCATGTAGGTTCTTTAAGGTTGTAAAATCAGGGATTATTTTTAAGTTTTTGATCTGAATTCATCTGTCCCTCAATCAACTCTGCTGCACTGTTTAGGAAATACCCCATGAACTGGACTAGCATGCAGACTGCAAAAACGACTAGAAAACCGACCATCAGGTATTTCGTATACATCCCAAAACCCTGTTGGTATACCTCAAAACTTAGCAGAGGACTGTTCAAGCTATTACCTTTACCCCACATACCTGTTGAAAGGATAACCAAGCACAGAGGAGCACCTAGAAAGACACAACCTATGGCATTTGATAGGGCCTTGGTTTTTGCTTTAAACTTTGAATACAAAACATCCACTCGCACATGTCCCTCGTTTATCAATGCATAAGAACTTGCAAAAAGGAAGAGTGCTGCATACCACATTCTTACCAGGTCTCCCATAAAAGCCTGCTCATAGGAATAAACAAAGCGTGAGATGACAATCTGAAATTCAGCAATCACCACCAATAGTGCCAGCCAAGTGAAACCAAGACCTCTTACAAAAAAAGCAATTACGAAACTTAAAATTATCAGAGGATAATGCACATAGGTCCCTCGAAAAACTGAACGTCCCAGCTCAAGCGCCATCACTTGGCCGAACATGGGACTCAATAGATCTTCTACACGCAGAAAGGAAATTACTATGTCGACAATACCGACCATAAAAACAGCCCAGAAACATGCCCGTGTCAGATAGGCTGCGAATCTGGTAAAAATTTTGGAATCTTCACTTAATGTCCTTATGGGAGTTTTGAGAACAAAAAGAATGATCACGAGTATAAGTAAAATAAGTACAATGGTTTGAATCCCACCTAATATCTGAGAGTCCGGGCTTAGAGGAATCCTGAGAGCAGAGATTCCAAACAATTCATGATGAGCAAAAAAATTCCATAAACCAGGCCATCCTTTCCAGAAAATTAGGTAGTTGTTCACCAAAAAAAGCATGGTCAGGCTGACTGTAGACCAGGCAAAAATTCTTAGTAGTTTAGGAACCAAAAGAGAATTTGGAATAGTATCAGTCAATGTTTTATGTCCGTTGTAAGATCGATTTTAAATGATAAGATTTGGCTGGAAAAATTTTAAAAATATCATTAGAACAGAATATTTAAGAATCAGATGGAGAATTGAAATGTTAGTGGAGAGTAAAGAAGACGGTATACATTTAAGATACCGTCTTCAGACTTAAGTAGTGACCTTTAATCACGAAACACCAAGTACACGGTTACGCTGACTGAGGTATTCCTGGTCAGAAATATTCATCCAGCTTCCAACCTCTTGACGTGTTTTGACAAAGCTAGCATGAATTCGCTCAGCAAGATTACTGTGTGCACGAGCTTCAACAAATACTTCTTCAGCAGCTTCTCCAAAGGCGTCGTATACATCATTATTAAAGCGTCTCAACTGAACACCCTGCTCACGAATCAGTTTTTCTAAATAAAAACCATTCTTCGCATTGTACTCAGACATCATGACATCATTTTCCTGGTGAGCAGCAGCTTTAATTATGAGTTGATCAGAATTGGACAGACCTTCCCACCAAGATTTATTCATGCCGAGTGCCAGCATGGATGCCGGCTCGTGCATACCTGGATAGTAGTAGTACTTAGCTGCTTCATAGAATTTATAAAAGCTGTCATTCCAGGGACCGACCCACTCTGTGGCATCGATTGCTCCTGAAATCAGGGCCTCGTAAATTTGCCCACCTGGAAGTGAGACAGGAGAGGCACCTAGCTTTGCCATAACGTCTCCACCCAAACCAGGAATTCTCATCTTGAGCCCCTTCAGGTCGTCTGCAGAGTTGATTTCCTTACGGAACCAGCCTCCCATCTGTACACCTGTGTTTCCGCAGGATAAGCATTTCAGGCCAAAACTGCCCGCCAATTCGTCCCATAGTTCCTGTCCTCCGCCATAGTTTATCCAGGAATTGATTTCACTGAAGACAAACCCAAATGGAACCGCTGTAAAGTAGGCCCAGCCAGGATGTTTACCTTTCCAGTAATAATCTGCAGCATGATACATCTGTGCGTTCCCGGAGGCTACTTCATCAAAAGAATCAAAAGCTTTGACTCTTTCATTTGCAGCATAATATTTAACATTCATTCGGCCATCAGTCATATCTGATAGACTTTTAGCAAAACGTTGTGCTCCCGTACCAAGTCCTGGGAAATCTCGTCCCCAAGTTGCTACCATGGTGATTTCAATGCGCTTTTGAGAAAACGCTGGTGATGGGAAAGTAGAGGCTGCAACAGCAGTTGCACCACCAGCAACAGCTGCACCCTTAATAAATTTTCTTCGTTTCATGAGGACCTTTTTGTTTAATAATTAAAAAGACAACAAGATCAATGGACCGTTGCTGTCACGAAAATATTTTTCCACTATGGAAAAATTAATGAAACATCGCGATCTTATAGATATCCTGATTTGGTGTCAAGCTTTATTTATTTTATTTGGAGTTTTAATTAGTAATGTGTTTTGTTAGTTTGTGTTGAAGTATAAAATTGTTTTCTGTATGTTTAAAGCTTATAGCAGTCTTAAAAAGACCTAATACCATGTTATGTTGAACGAAGTTAAAATTTTGCATAAGAGATCACACTAAAATTATTAAAATTCTTACCTACGGCCGAAATAAAGAATTGTGGATTTTAGATAATTTTCGAAACAGTTAAGTCTGTCTATAAAAATATTATTTTAAAAATAGAGGAAAATTTGGTTTGTTTTTTAAAAAAGTTGAAGTTACTAATATTTACTATGCTGGCTGGTATATTCATTCCAGTTTCAGCCTGGGGAGTTTCCAGTTTCGGATGCATAGGAGCTACAGTAGCGGAATATCTCATACCTGGATTAGGATATGGGATTCTTGGTCACTACGATAAAATGCTGGTTTTGGGTGGTTCACGTTGGATTGTACTTAATGAATACTGGAAAAATTCAAACAGTAGCGATTATGAACAATACTTCAATAAGATTTATAAAGAGACAGAATTAGCTGATGACAAAAAGCAACATGATTTTTTCTATTCCCGAGAAACGTATTATGCGAATGTATATTTAAGCATGTACGGCAACCTTACTTTTGCAACGTTTTATGATCTGTATGAGACTGGCTGTGAAAAAAACTCCAGTACTTTTGGGTTGATGCTGTCTCCTTTTCAATTATGGGAATATGCTGATGAACTGACTTTCTGGGTGCCGACAATCTGGGCTTCTACAGTTTCTCTTGATTCAGATTTAGTTATTTATCATGTAGACAATGATTTGAGTAAAAATGAAATCATAAACACATCGTTTTTACAGTATCAACTAGTTGGTGTTGGTGAGGAAATGCTGTTTCGCGGTGTGATTCAGAAATCTTTGTTCAATTTGTTTTCAATGGGTTTCAGCAAAAGTCCCTCACGCTGGGGAAGTATAATTACAGCCAGTGCTATTTTCGGAGCCGCTCATTCAGGAGCAGGCTTTACTGCATCACCTGGGATTGCTTTTGCTGCTGGTATATATCTGGGGATGGTTTATCATCCTGCAGATGGAAATTTTGATCTTACACAGCCGATTGCAATTCACTCATGGTGGGATACCATTCTTGAACACCGGAGACTGAAGGATGCAAAATTTGTTGAACGGAAGAGTGGTGAGAACGCCCTGAATTACAGCCTTCAGGACAGACGTACCTACCCCCTATTTGGTTTTAA
>MEHZ011654866.1_pt1 | contig 26575 bp, 27 predicted proteins | sample 897221 | NCBI WGS metagenome assembly MEHZ01 (sample SAMN05514161, study PRJNA337945) | marine metagenome | isolation source: marine surface water | place: Arctic Ocean | collected 2007-12-13
AAGAACAAATGCTAACCGCACATAAAAATGATGTTGACGAAATCAACAACAGTAATACTGGGTGCTGGCGAAGTACTGTTAAGTATGACAATATAGATTGGCTTTTAGACGCTGTTAAGATACTAACAGAGAATGCCATAGACTATTATTCGTCTTTAGATTCAACGTTTAAGAACCATATTAAAAAAAATCATATTAGTATTGATTACTGGTCGAACATTAATAAACCTGCAAGTAAAAATGTATTGCATAATCATGTAGCTGACTCGTTTGCCGCTGTTTATTATGTACAAGGAAGCGGAACTGGTCCGTTAAAATTTATTAATCCTGCTAATTTATTAAATGACTGTAATAGTGTTTCTCCGTATGTGCGTGAGGTGTTAGCACACCCACATGATGGAGAATTAATACTTTGGCCCGCCTGGGTTCCACACGAAGTTGAAGTTAATAAGTCTGATAGAGATAGAATGAATATAGCATTTACCATACAGGTGTCTTGATGTTTAAAAAACAAGAAAAAATAGAATTTTTTAGTAAAATTAATGGAGTAGCAGAATCCTATCCTATTATTCCTGCCAGTCAGTTTAGACCAAAGTGGATGGCTCGCTGTAAACAAAATTATATCGATAACAAGGATAGGAACTTACCAAGTCATTTATACCAATGTCCTGGAATATTTGATCTATATAATTATGGATTTATATTACCTTTGTGGCACGATGTTATAATTAAAACACAAGCAGGACAACCAGGATTTCAATATGTAAATCCAAGTGAAACATTATCTAAACTACTTGACGGCGACCCTGTTGCTAGTCAGCCTCCAGAAATATCTAAATGGTTGCCAAAAAGGCCACATAGTATTGAAGCTATAGTAAAATTTAATACTCCGTGGAATGTTGTTGCTCCGAAAAATGTTAAATTTTTAATTACTCCAATAGCGTATCCGGATACGTTTGAGTTTGAAGCTTCTATAGGCGTACTAGATCCTGCAATTAATACAGAGTTAAATATACAGGGGTTTTGGAATGTTCCAAATGGCGAACGTAAGCTAACAGCAGGAACACCAATTGCACATATTATTCCATTGACAGAACAAAAGTATGATCATATAATAAGAGATATGACAGAACATGATTGGGCGTTTTTTAGAAAACGTTTATTTTGGGGAACTCACTCATTTAAACATAAAAAATCTTTAATGAAAGATATGTACAGAAAACACTTTAGGAGATAAGAATGCCACTACAAGAACTTAATACGGATGAGTTTATAACTTATAATCAAACGCTAAGAGTAGCAAAAGATCAGTACACAGCACGTAAAGTACAGAAAGATAGAGTTAAACATGTAAACTGGTTCAACGCTGTACTATCGCAAAAAGATATGGTCCTTACTTTTTTAGATGCCGACGGCAACTCTCAACAATGCATTGCATCAAAAAATGCTATTGGTGCAGTCCCACTACCCAAAATACCAGTAACAATTGAAAATGTATTAGACGAAGATGAAGAACAAGTACAGCATGTTGCGTTTTATAAAAAACCTAGCGGCGATGTTGAACTTGTGCATATTGATAATATTGTTTCGTGGACAATTACCAATACATTAATAAATCAAATTGATAAAATATATAAAAAGTCTGCACATGAGTAGTTTTCATAAAGTAGAAATTTGTTTGTGGGCAAACAAAGACCAAAAGTTTGGAAATGATGCACACGCATGCTGGCTAAATTATTCTGTTCAACACCGACGAATGGCCGGTTTTAGGATAAAAATTAGTCATTGCAAAACGTATGTAAATATGAATGATAAAGAAGCATTTGACTATTTTATTAAAACCTGGAAACATTATAAGCGAGTCATATACTAACATCAGATAAATACTACTGTAGATTAGGACAATAATATGGCATCAAATACAGCACCAGTAGTAGACAGAATACGAATTATACCTAGACCTGATGATTTTCTTGACAGAAACGTTGGTTCTAGTGGCGAAGTATTCTTTGATAAACAAGCAAATACACTTAGACTCTATAGCGGCAAACTAGCAGGAGGCTATAGCCTACTAACATCGGGCAACTTATCGCAACAACTTGCAGACAGCGGTATTGCATTACTTGAAAAAACCGTTACTGTAGGTGTTGACACTGTTAACGGCCAAGCATCTGGTGTATTCTATATTGACGGAGTAGAAAAACCTCAACTAGAGTTTGTTAGAGGTTATACATATCTATTTGATCAATCAGGCGAAACAAATAACTCATATGCAACTGTTTATCATCCTTTAATGTTTAGCCTTGTTGCAAACGGCGGGTTAGTCGGCGGAGGCCACTATAATAATGGAGTTGTATATCTATTAGACGACGACCCTGTTACAATGGCAGGATATGTATCAGGCTTCAACGCCGCAACGTCAAGAAAAGTTTTAGTTACAGTTAAAAGTAGCGCACCGGACACATTGTACTACTGGTGTCATTTCCATACAAATCAAGGTAATGAGATTACTGTTTCTGACCCAGGTACTGGTAGCGGCGCAGGTGGTGCAAGTGTAGAAGTATCAGACACAGCACCAACAGAACCAACACAAGGTACTATATGGTTTGATAGTAGTAACGGTAAAATATTTGTTTACGTAACAGACGTCGATAGTAGTCAATGGGTGCAACCAACAAGTCCTCTTCCAGCAGTTAATACTTTTAAAACTATTGCTGTAACAGGAAATGCCACGACACTAGTAGCAAGCGGAAATACAGACACTGTTAACTTTACAGCTGGCGCAAATATAACATTATCTGTTAATTCTGCAACAAATACAATAACAATAGACAGTACAGGTGGTGGCGGCGGAGCTGCTTATGATCAAGCATTAAACACTACTGATGATGTAACATTTGATGATGTAACAGCAACAGGTACAGTTATTGCCGACGCTATTAGTGCAGGAGCAATATCAAACACAGGAGTAGGCAATCCTGTATTTACTAGTTCAAGTACTATTGACTTTAATGCACCAGATGGTATACGATTAGAAAATATCTTAAAAACAAATGAAGTGTTAACAAACATTACCGGAGCAACAGGAACTGTTATTCATAACTACAGTGCAGGGCCAATATTTAATGTTACAACTCCAGCTGCAAACTGGACCGCTAATATTACAAATGTTCCTACTACTAATGACAGAGCAACTAACACGGCAATAGTAATTACACAAGGCGTTACACCGTATGTACCGTCAACGATACAAATAGACGGCGTAACACAAACTATTAAGTGGATAGACAATGTTGCACCAGTAGGCAACGCTAATAAAACAGATGTAATAACTTTATCCATGCTACGTACAGGAAACACTTGGTCGGTACTAGGTAGTTACGTAAATTATGGATAATAGCAATGCCAAGATATAGCTCAGTTAGCTCATTACAGTATTTTCAACCACTACTCACACCTTTTAAATTATTAACATATTTAGAAAACCCTAACCCCGAAGGTATTGCTCAGTCAGATGCGTATGGCGCCAGTGTAGGCATTGGGCCAAATCACATTGCTGTCGGCGCCCCCGGCGAACAAGATGCAGCAGGCATACCGTCACAAGGTAAAGTTTATCTCTATACTAACACGGGTACATACTTAAGAACTATTGATAATCCAAACCCTGTTGCACCTGTAAATGCAGGTGACGGTGATGGGTTCGGTATTAGTGTTGCTGTTAATACAGGATATGTTATTGTAGGAGCACCTGGTGAAAACGATGCAACTGATAACAACGGTAAAGCATATGTATTTGATGTTACTGACGGGAGCTTAGTTTATACGTTTAACGATCCTAATCCTAATACAACAGAAATTACTGTAAACGGTGATGCTTTTGGTAGTACTGTTGCGCTTACTGAAAGTTTTGCTAGTGTTTGTGCATATAGAGAAAATGCTGTAGGCTTAGGTGACGATACAGGATGGACGTATATATTTGATTTGTCAGACGGAACGTTAGATCATTCAATTGAGAATCCAAACTTAGATGGCGAAGACGAATACCCGGGTGACCAAATTGGTCAATTAATTAATACACTTGCTATTACAGATACATGGACAATGATAGGCAACTGGCGAGAGAACGAACCGGGAGCATTAGGCCAAGGTGATAGTGGTGCATTTTTCTTGTTTAATAATTCAACAGGAGCAACCGATCAGTCAATATACAATCCAAAAGATGATGCACTTGACGCAGATGATAGATTTGGTTATGCTGTAGATTTAAATGAAACTTATGCTGTAGTTGGTTGTCCAGGCGAAGACTCTGAAGGTACAAATAGTGGCAGGGTATATGTTTATAATCCTACAACTGGCAGTTTAGTTGCTACAATACAAAATCCTAACACATACGACACGGCAATTGGAGATCGTTTTGGCGAATCAATTGCACTTACAGATAACTATCTTGCTGTAGGAGCATTAGAAGAAGATGATGCAAGCGGTACAAACAGTGGCGTAATTTATATTTTTAGCACAAGTGATTGGTCTTTAGAAACTACTATAACTAATCCAAATAAATATAGTACCAGCACTAATGATAGGTTTGGTTATACCATACGAGCAACTAATGATTACTTAGTAACAGGCTTACCAACAGAAAATGACGGTAGTGGTGCTGTTTATATTTTTAAGGCGTAATAAATGGAAAAAGAATATATTGTAGTAGTACATAGAGGAATAGACTTAAAAACATTTGATGCCGAACTGTCTGCAACTTCAGGAGCAGGACCTATACCAAACAGAAGTGTAGATATAGCAAATCCAAGACCCGGATCAACTCGTATGACACATTGGATGCTAACTGACGAAGAAGCAACTACTTTATCAAACGATCCTCGAGTACTATCAGTAGAAATACCACCAGAGCAAAGAGACGATATTGAATTAGTTAAAAATGCTTCGCAAACAGGAACATTTTATAGATCAATATCGGGCTCTGCGTTAACAACACCAAGTTATGTAAATTGGGGATTAAGACGCTGTATAGAAACAACTAATGTATATGGTAGTAATAACACTGTTGCAGGTAATTACGACTATGCATTAGATGGTACTGGTGTTGATGTTGTAATACAAGATAGCGGCATAGATCCAAATCACCCAGAATTTAATGTTGCAAGTAGTGGCTCTCGAATAAAGCAGATAGATTGGTATACAGAAAGTGGACTGTCCGGTATACAAAGTGCTGACCATTATAGAGATGCAGATGGCCACGGTACTCATTGTGCAGGAATTGCTGCAGGTAAAACATACGGGTGGGCTAAAGGTGCTGATGTATATTCGCAAAAACTTGCAGGATTAGAAACATTATCGGGATCAGACGGAACAGGTATTCCTATAGCATCTGCTTTTGACGCTATTAGATTATGGCATAATGCTAAAAGTAACGGACGTCCTACAGTAGTTAATATGAGTTGGGGATATGGATCTAAACAAACTGTAGACCCTACAAGTGGAACATATAGGGGAACTCCTTGGAATTATGGATCTGACTATACTACTAGAGCTGACCTTTGGGCGGCAACAGGAGTTAGCACAACGTTCTTTGGTTCTATGACGTTACCCGTTAGAGTACCGTCAGTTGATGCAGAAATTGAAGATATGATTGATGCTGGAATACATGTATGTATAGCAGCAGGTAATAATAGATATAAAGCAGATTTACCAACTGGTACTGATTATAATAACAGTGTAGTATTTGGCGGATCAACATACCAATATCATAGAGGCAGTTCGCCTTTTAGTAATGATGCATTTATGGTAGGTAACATAGATGCCGAAGTAAATTTGGGTGTTGATAAAATAGCTGGCAGTTCTACAAGAGGCCCAGCAATAAACATATACGCACCGGGCGACAATATAATGAGTACGTCTAGTGTGCTTGCAGATGCCCTCTACACGTTACTTGATTACCCTGGTGACTCTACATACAAAATAATGAGTATTGGCGGCACAAGTATGGCATCGCCACAAGTTGCAGGAGTATGTGCATTGCATTTACAAGTACAACCAGACTTAACTCCAGAACAGTTAAAAGATAAAGTAATTAGCGATTCTAAATCAGTTATAAGTACTACAGGATCTGAAACAGACTATGAAGATTATGAAAATTCATTATTAGGCGGCCCTAATAGAATGTTATACAGCAGATACGGATCAAACACACCTTGGGCTATTACAGGAACGATAAATATTAGTGGAGGCTTACAATAATGGCACTTAACTTTCCGAGCGCACCAGATGCACTTGAAACATTCACAGACGGCACAACAACATGGCAATGGGACGGAACGTCTTGGGTTGTTATATCAGGCGGCGGGATAACTGTCGAGGCACCTGACGTCTTTAAAACATTTACAGCTGACACGGGTACTACTACAGCAGACGCTGAAAATGATTCGTTTAATATTAAAGGCGGAACAGGAATAACTACAGCAATAGTAGGTGACGAAGTTACTATTGACTTTGGCGGAAGTGTTGGAGATCCTGATCAAAATGTATTTACAACAGTTAACGCAGATGCTGGGCAAATTAATGCGGCATCGACTACAGATGCTATTACTATTGCAGGCGGAACAAATGTAACAACAGCAATATCAGGATTAACTGTTACAATTAACGGAACAACACCGACACTTACAATTAACGATCTCACAGATGTTGACACAGTAAACACAACACCAGTAGCCGGCAATGTATTAAAATGGGACGGTGCAAAATGGTCACCAGGACTTGACTCAACAACAGGTGGTGGCGGCACTGACGCTGATACACTTGATGGGCAGGATAGTACATATTTCTTAAACTATAATAACTTACAAAATACACCCACAATACCAGCAGACTTGAGTGATCTAACAGACACTACAACTTTATTATTCGACAAAACATTTGCATCATTAACAGGCAAGCCTACCACAATAGCAGGTTATGGTATTACAGATGCATTTGATGGTTCATTTTTAAATCTAGCAAACGTACCTACAACTATTGCAGGCTATGGAATTACAGATGCTGTTGTAAACTTTGCAGACTTAGGAACTAAGCCTACAACTATTGCGGGCTACGGAATTACAAATGCATTAAGTACATCAGCTAGCCTGTCAGATCTTACAGATGTTAGTTCAGCAGGTCCATCAACTGGGCAAGCATTAGTATGGGACGGTGCATCATGGGGCCCAGATACTGTAAGTGGTGGCGGTGGCGACCCAGATCAAAATGTGTTTACACAAATATTTGGTGACGCTGGATCATTAACAGCTGCTACAACAACTTCGTCATTTACTGTCGCTGGCGGCACAAATATTAATACTACTGTAACAGGTAATAATGTACGCATTGACATGCCTGCAACACTAGGTGTAAGCAAGTGGGACGATCTAGAAGAAGTTGTACGTATAGACAGAACAATTGATAAAGTTTATATGCCTGCAATGGCTATGATTAGAATGAATAATGCAGGTAACTCAGCATACACAGTTGATAGTCATGGATATAGTGGAAACAATCCAACATTATTTGCAATAGGCGGCATGACTATAGCATTTGATTTAGGCCAAGTAGGCGGCCACCCATTTGAAATACAAGATGGTACTGGTACAGCATACAACACTGGATTAGTTCATATTGATATTATTGGTAATGTTACAACTGGATCAAACGCACAAGGGCAAGACACTGGTACGTTGTATTGGGAAGTTCCGGAAACTATATCAGGAAATTATAGGTATCAATGCACATTGCACCCTTCGATGGTAGGTGCTATAACTATTAAACGTATATCACTACTTTAATTGTCTTACTATTGAATCAAGTTTTTCTTTAGTAGTAAGTAAATTATGTTTGATATCAATTAATTGTCTTGGCTTAATATATCCGCCACTACCGCTTTGATGACCTACATCTATTTCTAAACTTAGTGCTTCAAATGTATTAATATATTCGTCTAATTTAGTTTTTAGTTTACCTTCGTCTAGGTTATTACTTGCCGCTTTATATCTAGTAATATCTTTAATCCATTTTTCGGATTTTGTTAATCTTGGAAACATCTTTTATCCTATATTTGTTGAAGGTAACACTACAAAGCTATCTTTTTCAAAATCACCGTTGCTGGATTCTGTTATAGAACTATCGGCTACCATTGACTCTAAACAACACGGCATTAATGGCAATACATGATGAGTCTGTCCTTCGGCTAATACAGTCTCAAATAACTTTCCTGTATCAGTGTCAATCCACCTTAGTTTAAAATTACCAGTATTAACAAACCAAGTTTTTTCCTTTTTAACATTAAAGAAAAAATTAGTTCTACTTCCTACACCTTTAAATGCAAGTATCTTTGTACAATAATCATTAGTCCTAGCGATTGTTAATTCGTGTCCCCAACTGTGTTTTTGTACGTCAGCCATTTTCGTCTATTACCTTTAATACTTCAATTATCGTTCTTAACTTACTTTGTATTGTTTTATTTTGTAACGTATTTCTTAACCCGTGGTGTAACGGCTTTGGCCATTGCCCTGTAGTAACCCAGGCATAACCATCATGCTCATGATTGAGTGTTGGAATAAATTCGTTTTCTACCACAATTAAATATGTATGAAAGGAAAAGTGATTGTCATTACTAACAAAACTTTCTAATGGAAGAACTTTGGTATATTCTACATTGCCTATTTCTTCTGTGACTTCTCGCTTAAGGCCTTCCCAAGGAGTTTCAGTATTCTCATTTGTGCCACCAACAAGCCCCCAAGAAATATTAGACTTATTTCCTGTCCTATGTAAAAACAAAAATCTTTCTGTGGCTAAGGAGTAGAATAATGCTCCACTGCAAACAATCTCTTTCATACTAATAATTATGCATCAAGTAGTATGGTCCAGGTCGCTCCTGAGTATTCTCCTTCGTAACTCTTAATCCAAAATTCACCATTCCATTTGTATTGGATGCCTGTATTCAAGTTACTTGTATATGTTGCTGGCGAACCAGTACTTCCGTCATCGGCTCCACTTGCATCAAACACAATATGCCAATTTGCACCGTCCCACTCAATGATATCACTTTCATTAGCAATAAAGTCTGTTCCGTTTGTATTTTTCCAAGCGTCAGGACCATCAGTGTTGTCAGTACTACCTATGTCAGACAAAATGAGCAAACGTATTCCTGATTCTTTTACATTGTTAGGATTAAATCTTAGCGGATCAACAATATAGTCTATCGTAGTAAAACTATTTGTACTTCTTGCAGGACCAGCAATAACAGTATCGTCTGGTAATGTATCACTATCAAAGTTAATAACTATTTTAGTGTCATCTAACGGATTAATAGTAAATGTACCAGTAATATAGTTGTCAGTGGCTGTTGACTTTAATAGTATTCTACTAACATCGGCTTGGTATGTACCTGGGTATGCTTCTGTAAGCTCTTTCCAACTAACTTCGCCAACCTTATTTTTCCACACTAGTTGTGCAACATCGTCTTGCACACTAAGTCCATAATTTTGGAATGTACTACTAACACTTGTTTTATCAAACAGTCTCTTAGTATCAAAGTCCATTTGACCTGTGCCTGTATTTGGAAATTCGCCATCATCGACAGTTCGAGTACTTCCGTCATCTTCACCATTGCCAGTTATAGGTTTAGTATTGACCCTAGTTACAAATGTAGGTTCTGTACCATCTATTTGTCCTGCTATAGTAGCACCTAAGTTAATGTCACCACTTTGTTCGTTAAATATGTTAGATATAATGCTTGTTGTTACTCCTAAGCGTTTAACTTTAGCAGGTGGTGTTAAGTATATAGGTGTACTAAATTGTAAACTTGCAACATCTATTTCACTGTCTACTCCGACTGGAATTGATCTAGAACTAAATGTAATGCCTTCCATATTTACAACAGTTAAACTAGTCCAGTCTAAATAATTATCTGTAGTTTGTATTTCAAAACTAGGATTAAACAATATTAATATTTGTTCTAATATTTGTAATTTCTGTTCAGCATTACTAGCCCATATATCAGCGGTTAATTTAAGTGTATATGGTGCCGGCATATGACGTTCTACAGTGTAGTTTTTACCTTGTGTGTTAAGATACTCTCCAGTAGTACTATTGTATGTGCGTTCACGTACATGTCTTTTGCTTATTAAGCTAGAATCAGCTGTTCTGTCTCTATCCATTTCTAGGCCAGTTACATATACAGCCATACGCGGTGCTGTTGGTATTTTGTTTTCGGAATTGTCTCTTAATATATTAGCAACTTGTCGTGTTAAATCTCCGTACATAACAGGAACTTGTTTTTCATTTCCGTGCCCGTCTTGCACTTGGAAATTACTTAACATCCTTATAAGTTGAGTAATATACCTTCTAATTTGTGCATCATAAAAAAATTGCATTATACATCATCCGCTTTGGGTCTAAGTGCTTTACTTAGAGCTTGTCTTTCTGAAACAGTTTCGTCACCAATAACATCAGTATTTGTATTATTAATAAATGTGCCAATCTGTGTTTTTCTATCGTTAGTATTAGTCATTGTCATTCTAACATTATCTTGCATTTTAATCCATCTAGATCCATCATATTGAAACAGTCTATTTGGTAAAAAGTCTGTACGTAAAAAGTAATCTCCTGCTTCGTTAATAGCAGGGAAACTAGTACCACTTCCAAAAGCTGCTCCGTTAGGTGGTTGCCCGGCTTCAATTAAGTATCCTGCATAGCCTGTTCTACCTGGTGAACTTGCGGTTGGATCAGCAACGGTGCTTACTACTGCCTTACCTGAGTCATCAGTGTCAAGTGTATAATAATGCCCTATGTCGTATCCTGACTTAGGAGCATCTGCTTCGGCTTCTGTAAGTACAGCATCGTTTATTGCTTTTTCATTTTCGTATGTGCTTAGTAAATCCCTTAGGGTGTTGTCACTATACGCTGCCCAATTTAAAACGTCTGTAGGTGTGTTACCTTGCGTCTGTGACGTTGCTTCATATAGCTTGCCCTTATACTTTACAACTTGGCCAATTTCGTATGTAGATGCTATGGCGTAATCCCCCATAAAGATATCTTCATCTTCTGGAGTTTCTAATATATCTGCAAACTCTTGGCTATCAACAATTTGCTTTAATTTAACTCTATATAAATGCGGAAACCACGTTGGACTAAATCCTTCTGCAGCTCTGTTTACATCTTCTACTACATAGTATCTTTTTAAACTAGTAGCAAAATCATTTTCTGCATGCTCGTCCTTTAAATGCGGTAGTTCTATAACATCTCCACTCATTATTTTTCTACCAAGTGCTTTAACACTTGTAGTAATGTGTATAGTCATAAACAATGTGTCATTAGTTAAAAACAAACCAAATTGACTTAGGTCAAAATCGATGTCTTGTACATTGTATATGCCTCTAATTGTATAGATGTCTGAATCATATTTTCTGTCTCTATTTTCTAAAAACAGAATATCTTGAATCTGAGTGTTATCTTTAACAACGTCACCATCGTCAGTACCTACATATTTGTGAATATTCACATCAGTACCGCCAATAGTAAACATTTCATAGATACGGTTATCCATGAATTTGTAATCGTTGCCTCTTTCGGGTTTATATAAACTAAGTCTTGGCATAGTTATATTTATCGTTATGTATATCTATCTTAACGATAAATACTATTGGAGAACAAAACATATGACAACAAGTATAAGCACACAAAGACAAGATATATTTGACTACGTTAACGCATTTTTAGGCGGAGGCATGGTTGATGTTGAACTTGATCCAATACATTATGAATCTGCGTTAACAAAAGCTCTAACAAAGTATAGACAAAGAACAGATCATGCTGTAGAAGAGTCGTACTTGTTTTTAAGTTTAGTCGAAGATCAAAACGAATACATACTACCAAATGAAGTTATTGAAGTGCGTAAATTATATAGGCGGTCAATTGGATCACGTAGCGGCAACGGTGGCGGTGCCTCAAACTTTGAACCATTTAACTTAGCATTTACAAATACATACTTACTAAGTGGTTCAACACAAATGGGCGGACTTGCTACATATGACATGTTTGCAGGGTATCAAGAACTTGTAGGTAGAATGTTTGGTAGCTTTATTGAATTTAAATGGAACTCTCCAACTAAGAAATTAACAATATTACAACGTCCAAGAGGCGCAGAAGAAGTGTTAATTTATGCGTACAACTATAGACCAGACTCTCAGCTGTTTGACGACTACCTTGCAAAACAGTGGATCAAAGACTACACATTAGCTGCATGTAAGTACATGCTAGGTGAAGCAAGATCTAAATTTGCTACTGTTGCAGGACCGCAAGGCGGAACAAGTTTGAACGGTGATGCACTCAAAGCAGAAGCACAACAAGAAATGGATAAGTTAGAGCAAGACTTAACACTACAGGTAGCAGGCGGCGTCGGCTACGGATTCTTAATAGGCTAAAATACCCCAACGTTAGCGCCAACATCTTAAATCCTTGTAAATACATATGTAACAAGGAGAAGCCGATGTGTTCACCCGAAGTGCGTAAAGAAGCTAACCGATTTAACTGGATGATCAAAGGTCAACTTATTGATCCTGTTGAAAGTGACAGCTCAGTCGAACAAATATACAATTCATACTTTAAGAGACTTTGGGGAAATAATGAGAATTATATCCATGAAGTTGGGTTTGAAGAAGCATATCAAAAAACACTTGACAAGTAACAATAATTATTATATACTATATAGATAATATAGGAGTATAAGTTTTGTTGCCAAAGTTATTAATTGTCGGTCATGGTCGCCATGGTAAAGACACTGTATGTGAATTACTAGAGTCATACGGTTACACATTTCAATCATCGAGTAAGTTTTGTTCAGAGCTTTTTATCTTCAATGATCTAAAAGAGCAGTACGGTTATGCTGATGAAGAAGAGTGCTATGCAGATAGACACAATCGTCGTACTGAATGGTATAATATGATACATGATTACTGTAGTGACGACTTAGCAAAACTAGGAAGAAACTTATTTGCCGAACATGATATCTATTGCGGACTACGTAACAAGCGTGAGTTCTTTGCAATGCAAAATGAACAAATATTTGATCATGCTATTTGGGTAGATCGTATAGATCACTTGCCTACAGAAGATCCTAGCTCAATGAGCATTGAACAATGGATGTGTGATTACACTATTGATAATAATGGTGACTTACAAAGATTAAAACGTAACGTTGATATTTTAATTAGAACAATTTTTAAAAATCGGGGATTAGATCTCCCTGCTTCCAGCGGCTACCTTCTTTCTGAAGCGTTCGTTGACAGTTAGCACATATAGTTTTTAAATTACTTGGGCGACAGTTATCTAAGCGGCTGTCTATATGATATACATCAAATTGCTCGTGATGTTTTGATTTAAATCCGCACTTTTCACATTCGCACTTTTTAACATATCCGTACTGTGCCCATCTCGGCATGCCACGACCTGGTCCTCCGTATCTAACACAGCTTTCGCACATGCTCCTGTAATACGGCTTATCTTCTTTATAATAGTTTATAGCACATGGCTTTTTGTTACAATTTTTGCATAATGGTCTCATACTAGTATTTAGTTGCCCTTTTCGGTCCCTTTAATCGGCTGTTTTCTACAGGTGATTTCCTATTTTATGCTAAATAATAATAACAACTACTCAACAGGAGAAAAAAAATGGCATTATCATCACCAGGTGTTGAAGTTAAGGTAATAGACGAAAGTTTTTATACCCCAGCTGAACCAGGCACCGTACCAATGATTTTTGTTGCTTCCGCAGAAAATAAAACTAACGGAAGTGGCACAGGCACAGCGGCAGGTACGCTGAAAGCTAACGCAGGTAAACCGTACTTGCTTACATCACAAAGAGAATTAGCTGAAACATTCGGCGACCCAGTATTTTATACAGATTCAAATAACAACCCAGTACACGGCGGAGAGCTAAACGAATATGGTTTACAAGCTGCTTACTCGTTACTAGGTGTTAGCAATAGAGTTTACGTAACTCGTGCAGACATTGACTTAGGTGTGTTATCACCGACAGCGGTTGAACCAAAAGATAGTCCAGCAGACGGAACTAACTGGTTTGATACTAATGATAGTTCATATGGTATTTTTGAGTGGAACAGCTCACCAAAGAACGTCACAGGCGGTCAGTCATTTAGCGTAAGAACTCCAATTGTTATTACAGATACAACAAAATTAGATGGTAACGGTGATCCTAAAGAGTCAGTTGGTAACATAGGCGATTACGCCGTTAAAGCTACAACAGATGTACTTAGAGTATATTACAGAAACTATACTGGTAGTTGGGTAAAAGTTGGAACAGCGGCATGGATTAATTCACATGCGGTTACAGCTGGTACAGTTTCTAATCCGACATTGAGCGGTGCAACAAACTTGACTATTACTGTAGGCGCTGGTTCCGCTATCACAGTAACAGAAGATACAAACTTAGCAACTACAGTAGCAACAGCAAACGCAGATGCAAGTTTCCAATCAGCAGGCATTAGCTTTGCAGCAATTGATGGCAAGTTCCATGTATTTAATGATGCGTCAGAAGACGAAAGAATTACTATTGCTGATACAGATGGTTTACTTGCTAAATTAGGCTTAGTAGCAGCAACTTATGATGCACCCAAAACACAACTTAGTGCTCACACAAGTGTACCTGAATTTAAGTCAGGCGATTCAACACCACGCCCAACAGGAAGTGTTTGGTTAAAAACTACTGAACCAAACCAGGGTGCAAATTGGAAGTACAAGCGTTACAATGCTAACACAGCATTATTTGATAACGTAACAGCACCAATTTACGGTACAGCAGAATTAGCGTTATACGGATTAGACAGAAGTGGCGGTGGAGTTAATCTTCCAGTAGGAACTACTTATGTAGCATCAAACGCAGAATCAGCTACACTACCACAAGGCGCATTTACAATTTACAGTCGTGCTAACGCAGGTGCAACTACTATTACTGGTAGTGCTATAACAGCAGCTACATTTAGTGCTCAGTCATATGCATTTAATATTGCTGAATCAGACGCAGGTAAAACAGCTTTACAAAGTGCTGTAACAATTAGCTTTACAGCAACAGGCGCTGTAGGCGATGCAGACTTAATGGCAGGTGCTATTAACAACTCAGCATTAGAAAACATTCAAGCAGAAGTAAGTGCAGATAACAAATTAATTGTTAAGCATACACAAGGCGGCGACTTTACTATTGTAGACACAAACAGCGGCTTTGCAGCAGCTGGCTTTGTATCATTTGTAATAGGTAACCCTGCAACAACAGCTAACTTATACACAAGAGGAAGCGTATTAACAGCAAGTAACTGGAAGAAAGCAATATTCACAGCAAGTGATGACGCTCCAGGTGCATTGGCTGCACAAGGCGCACTTTGGTACAACAGTGTTGTTGATGAAGTTGATATGATGATACACAATGGTACTACTTGGGTAGGCTATCAGAACTTTAGTTCAGATTATGCAAATACTAACCCAGCTGGACCTATTGTTTCAGCAACAGAACCTACAACACAGTCAGATGCTTCAGCGTTAGTAGACGGTGATCTTTGGATTAGCACAGCAGATTTAGAAAACTATCCATTAGTATATAGATATGACGGTGTTAACTTAAAATTCACATTACTAGACACAGCAGACCAAACTACTGAAAGCGGTATATTGTTTGCAGATGCACGTTATAATACAGCTGGCGCAAATGCAGCTGAAGAAGGTACTATTGTTGATTTACTAACAAATAACTACTTAGACCCAGATGCTCCAGATCCAGCACTATATCCAAAAGGTATGTTGCTATGGAACTTACGTAGAAGCGGATTTAACGTTAAGCGTTTTGAGCGTAACTATGTAGACATTAACGGTACTAACGGCAGATTCAATAATGACGAATCAATGGCTAGTTACTATCCACACAGATGGGTAACTGAGTCAGGCAACCAAGCAGATGGCTCAGGTAGCTTTGGACGTAAGGCACAGCGTAAAGTTGTTGTACAAGCGTTACAAGCAATGGTTAATAGTAACGATGACATTAGAGATGATGAGTCTAGATTGTTTAACGTTATGGCAACACCAGCATATCCAGAACTAATTGGCGAAATGGTTAGCTTAAACTACGATCGTGGACTAAGTGCATTTATTGTAGGCGACAGTCCAATGAGATTAACACCAGATGCAACTTCATTAAATGAATGGGGCACTAACGTTAAACTAGCTGTTGAAGATAACGATGACGGTTTAGTTAGCAGAGACGAGTACATGGGTGTTTACTACCCAAGTGGCTTTACAAGTGATAACGCAGGTAACAACGTAGTTGTTCCACCAAGTCACATGGCGCTACGTACTATTGCATTAAGTGACCAAGTTAGCTTTCCATGGTTTGCTCCAGCAGGAACAAGACGTGGTGGCGTAACTAACGCAACAGCAGCAGGTTACATTAGTAGCGAAGGCGAATTTGTAAGTATTGCACTTAACGAAGGCCAACGTGATACACTTTATAGCAATGCTGTTAACCCGATTACATTCTTAAGCGGAAGCGGCTTAGTAGTATTTGGACAGAAAACAAGAGCAAGAAATGCAAGTGCATTAGATAGAATCAATGTAGCACGTTTGGTTATCTACTTACGTAGTCAACTTAACAAACTTGCAAAACCATACTTGTTTGAACCAAATGATAAAATAACCAGAGATGAAATCAAAGGTGCAGCAGAAAGTCTAATGTTAGAACTTGTTGGACAAAGAGCACTTTATGACTTCCTAGTTGTATGTGACGAATCAAACAACACACCAAGTAGAATAGATCGTAATGAACTATATCTTGACATTGCAATAGAACCAGTGAAAGCTGTGGAATTCATCTTTATTCCATTAAGACTTAAAAATACAGGAGAAATTGCAGGACTTTAATTAAGTAATTGGACCCCTGAAAAAGGGGTCCTTACTTTGATAAATACTAGCAACAGGAGAAATACAAATGGCAATCTCGACATTATCAAAAATTACAGTTCCTTTAGCGAGCGACACAAGCGCAAGCAACCAGGGACTTTTGATGCCGAAACTACAATATCGCTTTAGAGTGACATTGGAAAATTTTGGTGTTACAAACGCAACGACAGAACTTACAAAACAAGTTATGGACGTTACAAGACCAAACATAACTTTTGAGGAAATTACATTAGATGTATATAACTCAAGAAGTTACTTAGCTGGTAAGCATACATGGGAGCCGATTACATTGAATGTACGTGATGACGTCAGCAACAATGTGCAGAAGCAGGTAGGCGAACAGTTACAGAAACAATTTGACTTCTTTGAACAGTCAAGTGCAGCTAGTGGTATTGACTACAAATTCTTAACACGTATTGAAGTGTTAGATGGTGGTAACGGAGCAAACGAAGTTGGAATATTAGAAACTTTCGAACTTTACGGTTGTTTCTTAACAAACGCTAACTACAACTCATTAAACTATGCAACAAGTGACGCAGCAACTATTGCTTTATCAATTAGATATGACAACGCTATCCAAACTCCAGTAGGACAAGGTATTGGTACGTCAGTTGGTAGAACAGTTAACACGCTTGTAACAGGTGGCGGCGTATAAAATACGTTAACTAAGATTGCTATTAGAATAGAAGAAAGGAAGTCATAAGGCTTCCTTTTTTTTTATATGCGTACTTAATCTTTTTGGATAAATATTAGTATGGCAAACAAGTTAAACGGATTCTTAGACAACTTCTTTAATGGAGTATTAAACCCAAAAGGTAGTATGGGTGACTTTCAACATGCTTCTAGATTGTATGTTGACAACGCATTTAGGCTTGCTCCTAAATCAAAATTTCTTTATTTTGTAAATTTTAATTTTTATAAAGACGACAAGCACGATGTATTGGCAGGGTTCCCTAAAATACAGAATAGGCATAGAGCTGAAATGAATATGCTTGTAAAGAACGTTGACTTACCTCAATATAGATCTTCTGTTGAAGTTAAAAATGCATACAATCGTAAAAAGAATGTTCAAACACGTATAGACTATACACCAGTCTCTATGACTATGCATGATGATAATCAAGGCTTAACAACAATGTTAATGGAAGCCTACTATAAGTATTATTATAGAGATTCCAATATTACTGATATAACAGCAAGTTACGATCCTCGTTCAAATTATAAAGATGAAAACGGTAGATCATATCGATTTGGTTTAGATAACGATAAAATGGTTCCGTTTTTTAGAAGTATAAAACTTTACCAATTTAGCAGACATGAATATACCGAATACACTCTTGTTAATCCTATCATAGAATCTTGGGGCCATGATACAATGGATCAAACAGATGGTAGTGGTATTGCAGAAAATAAAATGACAATTAACTATGAAGCTGTATTATATAGTAGAGGCGCTGTAGGAGAAGATAGTCCTGCAACGTTTGCAACAGACCATTATGATAAGACACCAAGTCCGTTAAGTGTAGCCGGAGGCGGCGTAGGTAACTTATTCGGCGGTGGTGGCATACTAGACGGAGCATCAAGTGTACTAGGTGATATTACTGGCGGCACCTTTGGGCTAGGCACATTATTAACAGCAGCAAATACTGTTAAAAATGCAAAGAATTTAAGTAAAGATAGTCTTAAAGCAGAAGGACTTAGTATTTTAACAGGTGCTATTGTAAATGTAGGTAAAAAAGGCGTAGGCGGATTGCCAGGTATATTGGTACCTAAAACAAACGGTACTGGCGGAAGTAATGATGGCACAACCGCAACGTCAAACAGTGCCACTAATAATTCTAGTTCATCAGCAGCTAAAGTAGCGTCTGCACAGGCAGCAAACAATCTACCAGTAACAGTAGGAGACGGCGGATAATGGCACAAGGAAACTTACCACAAACAGGTTACACATCTAGTGACCAACCAGTAAGAGAATTATTTGATACTTACTATCAACAAAAATTAGAATTTCCAAGTAATGATGTAGATGCTGTGTTAGCATACTTTGGTAAAAGAGGCTTTGAAGACAGAGCTAGTGCTAGTATAGCAAGCACATTATTACAACAAGCAAAGATAGACAATGTACCTGTTTTCAAATTACTTGATACATTAAAAGGTTTAAATGATTCACAACTTAGTGCATTAGTTGCAGAAATTTTAAACTATACTAGAGGTAAAACTAGTAGTTTAGGCTTTCAAGTTCCTTCACAGTCTAATATCGTAGAGTCCAGAAATATAGAAGTCTTTGAGGACTAAACATGCCTAAGTTCGCACAGGGCAAATTTAATATAAAAAATCCTGACAAGTATGTTGGAAACAAAACACCAACATACAGATCAAGTTGGGAATTTGCTTTTATGAGATTCTGTGACGAACATTCAAGTGTTGCACAATGGGCAAGTGAAGCAATTAAAATTCCATACAGACATCCTTTTACAGGAAAACACACAGTATATGTACCAGACTTTTTTATAGTGTATATTGATAAAAAAGGCAAACAAAAAGTCGAACTAATAGAAGTAAAGCCAGCTAGTCAATCTTTTCATGAAAGAGTTGGTAAATCAAGACAGAATCAATCAGCTTTCGTAGTTAACCAGGCCAAGTGGTCAGCAGCAAATGCATGGTGCAAACAAAAAGGTATCTTTTTTAGAATAGTAACCGAGGATGATATTTTTCATCAAGGCAAAAGAAGATAAATAATACTAGTAGTTAATAGGGAACACTATGACTAAGAAATTAGAAGAAATGTTAGATTTACCAGAATCTAGAGAAATTATAGAAGAGGCTAGAGCTAAGCCAGCGCCTATTGTGCAACATACAGAATCGTTGCGAGATATTGCAGAGTTTGATAAAATAAGTTCTGCATTACCGGCTGTTAAAGGCTTGGGCAAAATGGCAGACGAAGAGCTTAATGATATTGCTGAACGTGCATTAACAGCATACGAAGATCTAATGGATCTAGGTATGAATGTAGAAGCACGTTATAGCGGCAGAGTTTTTGAAGTTGCTGGCGGCATGTTAAAAACAGGCCTAGATGCTAAAGTTGCTAAGTTAGATAAAAAACTAAAAATGATCGACTTACAACTTAAAAAAGAAAAAATGGACAAAGACGGAGGCATTGGTGACGGCGACATGGTCAACGGTGAAGGCTATGTTGTAACAGATCGCAACAGTCTTTTAGAGAAGTTAAAAAGCGTCCAATCAGATAAATAATATATATAGGAACTAATACAATGACGTTTGAAAAATTTTTAATAGAAGCAAAAAAGGTATATCCTTTTAAAATTGGTATAGCAGGAGTGCTTCCAGAAAATTGTGAAGACATGCTAAAGACATGTTTAGAAAAGTACGGAGTTAACAATATGACTTCGGGCAAGAAAACACCAATTCAAGAACGTCCTTTAGACTTTCCACAATTACAAAATATGGAAGTAACATATTTTGAAACAGAACTTAACTATCCAACAACATCGCAAGTACTACAAGAGTACTTAGGCCAGTGTTGCAATATTGATCAGTCTTTTATCATTGTTAGAAATCCAATGGAACCACAAGAGCAATATCAAGAAGAAACACAAGACAGTGAATATGTTGCAAAATTAACCACTGAAGAACTAGAAAGCGTTGATGGCCAAAAAGAAGTTGGAAACAACAGAGTGATGGATTTATTAAAAGAATTAGAAACAGCTCGTAAAGAGCGTGGGTTCGACACTGTCGACGGCCCAGTAGGCGAGTCAAAAGATATTGACGACAGTGAAAACACAAAAAGCGCAATAGGGAGCTAACTTATGAATATGAAAGATATGATTCAGCGTATGACTGACATCGAAGCAAACAAACAACAATTAAACGAAGCTGAGATGCCACCAATGGGAGCACCGGCTCCAATGAATGACGGTAATCCAGTAACAGTAAATATATCAATGAATGCAAGCGGCAAAGAACATGTAGCTGATTTATTAGGTATGATGAAAAATGCAGGACTTGGCGATGCAGAGCCAGTAAGCGCAAAAATGCTTTCACCGCGTTTAGACATGGAACGTTTAGCAGGTATTGTAGATGATCCAGAGATTCCAGGTAAAGACGAAGTACCAGGTGACGAAGATACAACAGATAGTAGTTGTAATGATGACATTGATACAGATGTTGAAGATGTAGATATGGACGAATGGGCAAACTCACCAGAAGGTTCAGAAGGCGATCCAGAATATAGAGATCACCACTATATGACTAAAGATTTAAGTGGCGGAATTAATCGTAAAAAGAAACAATTCAAAGCTGCACAGCCAGGCGATAATGCAATGGCAATGGAAGGTATTAAAGAGCACCTTTATAACTTACTAGCTGAAAAGAAAGCAAAGCCTGACTTTTTAGATGTTGATAAAGATGGTGACAAAAAAGAGCCAATGAAAAAAGCCCTTAAAGACAAAGGTGGAAACAAGCCTAAGAAGGGTGTTAAGCCATCCTTTAAGAAAGGCGTTAATCCTTTTGAATCTATAGAAGAAACATACGAAGACAAAAAAGAAAACTGTCCAGAGTGTGGCAAAAAAGGTAAAGTAAAATTAATGGCTTGTGCAAGCTGCGGTTGTAAATAATAATAAAAACACTACTAGCTCTCGCAACTCAAATAGCACCCAAGGGTGCTATTTTTTTCTATAAATATTAGTATGGCACAATCACTCGACGGCGTCCTTATAAAGAAGGCGAATAGACAAGAAAAGTTTACTGAAGCGCAAATGGAAGATTTGCTAAAATGTATGGATCCTGACGACGGGTACTTGCACTTTGCAAAACACTTTGCTTTTATACAACACCCTGTAAGAGGTAAGTTGTTATTTGATCCATACGAGTATCAGTTAAGATTAATGCATAGTTACCATAACTATCGCTTTAACATTAATATGATGCCTAGACAAACAGGCAAGACTACGTGTGCTAGTATCTACCTTGCTTGGTATGCAATGTTTAGACCGGATCAAACTATTCTTGTAGCTGCGCACAAGTACACAGGCGCACAAGAGATTATGTCACGTATACGTTTTGTATACGAAACTTGTCCTGATCATATTAGAGCAGGCGTTACAAGTTATAATAAACAATCAATTGAGTTTGAAAACGGTTCACGTATTGTAGCCCAAACAACAACAGGTAACACAGGACGTGGTATGTCCATATCATTACTATACTGTGACGAGTTTGCATTTGTGCAACCTAACATCGCAGAAGAGTTTTGGACTTCAATATCACCTACACTAGCAACAGGTGGTCGTGCTATTATTACAAGCACCCCAAACAGTGACGAAGATACATTTGCTACTATTTGGAAACAAGCAGAAAATAAGTTTGATGAACACGGCAATGAACAAGAGCTAGGATCAAACGGCTTTCATAGTTTTGTTGCACAATGGCAAGAACATCCTGATCGTGACGAAGAATGGAAAGTGGCAGAAATTGGCCGCATTGGAGAAGAGAAGTTTAGACGTGAATACGGCTGTGAATTCTTAGTATTTGATGAAACACTTATTAACTCAATTAAACTTGCGGCTATGGAAGGTAAAAATCCTATATTAAATATGGGACAAACACGTTGGTATAAAAAGCCAACTAGTCAGTACACTTATGCTGTAGCATTAGATCCATCAATGGGTACTGGCGGAGATCATGCCGCTATACAAGTATTTGAATTACCTAGTTATGAACAAGTAGGCGAATGGCAACATAATACTACAGCAATACCTGGACAAATACGTGTACTAGCAGACATTTGTAGATACTTGGAACAAGAAACAAGAAATACAAATGGCATATACTGGAGTGTAGAAAATAATGGCATCGGCGAAGCAGCACTAATCGTTATAAACGATTTCGGGGAAGAGAATATACCAGGCCTATTTGTGTCTGAACCAATTCGAAAAGGACATGTGCGCAAGTTCCGTAAAGGCTTTAATACTACACACGGTACAAAGATTACAGCATGTAGTCGACTAAAAACTATGATCGAAAACGATAAGATGACTGTGCGTAGCAAACCCTTGTTGTCAGAACTAAAGGGCTTTGTTGCCACAGGATCTAGTTTCCAAGCAAAGTCAGGAATGACAGATGACTTAGTAAGTGCAACTTTACTTGCTATTAGAATGATGACTGTACTTAAAGATTGGGATCCTAGGATCTACAATTCCTTTAATCAAGCAGACGAATATGAGGATTACGAAGCGCCAATGCCAATCTTCGTAAGTAGCAACTATTGATAAATACATTATGCAGAATATAGAAATTATAGCGGACGAATTATTTTCAAAAATTAGGGGTAGATTTCCTGGTGTTACTATTGGTGATGCTGAAGGTAATGTAACAAGCGAACCAAAGCAAGCAAGGTTTTTTGAATTCCCTTTTAGAGAAGCAAAAGCCGACGTAGGTAAAGTTAGTATCTCACTATCAGAAGAAGATGGTGTAGTAGTAATGCACAATAAAGACGTTGCAGAAAATAATGTTAGTAAAAGTACGTGGTACGATTTCTTAAAAGAATTAAGGCAGTTTAGTAAAAAGCGTTTATTAAACTTTACAACTAGAGACATAACAAAGTCTAACTTAGAGAAAAGAGACTATAAATATCTTGCACAGCGATCCGGAGATAGCAACATGACAGAATCAAAATTATACGGCACATCTAGAATAAGTTATCAAGATGTTGGAGAAGCCAGACTAATTATCAAACACAATGAAAGCATTGACCAAACTTCACCCACAGGGCGTAATAGAAGCATTGGTAAAATATATGTAGAATCACCACAAGGTGAACGTTTTATGTATCCGTTCAAACACCTAAGTGGTGCAAGAGCAATGGCAAGACACGTTGCTGAAGGCGGTAATGCATATGACGAGTTTGGCAAGCATATTACAAGTTTAAGTGAAGAATTGGCAAAACTTAGAAAGTTCAAAAATTACATGGGTCGCTCTAGTGTAATGGCAGAAAGTCTAAGTGAGTATATGGACGTTGTTAAAGAACGTGTTGTGACAGTTAAGAAGACAATTGAATCATTACAAAAGCCAAAGTTTTATGCAGAAGCATTTGAAGCATTTGCTCCGGTTGTAATGGAAGATGTACCAGCAGACGTTGCTGAAAATTGGATTGACCAATTAACTATTAGACAGTTTAATGAAGAGCTGTCAGATGTATTTCCATACATTTACAAACTAGTAAGTGAAGCAAGTAAAGCAGAAGACATTAATCCAGATGACTTAGACGAGACAGGCTTACAGCGTTACACAGGTATTAAGAAGTACGGCAAAAAAGGTTTTGAAGAATTACAAAAAGCAGGGCGTGAAGGCGCAGGCGAAGAAGAAAAAGGCAAAATCAAAGACAAACATTTAAGCAAAGAAGAAATAGAAATTGAATCAGCGTTTGAACAAATGATGGGCCAGTTTGCAGAAGCTCCAGCACAAGAAGTTAGTAATTGCTGTGGCGCTCCTATACAAGGAGAAGTAGATAGTGGTCATGGTAGATGTTCACAATGTAAAGAGATGGCATCAGTTGAAACTGATGAAAGTTTTGATCCAAATGCAGAGCCAAGTCAGGCAGACTTAGCTATGGAAGAGTTTATGGATACCTATGAAAAAGGTGGCGAAAAAGCATTAGCAGCTGCTTTACGGATTAGCGAAGAAGAACTTGATCAAGATATTAACGAATGGTGTGCAGCACACGGCAAACATGCAGACGATGATAGAGACGAAGCAATTGAAGGCGTTGTTCAAGAACTAGTTGACGATACAAATTTTGATGAAGGCAATGCGTTTGCACAAAAAGTACGTCAGGCTAAAGCAAATGGCAAGAAAAAAGGTGACAAAGTAGACGGACCAGACGGTGACGAGATTACACTTGAAAAGGACGAAAAGACTCCATTAGGCGAGTTCATACTAAGTTACTTTGATAGAGATAACGGATCATTTCCAAAGGGCGAAACAGCCGTACTAACTATGATCGAAAAGGACTATGGTGAAGAGTATATTACTCCAGCTAAACAGTTCATTGAAAGAATTAACCAAACATTTGAAGAGTACCAAATGCGTGTACAACCACAGCAAATGGAAAATCCAGAGTTTGACAGAATACGTGAGTTAGCTGGTTTAAGATAATTAGCTAACCGCTTATAAGTTTTTATGTATTTTCTTTAAAAAAACACTTGACTTTATTTGTAAACCAGTATATAATATAGACTGTGCTACAAATTAATAGGCACAAAAACGTAGCAATGTAGCTACAAAGCATAACATAGGCACTTATAGGAGGCATTCAACTATGGCATCATTAGCAGAAATCCGAGCAAAGCTCAAAGAACAAGAAACCCGCTCATCGGGCGGTGGACAAAATCAAGGTCCAAACCCAATTTACCCATTTTGGAATATGAAAGAAGGCGAGAGTTCAACTCTACGTTTCCTTCCAGACGGTAACGCAGATAACACTTTTTTCTGGGCAGAACGTTTGATGATCAAACTTCCGTTCGCAGGTGTTAAAGGCGAAACTGATAGTCGTCCAGTACAAGTACAAATTCCTTGTATGGAAATGTATGGTGAAACATGTACTATCTTAAATGAAGTACGTGGTTGGTTTAAAGATTCAAGTCTAGAAGACATGGGTCGTAAGTATTGGAAAAAGCGTTCATACGTATTCCAAGGCTTTGTAACTGACAATCCAATTGCAGACGATCAGTCACCTGAGAACCCAATACGTAGGTTCATTATCGGTCCACAAATCTTCCAGATCATTAAGCAGGCGCTTATGGATCCAGACATGGAAGAGTTGCCAACTGATTACACAGCAGGTGTAGACTTCCGTTTAAACAAAACATCTAAAGGTGGGTACGCAGACTATTCAACTTCATCTTGGGCACGTAGAGAGCGTCCATTAGATGACAGTCAAATGAATGCTGTTAACACACACAGCCTGTTTAACTTGTCAGACTTTTTACCTAAAAAGCCAGACGAAACAGCGCAAAAAGTGATGCATGAAATGTTTGAAGCATCAGTAGATGGTGAAGCATATGACGCAGAACGTTGGAGTCAATACTTCCGTCCTGCAGGTATGCAAGCACGTACAGGTGATCCACAAGTGGCTGCAAGTGTAAATGCAACAGCAACTTCGCGTTCGGAAGCACCAGCGGTAACTCCGGCTCCTGTAGCAGAAGCAGCACCGTTTGAAGCAGATGTCAAAGTAGCAGAAGCAGCTATTGCGGCACCGGCAGCACCTGCAGCACCTGCACCTAGTGAAGGCAATGCAAGTGACATTCTAGCAATGATTAGAAGTCGTCAATCACAATAAAATAGCAATTGAAAAGGGTTGCTATGTAATGTAGCAACTCTTTTTATATTATAGCTTAATAGGAGAAAACATGGCTAAATCATTTGATGTAAGTAAGTTCCGCAAGGACTTAACTAAAAGTATCTCAGGCATGAGTACTGGATTTAACGATCCTACTGATTGGATCAGTACAGGATCATATGCACTAAACTATCTTATCTCAGGAGACTT
>MEHZ011545965.1_pt1 | contig 26519 bp, 23 predicted proteins | sample 897221 | NCBI WGS metagenome assembly MEHZ01 (sample SAMN05514161, study PRJNA337945) | marine metagenome | isolation source: marine surface water | place: Arctic Ocean | collected 2007-12-13
GGTGAAGGACCAGATCGACCTCGCTTCCATCGACGCCCGTGAGCGCATCACGTTGCACGACGTGAAGGCTCGAATCGAGGAATTCAACGGCCTCGCAGGCCGCGAATCGATTCACCTCGGCCTCACCTCCCGTGACCTCACCGAGAACGTCGAGCAGCTCCAAATCCTCCGCTCCCTTGGGGTTGTTCGCCAAAAATCCGCCGCTGCTCTGCTCGGATTCGCCAAGCGAGCCAAACAATACCGCAAGCTCCTCCTCACCGGCCGCACCCACAACGTGCCGGCCCAACCCACCACGCTCGGCAAACGGATCGCCATGTTCGGCGAGGAGATGCTCGCCGCCTTCACGCGCCTCGATGACCTCGCCGCCCGTTACCCGGGTCGCGGCCTCAAGGGCGCCGTCGGCACCCAACTGGATCAATTCACGCTACTGGGCGGTGACGCCAAAAAAGTCGCCCGCCTCGAACAACGCGTGCTCAAACACCTCGGTTTCAAGAAGGCCTTCGGGGCCGTTGGCCAAGTTTACCCGCGTTCCCTCGACTTCGAGGTCGTCTCTGCTCTGCACCAAGTCGGAGCCGCCGCCGCCAGCTTTGCGACCACCCTGCGCCTCATGGCCGGCCAAGGCCTGCTAACCGAAGGTTTCCAAAAGGGTCAGGTCGGCTCCTCCGCCATGCCGCACAAGATGAACGCCCGCAATTGCGAGCGCATCTGCGGTTTCTCCACCATCCTTTCCGGCTACGTCACCATGACCGCCGCCCTCGCTGGCGACCAATGGAACGAGGGGGACGTTTCCTGTTCCGTCGTCCGCCGCGTCGCGTTGCCTGATGCCTTTTACGCCATCGACGGCCTGCTCGAGACCCTCCTCAACGTGCTGAACCAACTCACCGTGTTCCCCAAGGTCATCGCCGCTGAATCTGCCCGAAACCTACCGTTCCTCGCCACCACGACCATCATGATGGCCGCCGTGAAAGCCGGCACAGGCCGCGAAACCGCCCACGCCGCCATTAAAGAACATGCCCTCGCCAGCGCTGCTGCCATCCGTGAGGGCCAAGAGCCCGGCATGGTTGCTCGCCTCGCTGCCGACCCCCGTCTCGACCTCTCCACCAGCGCGATTAACACCATCTTGCGTGAGATCGACAGCTTCGTCGGAGCCGCTCCCGCCCAAGTAGATGCGTTCGCTGAGACCGCCCGAGCCACCGCCCGTCGGATAAAGGGTGCCTCCGCCCTAAAACCGGGCAAACTGCTCTAACTCCCCCCTTTTCTTTCTCTTTCTCCCGCACCGCTTTGCTCAGGGCGGTCGCCGGGCCGCAGCCCCTGAGAATGAGGGATAAAGATAAAGAATAACGAGAAAGAGAAAGATGAGATTCCACCTCCCCGTGGGACTGCAGAAGGAGAGAAGTCAAGTCGACCAACCGTCACACCCGCACTTTCGGTTTGCAACCGGCTCACCCCGAGCACCACTTTCTCCCCTCACGTTCGTAAATTACTTTCCCGATCTTTAAGAACCACACACCATGTCAGAAGAACTTCTAGGTAACGTTTTGGTAGGCCAGTCCGGAGGCCCCACCGCCGTCATTAATGCCAGCATCGAGGGCGTCGTGTCCGAGGCGCTCAATCACGGCTGCATCGAGGAAATCTACGGCACCCTCAATGGCGTGCTCGGAATTCTGAACGAAGATCTCGTCGATCTGGCTTCAGAATCGCAGCAGACCATCCGTGGTCTTCGCCACACTCCCGGCGCTGCTCTCGGCACCTGCCGCTACAAACTCAAGAAGCAAGCTGATTTCGAGCGCGTGCTCGAAGTCTTCAAAGCGCAGAACATCCGCTACTTCTTCTACGCTGGTGGCAATGACTCTCAGGACACCGCCGACAAGATCTCCAAGCTCGCCCAAGAACAGGGCTACGAGCTGCGCGTCATCGGCATCCCTAAGACGATCGATAACGACCTTCCTGTCACCGACCACTGCCCAGGCTACGGTTCCGTGATCAAGAACGTCGCCACCACGGTTCGCCAGATGGCCTGCGACCACGAGGCCATGGGCCAAGGCGACCTCGTTTCCATTCTCGAAGTTATGGGCCGCAACGCGGGCTGGATCGCCGCTGGTGCTTCCCTCGCTAAGCGTCGTGACCACCCCCACGATCCTCCCCACATCATTCTCCTCCCCGAGGTCGCCTTCTCCCCCGAGAAGTTCATTGCCGACGTGCAACGCACCCTTAAGCGCGAGAAGTTCTGCCACATCGTGGTTGGTGAAGGTCTCGTCGATGCCGATGGCAACTACGTCGCCGCCGCTGAAGCGACCGACGCTTTCGGCCACGCTCAACTCGGTGGCGCCGCTGATTACCTGCAAAGCCTCGTGGAAGCCAACCTCCCTGGAGTGAAGGCCCGCACCGCCAAGCTCGGTATCGCGCAACGCTCGGCCGTGACCAACGGTTCCGCCACTGATGCAGACGAGGGATTCCTCGCTGGCCAAGCCGCCGTCAAAGCTGCCATCGCGGGCGAAAGTGGTAAGATGGTGACCCTCCTCCGCGGTGAAGGCGATGCCTACACCTGCGAGACCGGACTGGCTCCTCTCGCCGATATCGCCAATGGCGTAAAGAAGCTCCCCGCCGACTGGATCAACGAAGATGGTATCTCCATGAACTTCCAGTTCGTGCGATACGCCACTCCTCTCGTCCAAGGCGAAACCGAAGTCCCTCACGACAACGGTCTGCCGGTCTTCTCGAAGCTCGATAAGGTGCGCGTCGACCGCCTGCTCGAGAGCTACGACTTCGCGTAAGCGAATCCGGAAACCTCTCTTCTATTTCAACCGGCCTCCTCAAACGGAGGTCGGTTTTTTTTGGGCTCCGACTGCTGAAGTCAACGATGGGTTCAGCCCCTATCTGGACCGCAGGATCAAAGGATCCGTAGGCTGATCCGTTACTTCCGGTTCAGTTACTTCTGGTTCGACCACCAATGTGAGTTCTTGCAGAATCTTACAAGCGCGGTGGTAAAACTTCTCCTCGGTGAGGACCACCTCCAGCAACTCGATAGCGAAACTCGGACGGCCCGCGTCAACGGCAAGTTCAGCCTGATCAGTCACCCAGCCAACCATCTCGCCGTCCCGGCGTATAACCGCGGGCGCGACCAATCGGAGTATTTCAAAATCACCTGTAGCGGCCGCGAGGTGCGCCTCCGACCAATCGAGCATGGGCTTGGCCTGACCCCAGAGGTGGGACAGATCTAAACTAGAGTTCTGCAGTTATGGTTTTGGGTTGGATCATACTGAGCGCAGGGAGGGCGAAGCCCGACCGAAGCTCGGTATAAGTGGAGAGGGCAAACTCTCTGGGAGTCTGATAGCCCAATGAGCTGTGAGGACGCAACTCGTTGTATTCGTCTCGCCATTGTTCGATTATCATCTGTGCCTCCAGTAGGCTGCCGAACAGCTCCCGCTTGAGGCATTCGTCGCGCAGCTTGTCATGGAAGGATTCGATGTAGGCGTTTTCCCAGGGCGAGCCCGGTTTGATGTAAAGGGTTTCGACGCCTTGCTCTCGCAACCAATCTTGGATCGCTTAAGCGATAAACTCGGGTCCGTTGTCGCTACGTAGGTGACTGGGACGACCATGTTCCTGCATCGCCGCACTGACGATCTCGATCACATCGAGCGCTCGGATCGAACGATCAGCAAAGGAGGCTAAGCACTCACGAGTATATTCGTCGATCAAAGTCAGGATCCGGAAGCGGCCGCCGTTGACGGTCTGGTCATGCACGAGGTCCCAGCTCCAGACGTGGTTGGGCCGTTGGGCCCGTTGTCGGCGGGCCGTGGATACGCCGGTGCGCCGGGCCCGACGCTGGCGTTTACGCGTCTGCAGGCCCCTGTTCGCAACGCACCCGTTGCACGCGCTTGGCGTTCACCGACTCGCCTTCACGGCGTAGTAGCGCCGTGATTCGTCGGTAGCCATATCGCGGGTGGTTTTCACTCAACTCCACGATCCTCGCCAACAGACGCTTGGCCGTGTCGCCCACGTGGGCGACACGGTAGTAGCCAGACCGAACCAAACCAAGCGCCCGGCACGCTTGGGCAATGCTGCCCAAGCCGTTCTCTATACTCATCCGCACCGCCCGGCGCTTGGTCGTCGGGCTTACCATTTTTTTGCGTTCACCTCCTTGAGGATGTGGTTCTGCACCGATAGCTCCGCAACCACACGCTTGAGTCGGTCGTTCTCGTCTTCCAGGGCTCGCAAGCGGCGCGCCTCACTCACATCGAGGCCTCCATACTTGCGCTTCCATGCGTAGTAGGTCGCCTCGCTCACGTTGTGCTTCGCACACACCTGGCGAATGGTCTCGGGGCCTTCGCTCTCACGTAAGATCCCGATGATTTGTTCTTCACTGAATCGACTTCTTTTCATCTGTTCTGCTTTCCTTTCTAGGCCGCAGAACTTCAGTTTTCAATCGTCCCATTTCTCGGGGTCAGGCCAAATCAACCGATGCATGTTTTATGCGTCACCGCTCAATGGAGAGGGGGGGGGGGCGATTTAGCCCTGCTGCTTTGATGCGGGCTTCCAGTTGTTTCCTTTGGGCGGTCACGGTTTTTGCGTAGGCGGGTTCCTGGGCCAAATTGGTGAACTGCTTCGGATCCTTCTGCATGTCGTAGAGCTCGTGAGTATCGTCCTTGTAGAGCATGTAGGCCCACTTGGCACCGCGGATGGCAAAATCCTTATTGTTACCGACGGTAAATGCTTCATTCCGCACTTTGGCCTGCGGGTTTTTCAGCAAACGCACTAAGCTTTTGCCTTGGACCGTATCGGGGACCGAAACGCCGACTAGCTCCGAGACGGTTGGATAAATATCGGCGAGTTCGGCGAATGACATCGATTCGCCGGGGGCATATCCCGGCGCTGAAATAATGAACGGAATGCGGGTCACGTCTTCATGCAGGTTGCTTTTCTGCCAGAAGAAATGTTCCCCGAGATGGTAACCGTGATCACCGATGAAGACGACGGCGGTCGATTCGCGCAGACCTTGGCGGTCGAGCTCGGCCATGACGCGTCCGACTTGATCGTCCATGTAGGTGATGGTCGCGTAGTAGGAACCCCAGAACTTCTTTTGATTCTCAGGATATAGACCGATCGGATCGTTTACACTGGTGACCTTGGTGTGGCCGAGTTCCGGCACATCATCGAGGTCATCTGCCCGGGTTTCGGGGAGCGTGATGTCCTCGGGCGGATAAAGATCGAAGTATTGAGTGGGAGCGACGTTGGGGTAGTGGGGACGCACAAATCCAGCGGCAATGAAGAAGGGTTTGTCGCTTTTGCCGTGTTCGCGGATCAGTTCAATGGCTTTGCTGGCGGTTTTGAAGTCGGGTTGGTCAGAACCATCTCCTTGAGACTGCACGGAGACAAACCACCGGTCATGTTCTGCGGTGCTGGCACGGTCTTTGAGGCTCGTGGTTTCAATATCGTAGTTATATAACGAATACAGTCCAGCGGTATGGGCTTCGAGGCCGGCGGAATTGAAACTCTCCGTCCAACATTCCGGGACATCCAGACCATCGGTGCCAGCGACGATATCGCCCGGAACCTTCATGTGGAAAATTTTACCCACGCGTGCGCTGTAGAAACCGTGATCGATGAAGTTTTCGCCCATGGTTATGCCGTCTTCACCCCAGTAGCGACTACGCATGAATGAGCGCCTCGACGGACCGCAGGTTGTGCCCTGACAGTAACCCCGTTGAAAAACCATCCCTTGTCGAGCGAGGGCGTCGATGTTGGGAGTCTGCACGATTTGGTCTCCGTAGGCACCCAGAGTTGAGGCCTTCAGGTCATCGGAAATTAAGAACAGGACATTCTTGATTTTCGACTCGGCGGCAGTGCCCAGTGAAGCGAAACTCAAGAGCAGGATTAAGACGGCAAAGAGTGGACTGCGGGATTTCATGGGGGAGGGAATCAACTTATCGGAATGATCCGGAATAGGGGTGGCCGGAGATTGGGTTCGGTTGTTGCTTACCGCCAGCCGATTCGCACGAGTTTCGCGGAACCGTTCCGATTCAATGGGGTGGGGTTTTTTGCAGTCGCGGCGGCGGTGAAATTGATCATGGTGTCGCTCAAAATTCAGTTTATGTTTTCACCTTACTTCATCGGCATCGATATCGGCGGAACCAAAATGGCGGTATCCATCTTTGACGTGACCACCGCGAAAATCGAACGCGTCGAACGATTTCCTTCGGGACCCGATTGCGATCCGCAGGATGCGGTGAGTCGTATGGCTGAAATTGCTCAAACCTGGATCGCGCAAAAAGGCGAACGTCCCCAGGCCGTGGGGGTTTCGGTCGGCGCCATCTACGACTGCGTCTCGGGTTGTGTGACGGATGCGCCGCACCTGCCGAAGTGGAAGGGTTTTCCGATTGTGGAGACATTTCGACGTATTTTTGAGGTGCCGGTATTTGCAGAGAATGATGCCAATGCCTGTGCCTTGGCGGAGTGGCAACACGGCGCAGGGCGCGGCTGTGATCACGTGATCTTCCTGACCTTTGGCACCGGCCTCGGCGCGGGCTTAATTCTGAATCGTAGACTGTATCGGGGCGCGAGTGGACTTGCCGGCGAAGTCGGAGCGATGCGGGTGGCCGAAGACGGGCCTCCCATTCGTGGTAAACCGGGTTGCCTGGAAGGATATGCTTCGGGAGCCGGTATCGCGGGTCTTGCCGCGAGAATGCGGGCGGAAACCGAAGGAGGAACCTTACCGACCTTGCCGTCGGCCAAGGACGTATTTGAGGCCGCCCGAGAAGGCGACGAACTAGCTCTCGCCATCGTGCGCGAATCAACGACGAAACTGGGCCAAGGTTTAGCCACGTTGATTGATGTGTTGAGTCCCGATAAAATCGTCCTGGGATCTATATTCGTGCGAGCTGAGGCGATAATTCGCCCCTTGCTGGAGGAGACCTTGGCCGAAGAAGCGATGCCCGAAAGCCTGAGCGCCTGCGATATTGTGCCCGCCGAACTCGGTGAATTGATCGGTGACTTCGGCGCAGCTACGCTCGCCGAGCTGGGTTTGGCGGGTGAACTCTAGTTGAAATCCGAGGTCGGCGACCCCGGCTACACCAAGGCAAAGTGACCGTAACAGCTGGTGAGTTGGTGCCGAGCTCGTTGAGCTCGGTCGGTGACGTGGGACTAAACCGCTTCGGGAGGGATGAAGCATACAAGCTACCGTAGATCGACGCAGGTTGAGCGTGCTCGACCGAGAGTTAGGGTCCTACGGGCTGAAACCGGCGGTCTCGGCGAGACCGCCCTACCCATGACTGGTATGCATCCTGGGTTTGAGGTAAGGCGTGACCGCCGGGCGTGCCGACAGTGGAGTGGAGCATCCAAAATGTTACGCCCGACAAGCTGGGTCGGGCTCAGGGTCGAACCACTCCACTGGGGAATGGCCGCAAAGAGGCACAGAAATACTCAACTGCTGTAGGGCCGGTCCGATGCGTTACTCGACGCACGAAAGATCAACCCACGCCACAACGCGCTTTGCGCCTTTTTGCGGCAAATAATAATACCAACTGAGAGTCAGCTGAAGCCGGCGGTTTGCTACGCCATCTCCGTCCTGCAGAAAGGGACTCCGTCGGCGAGACCGCCCTATCTTTTTGAGGAAATGCGCTACACCTCGCCTCGACGCATCGCTTTGACGGCGTAGTTGGCGGCACGTGCGGTGAGGGCCATGTAGGTGAGCGAAGGATTTTGAGTCGAAGTCGAGGTCATGCAGGCGCCATCGGTGACGAAAACGTTTTTGCACGAGTGCAGTTGATTCCACTGATTCAGCAGCGAGGTTTTAGGGTCTTTCCCCATGCGCACGCCGCCCATCTCGTGGATATCGAGGCCCGGCGCCTGCCCCTTGAGCTCGGTGCGGATGTTGGTGAATCCGGCGGCAGTAAACATCTCGGAGAGTTGATCAATCGCATCGTTTTCCATCAGCCGATCGTTCTCATCATAGTCGATGTCGATGTTGAGCAGGGGCATGCCCCAATCGTCCGTGCGGGTCGAGTCGAGGCTGACCGAATTGCTCTCCTTGGGGATCGTTTCCCCCATGGCGTGGCCACTGATGCTCCAGTCGCGTAGCTTGGGATTGGCGAGATTGGTTTTGAGCTCTTCTCCCTCTCCCGAAGCGTCAGGACCGCGGTTGCGACTGGCGGAGAATCCCGTAGCGTAACCACGGAGGAAGTCGGTCTCTTGCGTGAAGAGATTGCGGAAGCGCGGGATGTAGGTGGAACCGGGCCGTTGGCCGAAGGTAGCAAATTCCTTCATGCCCTCATAGCTGGCTTTGATCTTGGCGTTGTAGTTGTGGAAGGCCGCGAATTTGCCCATCAGTCCGGTATCATTGCCGAGCCCTTGCGGGAAACGATCCGACTTCGAATTCAAGAGTATGAGGTTGGTATTATAGGCCGCCGCATTAACGAAAATAATGGAGGCAAAGTATTCGGTGGTTTGCTTCGTCTCGCGGTCGATCACGCGCACGCCGGTCGCTTTCTCTTTCTTATCATCGTAGATGATGGAGTGCACCACGGAGTCAGGCCGCATCGTGAGGTTACCGGTCTTCTCGGCCCAGGGGAGAGTGGATGAATTACTGCTGAAATAGCCGCCGAAGGGGCAACCGCGACGACACAGCCGTCGGCTCATGCACTGGGTGCGGCCCTGCGCGAGCTGGGTGGCAGTGGACTTAGTGAGGTTCGCAAAGCGTGAGGCAATGAGGTGACGGTTTTCGTAATTCGCATTGAGGACATTCTTAAAATGGTCCTCCACGGCATTGAGGGGATTCGGGGGGAGAAACTCGCCGTCGGGGAGGGCAGGTAATCCATCTGAATTGCCGGAGATTCCAGCGAACGACTCCACGTGGCTATACCAAGGCGCCAGATCTTCGTAGCGGATGGGCCAATCGACGGCGAAACCGTCACGGGCGGGGCCTTCGAAATCGTGGTTGCTCCAGCGCTGAGTTTGACGCGCCCAAATTAGGGATTTTCCGCCGACCTGGTATCCGCGAATCCAATCGAAGGGTTTCTTTTGCACATAGGGATGCTCCGCATCTTTGACGAAGAAATGATCGGAGTCCTCCTGCCATGCGGTCGCCCGACCGAGGATGGGATTGGCCTGCTTCGTTTTGAGAGGAATTTGTCCCCGATGCTCAAACTCGTAGGGCATCTTGTTCATCGTCGGATAGTCGATCTGGTGCTGCACGTCGCGGCCACGTTCCAGCACGAGGGTTTTGAGGCCTTTCTCGGCCAGCTCTTTAGCGGCCCAGCCTCCGCTGATGCCAGAACCGACGACGATAGCATCGTAGGTGTGTTGTTTTATGCCGTTGATTGTGGGATTAGCCATGAGTCGATACCTCCGGTTGCGGGGTGTTGCTGGCGGGGTAGTAACCGTCGTAGGACGGGGGAATCATTTGGTGAGGTAGAATGTGAGTCATCACGTATTCGGATTCACGATACCCTTCAATGGTGCGGAGTCGCATAAGGCGATTGAAGGACCAGAGTTCGATCGGCGTGGTAGCTTTGCTTTTCATTTTACCGAGCAGTTCGACTCGCTCCGTTTGGTCACAGTGCGTGAAAGATTTGCCGGAATGCTTGAGCGCGAATGAATCGACCTGGTCGAGTCCCTGAATGAACACGGCTTGGTCGGCTTCGTCGTAACAATCGTTGATCATCATAAGGACGAACAGGTGGACGTTCAGGTCTTTCGCGCCAGGAGTGTCGGTGGTGGGAATGAGCGCATCCACAATCTCAGCCAACTGTGCTTCCTGCGATGCGTTGATCGGGAGATCACTCAGCCGGATGGATGGGCCAGTATTGCTGCGAAGGTGGTGGGGAATGATCGCTGCTCCCGTCATCAGCATCACCAGATTTTTAATAGCTACGCGTCGATTCATCATGGGGGTGGTTTGTTGAAGGGTGTAACCGAATGGGCGATTTAGCGCCACGGGTCAGAGGGCAGGGCGTGGTCGATCCACTCGGTTTTAATATCACGCAAATGGTGATCGAAGAAACGGGCAACCCGTTCGTTGGTCGCAGCGGGAAATCCTTTGCCATGGCCACCTCCGGTCACGGTCACCAGCGTGCTGCCCAGATCGGATGATAGCAGTGCTTGATGCAGGAGCTCGGATTGATTGAAAGAAACGAGGGGATCGAGGGTCCCATGAATGATGAGGAAGGGCGGATCGTCGGAGGTGATATAGGTGATCGGATTGGCGGTCGCGACTTTGGCCGGATTTTCCTGGATGGGGCCGCCGATGAGCAGTGATTCGGGGGAATTGGGGCTGTCGTGGTCAAGTTTGGCGCCCGGCGCAGCGGTGCGATTCATGGTGAGGAAGTTGGTGGGGCCATAAAGATCTGCCACGCAAGTCACTCGACTGGACTGATCGGTGTGTGGCCCCAGCTTACCCTCCATGGCCGGCACATCACCGGTGGTTCCGAGCACGGAAACAAGATGCGCTCCAGCCGAAGTGCCGAAAATTCCAATGCGATCAGGATCGAGACCGTATTCTTCGGCATGCGCCCGAATCCACCGAATGGCGGCTTTGCCGTCGTGGATCTGGCTGGGCCACTGGGCTTCGTCCGACAAGCGGTAGCCGACGGACACCCCCGCGTATTGCCCGGTCGAGACGAAAGGGGTGAGTCGTTTCACGCCGCGATCTCGGGCACCACTGCGCCAACCCCCACCGTGAATGTAGATCACCACCGGCAGAAGTTCGGTCCCTCGCTTTTTAGGCAGATATAGATCGAGCATCTGCCGCGGGTTCTTGTTACCGGCGTAGGCGAGGTCAGGAATAGCTTTAATTGAGTCAGCCCGTGCGGGTTTTGATTGGTTGCCTCCGGAATTGTTTTGCGCGGCGGCGACTGAAATCAGGGTGACGAAAAGGGTGAGGGTGATAGCGGCCTTACGGAAATCAGGGGACATCGTTCTGGAGGGGGGCGTTATATAGGGCAGGAGACAACCCGTCGGGGACGACGGGTGGGCAAAATGACGTTTCAAGGGTAGGGAGGGGCAAAAGCTGAATAAATATCATCGGTTTGCCAACCAGATGAAGGCAAAAATGGAGTCGAAGTCGTGACGGCGCAACGTGGCCATCGGGGATCGTTTGATCGGATCAGTAGGTTAGAGCTGGAATTCGAATAAGATTCGGTGAATCTCGGAGAACCCTTCTATGAAAAACTCCCTACGATTCTTAGCCCTCGTTGTTTCTCTACTGTTTGTTGCTTCGGCGCAGGCGCACCCTCAGTTAGGCCTCCAGACTTGGACCTGCCGACACATGTCGTTCGAAGAGGTCGTCCAGTTTGCGGCCAAACAGGGCATCACTCAGCTCGAACTCTTCAAAGGTCACATCAATCCCGCGGCACCCCGGGAAGAGAATCTCAAGAAGCTCGCTTACCTCCAAAAGCACGGAGTCACCGCTTACTCGATCGGAGTGAGTGGCACCTCGATGGATAAAGAGCAGAACCGTCAACTCTTCGAGTGCGCCAAGCTCTTTGGGATGAAGGTCATCGTGATCGAACCAAAGGATCAGGCCCAATGGGATATGTTAGAGGAGTTGGTGCAGGAGTATGATATCAAGCTCGCCGTCCATAATCACGGCACCGGGACCGTTTTCGGCAATCCTTCAACGGTTAAGCATGTGCTCGCCGAACGCGATGAGCGCATCGGTGTTTGTATGGATATTGGTTGGGTCACCGCCGCTGGATTTGATGCGAACGAGATTTTCCATAATTACGGTGACCGCGTTTTTGACATGCACATGAAGGATAAGCGTTTGGATGGTGAAGATTCCCGAGGTCGCCCCCTCGACACCCATATTGGTCTCGGTAACAGCAATTATCTACAGCTGTTCGATTCCATTCGCGAGACGGGTTGGTCAGGAGTGATGGCGATTGAGACGGATAGTCCTGATTTCCAGAATGATCCCGCTGAGTTTGTTTCTCGCGCCAAAGTGTTCTTCGAAAAGCACTTCCCTGATAGTCACTGATCTGGGAGCCTGATCTAGCACGGACTCTTCCATGACCCATTTGGGTTGTGGCGAGTCTATCCAATTAATCAGTCACGGAATGGTTTGCACCCACGGAAGGGATTTGCGGCGATAAGCGAACTGATGGACCGTATTTCGCAAGCCTTTGCCCGAGCTCAACAAGACAACCGCGCTGCGTTTGTTGCGTATTTATGTGCAGGGGATCCTAATTTTGATGCCTCGCTGGAGGCCTGTCGCGCCCTTTTGCGCAATGGGGTAGATGTCCTCGAACTCGGCGTGCCGTTTTCGGATCCGTTGGCGGACGGCCTGACCAATCAATTGGCGGCCCAACGTGCGCTAGAGAGTGGCATGACCGCTGAGCGCGTGCTGGATCTGGTGCGGGTGCTACGTGGTGAATTTCCTGAAACGCCGATCGTTTTCTACACTTACTACAACCTCGTGTTTACCCATGGCGTCGACGCCTATGTCGAACGAGCCAAGGCGGCCGGGGTGGACGGGTTACTGACCCTTGATTTACCACCGGAAGAAGCCGGAGAGTTAGCGGAGGCCTGTGATCGGCATGGACTGAAGACCGTCTTCATCGTGGCTCCGACGACCCCGCCAGAGCGTTTAGCTATCATTGGTGCCGCGACCACTGGATTCGTTTATTATGTTTCAAGAGAGGGTGTTACGGGAGAACGTGCTACGCTTGCGACCAATATTCCGGAGGCACTCGCAGCGATTAAAGCGCACACAGATCTACCGGTAGTGGTCGGTTTTGGCATTTCGAGCCGCGAGCATGTGGCGGAAGTAGCCGCCGTGGCCGACGGGGTGGTCGTGGGTAGCGCACTCGTTAATGTGATCAAGGATCATGTGGACAACCCCGCCCAAATCGGCGAGGCCATGACTACGAAGATTTCCGATTTAATCGCCGGCGTGAATCGAACCATTTCCGATTCCCCATGAATCCTCGTCGTTTATTATGGATCGATGATGACCGCCTCCAGTCGCGGTTAGTCGAACAACAGTTGAAAGCGTTCCGTCGTGAGCGTTTCCAGTTGGAGTGGCAGGAAACATCCGAACGGGGACTCGAACGGCTGCTAACCGGCGAACACGAGGTGTGTTTGTTGGATTACCAACTGGATCCACGAGACGGCTTGGAACTCATTCGGTTGGCGAAAGAAGCCGGCTGTTAGGTGCCGATAGTCTTTCTCACGGCAGAGTCTTCATCGGACATCGATATCGAGGCGATGAATGCCGGTGCGCTTGATTATTTGGTTAAAGGAGAGATCTCTCCTTCGAATTTGGAGCGTTCGATTCGTTACGCGCTGAAACTAAGCGATACTCTAGCAGAACTCAAACGACTGGCCACGCGCGATGCGTTGACGGGTTTGCTGAATCGCCGGGAGTTGAACCGTATCATGAAGGAGGAGGTCGAGCGTTCCAATCGGTTCGGGCGTCCATTCTCTCTGGTCATGCTCGATCTCGATCATTTCAAATCAGTCAACGACACCCATGGTCACGCGGCCGGTGATTTGGTCCTACAGGAGGCGGCGAAACGAATGAGCTCCTGCTTACCGCAAGACTGATCGGATCGCGCGTTACGGTGGCGAAGAGATTGCGGTCCTATTGATCGAGATGGATGAATCTGCGGCGGCAGAAACAGCCCGTCGAATTGTTGATATCGTGGGTGATACTCCGTTTGATATCGGAGCCGGTGGGCAGCTGCCGGTCACCGTAAGTGCGGGTCTTGCGACGTTGCCAAGTGCGGCAAACTCGGCCGATACCCTCATGGCCGCAGCGGACAAAGCGCTCTATGCGGCGAAGGATGGCGGCCGGAATCGAGTCGAAGTCGCTTCGATTTTGAAGTGAGCCTATTCCTAGGCCGGAACGATCATTCGCAGGCTGAGCGGTAGCACGCGAATTTCTATCTCGGGGCCGGTTTCACGAACTTCTGCATCGGTATGAATGGGCCCGGCAAAGGCCCGTTTGATAATGAAGTGTTCACCGTCCGCACAGATTACGGTTGGGCTGCGATGAATGCTGCCGCGAAACAAACGCCATGCGACGATCGGAATGGTGAACATATTCACTCGCTTCAAAATCGTGAGATTGAGTCGACCGTCGTCCACCTCGGCACCCGGAGAGATGAAACAATCATTGCCGTATTGGTCCGCATTGCCCACTGCCACAATGAAGGCGTCGGTATTGATCGAAAGACTTTCTCCGGCGATGACATATTGGTCCGGTCGATAGGCGAACCAGGCCTGCAAGGTAGTGCGCACGTAAGCCGACATTCCACGGCGGGTCAGGCGATTGAATCGCGAGCTGACTTCGGCATCGAATCCGAGACCCATGGCAGTGAAGAAGGGGTGCTCGTTAGCCAACCCGGTATCGATGCGTTTCGTGCGACCGTCCAGCAGTGCTTTAAACGCGATATCACTGGGCCCAAAAAGACCCAGATGTCGGCCGAGTCCGTTGCCCGATCCACAGGGAATCAGGCCAAATGTGATATCCGAACCCACCAATGCCTTCGCGGTTTCGTTGAGCGTGCCATCGCCGCCAATGGCGACGATCAGTTTACAGCCGTCGTCGATTGCCGCTTGGGCCAATTCGGTGGCGTGGTGGGGGCGTTCGGTGACGTCCACGCTGGAATCCAAGTTATGCTCCGCGATGAACGCGCGCGTTTGGGCGAGTAAGTAAGGGTCCCGAGAATTGTGCCCTGCAGTAGGGTTAAAAATGAATCGAGATTTAATGTGGAGAAGGTCTAAAGTGGTGCTCATGCGTTGTTCGCAGGGTAGGGTCGAAGCTAGGCTGGGTGATTTTTAAGGGCGTCGTCCAGCTCAGGCTTCGGAAGAAAAGTAAGTTGGTATTTAAAATTAACTCTAGCGTAACTCAGTTCGGAATATCAAAAAAGTGGCTGTAGTGAATTCTCGAGTGATTCATCCCCCATCATGGAGCCCAAAACCCTTCACATTCTGACTGGTCCCACTGCGGTGGGGAAAACGGAGCTATCCTTGGAATGGGCAGAGCAATACGATGCGGAAATCGTGTCGTGCGACTCATTGTTGTTTTACCGCGGAATGAATATCGGCACGGCGAAACCACGTGCTGATGAACGGGCCCGAGTCCCGCATCACCTGATCGATATCCATCAACCGGATTCGGCCATGACGATCGCGGATTATGTTGCTCGGGCGGAACGCAGCGTTGCCGACATTGTCACTCGGGGGAAACGCGTTCTGGTGACCGGAGGAAGCGGTTTTTACCTGAAGGCATTTTTCGGCCCAGTGGTGGATGGAGTCACCGTGCCGACGGCACTCAGGGAACAGATTGAAGCGAAGTTGACGAACGAGGGGTTGGCATCGTTGGTGCGCGAATTGAAAGAGTTGAATCCGGCGGGCCTTGGCAGTCTGGATAGGGCAAACCCTCGCCGCGTGACACGGGCGTTGGAACGCTGCCGCGCGAGTGGAAAGACGTTGCAGGTGGTCAAGGCGGAGTTTGACGCCCTGCCGGGAGTTTTTTCTGAATTTCAAATCAAAGGAGTCTGTCTCACCCGTGAACCTGAGGAATTGAATCAACGCATCGAACAGCGCGTAGATGAAATGCTTGCAGCAGGGCTGGTGGCGGAAGTGCGAGGATTACTCGATCAAGGATTGAGTAATAATCCTAGCGCGGCCCGTTCGATTGGTTACCGGGAGACGATTGCGATGCTCGCGGGAGAATTGCCCGAAGGTGAATTACCCGCGACAATCGTTAAAAACACCAAGGCATTGGTGCGGAAACAACGCACTTGGTTTCGAACCCAATTACCGGAACTTCGAATGCAAGTGGCAGCCGAAGCGAAATCAGCCACGTTGTTCGATACGCCGACGATTTAGTCGAGTTTTGGTTCGATCAACTCGGCTGAATAACGCTCGAGCGATGAACCTTCGAGTCGGGCGAGTTCAGCCCGGGCAATGGCGAGACTGACCTCGGCCTGCACTTCGCGAACGCGAGCCGTATCGAGATCTTCCTGCGATTCCTGCACCCGACGGAACGTGGACAAGCCGGCATCAAATCGGGCTTTCTCGAGTTCGAATTGTTGTTCACTCAGGGCGGTGGAGAGTCGGGTGATCCGAAGCGCTTCAACGTTGGTCTCGACGGTGCGAATCGCACTGCGGACATCGACTAGGATTCGTTGTTCGAGTTGGAGGAGGCGGGTTTGTTCACGACCGAGGGAAGCTACAGCTTGAGCGTGACGCGCTTTCTCGTCGCGCAGCCCCCACGGCACAGTGAGGGCGAGCTCGAGGCCCCAGGAGTAACCGTCGCCACTCCAAAGTTCGCTGACCGCATTGGAGCCGGATGCCTGAATGTTGTTCAGCCCTAAAGAAGCGCCCAAATCGAGCTGGGGTTTCTTGTTACCCTTGGCGACACGTTCGCTGATACGGAGTTGCTCGATGAGCAATTCAGCGGACGCGTAGTCGGGACGATTTTCGCGAGCCAATTTGTAAGAGTAATCGAAAGCGACCGGAGTGAAATTGGGTTCGCCTAAATCGACCTGAGCGACCCCTTCGGAAAATCCGAATTGATCGATCAGGGCAAGCAATTGGTCCTCACGATTCTGAACGGTTTGGGCGGAAAGCAGGATGTCGCGTTCGGCGTTGGCTACGCCGAACTGGGCTTGTAACACATCGAGATCGGTCGCCACGCCGGAATCTTTTTTGGCCTGATTTTCTTCCAAAAGCTTTTGGGCGACATCGCGGCTGAAGATGCGGACCTTCAATTGCTCTCGAGCGGATGCGAGATTGAAGTAGGCGACCTCTACGTTGCGCACCACGTCGAGCACCGCGGCACGATAGTCATGGCCCGCGCGCTTGAGCCCGATTCGCGCCCGATTGAGGGCGGCCTTGGTGTTCTCCGAACCGAAGCCTTTCAGCAAGGGCTGATTGATGCTGACAAATGCGTCACTGTTGTAGGCTGGATTAATCAGCGCATTACGGGAGTTGGTCTTGCTGCGGCGCAGATTGCTGCCGACCTGAAGTCGAGCACCGGTGGCGGCGATCTGTTGGTTGGCAGTCACTCGCAGAGTATCCCGATCGGTGCGAGGACCTACGATGTTCGTGCCGTCTAGAATCGAGCCCGGGGAGGCCTGCTGGTTGAGATTCTTGGTCGCGTTAACCGAGAAACTTGGATCGAAATCCGAATCGGCTAAATCCACCTGGGCCTCGGCGGTGACGGTGTCGTAGCTCTCGATTTGCAGAGAGAAATTCTTCTGCAGCGCCCGGACGATGGCATCCTCGAGAGTCAAGGTGGCCACGGGCGCAACGTTGGACGGCTGAGCCGAAGCGATGGATATCGCAGTGAGTGATAGAACGATGAAGCGGACGAGGCGGGACATGGAATTGGGAAAGTCTATAATGCTATTACCCATAAATTTGGGAAAAGTCGCAGGTAGTTGGGAGAGTATAGCCGAAAATGTTCGGTTAGGTTACTACTTAAGGGCAAAAATTGAATAACACCTGAATGGCGAGCGAGAATCGGATGAATGGTCTCCGTCCCGGATAGATGGAGGTGATTGGACAAGAAAAAGCGCGCCAACCCAAGAGGTGACGCGCCGTAATCTAAATAGTTTCGTTCAAGCTGCTGACGGCGAACAGTAGTTATTCGCCGGTGGCAGTTTCAAGCTGGGCGCTGATCAGGGTGCGCATAATCCCGCTAGCGGTTGTAGCCGAGTTGAGCTGCCCCAATTGATCCTTGAGCTCGACGTAGCGAGTATCAGTCGTTCCGAGAGCCGGGGCGATGCGACTGACGGCGTGCGTGAGTAGTCCTTCCTCACCGGAGAGCACCATTTCGGATACATCTCCGCTGGAAAGACCCTCTAGGCTGCCCAGAGAGACGCGAGGGAACGCTTCAGGAGGATCCGCGCGGGTGAAGTCGGCGTGGCTCTCAACCGTTGCAGTGGCTCCTTCGAGATTGTCCAGAGCGTTCACGGCGTCCGCGAAGGATTTACCGGAGGCGACCTGGTCCGCGAGTGATTCGCTCAGGTTACGGCCCAGATCTACGAAGCGTTGGCGCTTCTGGCTCTCGACGTAGTCAGTCCGAACTGCGTCGGTGACCGCGATGTAGAGCGACGGAGCGGAAGGAATGGATTCTTCCCAAATCAATACCACAGCACCTGCGGCGGTGGGCAGTGGATCGGAAACGCGGCGATCGGCCGAAAGCGTGAAGGCGGTGCCAACCAACTGAGGGGCGGTGTTGAGGAAGGCGGGAGGGCTGGCGCGATCGAATGGATCGGCTGAGCGCAGGGTGTCACCCTGTGACGCCACGAAGGTTTCAATGGCTTCCGGTGACGGAGCGGAGTCGAACAGGGCGACCGTGAGATCGGCGGCAGCTTCAACTGAGAAGCGACGTGCTTGTTCGTAGCGAAGTGCGGCGGAGACTTGGTCGCGGACCGCGAGGAAATCGATATCAGGGTCATTGACGCTGATTTCGGGGGTCCCGGTATCGGTAGCTGTTTCAGCGCGAGGGAAGCGAGCGGGATTGGCCTCGTAGTAAGCTCGGATGTTTTCCTCAGTGAGTTGGATCTGAGCTAGGTAACGGGTCGCGGGGAACTCGATGTAGCTGACTCTCACCTGCGGAGCTGAGTCGTAGCGAAAGGCGTTTTCCTCGAAGTAGGTTTGGAGCTCATCGTCGCTCGGCTCGATAGTGGGAGCGTAGGTCGTATAATCGATACGAGCTACATCGGCGCCCCAGGTCGTGTCGGTGCGTGCGAGCTGGAAATTTACTTCGTTACCCGTGACGTAGCCCGGACCACCCAGCAGTTCCTGGACCTCGCGCACTCGGTAGTCGTTGCGCAGCACCCGATCGACGTCGGCCTCGGTGAATTGACCAGAAAGTTTCAAATTGTCGCGGAAACTCGCATAGCTCGTAGCATCAAATTCGCCGGTTGGTCCCATGAAGGCCCGGATTTCGTGGATGAATTCAACCAGTTCGACTTCGGTCGGGCCAGGGAGGTTGATTTGATCCGCGAGGTAAAGTGCCGCATAGCGCTCGAGGGCGAACTCCTGCATCTGGGCTTGAGGGATATTCTGGAAGCCGGCTTGAAGGGCGATACTCAGATTGGCGTCGATGTAGAGTTTGCCCTGATCCTCGGGGGAACTCAGATTCAGGTCGAAGTAGGTCCGAGCCTGAATTTCGCGCTCAGCCGATCCGATACCGGGGGCTCCGATCGTGAAAACGAACGAGATAATAAGGACGACCAGAAGCCCGAAAAACAAAAATCGAAAGTGGCGCTGGAAGGTAGTCTGAATCCAAGAAATCATGGGTAGAAAACGCGCGACGCTAGGTCGCGGGACAGGGGTGTCAATGGGCGATTGGGTTCACCTCGGGCTCAAGCCGGCCCGACAAGCCGGTGTGGACCGAATGATTGGGTGGTCGACGGGAGATCAGGAGTTACTGCCTTTGGCGGGAGAATTGACCGGGTATCGCTCGAACAAATCGTCCAGTGTGTCGCTAAAAATGCCGGTGCTGGTGAACTCGTCGGTTGCTTCGTTGTAGAGCCGGAGAAGGGGCTCTTGAGTCTGATCAAGTGGACCGTGGGGGTCTTTTCCGAATTTGTCGTCGCCGTTTTTGAAGTGAGCGAGGGTGGTGCGACCTAATGGTCGTGCCGGTAAGAAGCACTCTTCCGCCGCGGGTTTGTCGCGCGGAGCGGGAACGGGAGCGATGAGTCGCGTTTGGACGAGTCGGTGCAGGCACTCGTTGAGAATTTGATCGGGAACCCCGATGAGTTCACTCAGTTCGCTGGAAGTAGGAGGGGGGGAGCAGGAGTGGAATTTTCGGCATACCGTGAGGAGCACGACCAGGGAGAGCCGCTCTCGCATCGTTTCCGCCAGGGTATTCCAAGCTTCGCGGGAATTGCGGAAACGCACGTTTTGGATCGCATAGCTGACTTGCCCTCCCAGCAGCACCACGAGCCAAAACACGTAAAGTCCGAACATCAATACGATGGGGATCGCGAGAGATCCATAGAGCGCTTTTTGGCGCACCACCCAGCTGATATAGAGGAAGGCGAGTTTGTTATTTGCCCACAAGAGAATGGCCACGATCACCGCTCCGACGAGTGCGGGAACCCAATTAACATGAGTGGCTGGGATGAGCCGGTAGAACAGGGCTAGGAGCAGAAAGAGTATCAGGAATCCACCCAGAGGCAGGAGCATCCCAATCACCCCGGCCACCTGTTCGCCAAATGGGAGGGTTTCTGCAAAAAGAGTCAGGATGGCGTTTGCCGACAAGCCGGTCACCGAGGCGAAAAGGACAAACGGCCCGAGGGACATGACCGCCCAGTAGGCTAAGATTCGCATGTGCCAAGCCCGACCTTTCCGCACTCCCCAGATTTCGTTGAACGCCGTTTCAATCGTGGTGAAAAGCTGCAGGACCACGACAAAAAGAACGATCGCGCCCACCGCTCCAACGGTCCCGTTACGGGCGCTGGAAACGAACGAGTCGATCATCGAAAGCAATTGCGGATCAAAATCGATCGAAGCCGTAATTTCCGATTCCGCCGCTCCGGAGGAGATGCCGGCGGTATTTCCATCCACCTGGTCTAATTGCGTAAGTTGAGGGGCCACGAAGACGAGCACCCGGTTGAGCGTGTCGGTCGCGAGATTCGGATCTTCTTCATCAACCAAGAACCCCGCAATCATAACTGCGAGAGCCACCACGGGCCCCAATCCGATCAGTGAACTGAAGCTCAGCGCCGCGGCGCGACTTGCCGCGCGGTTCTCTTGGACGCCGTTGGCCGTGATTGAACCGACTCGGAATATGGCGTGCAGCCATCCCATGGGCCCACGTCGGGTAAGGGACTCAACGCTCCAAATCTTGGAACGGAAAAGAATCTGCAGCGCGGTGATTCGTTGCCGCACCAGCGCGATAGGATTTTGGCGTGGTTTGTCGCCCACGGAATCACGTAGTGAGCAACGCGTAGGCGAAGTAACCCATGCCGCCGAGGGCCAGAACTGTGGTCAGGAGGACCACGGCGAGGTTGGTGAAAACAGTCAAGAAGTAGATGCCGACGGAGCCGACGACAGCTGCAAATACGGTTAGAGCGTCACCCTGGGTGTAGAACAAAACCCCCAGAAACCCGGCGCCGAGAGTGGCGCGGAAACGCACAAATGGGTAGATATTCACGGCCTCCAACAAGAGGCAGAGGACGATGAAAATATCGATTGCACCCAAAATCACGAAAGGTTGCTCGAGTAGTTTTGGGTAGTTGCCGGCTACGATCGTATCGATCGAAGGAGCGACCAGGGAAAGACCGCTGATGAGAATCGCCGCCGTGGCGCAACGCATGCCGAGCTTGGCGGCGCGGGCGAGGTCCTCCGTGACATCCTTTTTATCTTTCGTATCATCCGTGCGACCTTCGGCCGCCTCCAGCATGTCAGCGACTTCGATGGGCGGTGCCGTTTCTTCAGTGGCATTGAGGGAAACGATATCCTCGCGCGCTTTTATCGTGAGCTTTTTCTTCTCGGGAAAGAGTTGAGAGTTTAGCTCCGTGTCGGAGCCGATACTGACCCACTCCTCGGCTTTTGAGTCATAGTAAACCGTGTTATCGTCGGCTTGGCCGTTTTCCGCGAGCGAGGTGAGCTGTTCGAGGTCGAACGGTCCACGGGCTTCGGTGTCGGACTCATTTCGGATGTAGAACTCCTGGGGCGCCATGGGCCGGAAAATGCTGGAGAGGGCAGCGGGCCGCAAGATTGATTTTGGCGACCCGGCAGTCTTACATTCTTGTTAAAGTTCGTAGGCCCAGAAGGTGCAGTCCGGTTTCGAGGATCAAGAGGGTGCGGGCACAGAGTCGGAGGCGGCGGGCGCGAACGGCGAGATCATCCACCGCGACCTTGTCGGCCGCATAAAAACCGCTAAATTCGCCCGCGAGTTCGAAAAGGAACAGGCACAGCACATGGGGACGGAGCGGACCGACGGCCGAGGAAAGAGCCTCGGGGAACTTGGCCAGCTTCCGGGCAAGGGCGATCTCGGTGGGGGTTTCCAGAGCGCTAGCGACTTCGAAGGCGTTGGCATCCTCGGGGGATTGGTCGAGTTTGCGGAAAATTGAGCGAATGCGAGCAACGGCGTAGAGCAGATAGGCCGCCGTGTTGCCTTCGAGAGAGATCATCTTGTCCCAGGAGAAAACGTAGTCGGTGCTGCGATTTTGGCAAAGATCGGCGTATTGCACAGAACCGATGCCTACGACGCGGGCAATTTCAGCCTGTTCTTCGGGGGAGAGTTGAGCGCTTTTTTCCGCGACCAGAGCGGCGGCGCGCTCGGTGGCCTCTTGGAGCAGATCGCGAAGTTTGATGTTCTCTCCGGAACGCGTTTTTAGCGGCTTATTGTTTTCGCCCAAGACCGTGCCGAACGAGGTGTGTTCGAGGCGGGGAAGCTTACGGTCGGTCTTCGCGAACCATTTTTCCGCGGTAAGGAAGAGTTGTTGGCAATGGTCCCCTTGGCGTGAATCGATCACGTAGATCGCGGCATCGGCGTCGAAGTGCTCCCGACGGTAGAGCAAGGTAGCCAGATCGGTGGAGGCGTAGTTGGCCGCTCCGTCGCTCTTGCGAATCATGAAGGGCTGCGATTTGAAGCGAGGGTGCTCAGGATGGAATACCACGAGGGCGCCTTGGCTTTCCTCCGCGAGCCCCGTGTCCGAAAGCTCGGCGTAGATCTGCTCGACCTTATCGTTGTAGAAACTCTCCCCGAGCGTGTAATCGAATTTGATCCCGAGTTGATCGTAGATCTTTTGAAATGCTTCGAGAGAGACCTCGTTAATCCGTTTCCAGATCGCGAGATTCTCAACGTCGCCGGACTGGAGCTTTACCAGCTCTTGGCGCGCATCGGTCAAAACAGCCTCGTCCTCGTCGGCAGCTTTGTTACCGGCCCTGTAGAGACGCTCAAATTCTTCGAGTGGATCTGTTTCCAGCGCGGTGGTATTGAGTTCTCGCTTATAGGCCCAAATGAGTTTGCCGAATCCTGTGCCCCAGTCGCCGATATGGTTGTCACGGATGACTTTTGCTCCGCTGAAGCTGAGTAGACGGGAAATGGCCTCACCGATCACAGCCGAACGTAAGTGGCCGACATGCATCTGTTTAGCGGTATTTGGCGCGCTGTAGTCGACGACAAACACCTTATCAGCTTCGGGCTGAGCGGACTCCGCGCCGGCCTGGAGAGCTGCTTCGTCGGTAAATTCGGTCAACCAAGCTTCGAGCGCGTCAGGCTTGAGGGTGAAATTCAGGAAACCCGGGCCGGCGATTTGGACGTCGCAAGAGTCGGTGATATTGGAGGGGAGGGCAGCGACGACCTGCTCGGCCAAGGCGCGGGGATTCTGCTTGGTGCGCTTAGCGTAGGGGAGCACCCCATTGGCCTGGAAATCTCCGTGACGCGGGTCAGCAATTCGCACTGCGGTGGTGAATATCGTGGAGTCCAACTCCAGCTGGGCTGCCGCTTCAGTGAGGGCAGTCGCGATCGCTGTGGTAAAATTGAACGGAACAGGCATTTTTTCACTCAACGGATGCCTTCCCCAAGCGCGCAAGCGTTGATTTTGTGGGACATTTAGGCTCAATTAGAGGGTATTTAACCATTTAGTAAATTAGATAAATTATTGTTTATGAGCTAGATATATGATGTAATGGGGTGTTGGATTCTGTTATTTTGACTCGACAGGTGTGGGAAATTTGTTCTAACCTCGATGGTTTACGGCCGTAAAAGGCCTTCCGCAGTCATTCAACAGCACCCATGAGTAAACGCACATTGCCTGCCCGCAGGTTTATCAAGCCCACCTTCGAATATCTCATCGAAAAAAAGCGTGATGGTGGCGAATTCTCCCAAGAGGAGATTCGCTACATCATCGACAGCACCCTCGATGGAGATCTCCCCCAGTATCAGCTTTCGGCGATGCTCATGGCGATCTACTTCCAGCAAATGTCGGCGCAAGAAACGGCTGAACTGACGGAAGAGATGATGCTTTCTGGCGAGGTGATCGACCTTTCCCACATTGCGAAACCTAAGATCGACAAGTATTCTACCGGTGGCGTGGGTGATAAGACCTCCCTCGTGTTGGTTCCTCTGGCGATGGCCGCTGGTGTCGTCGTCCCCATGATGTGTGGTATCGAGCATGATTACACCATCAGCACGCTCACCAAACTCGGATCGGTTCCGGGCTTTAAGGATGAGCTTTCGATCGAAGATTTCGTGAAACAGCTCGGCAAAATTGGTGGCTCGATCGTCAAACAAGATGTCGAACTCGCCCCCGCCGACGCCAAATTCTACGCTGTGCGCAAGACCACCGGGACCATCCCGAGCTTGCCGCTAATCACCGGCTCCGTCCTCTCCAAGAAACTCGCCGAAGGCGCTGAAGGCCTCGTGATCGATGTCAAATGGGGTAACGGATCGTTCATCAAGGACCTCGAACAAGCGAAGCAACTCGCTCGTTCCATGACCCGCGTCGGCCGCTCTATGAAGCGCCGCTGTGTCGCGCTCGTCACCGACATGAACCAGCCCCTCGGTGATACCGTGGGCACGTCCCTTGAGCTTAAGGAAGCGATTTCACTGCTCAAGGGCGAAGGCCCAGAGGATCTTCAGGAGCTCGTGCTCAAACTCGGTATGGAGATCGTGCGTCTCGCCGGTGTGGCCGGTTCGACCCTCTCCGCTAAGCAGACCGTGCAACGTCACCTCAAGGATGGCACCGCCCTGCAGAAGCTGAAGGATTTGATCGAAGCCCAAGGCGGAGACACCTCCTACATCGACGATCCTGATAAATTCCCGGAAGCGAAACACATCCGCAAACTCCCCGCTCCGAAGCGTGGATACGTTCACACCATCAACGCTGCCATGATTGCTCGTGGTGTGCACATGCTCGGCGCTGGTCTCACCGGCAAGAGCAAGAAGATCGACTACGCCGTCGGTGTTTCCGAGGTGCGTAAGGTTGGCACTCAGGTGAAACAGGGTGAACCGCTCATGATGATTCATTACAACGACGAGGCGAAGCTCGAGCAGGCGCTCGAATACTTCAAAAGCGCCTACCGTCTGGCCCCCAAGCGTCCAACTCCTCCGCCATTGGTGGTCGAGCGCGTGGCCTGATCGTCCTATTCCTGATTTACGAAGGCCGGTGTTTTGCACCGGCCTTTTTGCTGCCCAATGCTCGACGAATCCGAATTACCCTCCATCGCGCCCGAAGCGCGTCCCAAACCGTGGGCGCAGTTAAAGTTCTTCACCTTCCAACCCGCGATCTTTCCCCGTATGATGGGCAAGGTCTCGCTCGGCACCAAACCGGGCGAGTGGGTCACCGTTTACAACAAAGCCGGACAGGTCATGGGCAATGGCCTCTACAATGGCCGCGCCAAGATCCCGCTGCGGGTGGTGCGCCATGGCAATGAGACGATGGACGAGAAGTCCTACTGGCCGGAAGCGATCCGGCGAGCGGTAGCCCTCCGTCGCGACCTACTCAAACTGGACGAAACCACCGATGCCTACCGTTTAATTAATTCCGACGGCGATGGCATGAGCGGGCTGACCATCGATCGCTACGGTGACACCTTGCTCTGCGATGTCATGAGTCTGGGGATCGCTTATCGGCTCCCGGAATGGTTGCCGCTGCTGCACGAACTCGCGGGCACGAAATTTGCGCGCGTCCATGTTGATCATGACCTCGGCAGCCTCGAAGGAATCCGTCCGTCGGAGTTCAACGAAACCAACGCCGCTGCGCCGACCAAGGTGAAGATCCTCGAACACGGGATTCGTTACGAAGTGGACTTTGCCGAAGGTCACAAAACGGGATTCTTCTGCGACCAACGCGAGAATCGCCGCCTACTCACCAAGTTTACCAAGGGTGCTCGGGTGCTCGACCTCTGTTGCTACACCGCTGGTTTTTCACTGAATGCCAAACTAACCGGTGGGGCGGAAGAAGTCACCGCCGTCGACCTCGATGAGACCGCGATCGCGCAAGCCAAGCGTAACGCCAACCTCAACCAAAGTCGTATTCATTACGTCCACGCCGACGCATTTGCCTACGCTCGGCAGATGCAGACCAACGGGGAGAAATTCGACGTCGTGGTGTGTGACCCACCCAAGTTCATTCTGACCAGAGATCCCGCTGGCGCCGCTGAAGGTCGTCGCAAATATGAAGACCTCAACACCCTGGCCATTTCGTTGGTGAAGGTGGGTGGGGTGTTCGTGACCTGCTCCTGTTCCGGACTCATGTCGGCCGAGAATTTTGAATCCGCCGTAACCAAAGCAGCCCACCGTTTGGATCGCCGCCTGCAGTTTATCGAACGCACCGGTCCCGGCGCGGATCATCCCGTCTACTCCAACGCCCCCGACCAACGTTACCTCAAAGTCCTCTGGGCCCGGGTGATGTAGAAGGGGTCAGGTCGTCAAAAAGTGAAACGAAGCCACCAGCGGCATGTCCGCCGAAGCCTTGGCGAAGGAGGAAGTTCACTTTTTCCGACCTGACCCCTTCGGGACGGCGTGCGAATAACAGATACATTTCGATACCCATTTTTCCGACCTGACCCATACGTTTGGCGTTCGATAGCCCAAGTCGTTT
>MEHZ011632757.1_pt1 | contig 26512 bp, 12 predicted proteins | sample 897221 | NCBI WGS metagenome assembly MEHZ01 (sample SAMN05514161, study PRJNA337945) | marine metagenome | isolation source: marine surface water | place: Arctic Ocean | collected 2007-12-13
GGAGTCGTGGATATGGGCACACCTGTTAATGATGGACTAGATATAGGTGCTTTTGCAGCTAGGGAATTAGTAATAGTAGTAGAAAAATTAACATCATCACCAAGTGCTGCAGCTAATTCATTTAAAGTATTTAAAGCTCCAGGAGCTGAATCTACAATTCCCGCAACTGCGGCGTCCGCATATGCAGTAGTAGCTAATTGAGTAGTGCTTGTACCAGCACTTGCAGTAGGAGCTGTTGGAATACCTGTAAGAGCTGGACCTGCAAGGTCTGCTTTTGCTGATATATCTGTAGGAGTATAAGTAAATGCTCCCGTAGTACTATTATATGCAAGTCCTGCTGTTCCTGCCGAAGCAGTTGTAGCAGAGAGATCTGTTAGAGCAACTGTTTGAACTTCTGAGCCTGCAGTGCCTGAAACAGTGGGTGTTTGCTTCAAATTACCGCTAGCATCTACTCCTAGTTTTATTGTTGTTGTACCTGTACCGATTGTGACTTCGGGCAATTGAATACCTGAAGAAGTTGCTTTAATTGTCTGACTGCCAATATTTATTGTGCTTCCAGAGACATAAATACTTCTCCACTTATTACTAGAACTTCCTAAATCATATGTGTCGTCTGCACTAGGCACTATGTGTTGACCCACAGTAGATAAATTAATTGCTGAGCCAGAAGGAGTAGCATCCCAATAACCTTTGGAAGAATTATAGGTATACGTAGTTGTGCCTACGGTATGAGTGTCCCCATTTGAAGGACTGTTTGGAAAATTAACTGCTGTCATTTTTGTCTCCTGACTAAGACCAGCTTTGTATCGGGCCTGTGGTTGATTCTGGTTTTGTGGGAATAAACGAGAAGTCTCCGGTAACATTAAGGTTAGTAGGTTTATATACTACATTTATTCCGGGTGATCCGTTGTTTACTACTTCAACTCTAGATGTTGCTGGAAGTATGCTAGCAATAGTATGTGACTGAGTAGCCTTAATACTTGTAGTCCCTATATTTACATTTATTACAGGATCAGAACTTCCAGTCACTAATATATAAAATCTATGAACATTTTCTTTTGTGGATCTTATTGTTTTGGGCAAGTAATTTATATTAAACGGAGGGCTTGCAGCAGAAATAGCCTCAAGTCGTAGGGACGAAGCGTTAACAATTTGTTGGCTAGATATCTGAGTAGCTTTAAGCTTTGTAGTACCAAAGTTAACAGAAACAGACGGTGAACTATTGTCCACCGCCTCAATTCTTTGTGATGTTGGCAATACTTGAACTAAATTCATTACAGTGCTATCGCTGCAAGAATATCACTAAATCCTGCTCCTGTTACACGAAATGCCTGATTAACATCAGCGCTTGTAGAGGTAGTAACATTTACAGTAGTAACACCCGAAGAAAAGTCCATAGTACTCCCGCTAATTGTTAAACCCACTGTTGCCGCAATTCTAGCTCCGTCTGCTCCGAAAGCACTTACTGCAATAGTAGAATTAATTATACTACCAGTATAATTATAAGAAGCTGCAGCAGGAGTTATACTTACAGAAACGGGTAAAGTAGGAGTAATTGCATGTAATTTAAAGTTAGTGGTACCATTTGCCTCTAACGCAAAGATTCTGTCTGCAGAATCTCTTCCTACGCAATGAAGTTCGCTTGTAATTGTAGTTGCTTTTTGCCACCCATTTGTACCATCCATTTTATATATTAAGTAGCCACCTGTTTGATGTATACCTAATAATGTACGAGCGTCATTTAACCAAGTAATATTCTTTATCCCTTTCGGTATAACTTCTTTACTATGAAAAGTCAACGTCGTAGCATCTGCTGCTGCAACACTATAAGTAATTATTGTTCTTTCTGCGTCAGTATCTTCAGCTTGAGTTGAATGATTACATAAAGGAATTATTGTTACATACCGTGTTCCGCTTAAAACATGCGTTTCATTATACAGCATTGTATTCTCTGACATCGTGGAGCTATAACTAGCGGGACTATTGACAACAAACCCACTTACTGAAGATAATTCTCCTACCATAGTACAGTGTCCACGAACAAAAGTATCATTACTCTTGTCCCAAGTAAAATACCAAGGAAAGTAGTTGTTATTGCTATCCAGAGCTGGCGAATAAAAAACACGGTTGGCAGATTGCCCACTTGCTGGATTAGAAAAATGCTTGGAGGCTATCTTAGGGTAGTAATGGCCTGCGCTACTATGAGTACCTCTATTACCAGAAGCAGAACCCTGAGTGGTAAAACTATGTAAGGTAGTAACAGTGTTTGCATCTGTATTTGGTTTATAAATTTTATTATGATAGTTATACCTATGAGTAGTTTCCATAAACATGGGTTCAGCGTCTACGCTAGAAGGGCCAATAAATTGCATTTCCCCATATAGACCGCTTCTAAATCCATTAGCGTTAGTATGAGAATTACCAGTTGAATTTGTTGCTATATTAAATCTACCAAAACCATCATATTGACCTTGATTCGTATAATAAACAGGAGACATTCTTCCGTAAGCGTAGGTTCCTTTATTATAAACCCAAGGACCGGAGTGCTCATACGCTACACCGCCTGTATTTGAGGTCGACCCTTCAGAGACATAGTAGCTCGGAGTAATATCTGATAAAGGAGTTCCTGCTGCTGGATTTCTCCATATTGATCTGGTATTATAGCTATACGCTCCTGTAGGGTCTGTAACTTGGTGCATTACTGTTTTATCGCTACCATCTGTGAACTCTTTGACAGAGGAAGCAGGATAAAGATCGTCCATAGAGTAGCCCCAAGTTCTCCAATCAATCATATATAGATTGGGGTAAGCAGTATTATTGTCAGTTTGATGCGCACAAACGGAAACTTCTTTACTAAGAGCAAGCATTCCAGTTCTTCCTAAAGGATTATGAATATTAATGCTTGCAGTAGAATAAGCTTGTCCAGCAGTAACAGTATCAGAAGTTGCTGACCCTAATCTAATTTTTGAATTAAACTGTGGAGCGAATGAAGTTTTATTGTGCCGTAATCTTTCAATATAAAAATCAGTGCTTCCAGCTCTTGGATCTTCCAATACCGGCAGTGTTCCATTACCAAACTTTCCTGTATATATAACTGCCATTATTCTTCTCCTTTTTCCGCTTTGTACCAAAGTACTGCTTCTGCTTCGTCTGTCCAAGATATTCGTGAACCGTCTGCTTCACACTTCCAGGGTTGTACGAGTCCTGATTCCCATGTATCGTCCTCTAATTTACTAGAGAAGGTAGCGATGCCATCAACTAGAGCTACTTTATAGTTCTCTACTACTGCACCCTCCCCTTCTCCTATTGTTACTGTGAATTCAGTAGCCATTTTATTCTCCTAGGTTAGTTTGTACTTGAATAGTACGTTTAAATTTTCGCCCTTGTTATCTGTTCCGATTGCGGTAACATCGACGGTTATATATTGACCTTCGGTCATTGAAAAAGCAGGAGAACTCACCACAACTGTTGTACTACCTGTAGGTATTGTTGCAGTTTTTTGTGAGACTCCATTTTTATTTACTCTAATTGATACACTAGCGTCTGCAACAGTAGAGATACGAGGAACTATATCAATTATATCTAAATTTTCGGGGGCATACCATCTTGCTGTTCCTGTATGCAAAGATAAAGCTCCTTGTTGGGCTAAAACTGCACTAAAAGCCGTAGTACTTTTTACAGTTGTGCCAGCAGTTCCTCCTACAGTAGGAGTTTGTCTTAATGTTCCATCTGCAGCAACCGCTAGCTTAAGTGTTGTAGTCCCTGTGCCAATAGTAACTTCTGGAAGTTGTATTCCTGAAGAAGTAGATTTAATTGTTTGATCTCCAACATAAATTGTTCCTGCATCCACATACAACGATCTCCATTTTTTAGTAGAACTCCCTAAATCATATGTGTTATCTGTTGAAGGTAATACATGTTCTGCTACACTACCTAAATTAGCTCCTCCAGCCCCTGCTGGACCTGTTGGACCTGCTGGTCCTGTTGGTCCTGTTGGTCCTGTTGGTCCTGCTACAGTACTATTTGATCCTGCTGCTCCTGTTGGACCTGTTGGACCTGTTGGACCTGCGGGGCCTGCTGCACCCGTTGTACCTGCTGCACCTGTTGGAGAAAAAGAGGACCACTGAGAAGAATCACCGTCAGTGTAGTAAATATAAGGTTTAGCGTTTGAAGAGTCCCACCATAAGTCCCCAGCATTTGGACTAGAGGGAGCTGTTTCAGAGATAGTTACATTACTGCCTGCCGCTGCTGCAGGTCCTGTTGGTCCTGTTGGTCCTGTTGGTCCTGTTGGTCCTCCTGCACCTGTTGGACCTGTTGGACCTGTTGTACCTGTCGGTCCTGCTGCACCTGCTGCACCTGCTGCACCTGTTGGACCTGTTGGTCCGGTTAGTCCTGTTGCACCTGTTGGAGAAAAAGAGGACCACTGATTACTATCGGTATCGCTGTAGTAAATATAAGGTTTAGCGTTTCCAGAATCCCACCAGAGATCTCCAACACTAGGACTTCCTGGAGCTGTTTCTGATACAGTAACGTTAGCTCCGGAACTGCTAGCGCTAACAGCGGCAGAAACAAAAGCAGTAGTAGCTATCTGAGTACTATTTGTCCCAGAAGAAGCAGTAGGAGCTAAAGGAACTCCTGTAAAAGTTGGGCTTGCTTTTGGAGCTAATGTTGAAGTATCTATTCCGCCAACAGCACTTGTTACAAAAGCAGTAGTAGCTAACTGCGTTGTGTTAGTCCCAGAAGAAGCAGTAGGAGCTAAAGGAGTACCTGTTAATGTTGGACTGGCTAAAGGAGCTTTAAGTGCTATACTATTTGTTAAAGTAGTAGAAAAATTAGCATCATCTCCAATTGCCGCCGCCAGCTCATTAAGAGTATCTAGCGCTCCTGGTGCGGAAGCTATTAATCCAGTAATCTGCTGATTTACGTAAACAGAAGTTGCATAAGAACTTAAATCAGGTGGGGTATAAGTAAAAGCACCTGTACTATTGTTATATGTTAAGCTTGAGGATCCTGCTGCTGCGGTAGTAATTGATAAGTCTTCTAGAGTTACTGATTGTACTCCTGCTAAAGTAGACCCATTTACTGTTGCTGTTTGTACTATGCCACCTGTTGCATTTACAGATAAAGAAACTGTTGTTGTTCCTGTACCAATTTTTGCAGAAGCAATAGCGACTCCAGTTCCGTCAGCACTTATTTCAGCCCCTCCAAGATTTATACTGCTTCCAGATAAGTATAAGTCTCTGAACTTTTTAGTAGAGCTACCTAAATCTATAGCCTCATTAGTGCCAGGAATTATACTAGTAGTGAGTGATCCAAGTCCTGTGATACTTTGATAGTCTGACAGTTCTGTTTGTACAAAAGCAGTAGTAGCTAACTGTGTTGTATTAGTATTGGCTGCTGCTGTAGGGGCTAACGGAACTCCCGTAAAAGTTGGACTAGCTTTAGTTGCAAGAGTAGATAAGTCAATACCGCTTGTTGCTGTTTGTACAAAAGCAGTAGTAGCTAACTGTGTTGTGTTAGTACCAGAAGAAGCAGTAGGAGCTGTTGGAACACCTGTAAGTGCTGGACCTGCAAGGTCTGCTTTTACTGTAAGATCTGGTGGGGTATAGCTAAATGTTCCTGCTGTTGCTCCTGTATTTGAATATGTTAAGGAACCGCCACCAGAAGCAGAAGCACTCGCTACTGAAAGATTATCAAAGTCTATTCCCGATGCAGGGTTAAATTGCACCCACTGATTACTATCGCCATCATTATAGTATAAGTAAGTTTTAAGATTAGAAGTATCAAACCATAGGGTTCCTGTAGGCTGATTTACAGGAGCTGTTTCTTGAAAAAATATAGTTGTACCGCTAGGGCCTGTGGGTCCTGTTAAGCCCGTAGGTCCTGTAGCACCAGTAACTCCTGTATTACCATCAGGACCTATAACTCCTTGAGGGCCGGGATTTCCTTGAGGTCCAGCAGGTCCTTGAGACCCTGTAGGACCTGTTGGACCTACAGAGCCTGATGGTCCTTGAGCGCCTGCAGTTCCCGACAAGTCAGCAACAAAGGAATAACTACTTCCATTCCATAAGTATAATCTTGAATTTTCCGCATCGGCAACATTGCCAGTGTTAATAATTGCAAACTCTCCACTAAGAATTCCAGAGGGACTTGAATCCGCTGCCAGAGCAGAAGTAGTGACATACGTTTTTGCAATTTTAAAACCTAAACCAGTAGCACCAGTAACTCCTGTCGGACCTGTTGGACCTGTTGGACCAAGTGGTCCGGTTGGTCCAGCTACTCCTTGTATTCCTTGTACTCCTTGAGACCCTGTTGGACCTATTGGACCTGTTGGACCTGTTGGACCTGTTGGACCTGTTGGACCTGTCGGTCCAACATTAGAATAAGCTAAAGAAGTAAATGCTGTTGTTCCGTCACCTACTTTGAAAGCATCTGTGTCCGTAACATATGCAAGTTCGCCGATGGCTAGAGTAGGATTAGAGCTAGTCCAGTTTGCTAATGTATCTCTTCGTATTTGAATTTGTACTGCCATTATCCGCTCGCTGATCCTCCATCAAAATGATGGGTTGCTATATTTCTTGTTGTCTGAGCAACTCCTCCATCCATATTTGAAGCTCCTCCACCTTGAGCAACTGCACGGAACACAAAAGCAGTAGTTGCAAGTTGTGTATTATTTAGTCCTACAGATGCGGTTGGAGCTGTTGGTGTTCCTGTTAAATTGGCATCATTTAAAGTAGCCGAAGTACTTCTTACAAATGCTGTGGTAGCAACCGTAGTATCATCACTACTAGCAGCAGGAGTGGGGGCAGTAACAGTGCCAGAAAAAGTAGGGCTTGTTAAGTTAGCCTTGCTAGATTGTAAGCCTGCAATTAAGTTATTTATTGTAGTTGCAAAACTACCGTCATTGCCTATAGCGGTGGCTATTTCTGCTAAAGTATCTAAGACTTCTGGTGCGCTGTTAACAAGGGCTGCTGTTGCTGCTTCTACAAAAGCAGTAGTAGCTACTTGAGTTGTGTTAGTTCCAGAACTCGCGGTTGGAGCTGTTGGTGTTCCTGTAAGAGATAAATTTAAAAGCTCTGCTGGAGGAGCATAAGTAGTTTGTCCCGTTTGGTTATTGTAAGTTATACTTCCTACACCACTTGCTGAAGCTACTGGCCCTATAGAAAAAGCGTCCAAACTTACTTTTGTCTTACTTAAAGCATAAATATCTAAAGTACTTGTGGAGTATATAAATAAGTCACTTCCAGAGCTTGCCTTTCCTATTTTAACATTTGTACTCGAAGATGTGGGAGAAATAGTACCATCTGTATCTAAATAATACTCTTGTCCTTGAACAAGGTTGTTAAAACCTCCAACGGGTCCTCCAGAAAGTATAACTTCTACAGAGTTTCCTTGAACTGCGGATGCCGTAGATACTCCTACAAATAATTTATTAAAAGGAGTGGCAGTTTTTACTTTCTGAACTTTACCCGAAGAATTTAACCAAAGAAAAGTAGGTGAAAGAGTTCCTTGCCCATAAGTTTCATCTGCGGTAAAATTAAGTTTTAATTGTGATCTATTTAAAATAGCACTAGTAAAGTTACTATCAAGCACTGACGATGCTAAATTTTCTGGAAGCACATTATCAGCAGTACCAATAGCAGTATTAGAAGGCAGTACTACGCCTCCTTGATCCGACCCAGAAAGTAAAGCATCTCCAATTTCTATAGAGTTTGATGAAAATTTTGCGTTCTTAACAAATAACTGTGAAAAACGATTATCAGAAGTCCCTAGAGTTACTCCTTGATAAGTAAATCCTGTTACATTACCGTCTGAGTCAACTACCGGAGTTTCAGTAGCATTAACTGCTGGTACAATCCCTGCTACAGAAATACTACCAAGCTGTGATTGAAACCATTCGCTTGTTATTATTTCTGTAGTACCTACTGTAGAGGAAAGTTCCGAGATAGTACTAGCTTGTAATATCGTAGCTTTTGTAGTACTTCTCGGAGTTCCGGTGAACAGAGGAGAGTTTAGTTCAGCTTTTGTTAAATTTAACGCAGAGAAATTGCCATCCACTTGCAAAGAAGTAAGGGGAAAATTTTGATCAGCTCTAAGCGTTAAATTCGACATTATACTGTTGTATTATCCGAAAAGTCAATAGTCCATGTAATCTGTAAACTATCTTCTTTATATTTACTAACTTGATTAAACTGAGTTCTACAAAGCATAGTTCCACCTGCTGATGCCAAACTAAAGGGATGCTCGTTAGATCCTGAATTCTCTAGCTTCTGAAAGTAAGGAGAGTTAAATATGCCTGCTTCAGTTATATCATCACTATTATTAGGATCAGTATCAAATTGATCTCTAGGTGCATTTGGCGGAAATAATGCAATGTATACAAGTTTTTTTCCAGTTCTTTTTCCTACAAGATTATTTCCTGCTCCTGTAGTTTGATGAGCAAAAGCATCAGTAGATCCAGTATTATTTGTCATAAAAGTACTTGTAGAAGCATACTCTGCAGTACCTGTATCAGCAGTTAGCGTTCCTGATGCATCTATGTCTCCTTGAAATAAGTTTGTAACAGTACTTTTACTTACTACATCACTGCTAACAAGAGTTACAGTTTTTTGAACATCGGCTCCTGTTGATGAAATTGCTCCTGCTGGCCTTAAAGCCGCCCAGTCTGCTGTAGTAAATGCTGTCGGATCTAAGTTAGTGTCAAAGTTTAGTGCTCCCATATCTACGCGTCCAACTCTGGTTAATCTTGCTGCACCGTTATTGACTGCACCTACATAAGCTTTTATACTGCCTCCACTGCCACTACCCGAAGTCTGGCCAATAGCTACGGTTTGGGCACTAGTAGCGGTGTATCCTGAACCTCTATTGGTAATAGCTACACTAGTGATTATTCCACCTGTAACTGTTGCAGTAGCTGTAGCTTGTACTCCACCAGATGGAGGGGCTGGAATAGTTAAAGTAATATCAGAAGAACTAGTATATCCGCTGCCTCCAGCGACGATATCTATATCCACAATAGTACCAGAAACACCTGAAATTCTATTAAAATTTTGTGGACTAGTAGTTGTTAATGACCCTGTAGTTACTTCATTTTGTAACTTAAACTCTATTCCTTTCTTGCCTGCTGTATCAGTGTTGAGCTCGGCACCCTTGCCAATACCCATGTATCGCATCATACGAGGCATATCATGTTGTTGTAGTTTTGTAGTTCCATCTAAAGCAAAAGCGGTTCCTGTGGTAGAAAACGATCCTCCATTTTGTTTATGGTCAATCATTCGACCTACTATATGTGCTAAGCCATTATTCATGACTCTATTACGAATAGTTTTGTGCTGCTTTACACGATTATCTTTTCCTCTAAGTACTACGTTTACTGTACCTTTTACGTATCCCGATGATTTTAACATTTATTCTCTCCTAGGTTACCAAAACCTTTCTTCGCCAACATAGCCATCAAGAAAATAATCTGTGGCATATCCTTGATTGTATAAAGAGCCGCTGTTGGCAATAAGCGCAGCATCTTCAATACCCTTAGCTGGTAATAAGTCTACCAGACTACTATCAAATTCTACCTCAGAAGTTAAAGCCTTATTAGTCTTTTTCGTTGAGTTAGAATTTATGTTAATATTATGCTTCAATAAAAATGCATAACCTGCAATTACACTACTTTTTACTTTAGACTTACTATTCTTTAATACTATTACATCTTTATTTATACTATTATCTAATTGCACATTGCTCCTATTATCTTTATACACATACTTGATAGTGTCAGTAGTAGAACGTAGTTTATCACTATTTACAAGTATTCCTTTTATAATCTTAGTATTATTGACTAAAGAGCTTGTAATTTTTGGTTTGTGTAACAGTAAAGCAGTACTTTCGGCAGTTCTTAAGCTTGAGCTTACTGATCTGATCATTACTACACTGGTAAGAGAAACAATAAGAGCCTTTGATATAGGCAGTATTCCATATGCTGGCAGTATATTTGTTAATACTCTAGTATTATTAGTATTAATTGTCTTATTAATATACAACATTTTATGAGAAACAAGTCTACTTAATGAAAGTAATGGTTTTTTTATGGCCGTTTTCATGTTTTCTTCTACTAGTAATCTCTCTACGGGTAAAAAAGCCCTTCCCGCTATGACGGTATTTTTTACAGTAGAAGAAGCAGAAATATCTTTAGAAACATGTATATCTTTTTTGCTGTTTGCTCTAAAGAGGCTACTTTTATTTACTTGTACCTCCTTATTCATCGTGGTTATATTTTGTATTTTATTATTTATAAGTAGTCCTTTTATAAATAATGAGTCTGTAATTAAACTAGCAGGAGGCACCTTAAACCCTATTGAGAATCTAATGTCTGATGCTGTTGTGCCCATGGTAGACTGTAAACCGTTTTTCTCAATGTCTTTATTTAATAGATTATTTGTAGAAGCTAAAGATTTTTGTATCTGTCCTAATATTAAGCTTGACTCAGTATGAGCAAAAGATTTTCTGGCTTTAATTACTTTAAAACGTATCTTTACACTAGCTTCACTATTTGAATGTAATCCTTTTATCACGTCTTTGGTTATGTTGTTATTAGTAATAGTAAAAGACTCTTGTAAAAGGCCTTTTAGTGTACTACTCAACGTTAAGGATGACGAACCTTTAACGGCTTTAACATCTTTGTTTTGTTGTGTAGAAGTTCTAGTGATAGATGTTGAGTTTTTTATTACATCCTTTGTTATATCGGACAATGACTTTGTAGACGAAGACTGTAAGATTCCTCTTATAGTTGAACTTTTCAACAAACTAAAACTAGTAGGAATATTTTTTACAACATCTTTATGTGTTTGTGCTTTCGCAAAAATCTCTAAAGGAATTCCTTTTATAACGTGTTTAATTTCAATAGTAGCTGTTCTTAATAATTCTTTTTTAACGGTTCCTTTTATAAAAGCACTTTTTAAACTTAAAAACTCTGGAATAGCTTTTATTGTATGTTTAACTTGTTCTGATTGTAGTTGAGTTATCTCAGGTATTCCTTTTATTGCAGTTTTAAATATAGTACCTAAAGAAACAAAATTACTGTTTTGTTTCTTGCCTGAAATAAAAGAACTACTAAGTGTTGCTATGCTTTTTGGTTGTTTATCTACTGATTTTATTGTTTCGGATACAGAACGTGCATTACTTTGTTTATTTGTTTGTAATTTTTTTGCAATTATTGAGTTGCTTATAAGATTAGTTTCTTTCACTAATCCTTTCACAATTACATTATTTAAGTAAATTACATCAATAACTCCCTTTGTAAAAGTTTTTTGTTCGGAGGATGCTGTTCTTGTTTTAGAATATCCCTGGTCTCTTGGCTGCCCCGAAACTGGCCTAGAGTCATAAAGAGTATCAACTAAATCAGGATAAGTAACTCTTAAATGACTAACATTATTTACTAGACTTGCCACTACTCCGGCAGAAATTCCTCCTATTGAAGCTTGGACAGCTCCTTGAAGAGTCCTAAGTGATGTTTGTGCTTCTCTCTGTTGTGCACTGATTTCTGTTCCGGGTACTCCATTTTCGTTTACATACCTTATGCTTTGATAATGGGAATAAGGGCCTAAAGTATTCCGTGTAGTTAGTGCTGAATCATCATAAAAATCTAATTCTTCGTATTTTTCATAATTAGTTCCGTTAGATCCAATATACGAAGAAAACGGCACACTAACAAAAGCTTTTCTTCCTGTAAATGAAGGAGTAGCAGTAGTCAAAGTAGTTCCTAAATTTGCAAAAGTACTAAGGTTAATGTTCGGTATAGGGTTTTTATGTGTTATTACTAAATAACTTAAACCATAACCACTAGCATTAGTATTTTCAATTCTACGTACTTTACTGGCAGGTACTAAATTGGCGAGACCGGCTATTAATTCTAGCGAGCTGTTCATATTAATAGTATCTAATACAAAGGGTTCTGATAGTCGCTGAGAAGAGGAGGCCCCGTCTTGCACTGGTATCCAAAGTACTATATACCTAGAGCCTACAGCAGTACTGGCATTATTTCGATTAGTCCAAAAATAACTAGGTATGAGTACTCTATCTTGTTGATATATTTGACCGTCGTTTTCTAGTACTAAGGAGCTGAGTCTTGTATTAGGGCCGTGATAAAGATTTAAATATGACGTATTAGGAAAATGACCTTGTACATACTGACTAGTTCCACTGATACGAAACTGACCTGGATTTGACCCACCAGTGATTCCTGACTTATAATTAAGAGGAATACTACTATTATATAGAGGCATGCTGTGTAAGGTACTTACATAAGGTAAGTTAAAAGCTACTCCATAGTAGTAACTCGTTTGATAACCATTCTTAGATCCATCGTAAAAACTATGCCCAGCAGTTACCAAATTTTGAAGGGAAAATAAATTAAGTACAGGCCCAGTAAATTCAATAGTTCCACTAGGTCCTGCATCTGCATAAGGAAAAAAGTCACTAATACCTTTTACTTTTTTTGTTAATTTTGCTGGAAGACTTTTAACTTGTGGTAAGGAGGATTTAAAAGGCCCTACAGCAAGAGAAGAACGTGCTTTCATAAAAGATTGAGTATTAGAGAATCTTATAAGAAGCACTTCTATTAAAGTAGCTATATCTGTACTAGATGTTTGTCTACCTTTTTGTATCTCTTTAATAGTTTTAACTGTAGCGTCAATTTCAAGATTATTATTTTTTATTACGTTTACAGTGGCATCCATCTTTGCTTGCAAGAAGGATTCTTCAATTTTTGCTAAAGTTGTTAAAGTCTCGGAAGCAGTAAGGGCTGATGACTGTATCTTTTTCTGCAAAGAAATATTTGAATTAGATGCAACAGTTGTTGCTACTTTTAGTAGTTTTTCTATCTTTAGAGAAATTGTTGTATCCGTTTCCATACTTAAAACGGTGTGCTCTATTCTCTGTACTAATAAATCAAAAGATACTTTTAACACTTTAGGTACGGCAATTAGCTGCAGTGTTGATAGTATAGGTATTTGAGTTTGTATTCTTTTAATTAATACTTTTGCTGCTTCTTCCGCGTTTGCTGTTCTATCTATAACAACTGTACTGAAAAAAGGAGTAGGATGATTTAATCCAGCATTTTTAATATTAGGTCTTAATAATACACTTACTTTATTTAGTTCAAGATTAGTTGTAGTAGCTTTACCTATACGTAGATTAATCTCAGTAGCTACTACACTTAAAGACCCTATCTGAGGAGTACTAGAAAGTGTCTGTTTTACTTCTGGAGTGTTTTGCAGGACTGCTTGTGCTATTGTAATATTAGCATTAGAGGCTATTACTTTTACTTCACCAAGCTTTGGCCCTTCTACAGTAGGAGGTACCAAAAACTGATAACCAAGTCTCATCATCCAAATTCAGCTCTCACTCTGAAGTTTAAAACTTCAAATACGGTTTGTGTTGTTTGGGAAGCACCAGGATTAAAAATAATTTCTATTTCTCCTTCGTAGTAACCTTCTTCTGCTGTAGATAAAAAAGTACCTAGCTTAAATACTATTTGCCCAGTAGCAAAACTTGAGGTGGCAGCATCGTGAGCTAAAGGAAACCCGGTCAATACGGTTGTTGTACCTTTTTTTCTAACACGAATATTTAGCACAGAGGAAGATTCTGGTACAAAAGCGGCTCCAGTATCGTCTCGTACTAAAGATACTGCTAAATTAGCTAAAGAATCGCCTTTTACTAAAGAAATTGTTTCTGCCATAATTGTCTCTTTTAATCTTTTTGGAATTTATTTTCCACATAGTCAGTATTATATCAACATACACATTTCTTGTCAAGAATTATTTTTATTACCTCCACCTAGGGCCTTCTGCCCAACAAACTAAGGAGTGTCTTGTGCCTTCTGTTACAGAGGTTACCTGGTGCTCTAAATAACTAGGAAACACAAGTATAGATCCTTGAGTTTTGAAAGTTTGCGGAGTCTCTACGGTTTTGAACTCAAAGTCCCCTCCACTGTATGTAGTAGGATCACTGAGTTGTACAACTATAGAAAGTTTTCTATCATACATTTTATTATCTGTCCAGTCTATATCATGGTGCCAGCCATAAAAAGAACCAGAAGTATATTCTCCAAACTGTATAGAAGGTATAAAATTTACATCAAACCCAAACGCTGCTCGATTTGCTTCATCAGAATAGTCTTTTGCAAGCTGTTTTAGCTGCGGTAGGTTTGTCCATCCAATTTTTGTTTTCCTGTGAGCAATATCAGTATTAAAAGTAGTTCCATCTTCTAAAGTACATGTTTCTTTACAAAGTCGAGTATAGCTATCGCATAATTCTGGAGAAAGAGTTCCTTCCCATAGTTGCCATGTTTGTCTCATTTAATATTAATCCTAAGTTGGTTTTGTCGGAAACTCCGATCTATTTAGTTTTCTAGTGGAGAATTCAGAATGTGTGGTAGGAAAGTCTCGTAAAGCTTGACGGTAAGTATCCCATGCTGTTAGTGTTTCTGTACTTTGGGCGTCTCGATAGTCTGCATCTCCCCATCCTTGTAAGGTTGTTTCTTGTAAAAATATATTTCTTTGTGTTCTATTTAATCTAGCAATAATTACACTTTCTTCCTCCTGCTCCGGTCCATCCAGTAGTATTTCGCTTACTTGATGATCTTCATATTTTCTACCCAATATTTTTCCAGAAGGAATCTCTCCGGTATAAGATATATAAGGTATCCACGTATCTTCGCTGCCTCTGACGGATTGAGGACCGATTATTCCTTTCTGTGCATCTATTTTTATCCACATTTGTTTTTTCATACTTTAGACTCCTCTACCAATAAATGCAGTCATCGTAAACTCTGAGATAACATCGGTGTCGTCTCCTGTTAATGTTCCTTCTATGTTTCCATTCCAGTCCCAATTCTGCCCGCTAGTTAGCTCGTCCGCTCTTCTAGAATGATTATTGTTACTATCAAGATAATACTTTCTTACTAATACGCGAATATCTACGTCTGCTCCAGCGGGTACATAGTCTTCAAAAAACGCTGAAAAAGTAGCAAGATCAGTGCTTCTATTACCGTGATCAGACGTAATTCTAACCTCTTTTCCTACATTTGTAAAAACAGTCGTAGTAGCTGCAATAGTAGGTAAAGTCATAGTAGCGGAAGCATCAGCAGAAAACCACGCTACAGGTGTAGAGAAATACACGTAAGCAACAGAGCCAAACACATAAACTGCACTTATTTGTAAAGTCAAGGTTTGAGAGTTACTTACTACCGTGACTTCTTGGCCAATATACGAACTTTGGTTTGTATTAAAAGTAGAATAATTAGTAGCACTACTTGCAATTGTCATTATATAACCGCCCCAAGTTGTATCAAACTGACTGCCATCTATATCAAAAGAGTTTATTACGGAAGCACCTGTATCTATATTATGTTGAACTTGAAAGCGTATCTCAGCATGATCGTAAACTTGTATATTTCCTTGAAACTGCAAATAGGGTCTATAAGTAAAACTTTTTGCAGGAATTGTACCCATTATTAAATAGTTATTTCCTGTACCACTACTAGAAGTAGATCCAAGATGTTTTTCGTCCCAAGCTGCACGAAGTGTAGAATCGGGGCTAGTGGAGCCAAAAATTCTAGAATAAGCGCGTTTACCCGCAACACTTTGGTTTGAATAAGTATAGCTAGCCGTAGGTATTTTCATGAAATAATTACTGCTTCCCGACTGTGCTACCCAATAAGGATAAAATCTAGCGTCTTTGTAAGCATCAAACTCTATTATTTCTACTATACCTATCTGTGCACCAATAATATCGTCGGAGGTTAGTCCGACAACATTTAGCTCTCCAGAGCTGCTTACAAGAATGTGTCTGTTTCTATCTCCTACAAACATAGACCCATCTGGATATAATCCATATCCTGTGTTTGTTCCTGTAGGTATTGCTGCTGTGGTAGTGCTAATGTCTCCACCCTGCACACTTCCTTTAAAAAAAGCATTACCGGAAGTATCAATATAAAAGTTTTTGGAATGAAGACTGCCCGCAGACGCTAAAGTAATGTGTCCTCCAGTACTTGTAAATCCACTTGTATCTTTGGTTCCTGTAAATATACCGTCACTATCAATTGTCCAGCCACCTAAGCCTGCTGTTCCGTCTTTTGCAATATAAAAATTATTACTATGAATACTTCCTCCAGTAGTTGCATCATATAAAAGCTGAATAACATTTTTATTGCTTACGAGCGATGTATATTTAGTATTATTGTTGCCGCCACTTGAAGGCTCTGCGCTAGATTCATCAGCAGGAGCATAAATTCCATGTTCGTTTATTCCCCACCCTGAACCAAGAGTTCCTACCTTGAGGGTGCCTTCTATCTCTAAAGTACTTCCGTTCCATGTGAGACGCTGTCCCTGTTCTTTTCCAACCATAAATACAGGTTTGTCTACACTACCAGTAAAACTATTATTTTCATTCCCCAAATAAAAGCCACTCGCAGTACCGTCTGTAGGACTATAATCAGTAAGACCTGATTTAATTGCTACTCCAGCGCCCCCTGTTAGTTCAGTAGAGGTTAAAGTCCATCCGCCTACAGATCCTCCTGTTCTAGTAGAAGTATTTACTTGGTATCCTGAATCATTGTTAATAGCAGAAATAACAAGACTACCGGTGCCACTAAGCTTTATTTGTTGTGAGGTGATGGTATCCGCAGTAATTGAACCTCCATCAATAGTTGTAGTATTTCCACTTCCACTGGTACTAATACTATTGGTTCCATCAGAAATCTGATTGGAAGTAAAAGTAACAAGACCTGTAAAGTTTTGTCCTTCATATGCTACCGTAAATGTTACACTATAGCTTCCTCCAAAACTTGCTTCTGTTACAGTATATCGAGCATACCAGTATTTATTTGTATTATTTCCTGTGTAGGCGGACTGTATCTGGTTCCATTTTGTTGAAGTAGTTCCTATAACTCCTCCCGATAAAGTATCAGTAGTAAAATTATATACAACATCAGTATTGCTCACTGCACTACTTCCAACAGGATTTGTTGCAGAAGCACTTTGATAGTAAATATATCCACTTCGTACTCGTGGAGACGTTACGCCTGGACCTCCTGTTGCACCAATCTTATTTTTTGTAAGAGACTGTGCAGGAGCTCGTACAAAAACTTCTCCATCAGCTCGTCGACCTGTAATAGTATATATAACATCGATACTATCAACATTCATAGCGCTATGTTCTGGAGTTCGAGCAAAATGTATACTTCCCGATTGTATTCTAGAAAGAGGAGTTCCCACGGTAAGACCACTAGAAGGATTTGTAGTTGTTACAATTTTATACTGGCCTGCTGCTGTGGTTCCGGTTGTTATAAAAGTAAGCTCTGTTTCTCCTTCTTTTACACGAATGTCTGTAGGCGAAGTTGTAAAGTCAGGAGCAGCATAGGTGCTTCCACTTGATATAAGAGTAGGTAGTTGTGCGATTGGATTACTTAGTTCAACGGTTATGATAGATTGAGCATCTGAAGATTTACTAAATGTTTGTTGTCTAGTAAAACTAAAAGCTGTTCCGTCTGCACGTTTACCACTAATTGTGTATACAACCTTTGCAGTATCGCTACTAGAACTAAAACCACTATGATTGCCGATGGTTGCAAATGTTCCAGAATCTGTAATTGCGCCAATAGTAGTAATATTTGTTGCACTTGCTGAAACTTCAAATTGTCCTGCAGCTACAGTTCCACTTGTTATAAAAGCAAGAGCTGTAGCTCCTTCAAAGACAGCAATAGTAGTACCAGAATCAGCCATACTACTTACAACACCCGCAAAACTAGCAGGAACAGCATGCGCTTCATTACTCATTATAGCACTTAGGGCACTACTTGATTCTTTAATTGCTCCGACTGCGATAGAGTCGGCAGCATACTGAGTCGTAGCATCAGCTCCTTCAAAAAGTCTTACTTCTATTGTTTCTGGAGTATTTGCAAAACTCGCAGGGGGTGTGTACGTATACGTGGCTTGAGTATTAATTGCTTGCAGTACCGTTGCTGCACCATTTGCTGCAATCTTTACGAATTGATATTTTGCAGTACCGGATGTATTTAAAGAGCTAGCACGTAATGTAGTAGTTGCAGGGGAGGGGTTGGCACCGTTCTCATCATAAGTAAATGCCATTTGATCAGACCTTAAAACAACTGTTCTAGAATTAACTCCTGTAGCTCCGGTACTTCCTCTTAAAGACTTTGAGAAAGTCTGAACGCGAGTATATGTTACTTCTCTATCAATAGTATCTTTTACTACAATTGTATAAGTTATTGTTCCTGTGGCTCCTGACATTCCAGCAATATTATGTGTTACATAGTTATTTCCTGATGTACTACTGACAGCAGGGTCTGCAAGAGTTACTCCGCTTGCAGCAACACCTGTAACTCTAAAAGAGGGAGAGGCAAAAGGGCTGGAATCATCATAAGGAACTGCAGTTGCTCCAATGTTTACAGAGATACTAGTGCCCGTATTGCTAAATACAAGAGCATCACTTGAGTCTGTAGGAATTGTAGAATTAGAGTTTGAAAAATTAATTACAGAACCATCTAAAGCGCCGTCCGATATGCCTTCAAGACCATCAGCGGTTTTTACAGGATTATAGTTACTAAAAAGCTCTCTAGGAGCTGTTTGCTTGCTCCTTCGTGCCGGTACTAATACTTCATATCTTAACCAATAATAGTTAGTGGTTCTACCTTCATTTGTAACTTGATCCGTGAAGTTTGTACCTTTTGATGTTCCTACTAAAGTTGCTCCCGACCCTCCTGTAAACGAAATATTACTATTCCTCCAAATCTGAACAGTAAAGGTGCTAGGGTTAAACCTGTCTACATTTGTCCAAGAAAGAAAAACTCCTCCTCTTTTTGCTGCGCCGATCTGTATAGAAGAAGGAGCATCAGGAGACTTTATAGGGCTAAAACTGCTCTGCTCCCCTGTAGATACAGAACCTACAGTTAAACTATTAACATTTGAAAAAGAGTTATTATCGTGTTCTTCTGCTGTTATTCGTACTAAGCAATCCGAGGTTAGAACAATACTTGTTATTCTGTATTCTTTGTTTTCCCAACCAAAACGAGCATGATTTACTTTTATTGTTTGTCCCGGCAAAAGAAGAGTGCCTTTTGGTCCCATTGTAAAATTAATACCAATACTGAACCTAGATAAGTCTAAATTCAGTTTAGCAAACATTCTTGCATTATAATAATTTGTTATAAAAGGAGTACTTGCAGTGCCTTTTTTTGGTACATACTTATCTTGTTTTAAATAATCCGAGTTAAAAAATGTAACTTGTCTTTCGTTAAATAAAGTTAAAGGATCACTAAGAGTAGAACTCATAGTGTTAAACATTCCTTTTTGGCCTGCATCGTCTACATTAATAGGGCCTATAATATCGTCTTCTGTTATAATGTGAGGAGTGTATGTATCTGATCCAACACTCACAGTTTCATAATCAGTAGCTACAGAAGCTTTTTGTATTGCTAACTCATATTTACCCGCATTGTAGCGCAGCATGCCGTTAAAATGCTGAAGAAAGTCATTGGTATTTTCTAACAAAGTACGTGAAGTATCTATAATAGGACTTAACTGATGCCTAGTGGCATAGCTTTGTTCGTGTGCATCCCACCCAACATATCTCCAGTATTTAACACCATCAGAATCATACAAAGTATATCCACTTTTAGCATAGGAAGCACTTCCTAAGTCAAAAGATTTTACAAGAGGATTGCCTTCAAAATTAGGGATTAAAGAGATTGAATAATCGTTACTAGTACCTACTTTTCTAAGCGAAACAGAGTTAACAACAGTTAGGTTGGTAAGACTTAAGTTTACGTTTCCTGATGACGGAGAGCTTTCAACAATATTTGTAGTACCATTTCCATTTGCAGTAAATACAACGCTTGTACTTGACTCGGCATCTCCTGCTGCCCCACTAAATTTGCTTTGATACCAAATTAAATCTCCTTGCTTAAAGGTTCGCCAGTTATTCCACTTTGTTCCTAGCTTGCCTAAAACATCTGTAAACTCTACTTGTACACGAGCTGCATTTGTTCCTTTATATAAAGAAGTAAAAGTTTGTTTTGATTTTACCGTTCCAATAAACTGAGCAGTACCAGTAGAAGGATATCTAAATATATCTCCTATACCAAAGACTGACTCAGGAACATTTGAATAAAAAGAAACTATAACATTTGATCTTTCGTCGCAATCTCGTGCTGCGGAGATAAAAGATTCTAAGTCCAGATCATCATTAAGTTTCATCTCTGGGCCGAATCTGTCACTCTGAAGGTAGTCTAAACACTGCATAGCAGGATTTATAGATACTCTTTCATCGGGAGTGGTATATATTTTAAAAGTCCAAGATGTTTGAGCTTGAAAAGGAAGCTCTTCGTCTAGATATGCTGTTTTTGTAGTACCATTATAGTTTTTTATCCATCTGTCGTAAAGTCTTACTTGTCCATCTAATATAGTTTTTAACTCAATTTTTGCGCCTTTATAGTAATCGGTTACAGAGCTTGCATTAGAATCTAGTCGAACACCATCTTTAATTATTATGTCTGTTCCTACTAAGTCTGCTTTGTCTTCCGTACCCTCTCCTATATTGTCTAAGACTCCATCCGATAAATTACTTCCCGCAGCAGAAATTGTATCAAATGTATACGTATTTGATTTAATTGCAGATATTAGTCTAGCTAAGGCCGCTAATTGTCCTGCTGTAAAGTTGATACTAAAAGGATTAAAAGATACAGAAAAAACATTTCTAAAGTCTTCTGCAAGTCCAGTAAGAGCACTAGTGTTTGCCGTTACTTGAATTCCTCTAGCAGTTCCATCGGCTACAGAAGTTACTGTTGTTTTTAATTCTGCCCCTACTGTACCTGAGCGTATAACTCCATTATGTGTTTGAAGAAATATTTTATCATTGTTTGAGTTCTTTATATAAAATGCACCAACATCCCCTAAAGCAGGTTTTGACGTAAGACGTACTTTTAAAATACCTGCTTCATCTAATATAGGACTAGGATCATAAACAGTTCGTACTTCAGCAATTGTATAAGGTCCTCCAGAAATTAAAGCATTTCCTTCTGAATTATATAAATTAACCTCATCCCCTATGTTGAAGTTAGAAGGATTAACATGAGCAAAAGCACTCACTCCACTAGCAGATCTAATATCTCTACGATACATAAAATCATAGTTATAGCAATCTACTAGTTTTCCTCTAACAGTAAAATGCTGAGAAGGAATAGTAGTTTCACCTTCACTTATAGTATACTCTGCTGTCAAATATGCAGTATCTAACAACTGATGGTTTGGTCCCCAATAATCTGTTGTTGTATCAAAGTAATCTGACTGTATTTTAAAATTATTATTCTTAGCAATGTTTATAAAACTAGTGCTGGCTTTTTGATTTGCGCTTCCATCATAGAAAACAAATTGCGAATCAATAGGAGTTTTAAATATAGTACCTTTTCCTGCTTTTACTCCTTGTCCTGTTGAAGAAACTGCTGAAGTTGTTTTTGTTTTTTGCGTCCAAGCAGTAGTCGGCTCAAAGCCTTCCATACTTCGTGCAGATACATCTTGTTGAGTCCACCCTTCTGTAGACCAACTTTGAGTACCATAAGATCTTCCTGGTAAGCTAAACAGGCTCTTTGTAGTGGACTCTACTGTATCGAAGCCTAATGTTTCTCCTTTATCCTGTCTTCCCATACACAAAACATCTATATTTTGATTGTCTGTCTGAGTACTTCTACTATCTGAGTCTATTTTATCTACACAAATACTTGAGGAATCATCAAAATGAATATCATAAAGTCCTGCAATCTGACCCTCACATAAGGCATAAGCTATGTATAATAGTGAAGCATCAGTTTTATCTGTATCTACAAAAACAGGCAAGCCTTTGGTTTTATTTACTCCATATATTACAGGCAAAGCTTTTGCTTGTAAGTTAAACTTTATGTCAACATCATTTGTTTTCTCAACATCTACATAGTAAATATAAACTTTTTTGCCATACCATTTCTTTTTCTTTCCTGTTCTAGCTTCTTGTTCTATAGTAGTATACTGAGTTAATAAATTAACCGCTTGTTCTGAATGTTGAAACCCTAAATCTTTTGCATACTCGGGGCGAACTAAAGAATCAAGATCCGACATACCCGCAGCATCTGTTTTTCTGTGCTCGGAGTCTGAAGTTATTCTATTATTTACTCGTTGAAAATCTCCCCAATGGCTAACTAATCCCCAAGAAATTCGAGATTCTTTAGTCGCATCTTCAGACAATTTTGCAGTAGCTATTATACCTTTATAAAGTAAATAAGGTCCTTCTTTTTTGGTATTTTCAACCATCCCAATTACTTTACCTGTAGCAGGGTTTATATGTGCTTTATATATTAAAACACTTCTGTTTAAGTAGCTAGCATATCCGGTTATACTTCTATTACGTAAAGGACCTATAGCCTCTTCTGAGGCAAAATCTAAAGTAGCAAGCGTAGCGGTAGTTACTGCTGTTAAAGTTTTATCTATTGCTGTTACATTAATAGTTTTATTTTCGTTTGTAAAAGAATCAATCCTAAAATAAAGACCATTATTATTTCCGGCAGTATTATTTCCTGAGTCACTACCGTTTGACATTAATAATCTTACTTTGTCTCCTTCCGCAAATCCTAGCTGTACTAAATCATTTACTCCGACAATAGTAGTTTTTCCAAATTTTGAAATACCATCTATAGTTGTGCTGCTTCCACTTACTGCTGCACCAATAGTTATATCTTGAGTAATATTAGTATTTAAAGCTAGAGAAGAAAGCTGCAAAGATACGGTTGCCGCAGTAGGGGCTATCTTTTGAGTAACATCCCCTACTTTCTTAACTCTATTAGCAATATAAGTTTGGATACCATTAGCATTGCCAGCAGAATCTACAGATCCATCATCAAACTCTATGTCATGAGAACCATCTGTTATGTAAGCATAGTCTGTAGCCCTTTGAGATCCTTCAGAACTTGTTCCTAGTTTTCCATGTTCGAACTTTATAAGGTGAGCATAGACAAACTCCTCTCCTGTTAAAAGAGAGTTTTTAAGGTCGGTATTAAGTGTTCGAAACGGCATATTATTGTACTTCCTCTAAGCTTAAAGAAAACTTGTATAGATTATCTACTCCTAACGAGTACTCTTGCTTGCTTTTTACAATTACTTTCATTTTTGGATTATGGAATTGAAACTTACTAGCAGTACCAGAAGCAATTGCTTTTTGTATTCCTGGTACAACATGTAAGCGTAGTTGACTGGTACTAGGCTGAGTGCTTCCTGTTAGATAATCTGCATTAGTTTCTACTCTAACAACTTGATACGTTTTACTATGATTACTGTTTGAAGTAATAGTAGTAAACATATCTCCAGGCATTGGAGTACCGTTACTACTTGCAGACCAACTTCCTGCTAAATTTACAAGAAAACTAGTTGCTCCTGCGGCTATATCTGTTGCAGCAGTTACTACAGGAGTTGCTGCATTTGTAGAAGAAAAAGTTGCAAAGTTAGAGTTTCTACTGCTAATATGTTGAGGTAAAGAAACAAAAAAAGGAAGTAATCCTCCCTGTTTTTGGAGTAAAAAATTATGTACAGGCTCAAACTGTTCTCTTGTAAGCTCATTGTATGTAATTCTAAGATTGAATCTCTGAGTAGATAATGCTCTAGCTAAATATCTGCCTGAGTTTGTTCTATTAGAAACAATGGGCTGTTCGGAAGAAACTTGAATACTTTTAAATCCTGGGCCTGCTGATCCTCCTAGTTGTCCTGCAACACCAATAGAATGATTAGGATCAGGTAATACGTCTAAAAAAGTGGTGAAAGCTGCCATTAGTAACTCCTTGCACCTGTAGAGGCGGGGGTGTAGTCGCCTGTATCTACAGTCTCGAAAAAGTCTTCACCATAAGAATTTGCTGCTTCTCTTAACATGCTTATAATACTTCCTCGCTGATCGAGCAATAGATTTTCTACACTAGCTCCGTCTACTGCTGATATGTTAAAATTAACTGACATAGGCTGTCCTTGTCCTGCTTCATCATTGGGTACTATAGTTCCAGGAGTTTCTGGTACAAATAATTCTGGACCTTGCTCTCCTACAACAAATCCTGTTGTAGCTCCTCCTGCTGCTCTATACCTAGCACCAGAAAAAGCAGGTCTAAAGTTTTCTGCGTTGCCCGTCCCCGATTCTCCTCTAAGGTACCCTAGCTCGCCGGATGCGCTATTACTAGATGCTAAATCTACACTATTACTTCTACTTCCTACCGAAATTGCTTTTGGAACACTTGATTCACTTGCACTACTGCTTCCCCCACTATAGCTTGTTCCTGATATAGTTGCCAACTGTAAGGCTCCCATAACACCCATTGCAACCGCTAATGGAATACCTGCTATAGGTCCTAAACCTACTGGAGGAGCTGACACTGCCGCCATCATAGAAGCGGCTGTGTTTGCGACTGTAACAGCCATTTGGATTTTCTTATTTTTGGCGAAAGCTTTTCTTTCCATGTTCTCTTTTTTCTTTTCAAGAGCGGCTATTTTTGCTAAACTTTCTTTTGATTTTCCATCTCGTTTCTTTTCTGCTGCTATTTCTTTATCAACTCCTGCTACTTGTGCGGCAGACTTTGCGGCCAGCATGTCTCCTACAGTACTTAATGCGCTTGCTGCAAATTGAGCTTGTGCAGCATTTTGTCCCATTCCGTCCCCAGCTTTTGCTATATTACTTCCCATTACAGAGTAAGCATCTGCAATCGCCAAAGCACCTCCGATAACTCCGTTAAGCATCTCTCCGTCAGGGCCTAGCTGAGCTAAAGTCTCCAGGGCAGGTGCAAGTACTGCTTTAAGCCCTTCTACTTTTTCATTAAGATCATCTGACGTAAGTAATCCTGCAATGCCTCCTCCAGCACCTCCTCCAAAAGCTCCTTTTTCTACTAAATCAAATAGTAGCTGCGCTCCACTTGTAGAACCGGATTTTATTCCTTCAAGTACTTGTTGCTTTACCTTATCTGTAAGTTTCTCTGTATTAAGATCAAGACCCTCTAGTTGTAATGATAAACTATCTGCAGCCGCTTCAATTGTTGAGGACATAGCGTTTGCGCTCATTTGTAGTACTTCATCATAGATTGCTAAATCCTTGCCAGCCGCGCCTTCAGCTTTTGCTTGTAGTTTGGCAAGAGTCATTTGTGCCGTCAGTAGTTTGTGTTGCATTGCTACTTGTTGAACAGTCATGTTAAACTCTATCGCAGCTACAGCTTTTCGTGTTTCCAAAGTCTTATTATGCAAAGCTAGGTTTGCAACAGCTCCTTGTTCGTTTCCTCCTTCAAGAAAAGCTCTTTCTTGTGCCATTTCTATTCTTCTAATATCATTATTCAGCAAAGTTACAGAAGCCTGTTGTTGTCGAGTAAAAATTGAAAGAATTTTTTGCTCTGCTTGTACTCTTGCAAGAGTTATTTCTGCGCGCTGGACTTCTGTTCCTGTCATGGACTTTGTTAATGTAAGCTTTTCGGCGATCAACTCTTTAATTTGCGATTCTTGTAGTGCTTCAGTACCTAAGAGCTCATTACTTTTAATTATACTGTCAATTGTATCAATTCTAACTTGCTTTGCCTGATTTTGAGTTTTAAGGGAAAGCTCTAGCATTGCTGCATTCTCTCTTCCTAAAGCTTTTTGTCTTGAAGCTAATTCATTAAGTCTTTTTTGTTCTTCTCCTGAGGTAGCAATAGCTTTAGAAGTTTTTTCTACTTCTACTATAAGCTGTTTAAACGCTTCAGCATCTGTAAAGTCCTCAAACGCAGGATTAAGTGATCTTACTCTATCAAGAAGCTCTTGTCCTTTGTCCTTAAGTGTGTCAAAATACGCTTTCAGAGGCTCGCCACCTACTTTAACTAAACTAGCTATTTCATTCTGCATAGCTTTTAAGTTATCTATAACTTTTGCAAAAGGACCTCTATTTGTTTGCGCTAAGTCGTCTACACTCTTTCTAAATTGTGAAAAACCGCTTGCAGCAGAATCAACTGAAGAAAGGATGGCGGCCCCTGCTTCCTCAGACACTTTAATAATGTTTGCAACATCTTCAAGGGTGAGTGAAGTGTTCTTTTCGTAGTCCGTCTTAGCCTGCATTAGATCCTTAATAATTTTCGTACTATGTCCAGCTAACACTGTCTGAGACTTAATTGCATCAATTGCATTTTGAAGTTGTTGAACTCCCTCTTCTGTATTTCTTTTTTCTTGGTCGTTTTGTACTCTTTCTAACTTTTTTGTTGCTTGGGTTACTTGGGTTACTCCACGAAAATAATCGAAAACAGACTTTGTAGCTTGTCTCAGTCCGGCTATCGTGCCGACAAACAGTCCTTGGAGACCTCCGATTTCACTAGCTCTTTTAGCTTGATCCCGGATTGCTTTATCTGCCGCTTGCGCTTCAGCAAGTGCTTTTTTGGCTGCTTGTAGTTGTTCAGAATTAGCTTTCTTTCTAGCCTCTGATAGAT
>MEHZ011427518.1_pt1 | contig 26453 bp, 19 predicted proteins | sample 897221 | NCBI WGS metagenome assembly MEHZ01 (sample SAMN05514161, study PRJNA337945) | marine metagenome | isolation source: marine surface water | place: Arctic Ocean | collected 2007-12-13
AAACCACAACAGGCTGAAGCCTTAGCAAGCCTTGAATTCGCAAAGGCAGATCTGGAAAAGCGTGAGGGTGACCTCGATCGTACGGTCATCAGAGCGCCTTATGATGGACTGGTTCGAGAAAAGCGAGCTGATATTGGTCAGTTCGTCAATTCAGGCTCTCCTCTGGCCGTCACGTTTTCGGTTGAAGTTGCCGAAATACGATTACCCCTGCCGGATAGCCAATTGCCTTACCTCAACCTGGATGAGTATGAACTGGTAAAAGGTAGTGGGCCTGAGGTTGTGTTGTCAGCCAGTATCGGGGGCCAACTCAACACCTGGCAAGGTCGAATTATACGAACGGAAGGCGTATTCGATGAACGTAGCCGTGTTTTATATCTCGTTGCACAGATTAACGATCCCTACAATAGGTACTCAAAGGGCTGGGAGCACCCTCTTCGAATGGGAACTTTTGTTGACGCTGCTATCGAAGGTAAGCTGTTAGAAAACGTGATTCGACTACCACGCAGAGCGCTGCGCAGGGACAACAAAATATGGACAGTCGCCGACAACAATAGATTAACAGCTGTCACTGTCGTCATTGCCCGTGCTGACGAGCAATCCGTTTTAGTTCAGTCGGGCTTGAAGTCAGGCGAACTAGTTTGTCTAACGGTACCTGAAAACCCTTTACCCGGGACTTTAGTGCGTTACTAGGAAGACCAAAACAAGAGTAGGGACAGATCGTGGAAACAATAGATCCTCACAAGGGCATCATCTCCTGGTTCGCAAGAAATCAGGTAGCGGCGAATCTTTTAATGTTCGTGATCATCCTGACTGGGATTTTCTCTGCGTCGACCATACGCACACAACTCATGCCGGATGTTCAGCTTGACGTGATCAGCATCGACGTTCCATTTCCCGGGGCTTCTCCTGGCGAGGTGGAATCTGGTGTAGTTACTCGAATCGAAGAAGCTGTGCGAAACATCGAAGGCATTGCCGATATGCGTTCATACTCTAACCCATCATTGGCCAGGGTACGGTTGGACGTTGATACCAATTACGACGCATTGGCTATCCTTGACGAAGTAAAGATGGCAGTAGATCGGATTGCCAATTTACCTGGGTCCATAGAAAACCCAGTAATCTATAGGAACCAGCGCCAACAACGCGCAATCAGCGTCCAGATCTATGGTGATCTGGATGAAGTCACGATGAAAGGTCTAGTCTCTACGATTCAGGATGAAATTCTTTCTTTACCCAGCGTTACCAAGGCAGATATCCAGGGCGCACGACCTTATGAAATTAGTGTTGAACTAAAAGAGTCTAGATTGCGGCAGTATGGTTTGAGCCTCGATGATGTGGCGAAAGCTATTCGTCGGTCATCCCTGGACCTACCAGCGGGTTCTATTAGATCAGATTCCGGAGATATCCTACTTAGAGCGGAGGGTCAGGCCTATCGGAAAGTAGACTTTGAAAAAATCATGCTTATCCATAAATCAGATGGCACACGACTAACATTAGGGGATATTGCAAAGATCAGCGATGGATTCCAAGAAGCCCAGTTCTATTCAATGTTCAATGGAAAACCCAGCATTGGTATTTCTGTTTTTGCAGTGGGCGAACAGAACCAGATAAATATTTCAAATGAGGTGACGGATTATGTGAAAACAAGAAGCCAGACACTACCGGATGGTATCTCAATAGAATCCTGGGGCAACGGTACCGCCTACCTTTCGGAATCAATCAACATCATGGTGTCTAACATGACAATGGGCATTGTGTTGGTGCTTGTTATCCTGGGCATATTCCTTAGGGTGCAACTAGCCTTCTGGGTGATGCTGGGTATGCCGATCGCATTTCTGGGCGCGTTCGCCCTGTTACCCTTGGCGGATGGTTCTCTCAATTTATTGAGCCTTTTCGGGTTCATTTTGGTGCTGGGTATTGTAGTAGACGACGCCATCATTATTGGTGAGAGCGTACAGACCGCCAGCGAACGCGATGGCCATTCGCTAGACAATGTTATTCGTGGCGCCAAGCGTGTCGCCATGCCAGCAACCTTCGGCGTATTAACAACGGTGGCAACCTTTATCCCTTTGCTCACAGTGCCCGGCGGATTCGGTGCTTTGCCCGCCGCCATCGGCTCTGTCGTTGTTCTGTGCCTGCTATTTTCAATCATTGAATCAAAGCTAATTCTTCCAGCACATCTGGCAAGTATGAAGCCGTTGCCGGCCAACGACCATTCGCCATTGCGACAATTCCAGAACAGGTTTGCCGATGGGCTGAAATATCTTGTTGAGTACAAATACCGACCACTACTGATCAAATCGATTAACGCGCGTTACACCACACTCGCAGTGTTCGTCGGCATGTTGATATTGGCCACTGGGTTCGTGATGGGCCCTTATATCAAAACGGTTTTCTTTCCGAGCATGTCTACTGATTTCATTAGGGCACAAGTGGAAATGGTCGATGGAACATCGCCAGCACAAGTCGTCAAGGTTATCGAACGGCTTAACGACTCGCTTGTTTTACTCAATGAGGAGCAACCTGAAGATGATAAGTTCCTAAAGAACATCGCCGCTTATGTTTCCAATACCAATGGTAATGTGATCGCTGAGCTTAAGCCCGTAGATTCACTTTCGCAGAGCCCAGAAAACATCGCCGTAAACTGGCGAAATAGTGTTGGTGAACTCTCTGGCGTGAAAACAATTCAGATCAACGGTGCGCAAAAGTCTCATGGTCATAGCAAAGACATTAACTTCAAACTGATTTCACCGAATATCAAAGAACTGGAAGTTGCAGCAGAGTTACTGCATCAACACCTAAGAACCTACGACGGGGTGTACGATATTGAGAATTCCAACACCGGCAGCATTCCTGAAATAAACCTTAAGATTAAGTCCTCTGCAGAGGCCCTTGGCTTAGCACTTACAGATCTTGCTAGCCAGGTGCGAGCCGCATTTTATGGTGTTGAAGCCCAAAGACTGCAGCGTGGCCGCGAAGAAGTGAAGGTCATGGTTCGCTATCCACGGGAAGAACGTGAATCAATGGGTAACCTTGAATCCATGTATATCAGGACCAGGGATGGTGACGAGGTCCCATTCACCGCGGTTGCAGAACTCGAAACCAGAGTCTCACCTTCTACTATCCGCCGCACTTGGGGTAAGCGCGCGATTATTATCTCCGCTGATATCAATAAGACGATCACTCAACCCGGAAAGATAGTAGACGATGTGATATTGGGTGATTTCGCTTTACAACTGGCTCAAAGACATCCCAATGTGCGAATCGAGCTCGGTGGTGCAAGTCAGGAAGAAGACGAACTGACCCAGCGCATGCTTCTGACCACCACGCTCGCGTTATTCGGCATTTATGCCCTTATGGCCATTCCACTGAAATCGTATCTACAGCCCCTTATCATCATGGGAGTGATTCCATTTGGAATGATTGGCGCACTTATCGGGCACATTATCGTTGGCATCCCCTTTAGCGCACTCTCTGTCTACGGCATTATTGCCTTGGCCGGCGTAGTAGTGAATGACAGTATTATTCTGGTCGATTTCGTCAACAAGTCTGTGGCGAACGGAATGGATATTGTAGAAGCGGCTATTAAGGCTGGGACCGAGCGGTTCCGAGCCATTATGCTAACGTCTCTTACCACTTTTTTTGGACTACTACCTATCCTGACAGAAACAAGCCTGTCTGCTCAACTCGTTATCCCAATGGCCGTCTCACTGGGCTTTGGCATTCTGTTTGCGACAGTCATTACCCTTATTCTAATCCCCTGCCTCTACGTGATGCTTAATGACATTAAGACAATGCGAATTAGGCTGATAAGCAGCCGCTCTGCTTCCAGCGAAAGCTAATGTTCCATTCCCATGAGGGAACAACCTCAATAACAAAAGTCCGGGGCTTTCTGTTCCCCAACCGTCAACCGCGCCTTTGAGCGTATCATCACCCTGCTATAATTCCGATACACTTCAGACAGTCAATACGTAACTAGCATGAAATATTTCCAATACATGAGTGGCAGCATAGCAGTGCTGGTCGGCATTATTTTGGTAGCGCTCCCGTTCTACTTTAACGTGGAAACCCAAGAACTTAACAAGGATCAACGCGCGCTTGCACCGGGTGACTTCATCGAATCCTCACACGGACTTACCCATTATGAGGACTCTGGCCCCAGGGCATCACAAACCGTTTTACTCGTGCACGGGTTTTCTGTCCCTTATTATATATGGGAGCCCACTTTTAATGCCCTAGTGAAAAATGGGTTCCGAGTTATCAGGTACGACCTCTATGGACGAGGTTATTCCTCACGCCCTGACCTCGCCTACAACCGAGAATTATTCTTGGAACAAATTGACACCTTACTCCTAGCCCAAGGAGTAACCGAACCTATCCACATCGTAGGATTGTCAATGGGGGGCCCCATAGTCGCCGATTACACGACCGCGCATCCGGAAAAAGTACGAAAAGTCGTGTTGATTGACCCTGCGCATGAAGCAGCAAAGATATCACTACTAGCATTACCTTTCATTGGCGAATACATCATGAATGTTTTAATCGCGCCTTCTATGTCAGACGCCCAAATTACTGATTTTTACCGTCCGGGAAATCACCCCGATTGGGCTGAGAAATTTAAAGTTCAAATGCAATATCGTGGGTTTAAGCGCGCTATTTTATCGACGAGAAGAAACTACAGTGGCGATAGGCTACCTACATATATTCAGCTTGGTGCACTTAACAAACCAGTGATGCTTATTTGGGGCAAAGAAGACCAAACAGTGCCATTTGAAGGTAATAAAAGAATAAGAGCCGTGGTTAAGACGGAATTTTTGAGCGTTGATGAAGCCGGACATTTGCCACATTATGAAAAACCCGTTTTGGTTAACACACGTATAGTTAGTTTCTTAAATGATTAGTCAACACCGCTTTCTTTAGTCGTCTCGCTGTAAACTCATTGACACAAATAAGCACTAAGTCATTCATCTCGCTGCACGCTATTAATGCCAGATCCATTCGAAGGCCGGTCATTTTTATTTTAACGTAACCCTTAGCGCGATAATTCATTCAGGATAGTTTAGGGTGCGGTCTTTCTCCAAAGATCAACTATCCGCGTATCTGATTTATTCCAACTCTACCCCTCTAATGTAATTAATTTGGTCTCATTTCACCGCATCACTAGCAATATTAGGCATATAAAAAAATGGCAACTGACACCTTCAGGGATCCTGCACGAGAAAGACGCTTGCAACGTAAAGCATCAGCCAAAGGAAGTTTCGTAGCTACGTTTCGTCAGGTTTTTTTGCGTCATGGCTTAACTATGGGGTTTGTTGCACTGGCGTGTTTATTTTTACCCAGTACTTTGACAGCGATCAGGTGGGGTTCAGTCTCACTGCTGTCAGCGCCATTTTTTTATCTCACGGCGCTATCTACCCTACTTCTATTCTGTCTTATTTTTCTCCTGTTTAAGGGTCATAAAATCAACCAAATTGAAGTGGCTTGGATAGCCTACCTGTTGTTTATTTCTACCATGGAGGAGTTCGCTTTTCGATTGATATTACCAAACCTCCTCGCGGAGCCTATCGGTGTATTCCCAGCCGCTATAGCCAGTAACCTACTGTTTGCCTGTATACACTTCATAACGTTGCGCTGGAAATTCATTAACTGTATCGGCGTCTTTTTTGCAGGTTTAGGCCTGAGTCGCCTAATGGTGAATACTGAAGATATTGCTTTTGTGGTTTTGGTGCATTTATTTTTTACTTTTTTAAACACTCCAACTCCGCCTAATCATCAAGCAAAAGCAGAAGCCAGCAAGCAAGACTAATATGGCAGAGGAAACGCTGATTGGCCCGCTACTCAACAAACAACATAGCCAGGTAAAAATAAGCCAGCGTGGAAATATCTAAAGGCAAGCTACGCCCGACCCGGCTGAAACCCAGCCGCATTGCCTATTCACATTGACACCTTGATCGCTGTTGATTGACCGCCCGAAGTTCTAGGCGGTAGCGGCTTTCAAGGTTGACCAGCCATATCCCGCCACAGTATTTTCGGGTTTTTTACGACATTACCCACCTGCTTAAACCCCTGTAATAACCTACATCCGGGCTCCGAATAGAACGTTAAACTGCCTCTCAACCAAAACCGAACCATTAACGACACCTCTCCGGTACTGTGGTTTAGTATTAACCTCTTGCCTCAGAAAAACCCAATATCAAAGGAGTAAACCCATGGATGTATCCTCGAAACTAAAGATAGGACTAGCATTTAGCCTCAGTGCCCTCTCGTTTTCTTTTTCAGCCGTAATACAAGCGGAGCCGGTGATGAATTTGGTTACTATCAACACCCAAGATGGAACTGGCTATGCCGCATGGGCTAGGGGCAGCGCAGAGGCCATCTCTAAATCCAATAACGCAATGGCAATGGGATTATGCTCGCCCATTGCCGGTGCCGAACAAATGGGCGATCACTACTTGTTTAGTTTTTTCGATTCTCAAAAAACAGCTTGGGCAACCAATAGCCAAAATCCAACCATGGCTAAAGAGCTTGCCAAACTAAAAGTTAAGCGAACGGTTAAAGAATGGGACAACTGGCGTATCCTTCGAGCCTCACCGGACATAGCTGACAGCGGCTATTACTGGAATATTGTTGTAAAAGCTGAGAACGCCAAAAGCTATCTCAATACGCTGGACAAGCTAACGGCCGCTTTAAAGGCTAACGGCCATGACGTATCAATGCAGGTATTCATGGCTGACACCGGCCGACGAGCGGGCCAATTCATGGTCTCGCTTGGCTCGCCGGACGGCGCCGCGTTGGGCGCTGCGATGGACGATAGGACTCAGCCTTGGTTCGCTGAGGTACTGTCTGAACTGGAAGGCGCCCGGGAGTATCTGCACGGCTTCGGGATGCGCTGTGAAACCCTATATAGCGCGCCGCAGTAACGGAAAAACATTGGGCCGTAGCGTTACAAACGCTACGGCTCGATCACTCACTTTGCTCCGAGCCTATAACCAGATTTGTGCTACGCGAAATTGATAGACTCTTATATCCAGCAATCATGAAGCACGCAGCCCTATTTTTTTTAGGAAATAGCGTGATTAATAGCGCGACTAACTGTTTGACCGGTTCTCACCATTCCAGACGATACGACACTGCAAACACTAGCTACGCTGCTCATGCCACCAATCTGGTACCTCAATAGGCATGTTTTGGCTGTTTGCTATCATTAAAGGCGTTGCATTTAACTGAGGTTCCTGCGGATTAGAGGGTACAAGGCCCTTGGACGCGCGATCCATCGGATCAACCCATTTAACCCAGTGATCTTCAATGATTTGGCCGAACTTTTCGCCAAAGTCTTCGTGGTGATCACTGCTTTGATGAATGAGGAATGCCTGAAAATCATCAAACGATAGCAGAGCGTAATACTCGCCGCGATCCGGACCGCGAAAGAACTCATATCGACGGCATCCGGGTTCAGTTGCCCATGTATCCTGATAAAGCACCGCTTGCATATCCTCGTACGCGGTTTCTTGACCTGCTTTTACCTTTATATACGAAAGTAGTGTTGCCACGATTGACTCCGAATTAATTTAATGGATATCACTTCCCCCAAGGATATTCATCCAAGCACTAAAAAATCAATATTAATGAACAAAAATCGAACCAATAGAACTATGTGCCACGATCACATCTCAATGAGATGTGCACCGCATTTATCACTGACGTCAAACAAAATAATTTAATTGAAGCGCCAAAAGGCTCTTTTAAACAAAAGAAAATACGCTCCTTGTATTCCTGACGTTTTCAGCGTTTTATTTCTAATAGATAGACAATAGATTTTTAGTGCGCTAATACATATGATGACGCGCTTTTAAGCTGCTTTCACAGAGGCCCAAAGGAACACCACTATGACTGAGTTGACCAAAATTCTGCTAGATGAAACAGAGATGCCAACGCAGTGGTACAACATTGTGGCAGACTTGCCAGAACCCCCTCCACCGCCGCTCCATCCTGGTACCCACGAGCCAGCCACGGCTGAAGACTTTAGCGCTCTATTTCCCAAGGCCCTGATAGCTCAGGAAATGTCCCAGGAGCGATACATCGACATTCCTGGAGAGGTTCTTGATGTCTATCGACTTTGGAGACCCAGCCCCCTATTCCGAGCACATCGGCTGGAAAAACTCCTAGATACACCAGCAAAAATCTACTACAAGTACGAGGGTGTTTCTCCCGCAGGGTCCCACAAACCGAATACAGCGGTCCCACAGGTCTGGTACAACGCCCAAGAAGGCATCACTAAGCTCACGACAGAGACGGGCGCAGGCCAGTGGGGAAGCTCTCTAGCGTTTGCCTGCGCGCAGTTTGGTCTTGAATCGGAAATCTGGCAGGTGGCTGCCTCGTATCGTGCCAAGCCCCATCGACGAACTATGATGGAAATCTGGGGCGGCAAGGTTCACCCAAGTCCTTCCAACCTCACTGAATTCGGACGGTCACTGCTAGCTAAAGATCCTAAACACCCCGGATCACTGGGAATCGCGATCTCTGAAGCGGTAAGTCAGGCCATTGAAGACCCCAAAACACGCTACGCCCTTGGTAGTGTGCTTAATCATGTACTACTGCATCAGACTATTATCGGAGAGGAAGCGCTGCTGCAACTCGCAAAAGTTGGTGAGGTTCCTGACGTGCTTGTTGGATGTACCGGCGGTGGTTCTAATTTTGGCGGCCTTGCCTTCCCGTTCCTTCGTGAAAAACTGAATGGCAATATGAACCCCGTGATACGCTGTGTAGAACCGACCGCGTGTCCTACGCTTACAAAGGGTCAGTATCGTTATGACTTTGGAGACACTGCAGGGCTCACTCCGTTAATGAAGATGCACACACTGGGCGCATCGTTCATTCCAGAGCCCATACATGCAGGAGGCCTTAGGTATCACGGAATGGCGCCGCTGGTTTCCCATGTATATGAGCTAGGTCTGGTTGAAGCCATCGCAATACCTCAGGTAGAGTGTTTCGCGAGTGCACTACAATTCGCCCAGAGCGAAGGTATTGTTCCAGCGCCTGAACCAACACATGCCATCGCCGCCGCTATTCGGGAAGCACTGTTATGCAAAGAAACGGGCGAAGAAAAAACTATTCTTACAGCCTTATGCGGCCATGGCCATCTTGACCTGGCTTCTTACGATAAATACATGTCTGGCGAAATGGTTGATCTCGACCTGTCAGACGATGTCATCGCAGCCGCTATGAAAGGCGTACCTGTCATTGGCTAATCCGAGCGATTTACGAACAGCAATAAAACACGGGGAGAAACTATGAGATATACGGGATTTACGACTTTAAAAATTGCCACGCTTTTAAGCACCGGTCTGCTGTCATTACCATCACAGGGAGAAACACCCGAACGGCAGGACCAGGCGTCACGTCTCATGGAAGAGCTCGTTGTGACCGCACGTCGAAGGGAAGAAGGCCTGCAAGATGCGCCTCTTGCCGTGTCAGCCTATACTAAAGAAACACTGGATTATCGCGGCGTGACGCGTCTGGACGAAATCGCTCGATTTGTGCCCGGATTGACACTGGAAAATAACCCAAGTTTTGGAGGAGCTTCCAATTCAGCAGCTATTTACCTTCGAGGTGTTGGCCAAAAAGAATTTCTGCCTACCACGGAGCCCGGCGTTGGCCTGTACGTTGATGGGGTTTACGTCGCGAGATCAGTCGGTGCTATCCTTGATATCGTTGATGTGGATCGACTAGAGGTACTGAGAGGCCCACAAGGCACACTCTTTGGCCGCAACACAATCGGCGGCGCCATATCAATCAATACCATCAAACCTGAACCCGGCGGCGAACTAGAAGGCGAACTCTCAGTTTCTGCAGGTACTGACAACCTGTTACGGCTCAAGGGCGCCGTTCATATACCGATCAACGACACCCTTGCAACACGCCTGTCCATCGCGTCATTGGAACAGGACGGCTACGTAGAGCGTACAGATGGCATCGATCTCGGCGACGATGACACCGTTACGGCCCGCTGGACATTTTCTTGGCAGCCAAACGAGAACTTTTCAGCTGACATTGCCTTCGATATGACTCGAGATCGCGAAAATGGCCCTGCCATGGAACTGATCGGCATAGACTTTACTGACCTTAGCCAACTGAATGGTGTTGTCCTCGCACCGCCACCACCCATGGCTTTTATCCATAACGTCACCGCGGCAGCGGCAGGCCCAGGCGTTCCCTGCGCCGTTACTAATGCATCCGGCAACGGCATCACATCAAATCCATCTGTAGGCAACTGTTATGACGACCGTTTCGTCGGCGCCGACGGGCACAACGAGGGCACTGCCCCAGCGTTCTCTGAAACTGATGTCTTCGGCACCTCTGTGACCCTGAGCTACACGATTAATGATGCTCTCACTCTAAAGTCGATCACTGCCTGGAGGGAACTAGATTCTGAGTTCGCGCGGGATGGAGATCATTCGCCCCACAGGATATCGCAGTTCTACGACGACCTGCAGCAGGACCAGTTCAGTCAGGAGCTGCAACTACTCGGCACCCATGACCGCTTCAACTGGATCGCTGGCCTTTACTATTTCAGCGAAGACGGCAGCAATGAAAACATCCTGGATTTTACGGTCTCTAACTTTCGTTCGGGCGGTGCTTTCGACAACGAGGCATGGGCCGCCTTCGCCCAGTTGACCTATGACCTTACGGATAGACTGCACCTCAGTGTTGGTGGCAGATATACGGATGAACAAAAGTCTTTCCGGCCCGACCAGGTTATTTTTACTAACTACTTCGCAGGAATCAGCCAGTTAGTGCCCCCAGGCAATCCACTAGCCGCACTCGACGCGCCTTTTCTGCAAGCCGGTGAAAGAATACTTCCGTTTATTGAAAAGAAAATAGACATAGACGAGTTCACCCCAATGGTGAACCTATCCTTTAATGCTACCGACGACGCTATGTTGTACTTGAGCTATTCAGAAGGCTTCAAGTCGGGTGGCTTCACGCAGCGAGTTTTCCCTCCAGTGGTAGCCGGTTTCACTGCCCCGCCCGGCACTCCGGATATCGACCTTATCCCAACCTATGAACCCGAGTTTGTTGAAGTCCTAGAGTTTGGTTTCAAAACAAATTTCATGAACAACAAACTACGCATCAACGGTGCCATATTCCAAACGGATTACGAGGATCTGCAGGTCCAAGTGTTTAACAGCGTAGCACCCGTCACTCAGAACATCGGAGCTGCCACGATTGACGGGCTGGAACTTGAATTGATGGCCTCACCTGGTGACGGCTGGTTTTTTGAGGCAAGCCTTGCCCTACTCGATGCCAGTTACGATGATATCGATACTAGCATTACACTGATTGGCGAAAACTTCGATTTTGAACGTGTTCCTGAAACGACAGTGAGCCTCGGCGTGTCAAAAGAAATTTTGATAAGCAACCTGGGTATCGTGACTTTACGAGCCGACTGGAGCTACCGCTCGGAAACCTTTAACGACGCTTACAACACGAAGATACTTGAGACGGACAGCTATGATCTTTTTGACGCGAGTGTTCGCTGGTCAAATCCGCAGGAGGACTGGACGGTTGTGCTTTCTGGCCGAAACCTGACGAACGAAGAGTTTCTTGTGACAGGTGTTTACGGTACTGCTTTTCAGTCCTACGAAGGCACCTACAATCGCGGTCGGCAATGGCAACTCGAGGTGCGCAAGCACTTCAAATAACCGCAAGCTAATTTGACGACCTTTATAGAGAGCAAAACGTGGCCAGAGTTCGTATCGCCAAGCCAGAAAAAATAGATGACCCAGCCGTTCAGGGAATATTTGAATGGGTCACCGAAATGGAAGGACGGGTACCGAATCATTTTTACGTGGAACTCAACTTTCCAGAGTTTTTCACTGCGAAACTCGGCGCCACCAAGGTGTTGTGGGAAGCGGGCGAACTTACCATGGAAGAAATTCAACACATTGGCATCCTCGTGTCTCAGGCCAACGGCTGCTCCTATTGCACCGCGGCATTCTGCACAATCCTCAACCACGGCATGGGCACGTCTGAAGACTATATCGAGTCGCTGCTAGCCTCGGGTGCGCTGGCGGTGAACAGCGATCGTCTGGATGCTGTTCTGGACTACGCCTTACAAGTCAACAGTAACGCGGCAGGAGTTGAGGACTCCCAGGTCGATCGTCTACGAGATGCAGGACTTACTGACAAGGGCATAGTGCAACTTACCCATTTGGTTAGCGATTTCGCTTCGTATAACAATCTAAACTTAGCGCTGCAAACTGACTACGATTATCGAGACCTCTGGCAGCGGCTTACCGACAAGAAGAATTAACCTCCTCGAATTCAGGTTTCCCATGATTCGTTTCGCCCCAATCGACCGCTTGAATCGGATGGGAGATTTTCAAACGAGGTATAGCTTTGGCTAAGTATTAATACGCTAAAAAATAAATCACTTATTCCACGATCAAAAAACAGCAAAATTTTTCACGCAGCCGGGTTCATCGCGAAAATTGTAGAGTCACTGCGCATCATCAGGGTCAAGTTAACGCGCCAGAACCTTATCGTGGCACAAGTATTCAACAATCTCGCCACTGGGCGGAGCTAAGGGATTTCGACAGGTCATAACGATTCATTCTTCATCACAGCAGGTCTGTAGTTCGTTAATTTCCGCTATGTTTTAACCTACTTCTTCAGCGCGTTTGCGAATGCCTCTGCCATAGCGTTCGCCGGAGCAGGCTCTCGATCTTTACTTAGCCGCCTCTGCTTACCAGCATCTTGTTTACTAATCGATTCGGCTTGCCCTGCCTTTACTTTTTTACTGGGTGCAGCACCTTCCTGTACAGGACTTCCTGAACGCATACTTAACCCGATTCGCTTTCTAGCAACATCGACTTCCATGACCGTTACTTTAACAATATCACCGGCCTTAACCACTTCGTGAGGGTCTTTGATGAATCGATCTGCCAGTGAGGAAATGTGGACTAGGCCATCCTGATGTACACCAACGTCGACGAACGCACCAAAATTTGTAACGTTAGTGACAACCCCTTCCAACACCATCGCTGGTGTAAGGTCCGTGATCTTATTCACGGCGTCACTGAACTTTGCCGTTTTAAATTCTGGTCGAGGATCTCTCCCAGGTTTTTCAAGCTCGGCAAGAATGTCTTGGATGGTAGGTAAACCAAACTTATCATCGACATAATTTTTAGCGTTCACAGCTTTAAGTAATTGTGGCTTTTGCATCACAGCTTTGATCGGTTCGTTTAAGTCGCTTAGCATTTTTTCTGCGATCGGGTATGCCTCTGGGTGAACAGCGGAGGCATCTAAGGGGTTCTCGCCGCCGCGAATACGCAAAAAGCCTGCAGCTTGCTCAAACGCCTTAGGCCCTAGCCTAGGCACGTCTAACAGCTCTCTCCTTGAACGATAGGGCCCGCGTTCGTCACGAAGAGCAACTAGGTTTTCTGCTAACGATGAGCTTAAACCAGAAATACGGGCGAGCAGCGGTGCTGAGGCGGTATTCACATTAACGCCGACACTATTAACACAATCTTCCACTATCGCATCGAGAGCCCTGTCCAGTTTGATTGGGTTGACATCATGTTGATATTGGCCGACACCTATAGATTTAGGCTCGATCTTAACAAGTTCTGCCAGTGGATCTTGTAAGCGCCGCGCGATGGAAACGGCACCTCGTAAACTAACGTCAAGTTCAGGGAATTCCTTCGCCGCTAACGCTGAAGCGCTATAAACAGAAGCCCCAGCCTCAGAAACAATAATTGAATGTAAACCCAGTTCAGGCATTTTTTTCTTTAAGGTTGTCATCAAGTCATCAGTTTCCCTTGATGCCGTACCGTTGCCTATTGCAACTAGGGAAACATCATGTTTTTCAGCCAGCACCGCGAGCGTCGCAAGGCTGCCCTTGGTGTCGTTCTTCGGAGCGAAAGGATAAATGGTGGCGGTATCCAAAAGCTTGCCTGTACCATCAACCACAGCCAACTTCACACCGGTGCGAATGCCCGGGTCCAGCCCCATAGTATTGTTCGTACCAGCCGGAGCCGCCAACAATAGGTCTCGTAGGTTTCGCGCGAATACTCGAATAGCCTCAGCTTCAGCCGTTGCTCTCAACTCAGAAAATAGTTGCGCTTCTATTGACATAGAGAGTTTGCCACGCCACGTCAGACGGACGACATTCGCAATGAACTGATCACCGGGACGGCTTTGATCAGACCACCCAAAATGCGTCGCGATGCGCAGTTCCTGCACACCTAAATCTAAGCTCCATGATGCTTCTACTTCCTCGGGCAATTTTAAGCTAATTCGCACCACATCTTCTGTACGACCACGAAAAAGCGCTAATGCTCTGTGAGGCGGAACTTTGCTGATCTGTTCAGAATAATCGAAATAGTCACGAAACTTGGCTCCTTTTTCAGCATTGGCTTCAACGACCTTCGATACGATTAGTGCCTTTTTCCATTGCTGCCCTCTTAATTGAGCGATCAGGTCGGCATCTTCGGCGAAGCGCTCCATGAGAATAAACGTCGCGCCTTCCAGCGCTGTTTTGACATCTGCAACACCAGGGTTGTCACCAGTTCCGGTACTGAAGGGTTCTCTAAGGAAAGCTTCTGCTTCAGCCTCAGGCTGTTTATTTGGATCAGCGAAAAGCGAAGCAGCCAAAGGCTCTAGACCCGCTTCAATTGCGATTTGAGCTTTTGTTCGGCGTTTGACCTTAAACGGCAGATATAAATCTTCAAGACGTTGTTTAGTTTCTGCCTGTTCGATACTTTGTTTTAAACTTGGCGTCAGTTTGCCTTGCTCTTTAATGGCTTCAATTACTGACGTACGTCGGTCTTCGAGTTCGCGCAGATAGAACAAACGTTCGTCTAGATGTCGAAGTTGGGTATCGTCCAGGCTGTCCGTTACTTCCTTTCGATAGCGCGCAATGAACGGGACTGTTGATCCCTCATCGAGTAAGTCTATGGCGGATTGAACTTGGGAGGGGCGGACACTGAGTTCGGTCGCAATGCGCACGGCAATTGAGGGCAACATGGGTTTGGGAACAACTCCGGAATCATCTTTTAGAGGCCGCGGACTATAGCCTTTTCGATGTTGCGAGCAAAGTATGTAATTTTTGAAGTTAGGTTAAAGCCCCAAAGTAAACCAAAAAAAAGGTCTAACAGGACCAGCACGTCACGTGACGGCTATATCGCGTATAGCGGCATCAATTGCCAGAATGGGCCTGCCGATAGCAAGCATTGCTTGGTTTTCCGATCCAAAGCTCGACGAGCTTACAATCTTATCCGGAGACTCTTCAATAAGGCGATTCTGCTCGGCGAGCACTTTCAATGTAGTGAATTCGGTAACGAAACCATAAAAAAACAGTTACAGAGTGGTCAAGACTCAACCCGAGGAGAGTAAAATATTTAACAAAACCTTCGTTATATCGCCAATCTCGTGGCCCCGATCACCACTTTCCTCTTCCCAAGGCAGCCACCAAGGCATTGATTAACATAACGTTTATGAACTAACTGTAGTCGGATATACATTTTGTGGCGAGAGGATTATTATTTTTAAAGAAACTTCCAGAATTCGAGGGCGATAATGACTGCAGATGTGAAGCACCCGCTAGCTATCGACGGAAAAAATCCCAACAATTTGCGCGGCGACCCGATTCCCCAGGAACGATATTACAGCCGTGAATTCATGACCAAGGAATGGGAACAGTTGTGGACCAAGGTCTGGCACATTGGTGGACGGGTTAATCAGTTGTCAGAGCCTGGCGATTTCATTGTTGACGACTTCATGCATGAATCTGTAATTATTACCAAGCAGGAAGATGGAACACTAAAAGGATATTACAACGCGTGTGGACACCGAGCTCAAAGACTTGCGTCGAATGATGGCTCTGTCGATCAATTTACTTGTTCTTATCACGGTTGGACGTGGGGCCTCGACGGCAGGCTTAAGGATTGCCCTGATAGAGACGATTTTCCTCAGGGTGATCCGGTCGGTAAATTAAAGCTGATCGATGTCCGCGTTGATACTTGGGCCGGGCTAATCTGGTACACCATGGATAGCGAGGCGCCGGAACTGATAGATTATCTCGCACCGTTACCCGACGTGTACAAAAACCATCAGTTTGAAAAAACCATAAGAGTGCAATGGATTCGCGTTGCACTCGATTGCAATTGGAAATTTTGGTCGGACAACTTTGCTGAGTCCTACCACACAAGAACCGCTCATCCGCAGGTTCCCCCAATCATTGATCAGGATCATTTTACATCCAGATACGAAATGTTCCCCATGGGCCATGCACGCATTATACAAATGGGACGCCCATCTCTAAGGGACCGCGTGCCTGAAGGTGAGCCCCACCCTTTTGATGAAGTATTACAACACTGGGGAATCGACCCGGGGAAATACCCAGATTATGAATCTAAAGTGATGCAGGGTTGGCTTGACCTTAAGAAGGCCAAGAAAAGCCTTTGGAAAGAAAAAGGCTATTTGCACTATGAAAACCTGACCGATGAAGAATTGACGGAAAGTCCATTTGCAGAAATTTTTCCTAACATCGCCTTTGGCGCATCCGCCGATGCATTTTCAATTTTTCGCTGGATACCGCATCCCACCGACCCAGAAAAATGCTTCTTCGATATGTGGTCGATGGCCTATCCGATTGAGGGTGAGTCCGAGTTTGTCAATCGGACTGCGCTAAACCCAATCGCCATTGAGGAAGCAGAATTTGATTTTCGTGAATACAACAACGGCGAAGGCGTTCAAGACTTATCTGACCAGGTGGTTTACCAAGACTGGCAGTTGAACGCGGGTCAAAAATCGGGGTGGCGTTCGCGCGGCTACCAGGAACCATATCTGGCAGCTCAGGAAACACGGGTGCGGCGCTTTCATGAAATTCTAAACGACTATCTGGCTGGGAATCCACCTAATCAACACTAAGGGTGAGAACTAAAGGCCAAGGATAGTCTTGGCAGTCAATGTGGTTTCCTCATTTTTTGGAGGCCAATGCTAGCATCAAGAGGTAACAACATATGCGTATACGACACGCCTATAGCGGGTTCATTTACGAATCCATGGACGACGGTAATATCAGCGTACAAGACCCAAAAACAGGCGACAACGGTGTTTTCACCCGTGACGCTGTTTGGGTCTCCGGCTCCTTGAAGTACGGCGATCACCATATGATTGGACACGTGGGTGGAAAGACCGCAGAGGGTGCGACCAGCCTTGGCGAGTTTTCCAATCGACGTCGGTGATTCAGGTTGAACCGACAGGCATCTCGTTTGAGACAAATGAAGACGAGACAATTATGGCCGCTGCAATTCGCAACGGTTACACCTGGCCAACCATTTGTGGTGGACAGGGTACGTGTAAGACTTGTGTATTTTTGACGCTGAAAGGTAAGCGTAACCTAGTTGCGATTGAGCCCTGGGAAGAGCAAGCATTGGACTCAATCACTGATAGCCTGCCAAACCGGGGCCAAGGCTGGCGACTAGCGTGTCAGGCCAAAGCAACAGGTGACGTCAAATTAAGAAAAATCGGTGTAAGACAATCATAGACAGGTGGCAACCAAATAAAAGGAAACAAGATGGCTACGACAAAACAGGAAATGGACAGCAAGCTGGCACCCGGTGAGGCTCGCTCCAGAGGAAAGCAAATACAGGACCTGCTTGATGATGAGACTGTCGAGGTACCCTGGCAATTGCGCGACGCGGACTATACCTATCTTGGCTCCGAACCCCTGGACCGTGATCATTACATCTCTCAAGAATGGTGCGACAAAGAGACAGAAAATCTCTGGTCAAGAGTCTGGCAACTGGCATGCTTTGAACAGGATATTCCCGAGGTCGGGGATCATATTGTTTACGATATCGTAGATTGGTCTTTTATTCTTGTTCGTACCGAGCCTGATACCATTAAGGCATTTTATAATTCATGCCTACATCGAGGGCGCCGTCTTTGTACCAACGAATTAGAGTCAGCTAACAAACCAGAATTTCGCTGTCCATTCCACGGCATCACTTGGAACGTAAACGGTTCCCTAAAAGCCATCCCCCCATCAATCGAATTCGACTTCCCTCACGTCGACAAAGATAAATTTAGTTTGCCAGAGGTCCGATGCGAACGATGGGACGGCTTTGTATTTATAAATATCGATGACAATGCCGAACCCTTAATGGATTTCCTTGGGGATATTACTAAACATTTTGAACGATGGCCGTTTGCCAATCGCTGGAAAGCAACACACAGCGCCAAAATTGTTGACTCTAATTGGAAGCTCGCTCAGGAAGCCTTCATGGAGGCATTTCATGTGTTGGCGACACATCCACAAATGAGCATCGGCCTGCTAGGTGGCGATGGGTCAAATACTGAGTACAACATTTACGACAACGGAGATGCTAATTGGAGCCGGATGACCATGGCACCGCCCATGCCTAACCCTAATTTGCCCTATGAACTTACTGAACAAGAGCTTATTGAAGAAATGTTCTTCCGGGGTGAAAGCGTTAGCGAAATGGGTGTGCAAAAGATGGAAGGCAGTGTTGATGACCTGCCAGATGGAATAACTACGCGTAAGCTTCTAGCAGATACCGCCCGTAAAAATGGACCAAAAGGCTATGTAGGCGGCGAACCGACCGACGTGGAGCTTACCTCTGCCATCCAGTACCACATATTCCCCAACATCTCTCCGTGGCCGGGTCCGATTTTCTACCGGCATCGCCCATACGGTCGTGATCCCGACAAGTGCATTATGGAGATCATGATGATGGTCGCCTTGCCAGAAGGCGCGGAACGCCCACCAGCGGCAAAGATCAAATGGCTTGGTCCCGACGAGCAGTTTGGTAGCATCTTTAATCAAGATGTAGAAAATGTTGCTCAGGTACAAAGGGGCCTGAAGGCCGCGAAACCACCAGGAGGTTTGACCCTGGGAAATTATCAGGATATTAAAGTCCGCTGGCACCACCGTTTACTTGAAAAATGGGTGAATCGCGAAATTTGAGAGACTCACTTGGCTGCTGCTAACAATCTATCCCTGCGATATGAACTCGAGAACCCAAGCAACTTTTTTATTCCATGGGGAATGTGGTTGCTTGGGATCCTTAGTGAAGACCCGTAGCCATACCAAGTTTTTCTAAAACGTCGCTTGGCTACTCATGGCCTTCTAATAGCGGCACTCCGCACTCGATTCAGGTCCAACAGTCTACGCCTATCTCTAGGTTACAGATTCGGTGTGGGGGACAAAAAAGACCAACGACTATGACAATGCTATGCTTTTCTTCGCCAAGGCCTCAAGCAAATCCAAAATCAGCACGCTCAAAATAGATGAGTGTCCATTTGTGCGCTACTATGCACTCTCTTACCGCCTATAAAAACTGAGCAATATACGATGGATACACTCGCGAACCTCCTCTTAAACCCCCTTCTATTGATAGCTGTTGTCATTCTCTACACGATAAAAAAAGCCATATACTTTGTACCGCAGAACCGAGGCTATGTCATCTACACCTTCGGTAAATACGACCAAACTTTAAAAGCGGGCCTTAATTTCATCATTCCTTTTGTTCAGACCGTAGCTGCAGATCGCAACCTAAAGGAGCAGTCATTAGACATTTCCTCGCAGTCAGCCATCACTAAAGATAATATTTCACTAGCCATCGACGGTATCTTGTTCATGAAAGTAACCGATGCCGGTGCAGCAACCAATAACGTTACCGATTACAAAATGGCTGTCATTCAACTCGCTATGACCACCATGCGTAATGCCATTGGTTCCATGGAATTAGATGAGTGTTTCCAAAGTCGGGACGTAATCAACGCCACTATCCTCGCGGCAATGACCGAGGCTACACAGCCTTGGGGCGTTATGGTCACTCGTTATGAAATCAAAGATATATCGCCACCCCAATCTATCCGCGAAGACATGGAAAAACAGATGACCGCAGAGCGCGAGAAGCGTTCGGTCATACTGACAGCAGAAGGCGTTAAATCTGCAGCGATTACAGAAGCAGAGGGTCTGAAAGCGGCGCGCGTTCTAGATGCTGAGGCTGCCAAATCAGAACAGGTCTTAGCCGCAGAAGCTAACAAGGAACAACAAATCCTCGAAGCCACGGGCAAGGCTGAGGCGATCCGACTAGTCGCAAATGCAGATGCCGCCGCTTTGACGACCGTCGGAGACGCCGCTAAAACGGATTCGGGTGAAGCCGCGGTCTTACTAACCCTTGCACAGGATGCTATCAGCGCTCATCGCCAGATCGCCGCTGAGAGCACTATTGTACTTACTGACGGTAAAACCAGCGATAACATCGCTAATACAGTGGCCCAGGCAATCGCCGTATCCAGCTCACTGAAATTGTCGAGCCCGGATTCAGGGATCTAAGCCATGGATATCCTCGCGCTCATCAACGCTAATCATGATCACTTTTTTTATATTTTAGCCGGGATAAGTTTTATCCTAGAATTGAGCGTCTTGGGCTTAAGCGGACCCCTACTTTTTTTTGCGATGGCCAGCCTGGCCACCGCGATTTTAATCAGCGCTGGACTGATATCAGGTTGGGAACTGGAGTTCTTTATCGCTGCTGTACTGACCGCTCTGATTGCCTTACTGCTATGGAGACCGCTAAAAAACTTTCAGAATTCAGGTGGCGGCACAGACACCAGCAGCGACATGATCAGTCGCGTTGTCACTGCCAGCAAGGACATTACTCCCGAGGAAGGGGCCATCCGCTATTCCGGCATCGATTGGCAAGCCCGTATTGAGGCTGGGACTGATGAAATGTTCATCACCGAGGGCGATCAATGTATTATCACTTCTGTGGATGGTAACGTAATGCTCGTTAAAGGGACATCGTACTAGGCGGTGGCCCGTGCTTCTCGGGTGCGCGCGATTGAAATCGCATCCCCTCCCAGCGGCTTTGATACGGAAAAGAACGTTAAGCCTTTTTTTTAAACCTATTCGGCTCGTCATAACAATACCTGGTTTTCTGTTCGAGCTTGCTGCGACCTTACTAATGCGCAAGATAGGCATAGCGACGCCTAAACCCAGCCCGCGCTCCAATCTGGTTAGCCGCAACTAGTGTTGATGTTGGTTGGGCAACACAGGGCTTCAGACCCGACAGCGAGAGTAACTAGTTAGACAATCTGCGTTTAGCTCATCTCGCCCGTCGATCTGCCAGCTCAAGTTGTATTTCCGCGATTCGAGTCCTGTCCAGTCGATAACCAATATAAAAAGAGAGGACCGCCAATCCTATAATTGATGTTGCCGGTCCCGCGATGATACCTAGATTGAACAGAACCCCTTCAGACACTGCACCGGGCTCGGCTCCTCTCGGGAACTCGATCAGATCAAGACCGATTCCCCCCAGTATAGTAGCCAACGCGCCACCAGCCTTAAAGGCAAACGACCGTGCAGAAAAAATGATCCCTTCCTGTCTTTCGCCAGTCAACAGTTCCTGTTCGTCAGAAATGTCTGCAAACATCGAATTGAGTGTAATCATGATTGCTGGGCCAGCGAGGCCGCTTATAAAGATGAACGCCAGCAGCATAGCTAACAACTCTGCACTACCATTCTCTGGCAACCAATCCGTAAAAAGTCGCACGCAAATCATCATGTTATTGCATACAATTATGACGACGGACAAGCTAATTAACGTTCTACGTTTATCAAGGTGTTTCGTGAGAATTGGTGCGAGCAACACTGAAAAAGGTAATGCGCACAATACCGTCGGCCCGATCCAGCGCATATTTTCAGTTTCCATGCCCCAGAAATGAACGTACATGTACACCATGAACGTCCCCTCTATCCCTAACAAGATTACAGCGCAGAAAAGCCCCCCGACTAGCATCCTGTATGAGTGATTTTTAAACGCCGTTGTGACCTCTCGAAACAGCCGCGGTGGATTGAAGCGTTCTGGTGTTTTGAATTTGACGGGTGGTAGGTGTGGAATTTCACTCAGAGTACCGGCAACGCAGAGACTGATAGAAACGAAAATTCCGATCGCGGCCGCAATGGAAAATGGTCCGTAACCATCAGTGTTGAGTAGACCATGCGAAAATTCTTCGGTAGTCGGAAAGAACAATGTCAGCATAAGAAACCCAAAACCGGCAGAGCCTACAGTGCCAAAGAACTGGCTAAAACTATAAACCCGAGTCCTATCGAGGTAGTCCTGCGCCATCTCTGCACCTAGCGCGAGGTGCGGAATGTGATAAAGCGTCAAAAATAGTCTTGCAGAAACCGAAAAGGTAACCAGCCAGCCGAAATAGAACATCTCCGACATACCTGTTGGTGGGTTAAACAGAGCGATGATAGAAATACCAAGCGGAAGGGCTGCGCCCATCATCATAGGGTGACGTCTGCCCCATCGAGTCTCAAGCCGATCTGAAATGGAACCAGCAATAGGGTCGGTAATCGCGTCACAAAACAGTGCGATGCCCAAGGCTATACCTGTTAGGGTACCAGATACGTGTAATATTTGATTAAAATAGAATAATAGGAACGTTGAAAACGCCCCTAGGGTAACTCCTTCGGCAACTTGACCTACGCCAAAACCGAGCTTCGAATAAAAAGGTAAAACGCGCGTCATGGGGACTCTGTTTACTTTCTTTCAGTATCATTCCAACACTTCAAATGTGCAATAGAGACAAAACCCGTTTTAAACCTACAAATTATAGTCCTCCGCTAAGTAATTAGGTGAGAACAAGAACCAGCAAAATATTTACTTGAGTCATAAAGCATTGTTGATATGCTGAACCTGCTTTGGGAATCCCAAGGCGAAGTAGGTGAGTTAGACGATTCAGTTGTTGGGCATAGTAGTTTTGCTTATTATTGAAAATTCACGCTTGTTTTAACATCTGGGTCCCGATCTGATTGCCCTTCCACATTGGAAGAAATCAACAAAAATAATGGTTTAACAGGAGGATCTAAGATGAATAAGATAACGTTTTTTGTATTAATTGGTTTAATACTTGGCGGCTGTCAAGAAGCCGAGAATCAGTCAGGGCTTGAACCAGAAACTCAGGCAGTTGAGACTGCTCAAGCTACTCCCGATGCCTATTACGAGTACCTCTGGTGTAAACAAGGCGAGAATTACTCAACAGAAACATCGCAAGCATATGTGGCAGATTGGAATGCGGCGATTGATGAACTGGAAGACAGTCCATATGCCTCAATGGCTTACTTTCCAAGAGGTTGGGAGGCAGACGGTTATGACGGTTTATGGGTTCTGCGTTGGGACGATAAGGGAACCAGCGAAAAAGGCTGGTCGAACTATGTAGCAAGCGGAACAGAAGATACTTTGCAAGAAAAGCATCCCGAGGTGCTTAAATGTGGCTCCGAGACTGGCGTCGATCGTTTTGGCTTTGACACCTACATTCCTAGGTCTGCTCCCGCTGAATTTTCTGATGTTGAGCCTCCTTATTTTGTAACCAACCAGTTTTGTACTTTTAATGAAGGTAAGTCAGCCAAGGACGTCCGCGCCGCTATCCAAGGTCACTACCTACCGTTTCTAGAAGCTTCTGCCGAGACCAATCCGGACTCGACTTACTTCTTTATGATAGGTCGTCCTGATTTTGAGCCAGCCGAACCGATGGATTTCAACTGGATTAATTTATGGGCGACAGTTGCCGAAGGCGAAGCGAGTCAGACTGCATTCAATGAGTCTGACGAAGGCAAAGCAATTTTATCTGAAATGAATGAAGCAGCGACGTGTCAAGACGCGCAACCATGGGATGCCCGCTTTTTGCGAAAACCTGTAAATGGATAATAGATAGAATGATACGCACATGCATTTCTCTCTCTTCGGAGCTTCAGGTCGAGTTAAAGCGAAAGCTATGACTCATCTGATGGGTATGTGCGGATCGTCCAGAACTTAGTGAACTCAGTCCACCTTCACTACTCTCTGTAGTAGTGAAGGTGGACTTTTTTAAAGTCAGAGATTCAACTCAATCTACTTTAAATGCTAAGCATTAGCATTTAGAAGCAAGCCTAAAACCCTCTTGCCAATCTAGTATTAAAATTAGAGTCTAAGTGAGTAATAAGCCATCAAACTAGCCCATATCACCTCGCTCTTCCAATAGAGTATCCGGCTTTCTAGCCTTCCCATGAATGAATTTAAAGCAATCAGCCTAACCGTGTTCTTCTGAGCGATGCCGAGTTCGATTGAGCGTGCCTAACGCATGGCAGCGCGCTTAGTGAACCCTTTCAAGACCTAACTTCTTGTCATAAAAGCGTGAGGTGAACAGATCACAACTCCTAGACTCAGATGAAATACTTCCCCCATCAAACCGATTGCTGACGTCGAAAGCCCTACTCCGCGAGCTCTGCGGTCACCAAAATAAGTCTAGTCGGCATAAATCTGACTCAGAATATTTTGACATCGATAGTAACCGACAATAACCATCAGTTCTGTCGCCCGCTCTGTCGCCAGACATACTCTCTTTAATAGGATCCTCAGTTTCTAATCTGCGGTAAACTTTCCGCTTATTTATCCCGACATGAGTAAACAATGAACCAATTGAGTGCAGATTACTTGGTAGTCGGTTCAGGGGCGATGGGACTTGCCTTTGTCGACGAGGTTCTTAGCGCCGATGGTAAGGCAACGGTAATTTTGGTTGATCGCTATGGCAGTCCAGGAGGACATTGGAATGTGGCCTATCCACATGTCTCTTTGCATCAGCCTGCAGCGTTCTATGGTGTCAACTCAGAACCACTCGGTAACGGCGGCATAGCACTAGCGAGCGGCACAGAAGTACTCACTTATTTCCAAAAAGTCATCGTAAAACACCAGCATAGCGGTCGACTGAAATATTTCCCGCAATGCGAATACTCATTCGAAGAGACTACCACACATCAATTCCAGTCCAACGTAAGCGGACAACAGTACGAAGTGAGTAAGATAGAAAGATTGGTAGATGCTACTTATATGCAGGTGGAGGTTCCCTTCATGCGACCTGCACCCTTTCCAGTCGCCAGCGAACAAAATATTGTGCCCCCCAATTCCCTCTCCTCTCTAACCCAAGCGTATCAAAAGTACGTAATTGTGGGTGCTGGCAAGACAGGAATGGACGCCGTACTGCTATTACTCGACAGGGGTGTCAAGCAAGAGGCCATCCGCTGGATTATGCCAAACGATGCATGGCTACTAGATCGCGCCAACATTTTTCCAGAGGGGCTGCTAAACACCCTTGGCACTCAAATGCGACTGTCCGCAACTGCGAAATCCCTTGAGGACCTTTTGATCGCGCTAGAAACGGAAGGTATGCTATTAAGGCTAGACCCGCAGGTCTGGGCTAGCAAGTATCGTTGTGCAACCGTGAGTCAAAGTGAATTGACTGCTCTTCGCGGTATTAAAGACGTGGTGCGGCTGGGTCGTGTTGAGGAAATTACCGCTGATCAGCTCCGGTTAAGAAAAGGCACATTGCAAATCGAAGACAATAGCCTGTTCGTCGACTGCACGGCCAACGGTCTATCGAACCGTCCGATCCAACCAATTTTTAGCGAGGGTAAAATAACCCTACAGTCGGTCGCAATGTGTCAGCAAGTCTACAGCGCATCTCTGATTGCCCACGTCCAGCTGAATTTCAGCAGTGACCAGGAAAAGAATGACCTTTGTACCGTGATACCCCACCCTGAAACAATCGATGATTACTTGTACGCTCAGCGCATGGGCGGGGTCAATGCAGTTCGTTGGGGGAAATCTATTCGCAAATGGATACGCAAGGCTCGGTTATCGTTTAATTCCCATATACCAATGTGGCGGATACTTCTTAAGCGGTCTGAACTGATCAAATATACAAGCGCGAGTGCCGCCAACCTTAACCGAATTGCAAAGCAACGCGCAGACATCAAAAGTTCGCAGCGCTCGGGGCACTAAACGTTTAATTTTGCGGTGAACAGCGGTTTACCCTGGTTTGAGGCCTGACATTAACGCCTAATCTAAACCATGATCGAGTTAGTAAACAACATCAACAGGTCGGAGGTCAAAGATGCAGTCTGATGCTTATAAACCATTCAAGTTAGGCTTAGCCGCCAGCTTTGCCTTTTTCTTGGGGTATGTCCTCTTCGGGTGGCAGGGTTGGGGCGCACCGGCAGTTGTAGAGCAAGCAGTAGGTGACGTTTCAAGGTGGTGTGAGCGAGTTCAACCCGGGTTATTTCATGAACCGGTGAATGCACTCAGTAATCTTGGTTTTATGGTGGCCGGTCTTTGGATGCTCTGGTTGTTGGGGCGAGATGTCGAAGCTGGGCGCTCGGGCATGATGTTTGGCCATAGTCCAATTGCGCTGCTCTATTCAGGCTCCACCATTTGGCTGGGCCCAGGATCCCTACTCATGCATGGCACCCATACGGCGTGGGGTGGTTGGGCGGATAACCTCAGCATGGTGATGTACATTCTAATTCCCTGGATGATTAATTTTTCTGCTATTGCGCGCTGGCCGCCACTGCAGGTCTTAGGTATTTACCTGGC